>Ga0076930_100640_pt2 | contig 24890 bp, 20 predicted proteins | sample HotLakConsoUCCRE_FD_71149 | JGI IMG/M metagenome (GOLD analysis project Ga0076930, IMG submission 71149) | Hypersaline microbial mat communities from Hot Lake, Washington, USA - Hot Lake Consortium UCC-RE (version 3) (version 3) ...
TCCTGATGGTTCTTGGCGGCGGCGCGGATCATGGCCGGGCCGCCGATATCGATATTCTCGACGCAATCATCATAAGGCTTGCCGGCAGCGGCGGTGGTCTCGAACGGATAGAGATTGACCACGAGCAGATCGATCGCCTCGATCCCGTGGGCAAACATCGCCGCCTGATGCTCGGGATTGGCGCGGATGCCAAGCAGCCCGCCATGCACCTTGGGATGCAGGGTCTTGACCCGCCCGTCCATCATTTCCGGAAAGCCCGTCACCTCCGAGACTTCCAGCACCGGAAGCCCGGCCTCGACCAGAATGCGGTGCGTGCCGCCGGTGGAGACCAGCGTGATGCCGCGCGCATGCAGTTTTTCGGCGAAGACGACGATGCCGGTCTTGTCGGAAACGGAAAGCAGGGCGCGTGCGACGCGCTTGGTATCGGTGGGCATGATCTTGATCCGGAAGAATGCGGGCAAAAGCGCAGGCGCGCCGGGATCCGGGGCGGTTAGCACGAATGTGCACGCGAAGGAACCGGCTTGTGCTCCGATGGCCTCGTCTGAAGTGTCAGCGCGCTCCGGTCAGACGCTCGAAACGCCACTGAGCCGCTTTCTTCATCTGCGCCGGACAGGACAGCACAAGTTGCTGTGTGCGCTTTGCGCCGTCAGTGGCGGCGAGGAAGATGCTTTCTTCGAGCTCGAAGAGGAACCCCGGCGCCACGCCCTGCCAGGTCTCGCCGTCGGGCAGGACCAGCATCGCGATCCGCCCGCCCCGGGTCACGCTGGCGCGGATGGATGGATGCAGGTGGAAGCGGATCGCGACCTGCGCATCCGCCGGGCCTGTATAGTGTCCTTCGAGCCGGTCCTCCCCCTCCAGCACGTCTCCCTCCGGCGCGAGCGTGATCCGGCGCTCGTGTGTGACACCGAAGCGGGGCAAGTAACCGTCATGGCTGATCTTGAAGCGCAGCAGGCTCGGGCGCTCGACCACCACTTCGCGTGGCCCGCGCAGCATGACCGGGCCGATGCGCCGGATCAGCCAGCGGGCGATGAGGCGGCGACCGAACCAGCCCGTTTCGGTGAGAAACTGTCCGCAGGACGTATCCGCGATGGTCAGCGTGGAATGGGCGGCGGTGCTGCGCGAGAGCGGTGCGATCGGATCGTCGCGCCCGCGTGGCGCACCACAATTGACGATGATCCGCTGCCCGCGCACCGAAAATTCGAACGAGGCCGGGCCGGCTCCCGCCTCGGCGGCATGAATCGGTGCGGGTGCCGGTCCGGTATCGGCAATCAGCAGGGCCTCCCGGGCCTCGATCCGCTCGAAACCTGAAACCAGCGCACGTTGTAGCGGGCTGGCGCGCGCCTCGTCGTAGAACAGCAACGTGGTCAGGTGATCGACCGGGGTCGAGCCCATGCCGTTGAACAGTGCCAGCGTCCCGTCGCCATGACGCATCAACCGCAGCATCGGCGGAATCCGGTCGATCGCCTGCAACAGCGCCTGGGGCGGTTCGATGCCACGCGCCAGATAGACCTGCTTCAGGGGCAGGAGATCGAGCAGCAGTTCGAGTGCCGCTTTCGGATTGCGCCCGACATGCCCGCCATCGGGAAGGATCTGCACATCGAGCTCGCGTGCCAGAAGCTTCGAACCGCGCCGTGCAAGGCCCTCGCAATTCTCGATACTGAGCCCGGCATAGACCACCGCAACCGCACAGTTCAGCCGCACCAGCGGGCGCGGATGATCCGCCATGGCACGCACCAGACGGCGCAGATCGCGCCCGAGGGCGCGCATGAGCTTGTGATAGAAGGCGTGATCGGCCCCGTCGAGAATCAGGGGTGACTGGCTCAGATAGGTCATCACCCGCCGCGCCGTGACCTCGGCCCGGCGCGATGCCGGATCGGGCGGGTGCGCCAGATATTCCGCGACCAGCGCCCGCGCATTGGCCCGTGCCAGGGCCGTGTCGGCGGCGCGCAGGTGCCGCAGCCAGCCGAAACCGTAGAGGATCTCCGCCCAGGTTCGCGAGGGCGCCTCGAGGGAGAAGGGCGAGCGCCCGCCCGTCGCCACGGCGCGTCCGCCGAAGACGAAATAGCCGGCATAGATATCGTTGGCGATGGTGGCGTCGGATGTGCGCAGATCCGGCGGGACGATCAGCAGGCGCTCGGGTGCGCGTCGCCGCGGCGTGCCGAGTCGCAGCAGCTGACGCCCGCCGATGCGCAGGCACCGGCCGGCTTCCCGCAGGGCCAGTCCATAAAGGCGCCAGTGGTCGGAGCCCGCACGCAAAAGCATCCCCCAGGAACACGTCAGGGTGGTGTCAGCCGCGCCGGGTCGATCACGACGTCTGCTGCACCGGATTCAGAATTGGCCCTTGCATGGTTAACAGGCGGTTTCCGAACGCGGTCGAATTCGCCTGTTACGGCTTGCGAAAGCGCGCGGAGAAGAAGCCGTCGAGTCCTTCGGAGACGGCTTTGCCCCCGCCACGCAACACGGTAGCCTGAGGAGATCTGTTCAGCATTCGTTTGATTTTATACGCCATTGGAGTATATTATTTGAACAAGGAAGAGATTTTCTACCGCCTGCTCGATGATGGATCGGAAGGTGAGGTTGCGACTGTCGTGATCGATATTCCGGGCGCGACGGTCATGGTGATGGGCGAACTGCGATATGTGGGCAATGGCCTCGTCGTGGAGCGTGCACACGTCTCGATCTCACCGCCTCTTGCGCGTGTTCTGACGCGAAAGACCATGAGCGTGATCGCCGCCAGGCTATTGGAGGATACGGGCTATGACTACTTTGTCGTTCGCGGAGCGGCTCGCACGACAGGGGCGCGTCCAGGCCATATCCCGCGTGACCTCAGGTTCCCCTGAAGAAATCGTGCTGAAACCGAGGCGCAGTTCGCCTGACGTCATCGCGGCGACGCTGGCCATGGTAGCGCGCGGATCAACGATGCTCAGAGCCAAACGCGCAGTCGAGAAAGCCCTGAAAGAGGGTGACGCGGTGATTGATCTGCCGATTGTCGAGGACCATGCGGCACTGGCCGAGGAACTCGAAGCAGCCGGAATCTCCGTCACCTTCCGCAGCCTCGTGGATCGTGTTCTGAAGGAGCACTTCTCCGTCCGCCTGAAGGGCCTCAGGCGGCGCCTCGGCCTGTCGCAGGAAGAATTCGCGCGGGACTACAATCTGGACAAGAAGACCCTCCAGGGGTGGGAGGTCGGCAAGGTTCCCGATCGCGGCAACCGACAGCTGATCCGGATGATCGAGAAGGATCCGCTCACCGTAAAGCGCCTCGTCAACGAAGCCTGAGCAGCGTTTACACCAAGCCCGGAATCGGCAGGGCGTTGCACATTCGGGTGATTGCGCCACATGCAAGTCTCCCCGGCCGAGACGATTTCGGCCTTCCCGAAAACGGTCGAATCCAGCTTTTACGGCTTGTGAAAGCGCGCGGCGAAGAAGCCGTCGAGTCCTTCGGGCATGGCGGTGCCTCCGCGATGGGGCAGGGCGCGGAAATCGCCCTGCGGGGTGATCAGGGTGTCCATGTCGCCGATTTCATCCGGTGTGACTGGCAGGCGGCGCATTCCGGGATGCGTGGCGAGGAGGTAGGCAGCCTGCTCCTCTCCCTCTTCGGGTTCCAGCGAGCAGGTGCAATAGACCAGCCGCCCACCCGGTTTCAGCAGCGCCACGGCCTTGTCGATCAGGCGGCGCTGCAACCCGGCGAGTTTGGCGATATCCTGCGGCGTCTTGATCCAGGCGACGTCGGGATGCCGGCGCAGGGTGCCGGTAGCCGAGCAGGGAGCGTCGAGCAGGATCGCGTCGAAGTGCAAGCTCTCATCGAGCGCGAGCACATCGCCGGCATGCAGGGCGGCATCGAGGCCCAGCCGGTCGAGATTCTCCCGCACGCGTTCGAGGCGCCTGGCGGAGCGATCCACGGCCATGACCTCGGCGCCGGTCGCCGCGAGTTGCACCGTCTTGCCGCCGGGGGCTGCGCACAGATCCGCCGCCCGTTCGCCTTTCCGCGCCGCCAGCAGATGCGCCGGGATACGTGCCGCCGCATCCTGGACGAACCATGCGCCATCGTCGTATCCGGGCAGGTCCTGGACGGGGCGCCGGTCCGTGAGCCTGAGGCTGCCGGTGGGCAGCAGGTGCGCTCCCAGACGCTGTGCCCATGCATCGCGATCGGCTGTGTCCGCAGCGGCGTCGCGCAGGGTCAGATCGAGCGGCGCCTCGCGGCGATGGATCGCGGCCATCGCCTCGGTCTCCTCGCGACCATAGGCGGCGATCCAGCGTTCGGCCAGCCAATCGGGGAGATCCTCCAATGGCCCGGTCTCGGCCTCGATCACCGCGCGGTCGGCGGCGAGGCGCCTGCCGAGGGCGTTCACGAGCCCGGCGAAATGGGTCAGGGCCCGGTCTGCGCGCGCGAGCGCCACTGCCGACGCGACTGCGGCGTGGTCGGGGATGTCCAGATACAGGATCTGCGCCGCCATGATCTCGATCAGCACGCCGATCCGCGCATCCTTCGGCGCCTCGCGCATCCGTTTCGAAAGGGCCGCGCGGATGCTGCCGCGTCGGCGAAAGCCGACCACGACGATGGCCCGCGCCAGCGCGGTGTCCCTTGGCGGCAGGCCGGCGCTCGCAGCTTCCTCGGTGAAGATGTCGTCGAGCGGGCGCTTCGTGCGCAGCACCCGCTCGATCACCGTCAGGGCGAGGCGTCGCGCGGCGACGCCTTCCGGGACCTTGCCGGTGCCGGCGGGGCGCCGCTTGCGGGCGGAAGCCGCCCTGTCCGGCTGCGTGGCGGGGGAAGCGGGGTCGTCGTTCGAAGAGGCCATCTGAGCTCACATGCACGGGTCATCCAGCACCGGTCGGGCGCTGCGTGAGGGTGTATCGCACACGCCCGGGGAAGGCGAGGGGCATCCTCACGCGCCGGTTCCCGAACGCGGTCTGCCCGGCGCCGGTCCGGTTATCCGCCAAACCGGGGGATGTCCGCCTGCACATTGACAGCAGCTGCATTGCACGGCTCCATGCCGTTGAGGAAAAAGGAGAATGATCATGCCCCCTGCGCTTGCCATGACAACCGCTTTCGCGACCCGGCTGGGGGATTTCACCGTGGCGGGCATCATGGACGGGCTGCGCCGCATGCCGATGCGCGAGGGCTTCGTCGCCAATGCGCCGCTTGCCGATGTCGAGGCGGCCTTTCGGGACGCGATGCGGCCCGTGGACATGATCGAGAACCCGTTCACGCCCCTGCTCTTGCGCACGCCCGACCAATTGGTGCTTTTCGATACCGGCAACGGCCCGCAGGAAGAGGGCGCGGGGTTTGGCCTGCTCATCGCCAACCTCGCTGCCATCGGGGTTGCGCCGGACGACATTGATCTCGTGGTGATCTCGCATTGCCATGGGGATCATATTGGCGGCCTCAGGGACGGCTCCGGCGCGCCACTGTTTCCCGCAGCGCGCGTCGCCGTACCTGCTGTCGATCTCGATTTCTGGCTTGATCCGGCGCAGGCACAAGCGGCCGCGCCGATGTGGGCCGGCAATTTCGGCAATGTCGCGCGGATTTTCGCCGATCCGCAATGGCCCGCCCTCGATCTGATCCGGTATGGCGATGGTGACGAACTCGTCCCCGGCGTCACGGCGGTCGCGGCGCCCGGCCACACCCCCGGCCATATGGCGTTCCGGATCGAATCGCGCGGCGAGACCTTGCTGCTTCTGTCCGATGCGGCGCATCTGCCTTGGCTGTTCGTGCGCCATCCCGACTGGAGCCTGATGTTCGACATGGATCCGCAGACGGCGTGCGAGACGCGGCGGCGTCTGCTCGCGGAGGCGGCGGACAAGGGCTGGCGCGTCGCGGGTTACCATTGGGGGCTGCCGAATATCGGCCATCTGCGCCGCGATGCCGACGGATTCGGCTTCATCCCGCTGCCCTGGCCGTGAGACGCGCCGGGCATTGTGTCCGTCGCCCGCGCGGGCTCTGTTCAGGTTTCGACGAGACCGGTCGTATCGTCCGAGCCGCGCGAATCGGGCCTGCCATGGGCGAGCGCGAGATAATCCTGCGAGCGCATCTCGATCAGGCGCGAGACCGTTCGGTCGAATTCGAAGGCCTCGCGCCCGTGGGGGGCGTCGTAGAGCTCATGCGCCTCGGCCTCCGCGGAGGCGAGCAGCTTCACCCGGTTGTCGTAGAGCGCATCGATCAGGGTGATGAAACGCTTGGCCTCGTTGCGGTTTTCCGCGTGCATGCGCGGGATGTCTTCCAGGATCACCGTGTGAAAGTCCTGGGCAATGGCGAGATAGTCGGCGGCGCCCAGCGGGCGGTCGCACAGATCCGCAAAGCCGAAGCGGGCGACGCCGGAGGCGGCTTGCGGCACCTCCAGCGGATGTCCACGGACCGCGACGGTGATGCGTTCGCCCTTGCGGCGCCCGGTCAGGCGGTGGAAGGCCTCGTCGAGCGCCGTGCGCGCCGCTTCATCCGCCGGGACGTGCCAGACGGGCTTGCCGGCGAGTTTCTCCAGCCGGAAATCCGTGCGCGAATCGAGCTCGACGATATCCATGCGCTCATGGATCATGTCGATGAAGGGCAAAAACAGCGCCCGGTTCAGCCCACCCTCGTAGAGCCGTTGCGGCTCCACATTCGAAGTGGCGAAGACGACCACATTCTCTGCGAAGAGCGCCTTGAACAGACGTCCCAGAATCATCGCATCGGCAATGTCGGTGACGGTAAACTCGTCGAAGCACAGCACATAGGCTTCCTGCGCCAGCGCCTTCGCCACCGGGCCGATCGGATCATCCCCCTTGACCTTGCCGGCCTTGAGATCCTGTCGATAGGCGTGGATGCGGCCATGCACGTCGGCCATGAAGGCGTGGAAATGGGCCCGGCGCTTGCGGCGCACGCTGAGGCTGTCGTGAAACAGATCCATCAGCATGGTCTTGCCGCGTCCGACCGCGCCCCAGACATAGAGCCCCTTCAGCGGTTCGCTCACTGCCGGGCGACGTCCGAACAGCCAGCCGAGAGCGCTGCCCTTGCGGGCCAGCCGCTTCTCGTTGAGCTGGCAGGCGAGCCGGTCGAGCCGTCCGAGCAGGGCCTTCTGGGCGGGATCGCGTTCGATCGCCCCCGAGGCCACAAGCGCGTCATAGCGGCTGGTGACCGGGGCGTGTGTCCGGTCCGGTGAGGCGAGGCGGGCGTCAGGGCTTCGGTTCACGGTGCGACGACATTCTTGACCACGGATCGCGTCTGGCTAGCGCGATCCGCGCCGTGTCACAAGCCCTTGTCACAATTCCTCCCGGGCCGGGCGCTCGCCTGTTCAGGCTGCACTCTTCCCGGCCTGAGCGTAAAAGCGCCCGCCGGTTTCGGCCATTTCCACCAGGATACGCGGTGGCGCAAAGCGCGGTCCATGCGTCGCTTCTAGGCTTCGTGCGAGAGCGAGGAAGGCTTTCGCTCCCATCCCGTCGATATAGGAGAGTGCGCCCCCGGTGAAGGGCGCGAAGCCGAAGCCGAGGATTGATCCGACATCCGCTTCGCGCGGATCGGTGATCACACCTTCCTCCACAGTGCGCGCGGCTTCGAGCGCCTGCACCACGAGCAGTCGCGCCTTCAGGCTCGCAAAATCGATCGTCTCGGACGCGAGCCGGCGCTCCGGCAGGTCGGCGAGCCCTGACCAGAGACGTTTGGGTGAGCCTTCGGGGTAATCGTAGAAGCCCTTGCGGTTCTTGCGGCCCAGTCGCCCCTCGGTTTCGACCATGCGGGTCAGGAGCTTTTCCTGGTCGGCATCGACGGCCCCGGCGCCCAGTTGCGCCTTCGTTGCCGTCACGATGCGCAGGGCGAGATCGATCGCCACCTCGTCATTGAGGGAGAGGGGCCCGACGGGCATGCCCGCCGCCTTGCCGGCATTCTCGATCATCGCCGGCGGGACACCCTCCGCCAGCATCTTGTGGCCTTCGAGCAGATAGGCGCCGACACAGCGATTGGCGAAGAAACCACGCGCATCATTGACCACGATCGGGGTCTTGCGGATGGCGCGTACGTAGTCGAGTGCAACTGCGAGTGCCCGATCGCCGGTTTCCTCGCCCTTGATCACCTCCACCAGCATCATCTTCTCCACCGGAGAGAAGAAATGGATCCCCACCATGTCCTGCGGCCGTGCGACGTTGCGGGCGAGGCCGGTGATCGGCAGGGTCGAGGTGTTGGAAGCGATGATGCAGTCGGGACCCACGGCCTCCTCGACACGATCGAGCACCTGCGCCTTGACCTGCGGATCCTCGAAGACGGCCTCGATGACGAGGTCGCAACCGGCCAGCGCGGCATAATCGGCATCGGGGTGGATGCGCGCGAGCAGGGCATCGCGATCGGCGGTTTTCGCCCGCCCCTTCATGACGCGCTTGCTGATCAGGTCATGGGCGAGGGCCTTGCCCTTCTCCGCGGTCTCCGTATCGCGGTCGATCAGCACCACGTCGAGCCCCGCTGCCGCGCTGACATAGGCGATGCCCGCCCCCATGAAGCCGGCGCCGATTACGCCGATCCGGCGCAGCGTGACGGGCCCGATATCCGGGCGGCGGGCCCCCTTGTTGAGCTCTTGCATGGAGATGAACAGGGTGCGGATCATCGCGGCGGCCTCGGCTGAGCGCAGGATCTTCGCGAAGAGGCGGCTCTCGACCTCGAGGGCGAGATCCATGGGCAGTTGCAGCCCTTCATAAACAGCTTGCAGGATCGCCTTGGCGGCGGGGTAGTTGTCCTGGGTTTCGCGCCGGTAGATGGCATTGGCCGCCGGCCAGATCTGCATGCCCTGCGGCGAATAGACCTTGCCGGAGGGCGCCTTGAAACCCTTGCGGTCCCACGGCGCTTCTGCCGAACCGCCCTCGCGGATATAGCCCTTCGCCTTGTCGATGAGATCGTCATGCGGCACGACATCGTGCAGCAATCCCATGTTCTTCGCCATCAGGCCCGCGAATTGCTGGCCCTTGAACAGCATCTGCAGCGCGTCGCCCGTCTGCATCAGCCGCGCCACGCGCTGTGTCCCTCCGGCCCCGGGAAACAGACCGACCTTGATTTCCGGCAGCCCGACCCTGGTCTTCTCGTGATTGCAGGCGACGCGGTAATGGCAGGCCAGCGCCAGCTCGAAGGCGCCGCCGAGGCACAGGCCGTGAATCGCGACGGCAAACGGCTTGCCGCAGGTCTCCAGCCTGCGAAACAGCAGGGAAAGCCTGCGCGATTCGGTGAAGAAGCGGCGCATGGCGGCCGCCTCGCCAGCTTTCGCCTTTTCCTCTTCGTACAGGGCGCGAAGGCCCTGGAGCATGGTGAGATCGGCGCCGCCGGAGAAATTGTCCTTGCCCGAGGTGATCACGCACCCACGGATCGTCTTGTTCGTCGCCACATGCTCGACGATCGTTGCGAGCTCGGTGATCACCTCCGGGGTAAACACGTTCATCGACCGATCGGGCATGTCCCAGATGGCCAGCGCGATCCCGTCGGCATCATTCTCGAGACGGAAATGGGTCAGCTCCATGGGTCTTTCTCCCCCTGATGGGATGGGTCCCGCCGGTGACGGGCGCCTGCTTTCGGCTTGCGTGATCGCGCGGTTCACACGCGTTCGATGATCGTCGCCGTGCCCATGCCGGCCGCGACGCAGAGGGTGACGAGGGCGGTGGACTTGTCCTGCCGTTCCAGTTCGTCGAGCACGGTGCCGAGGATCATCGCCCCCGTCGCGCCGAGCGGATGCCCCATGGCGATGGCGCCGCCATTGACGTTGACGCGCTCCGGATCCAGCGCGAAGGCCTGCAGATAGCGCAGGACCACCGCCGAGAACGCCTCGTTGACCTCGAACAGGTCGATATCGGACAGGGTCATCCCGGCCCTGTCGAGGACGCGCTGCGTCACATCGACAGGGCCGGTCAACATCAGCGCGAGATCGGAGCCGAGCGAGGCGAAGGCGCGGATTCGCGCCCGCGGCTTCAGCCCGGCGGCGGTACCGGCATCGCGTGAGCCGACCAGCACGGCAGCGGCCCCGTCGACGATGCCCGAAGCGTTGCCGGCATGGTGCACATGGCTGATCGCCTCGATTTCCGGATGCGCGGCGATGGCCACCGAATCGAACCCGGCCATGTCGCCGATCTGGGCGAAGGAGGGGTTGAGCTGACCGAGAGACTGCATGTCGGTGCCCGGGCGCATATGCTCGTCGCGATCGAGCAGGGTGATGCCGTTGACGTCGCGCACCGGCACGACAGAGCGCGCAAAGCGCTTCTCCTGCCAGGCCTGCGCCGTGCGTGCCTGCGAGCGCACCGCGTAGGCATCGACATCATCGCGCGAGAAGCCGAATTTGGTCGCGATCAGATCCGCCGAGATGCCCTGCGGCAGGAAGTAGTTGTCGATGGCGAGCGCCGGGTCCACCGGCCAGGCGCCGCCCGAAGCGCCCATGCCGATCCGGCTCATCGATTCGACGCCCCCGCCGATGGCGAGATCCTTCATGCCGGACATCACCTGCGCGGCGGCGAGATTGACTGCGTCCAGCCCCGAGGCGCAGAAGCGGTTGATCTGCACACCGGGCGGCTCCTTGCCGAAACCGGCCTTCAGCGCCGCTGCGCGGGCAATATCGCCACCGGCCTCGCCGACAGGATCGACACAGCCCATGACAACATCCTCCACGAGGATCGGGTCGAGCCCGTTGCGGTCACGCAGGGCACCGAGTGCGGTCACGGCGAGATCCACGGCGGGGACCTGGTGCAGCGCCCCGTCGGCCTTGCCGCGCCCGCGCGGGGTGCGCACATGGTCGTAGATGAATGCGTCGGCCATGATCGTCTCCGGTTCAAGGATTGCTTTCGCGGGCATATCTTGTCGCGAGTGAGCGGCTGGCGCTCAGAACTGATCCGCCGCCAGCGCCATGGTGGTATCCGCGCCCGTCTCGATGCGCTTCAGGCGCAAGGCCGTCTCGGGCAGGATACGTTGCATGAAATGGTGGCCCGTGGCGAGCCTCGCCTCCATGGTCCTGCGCATGGTCGGTTCCGCGCTGCGGCGAAGCGCCGCCTCGGCCATCTTCGCCCACATATAGCCCATGGCGACGAGGCCGAAGAGATGCATGTAGTCGGTGGCGCCCGCTCCCGCATTGTCGGGCCGCGCCATGGCATTGTTCATGAACCACATGGTGGCCTGCTGGAGGTGGCCGAGCGCTTCGGCCAAGGGGGCGGTGAAGGGCTGCATGGCCTCGTTCTCACCCTGCTCGCGGCAATAGCGGGAAACCTCGTCGAAGAAGCTCATCACGGCGCGCCCGCCATCCCTGGCAAGCTTGCGACCCACGAGGTCCATCGCCTGGACGCCGTTGGCGCCTTCGTAGATCATGGCGATGCGGGCATCGCGCACGAATTGCGACATGCCCCATTCCTCGACATAGCCGTGGCCGCCGAACATCTGCTGCGCGGCCACCGCGTTGGCGAAGCCGTAATCGGTGAAGACGCCCTTCACCACGGGGGTGAGCAGGCCCATGAAGTCATGCGCGGCCTGGCGCGCCTGCGGGTCGGGCGAGCGATGGGCGATGTCGGAGCGCAGGGACGTCCACAGGATCAGGGCTCGCGCGGCCTCGTTGACGGCCTTGATCTCCATCAGGGTGCGCCGCACATCCGGATGCACGATGATCGGATCAGCCGGGCCGTCCGGGTTCTGCGGCCCGGTCAGGGCGCGACCTTGCAAGCGCTCCTGCGCATAGGCGACGGCATTCTGACAGGCAGCCTCAGAGACGGCGAGGCCCTGTACGCCGACGGCGAGGCGAGCCTCGTTCATCATCACGAACATGGCCGCCAGCCCGCGATTCTCCTCGCCGACCAGCCAGCCGGTAGCGCCATCGTAATTCATCACGCAGGTCGCGTTGCCGTGGATGCCCATCTTGGTCTCGATGGCTCCACAGGCCACGCCATTGCGCGTTCCGGGCGAGCCGTCGGCATTCACCAGAAATTTCGGCACGACGAAGAGCGAGATTCCCTTCGTCCCCGCCGGTGCGCCGTCGATGCGAGCCAGCACCAGATGCACGATGTTGTCGCTGAGGTCATGCTCCCCCGAGGAGATGAAGATCTTGGTGCCGTTCAGGGCATAGGAGCCGTCGCCATTGGGGGTTGCACGGGTGCGGATCAGGCCGAGATCGGTGCCGCAATGGGGTTCGGTGAGGTTCATCGTGCCCGACCATTCGCCGCTCGCGAGCCGTGGCACATAGGTCTCCTTCTGCTCTCGCGAGCCATGCACGAGCAAGGCGGCGATCGCGCCCTGTGTAAGGCCGGGATACATGGCGAGTGCCAGATTGGCGGAAGACGCGTATTCCTGCATCGCCGTATTCAGCACCGAGGGCAGGCCCTGGCCGCCGAATGCCTCGGGCACGGCGAGGCCGACCCAGCCGCCTGCGCAATAGCTGCGATAGGCCGCCTTGAAGCTCTTCGGCGTGGTGACGCTGCCATCCGGTGCATGCCGGCATCCCGTCCTGTCGCCTTCGAGATTGGTCGGCGCCCAGGTTTCCTCGCACAGCCGTGCGCCCTCGCCGAGGATCGCGCGCAGCATCTCGGGCCCTGTATCCGCAAATCCCGGAAGATCGGCGTAATCGGCGATCCCCAGCACATCCTCGAGCAGAAACAGCGTGTGTTCGACTGGCGCCTTGTAGACCGGCATGACGGTCCTCCTCTCGTATCCTCTGCAGACCCGCAGGTCTTCCGGCGGTTCGGCGCAGCTCCAGATCCGGCGACGCCATGACACCCGCTCTTGTCTCACCCCGACCGTATCGGGTTATTAGGTTCACATATAAACCAATTTTCGGGTGCGGAAAAGGGGAAACCCGAGGCGGGGTGTCTCAGCCGTCACGGGTCTGCGCTCCGGAAGGAGATCACTGAGCAAACACCCTTGCGGAAGCATCCTTGCGGAAGCGCCCTTGCGGAAGCGCCGGTCTTTCCCCACCCTCGATACAACCGAATCCCCGCCGGGCACGTAGACGATCCAAGTTTTGACGTCGTGCGCGTGCGGGGGTAAGCGTGGGATGAGGCGTCATGCCGGGGCTTGCGCCGCAACTTTGCGGACGATTGCCGGAAAACGCAGTCAATCGCCGGACCGCGAGGCCGGGTCGGCAAGTGTCAGGGATAGTATGAAAATGCCCGTCGAAACCCCTCTCCTCGATGCGATCCGCGACCCGAGGGACCTGCGAGACCTGCCTGAAGACAAGTTGCGGCAGGTCGCCGATGAACTGCGCGCGGAAACGATTGATGCGGTATCGGTCACGGGCGGGCATCTGGGCGCCGGGCTCGGCGTGATCGAACTGACGGTCGCCCTGCATCACGTCTTCGACACCCCCGACGACCGGCTGATCTGGGATGTCGGCCACCAGGCCTATCCCCACAAGATCCTGACCGGGCGCCGCGATCGCATCCGCACCCTGCGCACGGGTGGCGGCCTCTCCGGCTTCACCAAGCGGGCGGAGAGCGCCTACGACCCGTTCGGCGCGGCGCATTCCTCCACTTCGATCTCCGCCGGCCTCGGCATGGCGGTGGGGCGTGATCTCGACGGGCGCAAGAACAATGTCGTGGCCGTAATCGGCGACGGCGCGATGTCGGCGGGCATGGCCTATGAGGCGATGAACAATGCCGGTGCCATGCATTCGCGCCTGATCGTCATCCTCAACGACAACGACATGTCGATCGCGCCCCCCGTGGGCGCCATGTCGGCCTATCTCGCGCGGCTGGTTTCCGGGCGCACCTATCGCTCGATCCGCGAGACCGCCAAGCAGCTCACCCGCCGCCTGCCCAAGTTCTTCAGCGAGAAGGCGGCGAAGGCCGAGGAATATGCGCGCGGGTTCTGGACCGGCGGCACCATGTTCGAGGAGATGGGCTTCTACTATGTCGGCCCGATCGACGGGCACAATCTCGATCATCTCCTGCCCGTGCTCAAGAATGTCCGCGACATGGAGACCGGCCCGATCCTCGTCCATGTGGTGACCCAGAAGGGCAAGGGTTATGCACCGGCGGAAGCTTCCGCCGACAAGTATCACGGCGTGGTCAAGTTCGACGTGGTGACCGGAACGCAGTCCAAGCCGAAGGCGAATGCGCCGGCCTTCACCAAGGTCTTCGGCGAGAGCCTGATCCGGGAGGCCGAGGCCGATGACAAGGTCGTGGCGATCACCGCCGCGATGCCGTCGGGCACGGGTATCGACATGTTCGCCAAGGCCTTCCCCGGGCGCACCTACGATGTCGGCATTGCCGAGCAGCATGCGGTGACCTTCGCCGCCGGGCTGGCGACGGAGGGCTACAGGCCGTTCTGCGCGATCTATTCCACCTTCCTGCAACGCGCCTATGACCAGATCGTGCACGATGTCGCGATCCAGAACCTGCCGGTGCGCTTCGCCCTCGACCGGGCCGGCCTCGTGGGCGCGGACGGGCCGACCCATGCCGGCTCCTTCGACATTGCGTATCTGGGCTGCCTGCCCAATTTCACCATCATGGCCGCCGCCGACGAGGCCGAGCTCGTGCACATGGTCGCCACCGCCGTGGCGCATGATACGGGGCCCATCGCCTTCCGCTATCCGCGCGGCGAGGGTGTCGGTGTCGACATGCCCGAGAAAGGCGTGCCGCTCGAAATCGGCAAGGGGCGGATCGTCAAGCAGGGCAGCCGCATCGCCATCCTGTCGCTCGGCACGCGCCTGAAGGAAGCCCTGGGCGCGGCGGAGGACCTTGATGCGCGCGGGCTCTCCACCACCGTCGCCGATGCCCGTTTCGCCAAACCGCTCGACGAGGAACTCGTGCTGCGGCTCGCCCGCGAACACGAGGTGCTGATCACCGTGGAGGAAGGCTCGATCGGCGGGTTCGGCTCCTTCGTGCTGCATTGCCTGGCCGAGAACGGCGCTCTGGATAGCGGCGTCAAGGTGCGGCCCATGGTGCTGCCCGACATCTTCATCGACCAGGACAAGCCCGACGCCATGTATGCGCAGGCCGGGCTCGACGCCGATGCGATCGTCGCGAAGGTCTTCGCGGCGCTCGGTCGGAACGCGGATGGCCGGGAAGCCGGCGGGCGCGCGAAGATCGGCTGAGAATGCGATGAGCACGCATTCCCGCAGCGCCGCCGACGGCGATATACTGTTCAGCGTTGAAGACGGCATCGCCCGGGTCGTGTTCAACCGGCCCCGGGCAATGAACGCTTTCACCTATGCCATGTATGACCGGCTGGTGGAGATCTGTGAGGCTGTGAATGCCGATCCCGCCATCCGGGTGATGCTGCTCTCGGGCGCGGGCGGCCAGGCCTTCGCTGCCGGCACCGATATATCCCAGTTCCGGAACATGTCCGGGCGCGACGACGCGCTCGCCTATGAAGAGCATATGGACCGGGTCTTTTCCACGCTGGAGAGCTGCCGCATGCCGACCATCGCCGTGATCACCGGGGCGGTGACGGGCGGGGGCGCGGCGATCGCATCCTGTTGCGATATCCGCATCGCCAGCGCCGATATGCGCTTCGGTTTCCCCATCGCGCGCACCCTCGGCAATTGCCTCTCAGTGCGCACCATCGAGCGTGTGGTGGCATTGATCGGCGAGGCGCGCACCAAGCAGATCCTCTATTCATCCGAATTGATGGATGCGGATCAGGCGCTCGCGGCGGGGTTCGTCACGGAGATCCTGCCCGATCACGCCGCGCTCAAAGCGCGCGCCGAGGCGCTCGCTGCGCGAATCGCGCAAAACGCGCCGCTGACCTTGTCCGCCACCAAGGACGCTCTGGCGCGGCTGCGGGCCGGCCCGGCAAAGCCCGGAGCCGATGACGATCTGATCCTGCGCTGCTATCTCAGCGATGATTTCCGCGAGGGTATGGAGGCCTTCCTCGCGAAGCGCAAGCCGCGTTTCCAGGGGCGCTGAGGCGCCCGTTCAGGCCACGCCGAGTTTTTTATGCAGGCTCGGTGACGACGTGGAATGCTCGAAGGTGAGCCGCTTGTCGGGATGCACGTAGCGATGCACCTTCTGCGCCGCGAGCGCGCCCTCGTGGAAGCCGGAGAGGATCAGCTTCAGCTTGCCCGGATAGGTGTTGATGTCGCCGATGGCGAAGATGCCGGGGGTCGAGGTCTCGAATTTCTCGGTATCGACCGGGATCAGCTGCTGATCGAGATTGAGCCCCCAATCGGCGATGGGGCCGAGCTTCATCGACAGGCCGAAGAAGGGCAGCAGCGTATCGCACGGGATCTCGAAGCTAGTGCCGTCATCGCGCCGCGCCACAACCGCCTCGAGATCAGGCGCGTCTCCCTTCACCCCGGTGATCTGGCCGAGATGGAAATCCATCGCCCCGGTCTCGACCAGCGCGCGCATCTTGTTGACGCTGTCGGGCGCGGCGCGGAAGGCGTCGCGGCGATGCATCAGGGCGATCCGGGCCGCGACGGGCTGGAGGTTGATCACCCAGTCGAGCGCCGAATCGCCGCCGCCGACGATCAGCACGTTGCGCCCGCGAAACCGCTCGATCTCGCGCACCGCGTAGAACACGCTGCTCTCTTCATACTCCGCGATCTTCGGCACCGGCGGCTTGCGCGGCAGGAAGGAGCCCCCGCCGGCGGCGATCACAACGGCCTTGCAATGAAACACCTTGCCGGCATCGGTCTCGACCCGGAATGACGGCGCCTCGGCGCTGCCGAGAGATTCGACCGCGCTGACCATCTCGCCGAGATGGAATGCGGGATCGAAGGGCGCGATCTGCTGCATCAGATTGTCGATCAGGCCCTGGCCCGTGACCACCGGGAAAGCGGGAATGTCGTAGATCGGCTTCTCCGGATAAAGCTCGGCGCATTGCCCGCCGACCATGGGCAGAATGTCGATCACATGCGTCTTGATATCGAGCAGGCCGAGTTCGAACACGGCGAAGAGCCCGACGGGGCCCGCGCCGATGATCACGGCATCCGTCTCGATCGGCGCAATGTCACGCATGTGCCCATTCGCCGACATCTGATCCCCGGCCCCGCTCATCACCACGCCCTCGCTCTCAACCTGCCTCGTACCGGATTTCACGGCACCACGCCGCGATGAAGTGGCGGATAGCGCCGGCAATTGCAAGCGGACGCGAAGCCGCGCCCGAATGACAGTTTTTCACACAGGGGCCTTGAAAAATTTCCTAGGAAAAGTATCTGTACCCCGTAAAACACGCATAAGGTGAGAAATGGGATAAGATACAACCATTCAGGAGTCGCAGCTCGCGCTCCGCCGCATGCAGGCGCAGATCGCCGGCATCAAGGCGCAAAGGGCTCTCGCGCGCTTGAGCGCAAGCCTGCGCCGATCCTCACCCGGGGCCGGCATGCCGGATCCCCGCATTTCGGGGCCGCGCATCTGCGAAACAGACATGCCCGCGACACGCGCCGCCGACCCGGTCGTCGAGGCGGCCCGGGCGCTGCTCTTGTCCGACGATGTGCTCAAGCACTGGCGCACCCAGCCTCGTGTGCCAGCGGGGTCTCCCCAGGGCGGGCAATGGACCACGGATGGTGGAGGCGGCGGCGCGCAGATCCAGCAGGTGGGGCGTGGGCGCAATCAGCCACCAAACCAGCGACCGAACCAGCGTCAACGCTATGAGCCTTTCCCTCGGACAGGCTTCATCATGCATCAAGGACGACGGATTGACGTCAATGTGAAGGAATACGTCGCCTATAACAGCAGCGCACGCCGCGCCAACATGCTGACCGAACTGGCCCGCAGATATGACCCGAACTGGCGCCCGAACCCCTCGATCTCGCAGGGGCTGCCCGGCGCCATTCGCGACCAGCAGTATCGCGGCGACCAGGCTCTGCAACGCCTTCAGGAGTTGCGCCTGGTCTTCTTGCGGGAGCAGAACATCAATAATATCCTCTACCCTTCTGGCAAACCGATCGGTTCCGTCTATCGCACCCGCGATCCAAATATCCGGACAGTCGGTCGCGGCCAGTTCAAGCAGCTTCTGGCGCAATTGACGCATGGCGCGCGCCGGATCGATGGACAGTTGGGCCGGGGCGAGGTTTATCTGAGGCCGGATGGCGTTACGGTGAACGTGCGCTACAGCCGGGGAAGCAATGGCCTGACGCTCGATATCGGCTGGCCGGGTGGTCCAGGAGGAAAAATTCACAAAGTTCATTTTCAAAGCCACATTAACTGGAAGGGCTTCAATCTCATGCAAAAAGCACAATTTTTCCCCGAATATTCTGACGTGCAGCATGCACTAATTCGGTATCACGCCGTGCAAAATATCGAATTCGGTAATATGACGAAAATGATCTATAATAATTCCATGAATTTCAGGGAATATATGCGGATGAAGCTTGGAGATTGGGAAGGTGGGTTTCCGAATGATGTTCATCATCTCACGCGTGACCTCGATTCAGCTTTTCGCTTCGAAGGCGAAGAACTCGTCCAGGCCAAGCTCTACCTGCTCACCGTCCTGATCGGTCACGGCATGGTGCCGATGACCTACAACTATGCTGATTTTGAACTTGAATACGCCCCTGAATACGCCTACGGCGAAACCCCGCAGGAAATCATCGACAACCTGCATGCCGACTGGTGCGCGCGCGAACTCGATACGCCTCAGATGGAGCCGCTGATGCTTGGATGGGAAAGCGAATGCGGCGGGTTCTATCCTGACAGCCCGGAATTATCCGGCGCGTCTGACGACTGAGCGCGCGAAGGCCCGCCCGGCCAGTCACGTCCGGCCTCAAGGCGTGGATACAGCAGTGCCTGCCCCAGTCCCCTCGCCCCGAGAAAGGTGAGGAAGGCGAGCCAGAGGCCGTGATTGCTCAGGCCCTCGGCGGTGAGAATGCCGCCGAGGCCGAGTGCGGTGAGATAGATCGCGAGCGATGCCAGCATCAGATTGCGCATGGCCCGCGTCCAGGTCGCGCCGATATAGATGCCGTCGAAAGCAAAGGCGAGCGCGCCGACCAGCGGGGCCGCTGCCGCATAGATCAGATATTCGCGCGCAAACAGCCGCACGGCGGCATCCGTGGTGATGAAATCGATGAAGAACGGCCCGGACAGCCAGAACACGGCCATGGCGAAGAATCCGAGGCCGAGGCTCCACTGGATCGCAATGGCGACGGAGCGGCGGAAGGCGTGGCGGTTGCGCGCGCCATAGGCCTGCCCGCCCATCGCCTCCGCCGCCGTCGCGGTGCCGTCGAGGAAATACGAGCCCAGCGTGAACATCTTGTAGAGCACCGCATTGGCCGCGAGCGTCACGTCGCCGGCCCGCGCGCCGATGGCCGCGAAGCTCGCAAAGGCCACGATCAGCGCCATGGTGCGGATCATGATGTCGCCGTTCACCGCCAGCATGCGCTTCATCGCCGCCGGTTGCAGCGTCTCCGCGAGCGGGATCCGCAAGGGATTGGAGCCGAGCCGGCGCAGCACGAGGAGCCCGAGCCCCGCCGCGATCGCCTCCGCCGCGAGCGTGCCGATGGCGGCTCCCGCCACCCCCATCTCGAGCCCGACCACGAGCACGACGGTGAGTGCGATGTTGATCAGATTGAGCCCGACCTGCAACGCGAAGCCGAGATCGGTGCGCCCGCGTCCGATCATCGAGCCGAGGATCGCATAATTCGCCAGGGTGAAGGGCGCGGCCCAGATACGGATGTAGAAATACAAAGCGAGCGCCGCGCTCACCTCCGGGCTCGCCCCCATCATCTGCAAGGCGATCAGCCCGATCGGCCATTGCAGCGCGATCAGCACCAGCCCGATCAGGAGCGCGACGGCGATGGCGCGTGCCAGCGCCCGGTCGATCTCGCGATCATCCCCGGCGCCGCTCGCCTGGGCGGTGAGGCCGGCAGTGCCCATGCGCAGGGCGCCGAAACTCCAGAAGAGGAAGTCGAAGATCACCCCACCAAGCGCCACGGCGCCGAGCAGCGCCGCATCGCCGAGGCGTCCGATCACGGTCATGTCGGCGAGGCCGAGCAGCGGCGTCGTCATATGCGACAGCGTCATCGGCACGGCGATGACGAGCATGCGCCGATGCGAGACATCGACCCGGCGCGCCGGGCCCTCGCCGGGGGAAGCTGTGTTCATGCGTGAAAGTCGCTCAGCGCCCGCGTATCATGGCGAGGAGCCGCACCACGATCCAGATCGGGATGACGATCATGGCGCCGTAGACCAGCCACATGCCGAGCGTGCCGAAAGCCTCGAAGCCCATGTTCCACAGCGCTTCGAACATTCCGACAAGGTTGTCGAAAAGCCGTTCTGGCGTGAGCCCGAGCATCGCCATGAAAGCGCCGACCAGAAGCGAGAGGAAGGCCAGGCGCACCAGCACGCCGCCTACCGAACCGCCGATCACCCGCCGAAATCCGCCTGCCATCGCCTGCCCGTCCCTGCTCTGTCGCGCTGGCCCCGTCTTGACCCGATCCGCCGCTCTTTGCAAGGGCCAGGTTGGCAAGGGCCAGGTTGGCAAGGGGAGCGGTGACATGCGTGATCCGCGCATATGGTGATGCGGGTGAGAGCTTTGGAAAAAAACACCCTACCGCTTGGCCGGTCAGGCCTGTGCGCGTAACCATGCGCATGCAATAACATTCGGGAGGAAACCATGATCCTGCGCTCGTCGCCCCCATCGCCCTTCGGTCGCAAGGTGAAGATCGCCGCTTCCGTGCTCGGTCTCACGGATCGCATCACCACCGAGGACGCCGATACCACTGATCCCTCCGATGCCCTGCGCCAGCAGAATCCGTTGGGGAAGATCCCGGTTCTCGTCGCTGATGACGGGAATTGCTACTACGATTCACGCGTGATCGTGGAATATCTCGACCATCTGGCCGGCGGCGGCAGGCTGCATCCTGCCGGTGATGCCCGTTTCCCGGTTCTGCGTCTGCAGGCGCTCGCCGACGGGCTTATGGATGCCAATATCCTCATTCTCTATGAGGGCCGCTGGCGCGATGCTTCCCGTCACGAGCCGAAATGGCTTGAACACCAGAAGGGCAAGGTCGCCCGGGCCCTCGACGCGCTCGCAGCCGAGGCGGAAGGCTTTACCGGGCGCATCGATGCGGGCACCATCGCCGTTGCCTGCGCGCTTGGCCATATGGATCTGCGCTTCGAAGGGGCCTATCGCAAGAGCCATCCCGCGCTCGACCGGTTCATGAACTGGTTCGAGGGAGAGGTTCCGGCTTTCAAGAAGACGAAGGTCACGGCCTGAGCCGCGCCTGACGAAAAAGGGCCGCCCTGAGGGCGGCCCGATTGTTTGCGGCGCGATCGCGAGGGATCAGCGTGAATAGAACTCGATCACGAGATTGGGTTCCATCTGAACGGCGTAGGGCACCTCCGACAGGGTCGGGATGCGGGTATACGTCGCCTTCATCTTGGTGTGGTCAGCGTCGATGTAATCGGGCACGTCGCGCTCGGCGAGCTGCACCGATTCGAGCACGATCACCAGCTGCTTGGAGCTGTCCTTCACCTCGATCACGTCACCGGGCTTCACGAGGAAGCTCGGGATGTTCGTGCGGCGACCATTGACCGTGATGTGGCCGTGATTGACGAACTGGCGGGCCGCGAAGGGGGTCGGCGCGAATTTCGCGCGATAGACCACGGCATCGAGACGGCGCTCGAGCAGGCCGATCAGGTTCTCGCCGGAATCGCCGCGCTGGCGCGTCGCTTCCGCATAGTAGCGGCGGAACTGCTTCTCGGTAATGTTGCCGTAATAGCCCTTGAGCTTCTGCTTGGCGCGCAGCTGCGTGCCGAAGTCGGAGAGCTTGCCCTTGCGGCGCTGGCCGTGCTGGCCGGGGCCGTATTCACGGCGGTTGACGGGGCTCTTGGGGCGGCCCCAGATGTTCTGGCCCATGCGGCGATCGATTTTGTACTTCGCCTGAATGCGCTTCGACATAGTCGCGTATCCTCAGATCTGCGTTTTTCGTTTGCGAGGAACGCGCCCTCCTCTTTCATCGCGCGAGGAGACCTCGTACGGTGAACGACAGGCCGGATCACGGCAGGAGCCGGAACCGATCCACGGGTGCGTCAAGAAATACGCGGGCCGTCGCCGACCCGCGCATTGCGGTGTGATTGCCGGTTCCGATGCGAAAAGTCAATCTTTGCCGCAAATTTCTTTTCTCCTACCGCGTTTCAGAGTAACCGTGCGCAACATGCGGATCGCCTGGCGGCAGGCATGACGTTGCGTTATTTCTGGTAGCAGAGTGACAAGTTTTCATTGATAATTTGACCCGCAACGGAAAGGAGACGGGCATCGTGACGACCGGCAGTGAATCAGCCATTGACGCAGGCGCAGGCGCGCCGCTGCATGTCATGGTCGCCGAGCCCGACGCGCAGCAGCGCGCTGATGTTGCCGATGCGGTGCGCGCTGCCGTCGGTCCGGTGCGGATTTCCGAGGTCGGTGACGGGGAAGCGGCCGTCAAGGCGATGACGGGCGCGCGCCCGGATATACTCTTCATCAACGTCAAGATGCCTGGCATCAGCGGCGCCGAGGCCGTCGTCATCGCGCGGCAGGAGAGTGTCCAGCCGCTGACAGTGCTGATGTCGGACAGGGTGCTCAGCCGCTGGGTCGCACTTTCCAACGAACTGGGCGCCTATGAATTTCTGAAGAAACCCTACGATGAAACCCATATTGCGGGCTTGATGCAGGCCGTGATGCGTATGCGCAAGCCGACCCGGGCATTGCTCGTCGAGGGTTCCGAGACGACGCGGGCCCTGATGCGCAAGCTGATGCGTCAGTCGCGTTTCGATCTGGATATCGAGGAAACCGATTCCGGCGTGCATGCCGTCAAGCTGATGCGCGCAACGGCCTACGACGTCGCCCTGATTGATCTGAACCTGGGTGGGATGGACGGGCTGGAGACGGCCTGTCAGGTCAAGGATGTCGCGCCCCGGACCGCTCTGGTCCTGATTTCCGCGCCAGGTTCGGAGAAGATCGAAACGGCATCGCGGCATTTCGGTTTCACGACATTTCTGCAGAAGCCTTTCTACGCACATCATATCGAAGACATGCTGCATGAGGTTTTCAACCTGCGCCGGCCCTATCTCCTGAATGCGACCGGGCGGGTGCATGCGCGCAGCCTGCGCCTGGAGGAGGAGCGGCGCGCCCGCAGGCGCTGATCAGATTGCACACGGCATCATGCGGCCCCCGCTTGCGCGGAAACCGCATGATGGTTCAGGCCCTGTCACGGCTGTGTTTCGCCGCGCCACCGGATCAGCTGGCGCGGCACCTGAATTCAGGATTTGGGGAAATCGACGGGGCCGAATTCCTCATGCACGATCCGGCGCATCTCCACCGCTTCATGCGGGTTCAGCCTGCCGTCAGCATCGCCGTCGGCCAGTTGGAACACCGCCTTGAACTGCTGGACATTGAACTTGCCCATCTGGTCCAGGAACAGGTTGCGGTCTTCCGGGCTGAAGCCGAGAACAGGTGCGAAGCGGTTCCATTCCTCCTGGCTGAAGCCGTCCTTCTGCGCGTCATGCGACTCGGCGGTGGAGATGAATTCCTCGAAATCGAGCTGCCAGTCGAAGCCTGCCGCCTCGCGGAAGCTCTGGATCCGGTTCGGATCGTTACCGTTGAGATGGCGGCTCAGATCCAGTACTTCGGGTGCGTCGATCGTGCCGCTCCCGTTCCTGTCACCCGCGCGCAGCATGTCGACGAGGCCCACGATGTCGCCCCGTCCCTTCGGGCCGAAAAGATGCTTGTGGTCCTCGGGGGTCAGGTTGAGCATGGGTGCGAATTCGGCCCATTCCTGTTGATTCAGGCGCCCGTCACCGTCACGATCAAAGCTGTGGGCGGCCGCCATGGCTTCGTCGGCGGTGAGTTGCCAGTCGGCGCCCGCCATGTCACGGAAGCTGCCCGGGCGGTCCGAGATCAGCGGTTCGCTCAGCGCGCGGGCATTGTTCTGGCCGATATCCAGTTGGAAGATCAGGCTTTCCCGACCGGGGTTCTCCGGTGCATAGCGGTCGTCCATGCCGATGAACATTCTGCCGCCGTCAGGGTCGACGACCTGATCGGCATGATCGTGCCCGTCCACATTGGTCTGGATGCCCTGATCCATGTTTCCGGTGGTGTGGAACCGCTTGTTGCCGTATTCGCCATTGATCGGGTTCATGTTGCCGAACGGGTCGATATGAACGAGATTCATGCCGCCGGGATGTTCGTTGAAGAGATTGGAGGGCTTCCCGCTTTCATTCACAAGCGCGAACTGGCCGTCCTGGCGGGCGAGCAGCTCACGCGATTGCGGATTGCGGAAGGCATTGGGGACCATGGCAAAACCGACCTGGTCACCCGCGTTGAAATCGAGCTCGACCTTTGAATTGCCGGGCTGGAGCTGGCCGCCATCGCCGATCATCGAGGCATTCGGGAAGACGACGTTCGTCTCCTTGACGGTGCCGTCACCTGCGAGCTTGTACATCACCAGCGAATTCTTGAAATCGGTGTTTTCAGTCCGGAAATTCAGCTCAGCGCGGGTGGGCTCGGTGAAGCTGATGACGCGGGCCCGGTTGAAGACTTCCGAAGCGCTGCCGGAAAGCGGCGACTGCATGGAGTTCACCAGCGGCGCCTGCATCTGCGTCTGCTGCATCTGCGTCGCATGATGATTGAGCGTTGTGGGCTGCTGCGTGGCAGCCTGATTGCCCGGTGCGTGTTGCGTGATCTGGAAGTCGGCAGCATCAGCCGGCTGCTGCGTGTTGCGCTTGGGATCGAACTGGGACGGGATTGGACCGAAACTGGACTGGAACTGCATAACTGGCCTCCTTGACCTCAGGTTGTGGAGACCTTAGCGAAACAATGAAACCAGTGCGAGTGTAAAACTTTGTTAAGTTTAATATTTGCAGTTGTTAATTGTGTTTGGCAAGGTTTCGATGACTGAATACTATCATCAAAACCTTGCCTATGCGCGCGCATCACATATGCAATGCGCGTTTGTCAGCTGCGAGGGCCGCCTCTCTAACTGCTTCGGATAGAGTCGGGTGGGCATGGCAGGTGCGCGCGATATCCTCGGAGGAGGCGCCGAACTCCATGCCGACGGCGA
>Ga0076930_100759_pt1 | contig 24815 bp, 22 predicted proteins | sample HotLakConsoUCCRE_FD_71149 | JGI IMG/M metagenome (GOLD analysis project Ga0076930, IMG submission 71149) | Hypersaline microbial mat communities from Hot Lake, Washington, USA - Hot Lake Consortium UCC-RE (version 3) (version 3) ...
CTACCATTTTTTTGATTTCGCCTTCCCCGATCATGGGTGAATGTACATCTTCAGGGAATAACACCACAAACTGACCGGGTTGCATCCGAAAATACATTTCCGGGGCTTCGGCATAGAAAGAAACATCTTTTTCAGGATTGTATGCTCCCTTCACCGCTTTGCAGGAGGCTCTTGGTTTCCAACCTATGCTTTCTTCCCCCGAAATCAATACCTGTATGTCGATGTGCCGGTCATGGCACTCAAACTTTTCATTGGACTCTTCAGCCGTTTTGGCTGCTTTGGTAAATACAGCTGCAGTCAGGGAATCTCCTTCAATTTCATATTTCCCATCTGCCATGCCTTCCAGATTTTGTGTATTGATAAAGGCAAATGCCCTTTCAAAAAGGGGATGCACACAATGGTATTTTTGGCTATTTGCCAGGGTATCCAGTATCATAAAGCTGAAAATTAACGCTGTACCCGACCACTGGCATCTCCACCCATTAATACCTTGACTTCAGCCAGGGTAGCATGGTTCATATCACCCGGAATGGTATGCTTCAAGGCTGAGGCTGCAACAGCAAATTCACAGGCATCTTTCATGGCCATTTTTTCTACCAAACCATAAATAAAACCACTGGCGAAAGAATCCCCACCGCCTACGCGATCCACGATTCGCACATCGTACTTTTTAGAGTGGTAAAATTCGTTACCATCATACACCAGGGCACTCCAGCCATTGTCCGAAGCACTGTAACTTTCTCTAAGGGTAGAGGCGATGTATTTGAAGCCAAATTTCTCCTTCATTTGCTTGAACACGTCCTTGTATCCCTCCAGGTTCAGCTCCCCTTTGGTAACATCCGTTTCATTGCTTTTAAAACCAAGGGTGGTTTCGGCATCTTCTTCGTTGCCTATGCATACGTCCACGTACTGGCAGAGCCTTGTCATTACTTCTTTTGCCTTTTCCTTGCTCCACAATTTCTTGCGGTAATTCAAGTCAATGCTGGTAGTTACCCCCTTGGCTTTGGCTGCTTTTAGGGCTGCTTCGGTCAAAGCTGCTGCTTTATCGCTCAAGGCAGGGGTAATACCTGTGGTATGGAACCAAACCGCTCCATCGAAAATTTTGTCAAAATCAAAATCAGCAATCTCCGCTTCTGCGATGGAAGCGTCAGCCCTATCATATACTACCTGAGAAGCCCTCATGGAGGCTCCGGTTTCCAAAAAGTAAATGCCTAGTCTTTTACCTCCTTTGGCAATGAATTGGGTATCCACACCATACCTTCTCAAATGATTGATGGCAGATTGGCCAATAGGGTTGTCCGGTACTTTGGTTACAAAGGTTCCTTCCAGCCCGTAATTACACAGAGCTCCAGCTACATTGGCTTCGCCACCGCCGTAAGTAATGTCAAAAGTGTCAGTTTGAACAAAACGTTTAAAGTCAGGGGTTGAGAGACGAAGCATTACTTCACCAAGGGTTACGACTTTTTTGGACATGATTTTTTGAACTGTTTAATTATTAATTGAAATAATGATTTGAAAGCTTATTTGGTTAGCTTTTCGAAAGCAATTATGCTACAAAAGCCCTTTTCAAGACAAGACTACTGCTTTATTTTCTAAAAACCAAATAAGATCCCTGGTTCAGAAAGTATTTGATTCGTTATCAATCAGATATGCTTTGGCTACCTATTGCCTGCCATTTTAAATGGGTTGGCTACCGGAAAATCATTCGGCCCAAAGGATAAAAAATTGTAGCAATATCATGGATCGGATACAAAACCCTGATCGAATTATATGATTTGATCTAGTCCTGATGGCTTCCTCTGTATCTTTTTTGCACCCCTTGAAGAAAATTACGCATGATCTGGTCTTTACAGAGGCGGTATTGGTTTTGCTCCGGTTTCCTGAAAAAGGCACTCAATTCATGTTTGCTGATTTTTCGACCGGCCAGGTCCAATATTCCCAACATGTCTTCATCATTCAGCTGCAAGGCTATTTTTAGCTTTCTCAAAATGATGTTATTGGTTAGCCGGCTCTCTGGTACGGGCGGGGCACCTTCTTTTTTACCCCTTTTATAATTGATCAGACCATTTAAAAAAACAGCCAGTTTGAAATCATTGAGCGGGTGAAAGGCTTCATCGTCATTTTTTTTCAGCCAATCGCTGACTTCAGCACGGGTAACTTCCAGGTTGCCAAGAGCAAAAACACGCATCATCTGCTCGTCACCGAAGTCAAAAGTATACCGCAGGCTACGTAAGATATCGTTGTTGTGCATATGGAACATAAAGGTAGGAAAAGTGATTAATTTGTTCTACAAAAGTCCGCTTAACTTTATAACTTACCGGGTAAATAGGGGATCCGGAAATAAAATCAAGTTCTTATCGATAGGGCCTCAGGATAAAAAACAAGCCAAGTCCGTTTACCAGTACTAACTTATGGAGAAATGGAAAAGGATGGCAGTTTCACCTGTTTTTCCCTGTTCTTTGGTGAAACAAAAATAATACCTTCAGGTGATGAAACACGAAAAGTTCACCCTAATCACCGGTGCCAGCATGGGCATAGGAAAGGCATTTGCTTTTTCCTGTGCTAGAAGAGGCATGAACTTACTTCTGGTGGCCCTTCCAGATGCGCTTTTGGAGGAAGTACGACATGAGCTTCAAACCATGTATCGTGTAAAGGTGATGGTTTATGGCACTGATCTCACTGCCGAAGGAGCTGTATTGACGTTAGCGGATTTTTGCAGGGAGAAACAGCTTGGGATAAACATGCTGATCAACAATGCCGGAATGGGGGCAGGGGGCAGGTTTGAGAATATTCCCCTGGAAAAATACCTGCAGATTGTAGACCTGAACAACAAAGTTTTGGTATTGATGTGCCATTATTTCCTTCCGGTCCTGATTCAGCATGAACAAGCCTATATGTTGAATATGAGCAGTATGGAAGCCACCCTGCCGCTGCCCTACAAAGCCGTGTATACCGGTTCCAAAAATTTCGTATATGCTTTCTCCCTGGCATTGAGGGAAGAACAAAAGCATGGCCCCTTAAAGGTTTCGGTCGTATGTCCGGGTCCAGTCATGACCAACCCTGATGCCTTGAAACGCATGGAGGCTCATGGCAACCGGGCCAAATGGGTGCTTTGCAGTCCGGAAGAGGTAGCTGAGCAGGGGCTTGAAGGATTACTGAAAGGAAAAAATATCCTCATCCCTGGCAAAGTCAATTGGTTTCTCGTAAAACTGATGAAATTATGCCCAACAGGATTAAAAATGAGGCTTTTGGAAAGGCTTTTTCGGGTATATAATAAGCATTAGCATTATTCTGGGAAATACCTTGTGATCCCACACATATCGATACTCAAATCCCAGAGCCTGGCGGCTCCCACAGGCGAATCAGCCAGAGAGGAGGCGCTTTTTATTTTGCAGTTGTCCCAATATTTTCCGGATATTCCTTTTACTTCTTCCGCATTTGCAAGGTAAACACTGGTTGCGGCCCCTTTTTCTGGAGACTTGCCGACCAGCCTTCTGATTTTCCACATCAGGCCATGAAAAGAAAAGGTATGCTTGAGGCCAATATCTGTTTTAACCAATCCAGGTTGCACAGCATGGATAGACAATTTATTGTCTGTTTTTCTTTTTTCGAATTCATAGGTAAAAAGTACGTTGGCCAGTTTGGATTGGGCATAGGCCCTTAATCCATGATACTTTTTGCTTAAATTGACATCATCAAAATGAATTTTACCGTGAAAATGAGAATCCGAACTTGTATTAATGATTCTCGGGTCTTCCGCTTGCTGCAGCGCTGGAAGTAACAAATGGGTAAGCAAAAAAGGGGACAGGTGGTTAATGGCAAATTGCCTTTCAATACCATCTTCGGTAAGGCCGAATTCAGAAAACCATGCCCCTGCATTATTGATCAATACATCAATTTTCGGATACTTTGAGATGATCTCTTTGGCCACCTTCCTCACTTGCTTTTGGGAGGAAAGATCCGCAATGGCCTGGTCAATTTTTGCTTCCGGATAGGTTTTTATGATTTCATTTTTTGCCTTTTCGGCTTTTTCAGCAGATCGGCATAACATGATTACATGAAAGCCCTTTAAGCACAGCTCTTTGGCGGTTTCATACCCAATTCCTGAATTAGCTCCTGTAACCAGGCAAATTTTTCCCTTCATCATCCAAATTCGATGGTTTGTAGGTAAAAATGAAAATTTTAAAACAGGGGATCAAGAAAAAGGCGTATTATAAAATCAAATGATGGGTTGTAAAATTGTTTCCTAGAAAATCCCTGGCACATTCAGGCGTACTCCCATCATTTTGTTTTAACTTTGCGCTCCCAATGGAGAAAACCAATTATAAGTATACCAAAAATTATTGCGAGGAAAATGTATGGCAATTGTGCAAGCATCCGGATTTCCAATCCCTGGATAAAAAAGTACTGGTCATTTCCAATATAAGTAAAAATTGCCCTTTGTGGGCCCATCATCCCATTCCAGAAAGAAATCCGGTTTGGTGGGATTACCATGTGGTCCTTATGGCAAGGGAGAACGGCCGGTGGTGGGTATACGATTTTGATTCTACCCTTGATTTCCCTTCAGACCTGGGCACCTATTTCAACCAAACATTTCAATTGGAAAATTTGCCTGAGGCCACAGCACCGCTTTTTAAATGCTTCACCGCAGGCCATTTTACCGATTGCTTTTTTTCTGACAGGAGCCACATGCAAGATGCTGCCGGAAACTGGATATTCACCCCGCCACCATGGCCAAACATTGAACATGCGCCAGGCAATAAACTGGAAATGAAAGAGATTTTGGATTTTAGCGAATCGAGCCATCATGAAGTTTTACTGCTGGATGAATTGAAAATCAGCTACCTGTAGCAATTATTTCATCAGAGCTGAAATCCGAAAGGTATTCGGTTTATTCTTTTTGACTTGCTTTTAAATCTTCTTTTGCCTGTTGAATGTGGGGATACAGGTCATACGTTGGATAAAACTCTGTGGAGAATGCCCCCCAAACACTTTTTTCAACCGCTATATTGAGATTGCGGAGTTCACTGGCAGGGATTCTGAGCGTTACTACCTGCCCGATACCCATCATGACGTACCAATTGACCACTTTGGCGGAGGGGGGTGGGAAATCTTCCAAAAAACCATTTTTATCCCTGATTTCCCTAAGCTCTTCGATATTTTTATCCTGATGGTGTTTCATAAAGATGGTAATCATCAGGCTATCCGATTGGGTTTCACCTTCGGGGCTTTGTCCAAAAGATAATACTGCGAGTGACAGGAAGGTAAGGGTAATTAAAAGTGCTTTCATAATAAAGAATAATTAAGGTAATAAATGTAATTTATATCCCTGAAATTCAATCCATAAGAACCGTTTTTCTTTTGATCGATGCAATGATAGATTGAAAACCATAAGGAATCCTTTGATATTCGTTGTCAGGTCTCTTTTCAAACCGATTCCTTGGTGAGTGATCGTCAATTTTGATCAATAGGGGTATTTTAATCCCGTTTAATTTTTTAGGGGTTTATGGAGATCTACTTCCAGCAACCAAAAAGCTGCTTCAAAATCAATGTACGTTTCCAGGTCCTTTAATGAAAGCACCTTGTATCCTTCCTTACTCAGAAAGTCCAGGTACCGGGCAAATCGTTCCGGTGAGGTGTTTACCCAGGGATGTTCCAGGTCTGGAACCCCATGAATGGTTAAAATGACTACCTTTCCATTTTTGGCTTTCTTCAACGCATCGAAAATCATTGCTTCATTCGTATCATCTGTAGCCCAGCTGGGTAGGAGGTAGGGATGATCGGCTAAAGGGTCGTAAACCCGGCTTCCCCCGGCCCGTGCAATCCGGTAGTTTTTCTCCTTCAGTACCGCCAACACCGTTTCACTCATGCTGTACCCGGGATAGGCAAAGCTGATAGGCTGTTGCATATCCAGGGAATCCATTTTTTCTTCAATGTATTCGATTTGTTGCCGGATCTCTTCTTTGGGGAGGTTTCCTACCCCTGCATGCGTATGGGTATGGTTGGCGACTTCAAATCCCATCCGATCCAGGGCTGCCATCTGCCGCCTGTTCATGTACTTGCTGCTGTCCGCATGGCTGGGCGGAAATTCGCAGACAAAAAAGGTAGCGCCAAAGCCTTTTTCCTTCAGCAGCGGCGCTACGTAGGAATAATGACTGGCGGGTGCATCGTCAAATGTCAATACCACCGTTTTATCCGGAATAGGTTTCCTGAGGATTTGTGCCTCGATTAATCCCGGTGTAAACCAGACCAAACTGACCAGAAAAATCCGGTAGGCCCATTTTTCTGCCACATGCACTAGCTTCCGGAATGGGTGACGGCATCGCAACCACTTTCTGCCTGTTATCTTTTTATCGAGCATATAATCGGAGGTTCTTCATCGCCCAGAGCTGATCCCCTGATTCCTTGAGGACCAGTCGAACCTGCGATACCGGTGTATTATCCTCCCAGCGGATACCATTCATTCCTCTTTCTCCGGTACCGGTAGCCACTTCTATCCATTGCTTCCCGTCGGCCGATACTTCCACGGCATAGCGACCCGGAAATTGCTCCTCCCCGGAATCAAACTGGATTTCGGCCAGCTTTTGAGCTTGGGGAAGCACTACCTGAAACCACATGTCCGGCTTTTGTGCTTCTTCTGTTTTCCAGCCCTTGAAACCAAAAGCATATCCCGGATCCCGGGTAGAACCCACTCCCTGCAAGGCGGTACTGCTGGCACTTACCTGCCAGTTGTCCTGCGGAAACAGTTGCTTTGGAACTTCCGCCACCAAAGCATCATGGGAATAATTGCTATCCCGATCCCTGGTTGCTTCCCTGATTTGTGCTACGTATTCCGGACTGATAAAACTTCCCTGATTGCCAAAACCATTGCGGATGTAGGAGACTACCGATGCTATCCATTCATCTGTGTTTTCGCCCATGGCAATCATGACTCCTTCGTATTCCTTTCCTTCAATAGCCCCGGTTAGCCCGTGCAACAGGGTTTTGACGGCATATTCGGGGTGGCCCTGAATACGTGGGGATCCTGAAAAACCGGGAGCTATGAGTTCACCTCCAGCTCCCCCGGTAGGCGTTCCCAGGCCTTTTACCCCGTGGCAGGTGGCGCAATAACTGTCAAAAATGGATTTTCCTTCATTAAAAAAAACCCTTTCTTCAGCGGTATATTGTGTGGCGGCTCGTTCCCGTTCAGCAGCCATTTTTTCCAGGACCTGCTGTGCTACCGTTTGAACGCCCTTCACCTGTTTGTTGGCCAATGCTTCTTGCATCAGCTTTTCCACCTCTTCGAAATCGAGGACGTAGGCACTTAGCAAGGCCTGCACGGCTACCTGAGGATCCGGATGTTCCATCATTTCCTTGTAATCGGCCTCCAAACCCTTATCGCCGAATTTATACAGGCTTTCACCTGCTCGCAAAGCCTGTATCTGTAAATTCGGATTGGCGTCCTGCATCCATTCCCGGACCAATTCGGCTTTTAAAGATCCCAATCCTTCCAGGGTCCAAAAGGCATGTATGCGGGCCAGTTCATGCTCTTGGTTCCTCACCATTTCTTCCAGCTCTGGTACTACCGAGCGATCCTGTCGCAGGATCAGCAGTTGCTGGGCCTTGTCTCGCCACCAACCGTTTGGATGGCTCAGGTGCTGCACCAATTCACTGGCAGATTCCTCAAACATGCGTGGTTTTTCGGTACTTCGGGGGTGTTCTTCATGGGTCAGCCTCCAGATACGGCCATTGCCTATAATGTCGTCCATCTGGTACTGCTGAATTTTTGTGCGCAGGTAGCTGCCTTCCTGGGTCCAGTTACCCTCCTGAATGATGCCCCGGTACATGTCTACGATATACATGGTGCCGTCAGGTGCTGTTGCCATGTCTACCGGCCGGAATAAGGGATCTGTAGATTGAATAAACTCCGTTTCCTGATCCCGGTAAGGGTTTTGAATGTAGGTTAATCCTTCGGACTTGTCGGACCGAACCTGCCGTACAATTCTGGCTACGGGTTCTCCGTAAAAATACTGATTGACCAATCCTTCAGGTAGCCGGTTTCCCCGGAACACATCGTTTCCTGCGGCTCCGGTTACGTTATTAAGTGAGCCATCGGGCTTTGTCTCCCGCATGCCCGGTTCAAAGTCCGCTAATGCGATCAGGCTAAACGGCTCGCGGAAGCCCTCCTGAAACTGACCTTCCACCCTGAAATTGCCGTAAACGATAGGAAAGTTAAAGTTTTGGGGTACCCCTCCGGCACCGTCCTGAAACCAGACTTGTCCGTAATTATCCTGGGTGACGCCCCATTGTCCGTAGGGATTGCCGGTAGGTTCCTGAATGACGCCTTCCGGTGTCCAGCGGATGCGTCGCGAATTATAAGTGCTGTACATCCAATTGTCCATGGTCCAGGTCAGAAAGCTGGTCTGGTGTTCCACATTGCCGGAACGGCCCAGGCCGGTGGCAAAGAGTTCCTTGGTATCGGCCTTGCCGTCATTGTTGGTATCCGTATATTTGTAAACGTGATCCTCATTGGATTCCATGGACAAAATGGTATTCGGTCCGAAAGGAACCACAAAACGGGGAAATACCAGGCTATCCAAAAACACGACTCCGGTTTCATAAATGCCATCATCATCGGTATCCTCCCAGCGGGAAATCCGGCCTGCCGGCATCAATTCTCCGGTAGCGTCAATATCCTGCATGTAGGTTCGGAGCTCCAATACATACATTCTCCCGTTGCCGTCAAATTGGATGGCTGCAGGTTCCTGTATGTGAGGTTCGGCCAAAATCGGTTCCATGTGGAAGCCGGGTTGTAGGCGAAATGTTTTTTGTTCTTCCAGGGCTGACAAGGGGATGACCGGTGCTGCGGGCGTCAGGTCAATGCCCTTCCAGCGGGGGGACTCCATATCTACTCCCTCTGGGATTTCTATTTGTGGGTAGGGAGCTTCTTTTCTATTGGGGTCCAGGAGTTCTTCAGGAGAGATATCAAACACTGGTTTTTGCAATTCCTGCTGCTGGCAGGCAGCAAGTAGAAAAAGCAGGGAAAAATAGTTCAGGTATTTGCCAATCATGTATGGGTAATGGTTTTGTTCAATGCAATTTTCAATCGATTCGATTGCCGGTAAATAAGCGGTGACCGAAAAGCAAGTACCAAAGTAGGGCATTTTTACAAAAAATTGCTTACCGGAAAAATAATTTTTTTCGGTTTTTCTATCATACTTATATATAATGTACTAATTTGAAATGGAAACCAATTTAATTATGGAAATAGACTTGCCCTTGACCGGATATGTAATCCCTGTTTTTTTTGTGCTTTTAGGAACGGCCTGCGGGACCGATTCTGATCATTATTCGATGGATGATTATCCTTCCGTCCCGAAAATGGATGTGCATGTGCATATGGAAACCGATCGCCCTTTATTCGTAGAAAAAGCGGCATCCGATGGTTTTCGACTGATCAATGTAGCCCTGGAATATACAGATGGCTGGAATGATGTGTACCGGAAATTTTCCTACGGCTGGCAGCAGGAAAATGCCCATCCGGAAACGGTGGTAAATGTGACCGCTTTTGCGGTATCTGATTGGGACAGTCCGGATTGGGAGGAAAAGGTGATCCACTGGTTAGACAGTTGCTTTGACCAGGGAGCATTGGGAGTGAAGGTATGGAAAAATATAGGGATGGTTTCCCGGGATACGGCCGGCAACCTGATTCAGATCGACGATGCCCGTTTTGATCCCATCTTTGATCATATTCGGCAACGGGGTAAGACCTTGATGGGGCACCTGGCAGAGCCCAAAAATTGCTGGCTTCCATTAGAGGAAATGACTACCAACAATGATCGGAACTATTATGGCAATCATCCCGAATACCACATGTACCTGCAGCCCGAAATGCCCAGCCATGAGGAGCTGATCGAACGCAGGGACAACATGTTGGAAAAACATCCCGACCTGAAATTTGTCGGTGCCCATATGGGTAGCCTGGAATACGATGTAGACGAGCTGGGAAGGACTTTGGACCGCTTTCCCAACATGGCGGTGGATTTGGCGGCGCGCATGGGGCAGGTGTTCTACCAAACGGCAGAAGACAGGGAAAAGGTGCGGGAATTCTTTATCCGGTACCAGGACCGCTTGTTGTATGCCACCGACCTGGCAGATAACGGTAGTCGTACGGAGGAGGCTTTGCATGCTGCCATGGATGCCGCCTGGAAGCGGGATTGGGAATTTTTCGTGAGCGATAACGAGATGGAAAGTGACCTGGTCAACGAACCGTTTCAGGGTTTACACTTGCCCAAAGAGGTGGTGGACAAGGTATTTTATAAGAATGCGATTCATTGGTTTGGGATGGCAGACTAAGTAATTTTTCCCTAAAAGTTTATCAATGATTTTTCAGTTATTTCTACTTAAATAATACCATGAATTAATTATAAAAGCATCTCAAAAATGAAAGCAATGCTACTCACATTTCTGGCAACTGTGGCAGGAACTGTTACATGGGGACAGGGAATTCAGGGGGAGATTCCGTCTCATCCCAAAAAAGCCATGGACATGGTACTCATGCCATTTGGTTTGGATCATTCAATTACAGCCGGCCAGGTAGATAAAAAAGGTATTTTATCCATTGATTTGGAGGATAAAGATGCCCAGAATGTGCCACAGGACGTTAAATCCATGTTTATGAGTGATTTGTTTTTTAACTTTCACTTCAGGTGTGGCAATGGAGATGATTTTGGGGAAAATCATCATGTCCCGGCTGCGCGGGTAGACTATGTCCGGCTTATTCAGAAAGGGCAGTGGGCTGGAACCGTTTTTTTGGTATCTGACGAAAACCTCATTCCCTGGCTGGAAGATGACGCCTATCATCCGGCAGTAAGTGGAACGTTTTGGGAAGTACTCTACCTTGAGGAAGACCTGTCTGTTTCGACCAGTTGTACGTCTTCCAAATTTGTAGACGCAGACACGAATGTGGATGTTACGTATGCGTATCAATTGGAGTTAAAATCTGGGTTTAACTGGGTGGAATACCAGATTGAAGAAGTTTATCAAACAGAAAATGGACAAATGGCCTCGTTTCCTTCCAAGGTAAAAATCACCAATCTGTCGAATGCTTCAAAAATAAAATGGATAGGAAAATATTATTAAAAAGACAAATCCCCGAGTGGTTTTAGCCAATTATGCCCGAAATCGTCATTAATGCCCGAAAAGCTGCCATCGGTCCGGGACTGATGGTCAACCGGATACTACCCTTTCGCATGCGCCGTATGGTGGGGCCCTTTATTTTTATGGATCATGCCGGCCCGGTCCGGCTCAGTACCGAAAAGGGACCGGCCATGGACGTGCTGCCCCATCCCCACATTGGCTTATCCACCGTTAGCTACCTGTTTAAAGGCAACGTCACCCACCGGGACAGCCTCGGTGTAAAGCAGGTCATCGAGCCCGGGGAAGTCAATTGGATGACAGCCGGAAAGGGGATCGCTCATAGTGAACGCTTCGAGGATCCGGCGGTTCTGGCCGGTGGGCAACTCGAAATGATTCAAACCTGGGTGGCCTTGCCCGAAAAAGACGAGGAATCTGACCCTACTTTTTTCAATTACCAAAAAGATCGCCTGCCTGTATTCGAGGAAAAAGGGCTGTGGATGCGGCAGATCGCAGGGGAGGCCTACGGTCTGAAAAGTAATGTACCCACCCATTCTCCTTTGTTTTATCTACATGTGGAACTTCAGCGGGGACACAGGTTGAACGTGCCGGAGGGATACGAAGAACGTGGTCTGTATATTGCTAAGGGGAGCCTGGAATTGGGCAGTCAGGTCTATGAAATGGGGCAGTTGCTGGTTTTCAGGAAAAATGAACAGGCAAGCGTGAAGGCAGTAGCGGATTGTACGATCATGCTACTGGGAGGGGAACCGGTGGGAGAGCGCTTTATCTGGTGGAATTTTGTGAGCAGCCGAAAAGAACGGATTGAACAAGCCAAGGAAGACTGGACGCAGGGAAGGATTGATCTTCCCCCGGATGACAAAGATGACTTTATTCCGCTACCTGAAGAGAAATTCAGACGGAAGGACCCGCCACCCGAGGCGCTTTCTTAGCGCTGCAGCGAATCCGGTCCATACAGCTGATAATTTGCACAATCTAATTCCTAATGCATATTTCGGGTTTAACCAAACTCCTGATCAGACCAAAATAGCAGGCTTTTCGTATACGAAAGAGAAAGATCCGGGAATTCGGTAGTGGAAAAAGAGAACTGTTTCCTGATAAGACTTTATTCCTCTTCGATTATGCTTGAGACCATGGCTGCCAGTTTCCACTGTCCGTTTACCTTTCGAAGATTACGTACTTCATAGGTTTTATTTTCCTGCCCCTCAAATTTCATCGTTTGAACGTAAACTACAAAGGCCTGATTTCCGGATACGGAAATGTCAAAATCCGAAGTTTCCAGGGTTGCCTGGATTGGTGTGGTATTGGTTTCCATGTCGGCCTTCATGCTTTTACTTAAATCTTCCCAGTTATTGCTCCGCAAGCCCATATTGGTTACCAGAAAAGATATTCCCTGACTGGAATCCCAGTTGGAGGCCCAAGCTTCGAAATCACGGTTCATGTATGCCGTGGTTTCAGAGCTAAGTGCTTTCTTTATGGCTCCGTCCTCTGGTGACTGACCATAGAGGGTAATGGCGAATAAAAGCAGAACAATCGCAAACGAAATTTTCATATGTATATGATTTTGGTGGTAGAAATTAGGTTTTCTTTATCAAAATTCACTGTTATTGGAAACCCCATTAATTGATTGTGGTCTGCAATAGAAGGTTGGGCCACTAATACCAAAAACCCGGGAGTAAATACCTCCTCAGCTTGAAAGTTCCTCAGCGATTTATAGTGTTGGTGGCTATTTTTATAAAATATACATATTGAAATATAGCAAAAAATCCAAATAAATGGAAAATTAAACAGTCGAATAACCGATAATAATTTCCGAATGGTATCGAATTCTTTCCGAGTGGCTGCTTGCCTTCTCAAGTCGGATTCACGAGTCGACCAAGGGCTATTTGGGCTAGAGAATCTATTCCTCCATTTTGTCCTGGTGTTCGATTTTCTCATAAAAATTGTGAATAAGTAGAATCAAGACACCGAAAGAAATGGCGGAGACTACCAGCACATTGTTTAATAAACCGTCTGTTCCAAAGGAAAGCTTGATGAGGATAGTCGAAATGACAAAGCCCGAATTCCTTATGACTGACCGAAAGCTGGAAGTGTGGGTATAAGAAATCAAAAGCAACAACACATCGCTTAAGATCAGAATGGTGAAAAATTCATCAAAGAAAATATTATTGATGTCTTTAATAGAATCAACATTGTGGGAAACATCAAAGAACAGCTGGTTAAAGTAGTTACCGAAACTGTATACCGCAAGAAAGAATAAAACTACAATCAAGACAATGGCAAGCTTCTTTTTTGTTTTTATAAACCGTTGCGTCTGCTCTTGCTGGGGTAATTTTCCATATTGCACTACAGACCGTTTGCTATTTAAGTAGTAAAAAATAAATATCAAGGTAAAAATGATCAGGGTGGCGCCAATATCATAGGTAAATTGCAAATCGTCCTCGCTACTGAACCAACTCTTTTGTAAATCCAGCTGCGCCAGGTCTTTGAATAGCCTGCGTATAAGTATCAGAAGGATTATCTCGTATTGCTTTCCAATGTAGAAGGTGATCGATTTTGGTAAAAAGTAAACCAGTAAGTAAACCTCATAGACAAGTATAAAAGAGAAGGGAGTGTAAATGGAAGCGATCGGATTGTCCAGCAAGCTTGGAGCATATCCGGATTCAAATATCCCAAGGATAGATAGGATAATGAGCGAAAGATGAATAATGAAACCTACCACTGCTATGGTGATGATGACTTTTTCGCTGTTTTCTTTGGTTTTCTCCGACAACAAGGCCTTGTATGCTTTGTTCCAGAAAAGGGTGACTTTACCTGACATTTGGGATATTTAAGGAGTTAACTCCTTACATGCCATATCGTTTAAGATGTTCCCTTGCTGCAGGGTAAATTTTATATACAATAATAGACAGCTTAATTACAATTACTCACCCCTAGATGGCTATCCATTACATGTATCTTATTTTCGATTTATAATTTATTATATTTAATCTTAATATAAATCAAAAATACATGGAAACTTTAGGGAATGCTACTTTTGAAAATTATGTTGGACTGGAAAATGGGTTTTCCGAAATGGCCTACCAAATGGTAGCCCATATCCTCACTTTAGGCTATGCAGTGATGCTGGCAGCATTACTTTATTTTGTGCTGACAATTAACTACGTGGCGCCCAGATTTCGGATATCCTCTGTACTGTCGGTGGTAGTAATGGTTTCTGCGTTTCTTTTATTATATGCGCAAGCAGGAAACTGGACCTCTTCATTTGTGTTTAATCAGGAGGCAGGAAGGTATTTTCTGGGAGAAGGTCAGGATTTGTTTAATAATGGCTACCGGTATTTGAATTGGTTGATTGATGTTCCGATGTTGCTTTTTCAGATACTCTTCGTAGTGTCACTTACCAAAAGTAAATTTTCCAGTATACGAAATCAGTTTTGGTTTTCAGGTACGGGAATGATCATTACAGGATATATTGGACAGTTTTATGAGGTAACTGATTTTCTCACTTTTGCTATTTGGGGGGCTATTTCCACCGCCTTTTTCGTCCACATCTTATGGTTAATGAAGAAGGTAATCGATGAAGGAAAAGAAGGGATTCCGGTGGCTGCGCAAAAAACGCTGAATACCATTTGGATCTTATTTGTCGTTTCATGGATGCTCTACCCCGGTGCCTATTTAATGCCCCATTTAGCTGGCATCGAAGGAGGTTTTTTCAATGAAACAGGTGTAGTGGCCAGGCAAATCACCTATACCCTAGCCGATGTATGTTCCAAAGTTATCTATGGTGTGTTGCTTACAGTAGTCGCCCAACATATTAGTAAAGCCGAGGGTTACGTCTATGGAGCGTCTAAATCATGAACAAATTTTTAAAAAAACCGAACCTGAAGATACCTTCAGATTCGGTTTTTTATACATATCAGAAGTTCATCGTTCCATCAGGTTGAATCATATACCGAAACGTAAAATAAGGGCTTGGAGTAGTCATTGGGTCCACCTCCGATAACGGCGGATTGTCCTGGTAGTACGATAGGATCTCCATTTTGACATGGTTTCCTTTATTGGTTCGAATCAACAATACCCGTCCTGGAATCGGGCTGATGATATGGCTGCTGGGGTTGTAATTGTACCAGCCGTTGCCGGAACCGGTGGGGATGGCCATTCCATCCTCCCCATCGCTTTTGAAATCCGCAGTGGCAGGTACACTGGTAATTTCGTCAAAGGTACCCGTAACTACCGATGCCTGTGCCGTACCCGATCCACTGCTACCGCTATTTACGATAATGGTCGTTCCTTTGAATCCAATGTCCCAGTCCCCTTCCCGGTCTTCCACCATCTGATTGTCTTCCAGGCTGAAGTAGCGAAAAGGGCGCACTTCGGTTATTTCTCCGGTACTTCGGTCCATCAGGTCTCCCGGCGCATGGAGATTTTCAACCGTTACCGCTTGAAGCTCAATTTCCGGCTCCTCCACGGTGTTTTCTTCACAACTTGTACTCAAGGCAAGCAATAGAATGCCTGCCTGAAACGTGTTCCATTTGTTCATTGTAATAGGTGTTTATTTAGAATTTACTAATTGATGAATAGGTACTTTTGCCCCCACAAACAGGGTTCTCCCCGGATTGCTGGGCTCGTATTGATTGAGTTGATTCAATAGATTAAACCCTCCGGTCTCCAGCAATAGGCCATTGCTGAGGGTTTTGCTCAGGCTAAGGTTCCAGCTGGTCATAGCCTGAGCATATTCGGAAGGATCGTCGAGAATTAGATTCCCGTTTACGTCGCCAAACCCGAAGGTACCCCGGTGAATGGCGCGAAGGGCCAGGTTTATCCCGTAAACGGGCTCCTGGTAGCTGATTTTCAGGTTGCCGCTGTGGCGACTTCGGTTGAATAAACCTCCGTAATCGCTTCGACTCACCCGCTGGGTCCGGTTCTCCGAGTCCCTGCGAAATAGCTCTCCGGAATCGATCTGCTCCAAAACATCCAAATCCTCGGTATCCAAATACATGTATCCTGCGGATACCTGTAGATGGGACGTCAGGCGCCAGGTCCAATCCAGCTCGATTCCCCGCGTACGAACACGAGAAACGTTGAAATAGGAGAAGGCATTTTGACCGGAGGTAAGCCTGGCAAAAGGAGCCGTCTCAATCAGGTTGGAAATGTTGTTTTGGAAGAAATTTCCTTGTAGGAGCAAGTCGTTCGAGAGTTTCCAGCGGAAACCGGTGTTGATTGCCAGGGAACTTTCTGCATGCAGCGCGCCAAACTGGGAAGGATCGAGCAACAGCTGCTGCACCAGTCCTTGCGATTGAAGCCTTTCGATGCCTTCCTCCACCAGATTCGCCCCAAAAACGTAATATCCTGCGGAGGCATTGTTGAAATTGAGCAATAGCTGCCGGAAATCGGGGGCTTTAAATCCGGCCCCCAGCGATGCCTGCCAGCTAAATTTCTCGCTGAATTTGTACATTCCGGAGATTTTCGGGCTGATTCTTTCTCCGTATTGGCTGTGCAAGTCACCCCTAACTCCGGTAACGATGTTCCATCTGTCCGTTGGATCCCATTGATGCTGAAGAAACAAATAACCGGCATCAAAGCGGTTGAGGTTCTCGTAGCGCGTCGCATCAACCGTCTCCAGCAGGTGTCCCATCCCCAGCGTTAGCAATTGATTGTTTCCCAGTTGCCGGTCCAATTGAACCTCCGTGCGGTGATACCGCTGCCGAAAATCCTGTGCATCCACTACGAAATCGTCTTCCTGCATCTCCGTCAGCGAATGCGTTTCGAAAACGGAGGTCATGCTCCGAAGCGTCAATTGCCAGTGCTCGTTGGGTCGGTAGGTTACCGTGGGGTTGAGGTTTAAATCCCGTCGTTCGGAGCTCATGTCGGCCAGTCGACCCGTCCCGTTTTCAATGACTTGCAGGACATTTTCCGAATCTTCCCTATACATCCGGGAGTAGAGTCTGAACTCCCATTTACCGGACTTCTTCCCTAACTTAACCTGCCCGGTCGTGGCCTGAAACGGTGCCTGTGTATTTCCCGGAACATCGGGGTTCAGGTCAAACCCATCCGTACGGAAGCGGTTGAAGTAGGCCTGAACCGACCAGTCATTTTGGTTAAAGTTCGCCTCCCCGCTCAGATCCATGGTGGAAAAAGAGCGGTACCTGGATTCCAGGGATGCAGCAAACCGCTCACGGCTGGTTTTGGTAATGATATTGATCACACCGGCCATGGCTTCGCTTCCATAAATGGCACTGGAAGGGCCTCGGAGCACTTCTATCCGCTCAATGTTTGTAACCGATATTCGATCCAAATCAAAGGTTCCGGCGGTTCGGCCGATCAGGGGTTCGCCATCCAGGAGTATCAGGATGTAATCGGAAGATAGCCCCTGCAACTGTAACCCGGCGCCATGATCGCTTACCACCTGAAGGCCCGTTTGCTCCCGCAAAACTTCTGATAGGCGCATACCACCGGTTTCTTGAATTTGTTCGCGTGAAATGACCGTTACCGGCATGGGTAGATCTTCCACGCTGCGGTCGGTACGCGTAGCAGCGACGACCACTTCACCCATTTGCCCAATCTTTTCTGTTAAGCGCAAACTACTCAACTCGCTTATTTCCCTGACCCGAATCTGCCTTGTATCAAATCCCATGGCAAAGACCTCGATCAACTGGTCGGCTGCCAGGTTATCCGGCAGCTCAAAAGAACCGGTACTGTCCACGGTTACGACCTTGTCCGGTCCGATTTTTACATAGGCATGCGGAATGGGCTTGCCTGCCTGATCGCGGATACAAATCGGGTCGGAAGCAAGGGTGAGGAACGGAAAGAGAAGACACCCCATAAGCAAACAGGTAAAACTATTTTTATTAAGATTGATTCTACACATAGGGACAAAATTTTTCCCGATGGCCGGCAGACCACCGGGAAAGTTTTAAAGTTGATCGATTAAATGTTTCCATTGTTCTTTCTGCGGAAGGCCTGGCTTCCGGAGCCCAAAAAACTGGGCAATCATCTCCCCATCTGCATCAAAAAGCTCCAGGGAAGATACCAACCCATCGTCGGTATGCTTATGTACCACCCAGGCCGAATCGATGCAAGACTCGTCCAGGTGCATGTTGAAGTCCGGATCCAGCACGTTAAGCCAGTTTCCCATTTGCCGGATGGTGCGTACTTTTCCCTGGTGGATTTGAATGTTTCCTTTGTTTCCCACAAAGATCATGATAGGCAATTTGTCGGCGGATGCCAGCTCCAGAATCTTCCTGACCGAAAGGCGATCCACCTGGTAGGCCCATTTTTTGCCGATCCACTTGATGGCGTCCAGCCGGTGCATATTGTATTTGCGGAGCATACCGAAGAAATCGTGGGTATCTTTCATGTTTTCCCAGTCCCGGGCAAAAGCTTCCTGATCCACCGAAGTAGCGTGGATTTCTTTCTCGAAAGGCTGTACCTGAATGCCCAGGAAGGGTTCCTCGCTGCGGTAAGCGTAAATTATATTGTCGTAGGCATCCTGGTTGCTTTTTTCCTGGAGGTAAATTTTCATCACAGCCTCGCCGGACTGGTCAAAAAACTGAAGGCTGCGCATGATACCCCTGGGCGTATCGGTGGCCACGGCAAAGCCGTATTTCCACTTGCCAAAAAACACCCGCTGCTCGATGGGTCCGATCACTGTGGCAATTTGGTGGGGAGGGCTGCCGTGGATGGTGATTTTTTGAAAATTTCCTTTGTGCTCCAGTACACAGGCCTCGTTTCTGGTCAAGGCCATTACTTTTCCCAACTCCCTGCAAGAAAGGAGGATATTCGACCAATCGGCTTTCAATCGGATGGGGGCGGGGTTTTCCGTAGTCAGCAATAAGTCAAGCTCGGATACCTGAAGGATGCGGGCGGCATCTCGTATCCTGGTTTTTGGCTGGTTTAACTTTAGTTCCTCCCAGGCCTTTTTCAAAGCAGTGGCGGATGGATATTTCAGAGTAGTTTCCATATTTAAGCGAGTTTGTAAGTATAATTCTTTGATGAAGTAGCAGATGAGGGAAGGCTGCTGATATAAATCGGATTGTTGGGACCGTCCATTTGCACCGATAAGGGATAGTCAAACAGCCCTTGCAGGTTTTCGGGAGTCATTACGGTTCGTACCGCACCCTGGTGCAGTACTTTGCCTTGTTTAAGCAGCAGTACCTTATCGGCATAATTTGCTGCGAGGTTCAAGTCGTGGAGTATGGCCAAAATGCCAATATTCCGCATTTTGAGATGCTGGATAATTTGCATGATGTGGTGCTGCTGGGCTATATCCATACTGGAAGTAGGTTCATCCAGAAGCAAGTAGCGGGGAGTGGCCTTGATTTCCCATATTTGCGCCAATACCCGTGCTAGCTGTACCCGCTGCTTTTCGCCTCCGGATAAGTTGCCGTACAACTTATCTTTCAGCTGCCAGGTTTGGGTGGCCGACATGACCTCTTTTAGGATCATTTTTGGGTAATTGGGGCGACAATACATCAGGCCAAGCGATACGACTTCCTTTGCCTGAAAGGGAAAGGTAAGTGTGCTGTGCTGTGGCATGACCGCACGCAAGGAGGCCAGCTGCCTGGTTTTCATTCCTTTTAATGGCTGCTCATTGTAGGTAATCAGACCCTGTTTGCAGGATAGTTCTCCCGATAGCAGCCGGAAGAGCGTCGATTTCCCTGCACCATTCGGGCCGAGAATGGCCGTCAGTTCTCCGGGAAGCACCTGTATGCTTGCCCGGTTCACAATGGGCCGGTTTCCTATATGATACTGAATTTGTTGTGCGTCTAACATATTAATTATTGAGTTTTTTTACATGTAGGATGAGCCAGATAAAAAACGGAGAGCCAAGGATTGCGGTAATGATCCCAATGGGTAATTCTGCAGGCATGACCACCGTTCGGGCGAGCAAATCTGCGCCATTGAGTAGGAAAGCGCCCAGAAGAAAGGCTCCGGGAAGGACCAGGCGGTGATCGGCGCCAAAAGACAGCCGCAAGAGGTGGGGGACGATGAGGCCCACAAACCCAATGGTACCCGTCATCGATACCCCTACGCCCACCACCAGCGCACTCATAAATAACACGATGTACTTCACCCGCTGTACGTCCACTCCCATGTGAAAGGCTTCGTTTTCTCCGATTGCCAGGGCATTGAGATTTCGAAACTGATTGGTAATAAGCAGGGAGGGAAACAAGATCAGAATAAAGGCTATTTTTACCTTGTCCCAATTCGCCCCTCCCACATCTCCCAGGCTCCAGAAGGTGAAATTTCGCAAGGCGGCCTCGTCTGCATAGAAAATGGCCAAACCAATCAGTGCGCCCGATAGTGCGGTCAAGGCAACACCCGCCAATATGAGCAGGGAAATATCCGTTTTGCCTCCCTGATTGGCCATTTTGTATACCAGCATCACGTTTATCAAGCTGCCAATAAAAGTAACCAGGGGCAGGCTGAAGCTTCCAAACATACGACCAAGCCAGGGGAAAGAGGAGCCGAAAACGATAAAAATGACCGCAAACAAGGCACCTCCGCTGCTTACCCCAATGAGTCCCGGCTCTACCAGGGGGTTTCTAAAAAGGCCCTGCAGCGCCGCTCCCGACACCCCCAAACCACCGCCTACCAGAATGGCCAGCAAGATTCTGGGTAAGCGGATTTGCCACAGCACGTTGGCCTCCTGTTCGGTGAAGGTACCCGAATCAATGCCCACCTGGCTCAATAAAATGGAAACGGCATGGCCAAAGGGAATGGGAAATGCACCAATGGTGATGGAAAGCAGCCCAAGCAATACAAGTCCGATTCCCAGGGCAGCCAGTACCAGGGAATGTTGAGCGGTTTTTGAATAACTCAGGTTTTGAATCATGCTCAGTTGCGGTTTACACTTTTAGCCAGTTCCAGTGCTGCTTTGGCTACCCGCGGACCAAATCCTGACAGGTAGAGTCCGTCAAAGGCAAGGATTCCATTTTGCTTGTAGGCAATCGTTTGTTCGACGCCACGGATATTTTTTACGGCTTCCTTTCCACCAAGCGAGCGCAGACTGGACTCAAAGAACAGCAGGTATTCCGGATTCATGGACACAATTGCCTCCGGGGTAAGCGGGATGAAATCACTGAAGCCCTTGCCCACCGATTCGATGGCTGCCATTTGCAGCAAGCATTCGGCGAAGGTATCTTCTCCGGCTACAAAGACGTTTTCCAGTCCACGGGCCATGACAAAAGCCATTTTCGGTCTTCTTGAAAGGTCCTCCGTGTAGGCATCAAGGGCTTCTACGTCCTTATCCAGCTGGCTGGTAAGCGCCTTTCCTTTTTCAGGAACTTTCAGAAAATTTGCCAATTCCCGAATGATGCGGTAGGTGCCGGAGACATTGGTGGGTTTGTCAAACTGGTGTATTTCCAACCCTGCCGATTTTAGCTGGGCGATCACGTCCGGGTTGAGGTAGCCGGTCTCTATCAAAAGCTTGTCCGGCTCCAGTGCCAGAATTCCTTCGGCTTTGATTTGGTTGCGGTAGCCGATGGAGGGCAATTGCTGCATGGAAGCGGGATAGGTGGATGTGATATCCGTGGCGATGATCGCCGGTCCGAAACCGAGTTCGTACACGATTTCTGTGATGGTACCTCCTGCGGTGATAATGGAGGTATCGTTAAATTGAAATGCCTGCGCATTCGTTGAAATTACGAGTGCCATGACAATAGCAGGGAGTAGCAATGATTTTTTCATTTATTTAGATCAATTTTAAATACTGTTACAAATATTAGTCTATTTAGATTAAATCCAAATTAATTTTAATTGAAAATTTCTATCGGGTAACAGATTCGATTGACAATCAATCAATTTTAAATTCGATAGATTTTTGCAATTGTCACCCGGAATAAAATGAGGGCTGCGATCATTTTATCGGGTGCCATTTTTAGGTTCCGGCAGCGTGGGGGAGCATGCGATTGACTGAAAAAAAGCAGCCGTACCTGCAGGTTTGAGTGTAGGGTAGGGGGATCAGCGCAACGGGCCGGATTACGGGAAGTGGCACCGGTGATATGAGCTTCACGCAAAACTGGTTCAAACCAAATCAAAGGCCAGCCCGTATTGGATCAGTTCCCAGGTATCGTTGGTTTCCAGGAGTTCTTTGATGCGTTTCTTGTGCGAGTTCACCGTATTCACCCCGATAAACAATTCCTCACCAATTTCCTCCGCCTTTTTACAGCGCCCTATCAGTGCCAATACCTCCTTATTTCTGTCTGAGAGTTGTCGGAATTTTTTATAGTTTCTTTTTTGGAAGGAAAGTTCGTTGGCAATCCGATTGGTCTTCGGGGCTGCCCAGGCCTGCAAATCGATGGGTACGATCTGAATCAGTAAATACTGGCCAAAGGCAGCTTGGTCGGATAAGATTGGTACAACGCTGATCAGTTCCATTTCTGGTTCTTCGCTACGGGAATTTCTGCGTATATAAAATTTTTTGACTGCCAGATCGTTTTCAATGGCTCCTGGCGGTCCGATCAGGCAGGTATCGGGACTTTCCGGATCAAAAACCAATCGCCTGAACTCATGGCTGGGAAGGTGCTGAAAAAAGCTTTCCGAAAGCCCATATCGTTCTTTTCCCTGACTGCAGATAAACAGGTTTTCCCAGGGTTCGGTCCGCTGTATGATTTTTATGCCGGGAATCCAGTCGGCGGCCAGCCGGAAGGCCTGGATTTTGCCTGCTAACTCGTCTTGTTTGCCACTACTTATGGAGCTCATTTGATCCTGTTTTTTGGTAACCACTACTTTTGGTGGTCAAGTAAAACAGGGAGTTTAAAGAACAGAAATGAAGTTCACGAAGGTGGGCAGTAAGGGGGTGAAAGTTGCTTTTTGGGGAATGGGGTGGGGGAGCTGCGGCTCATTTGGTTTTGGATAGAACGATTTACCACTCGGTTGATAATTTCTTGATCCCCAACTATTTTCAGTGAAGTGCGATCCATCAAATGCGGTCATGAAAACAAATGAATCTTACTGGAAGCGTTTGCAATACGTTCATGCACGGCTAACATCCAACTTGGCGCATGGAAGATTCCAAAGGAATAGGAAAGATATAGAAACATGCAGATTTGGGCGATCTTCGAAGATAAGCCCGTTAACAGAGCAACAACATGCACTAATCGTTATGTGAAAAACAACTAATTGTTAAAAAATGAGTAAGTCACTGGCTAAAATACTGGCGAATTTACTACATTGATTTTTTTTAAATCCGCAAATAACATGGCACGTGTATCCAAAACCGGCAAACTGATTTCCGAAAATGAGAAATTAGCTTCTCTTCCCAAGCCCTTCTCTGAATATTATGCCTATTATCAACTTGGGCTTCACTTTTCGGAATCTTTTCGGGTGTTTTTGCTTAATGAAAGGGATTACATAATGACCATGTTTCCCAATACCTCAAAACTCTCATTTGACCCCTCAGAATATTTATCCCCTTACGGAAGGGAGGAAGTTGATATTCACAGCTGCCAGCAATTACAAGAATTCCTTAATAAACTAATGGATAAAGGTGAAAAACCTGCAGATAGGAGTAAAATCAAACAGTTTGACTTTGGAAAAATCGACGGAATATTGGAGGCAAGTGGGTTTAAATACCATGAGCTAACTTATAGACGAATCCAGGATTTTTGGCTTACAGCAAGGCGTTGCACATACCCAAATGAAGAAAGCCAACACATGAATACCAGCTTTCTCGATCTGTTAGCTGCATTCTGTGGGTACGCTAATTTTAAGGAATATTTACGAAATGTCTTTGGGGAGGACTACCAAGCCGATACCGATCCTACCTACCAGTCCTTGATAACCGGGTCGGCGGTCAATTTACAGACAAAAAAAATCTACAACCGGAAAAAACAAACAGAAACGTCCCTAGAATTGGTTCCGAATGCCATCACTGAACCCAGAACCGATTACTTTTTGGGCAGAGAGGAATCCCTGGTGGAAATAACGGAACAACTCCGTCAGTACGGTATCCTGCTACTTCATGCAGAAGGAGGGATGGGTAAAACTACCGTTGCAGCGGCCTATTACCATAGGTCTATTAGTAGCCAAACCTATAAAACCCTGGCCTGGTTGTATTGCGAGCAGGGAACGCTGAAGGCAATAAATGAATTGGCTCTTTTTCTAGGGTTGCCTTTCCAGGGATTGGACGAAAAGGACAGGCTGCGGATGATTCAGCACAAGTTGAAAGGAATGGAAGACGATTTTTTGCTTGTGCTCGATAATGTGGAAGACGATCTTGGGGAATTCCTAATGGCTTTTCAAGGATTCAAATGGAAGGTGTTTGTTACGAGTCGGGCAAGGATGAAATGGGAAGGAATCAGAGAGTACAAATTACCGGCACTATCTACGACTGCAGCGAAGGCACTTTTTAAATTACACTATCGGAAGACATCCGGGGCCGCCTTGGAGTCCGGTGCTGAGTTTGAAGCACTGCTAGACAAATTGATTTCCGCCATTGGATACAATACACTGCTGATCGAAGTTTTTGCCAAGCAACTCAGAGAGGAATTTTGGGGAGGGGAGGGAGACCGGTTCGGGTTGAGTGAATTTTTGGTAAGATTGGAGGCCGAAGGGCTTTATATGGCAGAAAGCCAGGAGGACATTACTACAAACTATGCCTTTTATCGGCGAAAAACCGGTTTGGCTACCACGACAGATATCCTGGATGGATTACATGACTTTTCCAAACTGGATACACA
>Ga0076930_100763_pt1 | contig 24699 bp, 23 predicted proteins | sample HotLakConsoUCCRE_FD_71149 | JGI IMG/M metagenome (GOLD analysis project Ga0076930, IMG submission 71149) | Hypersaline microbial mat communities from Hot Lake, Washington, USA - Hot Lake Consortium UCC-RE (version 3) (version 3) ...
GCGCACACCAGGGGACCTGCCACAGTGAGACCCACCAGAACCAGGGGCCAACGCGCGCCGGGGGCGACCCCTGAGGAGACCACACCGCAGGCGAAGGCCCACATGGGTGGAAACCAGGTCACCGGCTTGAACAACTCCAGGACTGCTCCCGGAGAGGGGGTCGCGGAGGACCGTAGCGCATGAGTGACAGAATGTGACGTCATCGATACTTGACACTCCAGGGTACAGAAATGGCCCCGGAACCCCCCGGGGCCGCTTCATCCTCGGTCCTCAGCCCCCCTCGGGGTCCTCTCCGAAGGAGCCCTCGCCACCACTCGAGATGTGGGGGAGGTTGTACCGGCGCAGCTTGGTGTAGAGGCTCTGCCGGCTCAGCCCCAGCAGCTCCGCCGCCGCGGTGCGGTTGTCGCCGGTGAGCTCCAGCGCCGCTTCCACAAAGTGCCGCTCCACCAGTGCCACCGTGTCCCCCACCAGCTTCCGGAGCCCCACCCGCCCCACGAGGCCGGTGAGTTGCTCCACCGCCCGGGAGAGTTCGGCGGCCCCTTCCGGCCCACGGGCCAGGCGGCGTCCCACGTCCCGCACCACGATCCCCACGGCCGGCACCTCCGCCTCCGAGGCCGCCACGGCGGACAGCTCCACCTCGGTGACCGAGCCGTATTCGCCCCGGACGGAGGTGGAGAAGAGCCGAACCACGCCATGGGTCCTGAGGGTGGTGAGGAGCACCGTCAGGTCGGCACCGGGCCGACCCAGCCAGCGGCTGATGCTCTCTCCCTGGACCTCGTCCTCGGCGGTCAACTGGGCCAGGTCCAGGAAGGCCCGGTTGGCCGACAGGATGGAGCCGTCGGGACTCAGCACCACGAAGCCGTCCGGGGCATCCCGGAGGAGGCTCAGCGACGCGGAGGCACTCTGCGGCGACGCAGAGGCCCCAGGGGTCTCCGGAGTCCGGAGGTGGATCAGGAAGAGGGACGATGGATCCTGCCGGACCAGCGAGGCCGACAGGCGCCACGTGTTCCGGCGGGGACCGGCCCGGACCTTCACCTCGTCTGCCCGCCCCCGGGTCCGCACCGTATTCAGATGCCCCTCGAGCAGCTCCCGATCCCCGGGATCCAGGAGGGTGCGGAGATCGCGCCCCACCGCCTCACGAGCCGGCAGTCCCAGCGCCTCTCCCGCCGCCGGATTGGCGTCCACGGTCTTCAGGGTGGAGGAATCCACCACCAGCACCGCTTCGGACGAACGCTGGAACAGGAGGCGGTACCGGGTCTCGATCTGCCGGAGCTTCCAGTAGTCCCGCTCCATGGCCTGCTGGGCTTCCACCAGGCGCTGCTGGAGGGTGGAGAGCGCCTGGAGATCCCGGCCGATGGCCACCACCTCGCCACCCTTCCCCACCCGGACCGCAGTGAAGCCCACCGGGACCTCACGTCCACTGGCGAAGGACTGATTCACCTGACGGAACCGCGAGACTCCCCCGGAGTTGGCCTCGGCCAGGAGATCCGAGACCTTCTCCCGGTTCTCCCGGGTCACGGTGGCCGTCCAGGGCCGTCCGATCCACTCCCGCCCCGACTCCTGTTGGAAGGAGGATCCCAGATACACGTCGCGGATCACTCCACTGGAGTCCACCATGAGAGCCAGGTCCGCCGCCGCCTCGATCACCCGCTCGAAAGAGCCGGTGGAAGACCCAACGGACAGGGCACCGAATGGGGTTGAAGTGTCTTCTTCCACCCGACTCACTCCGCTCGTTTCACGATCAGGACTCCCGGTGCCTGCTCGAGGAATGGTTCCAGACGGTCCACAACAGGGGTCTGCACAGGATCAGCAGCATAGCTCGCCGGCCACCCGGGGGGCCATGCGAGCGTCGGTGGCCGAGCCGTCTGCCCCCACCTTGAGGGCCAGTTCCGGGGCGTCCACGAAGGGGGGGCCTCCCACCAGGACCCGGAGATCCTTGTTCCGGGACACCTCCCGGGCCCTCTGGATGTCCCGGGTCAGCCGGTCCAGGTGGTCGTCACATGCCAGGGAGAACCCCACCACGTCGTACCACTCCTCCGCCAGCCGGGACAGGGGGTCACCGGAGCCGAAGGGGGTGCCCACCTCCACCGACCAGCCGTCGCGGATGAAGAACTCCGCCACCAGGATCAGCCCCAGGGTATGCTGCTCTCCGGACAGGCCGGTGAGCAGGATCCTCCGACCGTCCCCCCCCTCCTCTCCGGCCATGGAGAGGAACTGGCCCTCCAGCCGTCGGAGCACCCTCTGCATGCGCCCCAGGGAGAGGCTCACCTCCATGAAGGAGCAGGCGTCCTCCTCCCACAACTCTCCGAGCCTCCGTGCGGCGGGGGCCATGAGATCCAGGTAGATGGCTTCCGGCTTTGCCCCGTCTTCCAGCAATCCCGAAATGTAGCCGTCCAATCCTGCCTCGGTGAGCCCCCGGATGACCCGCACGAACTCCTCCACCTCGTCGTCATCCAGGATCCGCCCTGCCGCCGCCGCCACCGTGGGGGGAAAGAGCCCCGTGCGGTGGGTGATGGCAAGGCGCGGGATCAGGTCGGCTTCGATGGTACGTCGCAGGGCCTCGTCCCTCACGGAACGCGGGGAGGAACCGGTGGTCAGGTTGCTGCTCTGGAACCGGGCCTGGGACTCTGGAGCGGACACGGGGCCCCCTTCGGGCGGAGGGTACACAGGGGGGGAGCACCGGACCGCCTTCGCCGGGGACACCCTCCCGAGGATGCTCCTTCATGCCCGCCCCCGTCAAGGACTTCACGTTGTCTCAGCCCTGGCCTGGTCCCCCCGGAAGCGGTGGGATCGGGCTCCGCGGCCGCAGGGGGCGAGCGCGGGTTCTGAGAGGCTATATACATGTCACCCTGCCTTAACGTCAATACTTCTTGACACTCCCCCTCCAGACTCATACTCTGGGCATCGTGGGGCTTCTCCCGATGTGCACGGGTTTCCGCGCGCAGAACGAACAACGCCACAGGGGACCAGTCAGATGCCGAAAGCGACCAGTGGAGGTGGATCCGGGAGATCCGACCTGCGGGTTGGACTCTACACCCCTGCGGAGAGGGAACGGCGGGACGCCTCGCCGTGGACGCTGGTCCAGGGAATCCTGGCTCCCCTGCAGTTCCTGGTCATGGTTGTGAGTGTGGCGCTGGTGGTGCGGACCCTGATGACCGGCGAAGGCTACGGGGCCGCCACCGTCTCCATCATCCTCAAGACCTTCCTGCTCTACGCCATCATGGTCACCGGCTCCCTGTGGGAGAAGGACGTCTTCGGGAAGTACCTCTTCGCCCCGGCCTTCTTCTGGGAGGACGTGGTGAGCATGGGGGTGATCGCCCTGCACACCGCCTACCTGTGGGGACTCCTCACCGGCGGGATGGGGGCCACGACGCTCCTCTGGCTCGCCCTGGTGGCCTACGCCGCCTACACGGTGAACGCCATCCAGTTCGTGCTGAAGCTCCGGGCGGCGAGGCTCCAGGTGGCCTCCCCCCCCCCTTCGGCGGAGGGCGCCGCCGGATTCATGCCTCCGGCAGCCGGGAGGGTGTCATGAGCGGCGGGCTCCCCCTTCCCACCGTCACCGACGACGGGTGCGACTTCCCGGTCCTGAAGGAGCGGGGGCAGCGGGAGGTCTTCTGTGGCCTCACGGGGATCATCTGGCTCCACCGGAAGATGCAGGACGCCTTCTTCCTGATCGTGGGCTCCCGGACCTGCGCTCACCTGATGCAGTCGGCAGCGGGCGTCATGATCTTCGCAGAGCCCCGCTTCGGGACCGCCGTCATCGATGAGCGGGACCTGGCGGGGCTGGCAGATGCCAACGACGAGCTGGACCGGGTGGTGGGCGAGCTCCTGGAGCGGCGTCCGGACATCCGGACCCTCTTCCTGGTGGGATCGTGCCCCTCGGAGGTGATCAAGCTGGACCTGGCCAAGGCGGCGGAGCGGCTCAGCGGGACCCACGCCCCCGACGTGCAGGTGCTCTCATACTCGGGGAGCGGGATCGAGACCACCTTCACCGAGGGGGAGGATGCCTGCCTGACGGCCATGGTCCCCCGGATGCCTGCCGCGGAGTCGGACGCTCCGGCGCTCCTGGTGGTGGGTACGCTGGCGGATGTGGTGGAGGACCAGCTTCTCCGGATCTTCGAGGACCTGGGGGTGGGGCCGGTCCGCTTCTTCCCCCCCCGCTTGAGTGTGGACCTCCCTCCGGTGGGGCCCAACACCCGGATCCTGGCGGCACAGCCCTGGGTGAACGAGACCATCGCCCACCTGGAGGGCCGGGGAGCCACGCTCCTCCCGGCTCCCTTCCCCTTCGGGGCCGAGGGGACCACCCTCTGGCTCAAGGCCGCCGCCGACGCCTGGAACGTTTCCGCCGATCGCTTCCGGGACGCCGTTGCCGCTCCCGAGGCCCGGGCCAGGAAGGCCACCGAGCGGTACCGCGCAGGGCTGGAAGGCCGCTCGATCTTCTTCCTTCCGGACTCGCAGATCGAGATCCCGCTGGCCCGCTTCCTGGCCCGGGAGATGGGGATGCGGCTCACCGAGGTGGGGACCCCCTATCTGCACCGGCGAAACATGGGGGGGGAGCTGGCCCTCCTCCCTTCCGACGTCTTCCTCTCCGAGGGACAGGATGTGGACCGGCAGTTGGACCGGGTGCGGAATATCCGCCCCGACCTCACCGTCTGCGGCCTGGGGCTGGCCAATCCCCTGGAGGCGCAGGGGCTGGCCACCAAGTGGTCCATCGAACTGGTGTTCACTCCGATCCACGGCTACGAGCAGGCCGGGGATCTCGCGGAACTCTTTGCCCGGCCGCTGCACCGCCGGTCCGTACTCCAGGTCTGACGCCATGCAGCTCACCATCTGGACCTACGAAGGACCGCCCCACGTGGGAGCCATGCGGGTGGTCACGGGAATGAAGGACGTCCACTACGTCCTGCACGCCCCCCAGGGGGACACCTACGCGGACCTCCTTTTCACCATGATCGAGCGGAGGGACCATCGTCCCCCGGTGACCTACACCACCTTCCAGGCCCGGGACCTGGGGAAGGACACCGCGGACCTGTTCCAGACCGCCCTCCGGGATGCGTACGAGCGTTACCGTCCTGCGGCGCTGATCGTGGGCGCCTCCTGCACGGCAGAGCTCATCCAGGACGATCCGGGGGGACTCAGCGAGTCCATGGGGCTCCCCATCCCGGTGGTTCCATTGGAACTCCCCTCGTACTCCAGGAAGGAGAACTGGGGGGCCAGCGAGACCTTCTACCACCTGGTTCGGGCGCTGGCATCCCCCAACGCCCCGGCTCCCGGGAGCTCCCGCCCTCCCCGTCCCGAGGGGGTTCGCCCCACGGTGAACCTTCTTGGCACAACCGCGCTGGGGTTCCGCCACCGGGACGATATCACCGAGGTGACCCGCCTGCTGGACCTCATCGGGGTGGATGTGGATGTGGTGGCTCCCATGGGGGCCGCTGCCGCCGACCTGGCCCGACTCGGAGAGGCGGACGCCAACGTGGTTCTCTACCCGGAGGTGGGGCTCACCACGGGGAGCTGGCTGAAGCGCACCTTCCGGCAGCCCATGATCACCACGGTCCCCATGGGCGTGGGGGCCACCCGGGACTTCGTCCGGGAGACCTGCCAGGTGCTGGGGCTGGAGGTGGAGCCGGCGCTGGCCACGGTGGAGTCCCGGCTTCCCTGGTACTCCCGCTCCGTGGACTCCACGTACCTGACGGGGAAGAGGGTCTTCATCTTCGGCGATGCCACCCACGCGGTGGCTGCGGCCAGGATCGCCCACGAGGAGATGGGATTCCAGGTGGTGGGGCTGGGGACCTACGTCCGGGAGTTCGCCCGGGAGATCCGGGCCGCCGCGAAGCTGTACGATGTGGAGCCCCTCATCACCGACGACTATCTCGAGGTGGAGCGGGCCATCCAGGCCGCCGCGCCGGAGATGGTGCTGGGGACCCAGATGGAGCGGCATATCGCGAAGCGGCTGGGGATCTTCTGCACCGTCATCTCCGCCCCGGTCCATGTCCAGGACTTCCCGGCCCGGTACTCCCCGGTGATGGGGCCGGAAGGGGCCAACGTCATCTTCGACACCTGGGTCCACCCCCTGGTGATGGGGCTGGAGGAGCACCTCCTGGGGATGTTCCAGGACGACTTCGAGTTCGGGAACGGGGCCCGTCCCAGCCATCTCCACTCCGAGCATCCCGGGGGAGAGGGGAAGGTCGCGCCTCCCTCCTCTTCCGGGGCAGTTCCTGCCCCCCCCCCGGCTCCGGAGCCCCTGGTGGCTGCGGTGGCTGGGACGCCGGGGCAGCCGGCACAGCCGACGGCTACCGATGGCCCCCTGGCATGGCTTCCCCCCGCCGAGAAGGAGCTGGGAAAGATCCCCTTCTTCGTCCGGGGGAAGGTCCGGAAGAACACCGAACGCTTCGCCCGGGAACGAGGACTCCCGGAGATCTCCCTCGAGACTCTCTACGATGCGAAGGCGCACTATGGCCGCTGAGACCGATCGCCCGCTTCGGATGGTGCTGGTCACGCTGGACAACCACCTGGCCGGTGCCTGGCGGGGAGCCCGTGAGGGGCTGAAGGGGGAGTTCCCCGGCCTGGATCTCCGCCTCCACGTGGCGGCGGACTGGGGCACGGACGCCGCTGCCGCCGAGCGCTGCCGGGAGGATCTGGCGGCTGCGGACCTGGTGTTCGTCAGCCAGATCTTCCTGGAGGAGCACATCAAGGCCATCCTCCCGGTGCTTACCGAGCACAGGGAGCGCTACGAGGCGCTGGTCTGCATCCTCTCCGCCGGCGAGATCGTCCGCCTCACCCGCATGGGGCGCTTCTCCATGGGGGGGCCGAAGACCGAGGATGCCGAGGGGGGCGAGGCGCCGAAGAAGGGAGCCTGGTCGCCGGTGGCGCTCTTCAAGCGGCTCAAGGGGGAGGGGAAGGGGGGACGGAGCTCGGGTCGGCGGCAGATGCTGGTCCTGAAGGGGCTCCCGAAGCTCCTCCGCTTCATCCCCGGGCCGGCGCAGGATGTCCGGGCCTACTTCCTGACCCTGCAGTACTGGTTCGCCGGCTCCACCGAGAACATCGCCGGCCTGGTCCGCTTCCTCCTCTCCCGCTACGCCCCGGTGGAGCGGCTGGGGGTGAAGGGGAAGATCAACGCCAGGGCTCCGGTGGACTATCCGGAGACCGGGGTCTACCACCCCTCCATCCGGGGCCACCGGATGAGCACCGATGTGCTCCACCTTCCCCGCCGCCCCGGGGCGGAGGGACGAGTGGGGCTGGTGGTGATGCGCTCCTACCTCCTGGCGGGGAACACGAAGCACTACGACGCCGTCATCGAGGCGCTTGAGGCCCGGAATCTGGAGGTGGTGACGGTCTTCGCCTCCGGGCTGGACGCCCGCCCCGCCATCGAGCGCTTCCTCTCGGATCCTGCCGGTCGCGCCCGGGTGGACGCCCTGGTCTCCCTCACCGGCTTCTCCCTGGTGGGTGGCCCTGCGTACAGCGATGCGGACGGTGCCCGGGATGTGCTGGCGAAGCTGGACATCCCCTACCTGGCGGTGCAGCCGCTGGAGTTCCAGACGGTCTCCGAGTGGGAGGACGACTCCCGGGGGCTGAACCCCCTGCAGTCCGCCCTCATGGTGGCGCTCCCTGAACTGGACGGCGCCACCGGCCCCCTGGTCTTCTCCGGGCGGGGCACCTCCTCCCGGCTCCACGCCGAGGCCTCTCCAGGGGGGAAGGGCGGGGAGAGGGCGTCCACCGAACCCTCCGGCGACGAATCCCTCCCGATTCCCGATCGCGTGGAGCGGCTGGCCGGGCGGGTGGCGGCGTGGATCAGGCTCAGGAAGACCTCCCGGGATCAGCGGAAGCTGGCGGTGGTGCTCTTCAACTTCCCGCCCAACGGGGGGAATGTGGGGACCGCCGCGTACCTGGACGTCTTCACCTCCCTCCACTCCACCCTCCGGCGGCTCTCCGAGGAAGGGTACGATGTGGAGGTCCCCGCCACGGTGGACGATCTCCGGAGCCGCCTGATGGAGGGGAACCGGGACCGCTTCGGCGCCCCGGCCAACGTCCATCACCGGATCCCTGCCGACGACCATGTCCGCCGGGAGCCCTACCTCAAGGAGATCGAGGCCCAGTGGGGCTCGGCGCCGGGACGGAGCCTGGCCGACGGCCGGAACATCTTCGTCCAGGGGGAGCAGTTCGGGAACGTCTTCGTGGGAGTGCAGCCCCCCTTCGGCTACGAGGGGGATCCCATGCGCCTCCTCTTCGAGGGAGGATTCGCCCCCACCCACGCCTTCTCCGCCTTCTATCGCTGGATCCGGGAGGATTTCGGGGCCGGGGCCGCCCTCCATTTCGGCACCCACGGGGCGCTGGAGTTCATGCCCGGGAAGCATGTGGGGCTCTCCGCCCGCTGCTGGCCGGATCGCCTCATCGGGGACCTCCCCAACGTCTACCTCTACGCCTCCAACAACTCCTCCGAGGGGACGCTGGCCAAGCGCCGCTCCGCTGCCACCCTGGTGAGCTACCTCACCCCTCCGGTGGGACAGGCGGGGTTGTACCGTGGGCTGGCCGAACTCCGTGGGCTCCTGGACCGGTACCGGCAGACCGAGCCCGGTTCCTCCGAGCTGGTGGAACTCATCGGCGCCATCCATGGGAAGGGAGTGGAGCTGGACCTGCTCTCCGAGGGGACCGTTTGGGAAGAGGGGGAGCCGGTGGAGGCCCGGGTGGACGAACTCCGGGAGAAGCTCCTGGAGATGGAGTATGCCCTCATCCCCTACGGCCTGCATTCCCTGGGGGGAGCCCCTCCCGTGGAGGCCCGCATCGACCTGTTGCTGGCCATGAGCCAGGCGGGGCGCAGCGACCTGGGAATCCCCTCGCTCCGGGAGGCCTTCGGGCTTCCGGATGTGGGGACCGACGCCGAGGATGCGGCGCTCTCGGAGCGGGTGCGGCCGGTGGTGGCCGCCCTGGTGGAAGGGCGGAACGGGACGGACGCCTCGGCCCTGGAGTTGGTGGAGTTGGGATCCACCATGGAGCGGGCCGGTGTGCTGGTGGAGCACTGGCAGCGGCTGGACGAACTCCTCTGCCGCAACCAGGAGCTGGACGCCGTGGTGCACGCCCTGGACGGAGGCTACATCCAGCCCGCTCCGGGGGGGGACCTGCTCCGGAACCCTGGCGTCCTCCCCACGGGGCGGAACCTCTATGGCTTCGATCCGTGGCGGGTCCCCTCGGCCTTCGCCCTGAGCGACGGTCGTCGGCAGGCGGAGCGGCTCCTGGAGCGGCACGCCGCCGATGGGAACCCGCTTCCGGAGACGGTGGCGCTGGTGCTCTGGGCCACGGACAACATGAAGACCGAGGGGGCGGCCATCGCCCAGGCGCTGGCCCTCATGGGGGCGATGCCCCGCTTCGACTCCTACGGACGCCTCTCCGGGGCGGACCTGGTGCCGCTGGAGGAGCTGGGACGGCCGCGGATCGACGTGATCCTCACTGTCTCGGGGATCTTCCGGGACCTGCTTCCCCTCCAGATGAAGCTCCTGGCGGAGGCCGCCTGGCTGGCGGCTTCTGCGGATGAGCCGGTGGAGCTGAACTTCATCCGGAAGCACACCCTGGCCCATTCGGGGGCCCTCTCCATCGACATGGAGACGGCGGCACTCCGGGTCTTCTCCAATCAGGACGGTGCCTACGGGGCCAACGTGAACAACCTGGTGGAGTCGGGGGCGTGGGAGAACGAGTCGGAGCTGGCCGACGCCTTCGTGAACCGGAAGGGCTTTGCCTACGGCCGGGATGCGAAGGGCCAGGCGGCCCCCACCCTCATGCGCCGGGCCCTGGGCGAGGCCGACCTCACCTACCAGGTGCTGGATTCGGTGGAGCTGGGGGTGTCCGACGTGGATCAGTACGTGGACTCCCTGGGTGGACTGGCCCGGACGGCGGCGCTGGAGAAGGGGCGGGAGATCCCGGTCTACCTGGGGGACCAGACCCGTGGGGAGGGGAAGGTCCGGACCCTGTCGGAGCAGGTGGAACTGGAGGCCCGCACACGGATGCTGAACCCCCGCTGGTACGAGGCCATGCTGAAACATGGCTACCAGGGGGTGCGGGAACTGGACGTCCGGGTCACCACCACCCTGGGGTGGTCCGCCACCACCGGTAAGGTGGCACCGTGGGTCTACCAGCAGGTGGGGGAGACCTTCGTGCTGGACGAGACGATGCGTCGCCGACTGGCGGCGCTCAACCCGGGCGCAGCAGCCCGGATGGCCGGCCGCCTCCTGGAGGCGACCGACCGGGGATACTGGAGTCCTGACGACACGACGCTGGACGCGCTCCGCCGGGCGGCGGACGAGCTCGAAGACACTCTCGAAGGCGTGGAGCCGGAGGTCGCAGCATGACTGGACGTAGCGGAACCCTTCCGATGGTGAAGGGCTCGGCCATTCCGAAGAGGCCGGATGGCGAGGGAAGCCTGCAGGTGCACATGGACGAGAAGATCGAGGGCGCGCTCTGCCTGGCGGTCTACGGAAAGGGAGGGATCGGAAAATCCACCACCTCCTCCAATCTCTCCGCGGCCCTGGCCACCATGGGGAAACGGGTTCTGCAGGTGGGGTGCGACCCGAAGCACGACAGCACCTTCACCCTGACCAAGCAGATGCTCCCCACCGTCATCGACGTCCTGGAGTCGGTGGACTTCCACGCCGAGGAGCTCCGACCGGAGGACTTCGTCTACGAGGGCTACGCCGGGGTCATGTGTGTGGAGACCGGCGGTCCCCCCGCCGGCACCGGGTGCGGAGGATACGTGGTGGGGCAGACGGTGAAGCTCCTGAAGGCCCATCACCTCCTGGAGGATGTGGACGTGGTGATCTTCGACGTCCTGGGCGACGTGGTGTGCGGGGGCTTTGCAGCCCCCCTGCAGCACGCCGACCGGGCGCTGATCATCACCGCCAACGACTTCGACTCCATCTTCGCCATGAACCGCATCGTGGCGGCCATCGGGGCGAAGGCGAAGAACTACAAGGTCCGGCTGGGGGGCGTGGTGGCCAACCGGAGCGCCGACACGGACCAGATCGACAAGTTCAACGACAAGGTGGGGATGCAGTTGATGGCCCGCTTTCCCGACCTGGACGCCATCCGTCGCAGCCGGCTGAAGAAGTGCACCCTCTTCGAGATGGAGGACACGCCGGAGGTGCGGGCCGTCCAGCAGGAGTACCTGAATCTCGGGCAGCGTCTCCTGGATGGGACGCCCCCCCTGATTCCCGAAGCGATGAAGGACCGCGAAATCTTCGACCTCCTGGGCTTCGACTGAGCCCGGAACCGGGAGATGACCACTTGAGTTCGCCCGCAGCGGAGCCACTCCGCACCGACCGGTACCTGCAGCGCCGGGCCTGGATCGAGACGTACTTCGACCGGACCGCGGCGGCGGCATGGGCTCGCCTGACCTCCGACGCCCCGGTGTCGGGGGTCAGGGCGAAGGTCCGGGCCGGTCGGGACCGGATGCGTCGCACCCTCAGCGGCTGGCTCCCGGAGGATCTCACCGGGAAGACGGTGCTGGATGCAGGGTGCGGACCCGGGACGCTGGCCGTGGAGCTGGCGGCCCGGGGGGCGCATGTGGTGGGGGTGGATCTCTCCGCCACCCTGGTGGAACTGGCCCGTGAGCGGTCCACCTCGCTGGAGCTGGCGGGTACGGTGGATTTCCGGGCAGGGGACATGCTGGACCCCGCCCATGGCCGCTTCGACTGGATCGTGGCCATGGACTCGGTGATCCACTATGCGGAACCGGAGATGGTCTCGGTGGTGGAGGGGCTGGCGGCCCGGGCTTCGGAGGGGGTGCTGTTCACCTTCCCCCCCCGGACTCCAGCACTGGCGCTGTTGCACGCCGCGGGGCGCCTCTTCCCCAGGGGTGACCGGGCTCCCTCCATCGAACCACAGGTTGAGAATCGGCTGAGGAAGCGCCTTGCCGCCGCCCCGGGATTGGAGGGATGGCGGCAGGGGCGGACCCAGCGCATCAGCGGGGGCTTCTACATCTCCCAGGCGCTGGAACTCGTGCCCGGGGGCGGGGGGGGACGATGAGCCGTTCCGCCGAGGCTTTCGGGGTCTTCCTCTCCAGGCTGGGGACGCGGTACCTCCCCTTCGCGGATGTGGCCTCCGCCGATCTCCCCCTTGGGCGGCTGGTGCGCCTTGGGCTCTTCCAGGTGACGGTGGGGATGGTCCTCACCCTCCTGGCGGGGACGCTGAACCGGGTCATGATCGTGGAGCTGGGGGTGGGCGCCGGGATCGTGGCGGTTATGCTGGCCCTCCCCATGGTGTTCGCCCCCTTCCGGGCCCTCATCGGGTTCCGGTCGGACTACCATCGGTCGGCCCTGGGATGGCGCCGCGTCCCCTACCTCTGGTTCGGGACCCTGCTGCAGTTCGGGGGGCTCGCCATCCTCCCCTTCGCCCTCCTCCTGCTGGGTGGTACCGGGGTGGGGCCGGGAGCGGAGGTGGGGGGAACGGTGGGGGCGGCGCTGGCCTTCCTGATGGTAGGCGCTGGAGCCCATACCGTGCAGACCGCCGGGCTGGCCCTGGCCACGGATCTGGCCCCGGAGGAGGACCGGCCCCGGGTGGTGGCCCTCCTCTATCTCCTCCTGCTGGCAGGAATGCTGGTGAGCGCCCTCTGCTTCAGTTGGCTCCTCCGGGACTACTCGGCGCAGCGACTGGTGGAGGTGGTGCAGGGAGCTGCCGTGGTCACCATGGTGCTGAACATCGTGGCCCTCTGGAAGCAGGAGGCCCGGGGACAGGTGAAGGCCCGGACGGAAGAGGCGGCGCTCCGGTTCCGGGACGCCTGGACCTCCTTCCTGGCGGGGGGACGAACCGGAAGGCTCCTGGCCGCCGTGGCACTGGGCTCCGCCGGCTTCGCCATGCAGGACGTCCTCCTGGAGCCCTACGGCGGGCAGGTCATGGCCATGGGGGTGGGGAGTACCTCCATGCTCACCGCCATGACCGCCGGAGGTGCCATCTTCGCCTTTGCGCTCTCCGCCCGGATCCTGGGGCGGGGGGGGGATCCCTGCCGGATGGCGGCCATGGGCACCCTGGCGGGGGTCTTCGCCTTCGCCGCCGTGATCCTCGCCGCCCCGCTCTCGTCGGCCCCCCTCCTTGCGGTGGGGAGTGCCGGGATCGGGTTTGGAGGAGGGTTGTTCACGGTGGGCACCCTCACTGCAGCCATGGAGTTGAGCCGGAGCAGCATGAACGGACTGGCCGTGGGGGCGTGGGGTGCGGTCCACGCCACGGCGGCCGGGCTGGCCATCGCCTCCGGGGGGATCCTCCGGGACATCCTGGTCTCCCTCTCCGCCCGGGGGCTCCTGGGGGAGGCACTCAGCGGTCCCGAGGCGGGCTACATCGTTGTGTACCACGTGGAGATTGCCATCCTGTTCCTGGCGATGGCTACGCTGGGCCGGCTGGTGGCTCCCATCGGCTCGTCCCGCGTCACTCGTTCCCAGTCGCGCTTCGGTCTTGCCGAGATGCCTGGCTGACCTTTTCACCCTGTCCGGAGGTTCCCGGTGGAATCGAACTACGTCGACTTCGCCACGATCATGATCTACCTCTTCTGGTTCTTCTTCTTCGGCCTGATTGTGTACCTCAGGATGGAGGACAAGAGGGAGGGGTATCCCCTGGTATCCGATCGGAAGAGCGTGATGGTCCAGGGATGGCCCGCCGCGCCGGCTCCCAAGGAAGAGCGGGCCAAGCATTCGGCGCTCCACATCTGGGAGGCCCGGAACGCGGCGGCTCCCGTGCCCCCCGCAGCTCCGGCGGCACCGGTGGAGCCCGCACCCATCACTCCCCCCCAGGAGGAGGCATGAGCATCAACGCGACCCCCAGCGCCAGTCATCCCGGCGCACCGCTCCAGCCCACCGGCAACCCCATGAAGGACGGCCTGGGAGCCGCCGCCTGGGCCGTGGACAGGGCCGACCGGCCGGACCTGACGGTCCATGGCGAGCCCCGCATCCGACCCATGCGGGTGGCCCACGGGTTCAGCATTGCCGAGGGCGACCCCGATCCCCGGACCATGACCCTCCTCGCCGCCGATGGGGTGAGTCCCGGGGTGGTGACCGACATCTGGGTGGATCTGGCCGAGCCCACGATCCGGTATCTGGAGGTGACCCTTCCGGGGGATGCCGGGAGCCGGCTCCTCCCCATGGGATACGTGGTGGTGAAGAAGGGACGGGGTGAACTCCGGGTGCAGAGCATCATGTCCGCACACTTCGTGGACATCCCCACAACCCGGGTTCCGGACATGGTCACCCTCCTGGAGGAGGACCGCATCGTGGCGTATTTTGCCGGTGGGTACCGCTATGCGGACCCCTCCCGGCTGGAGCCGCTCTTCTGATGGCCCCGGGGGACGGCGCCACCTGGATCCAGGGGATTGCCGAGCCGCTTCCCCAGGGGGAGACCCTCCTCTGGCAGGGGAAACCGGAGTTCCGCTCCCTCCTCCGGGAGGCGTTCCATGTCCGGGCGGTCCTGGTGTACTTCGGCGTCCTGGCCCTGGTGCCGGTCTACCTGGCCTGGAGCGGTAACGGACCCTCCGGGATCCCGGTGGCGGCGCAGGCGGTCTGGTTGCTGGTCCTGGGTGGGCTCCTGGTGGGGATCACCTCCCTCCTGGCGCTTCTCACGGTCCGGACCACCATCTATGCGGTCACCGATCGCAGGGTCATCTTCCGCATCGGGATCGCACTGCCGGCGGTGATCAATATGCCGCTGGACAAGGTGGGGGGACTCTGGGTCCGTCGCCACAAGGACGGAACGGGTGACATCGCCCTCACCCCCAGGGCGACCAGGGGGATCGGATATATCCTCCTCTGGCCCCACGCACGGCCCTGGAAGCTCTCCACGCCGGAGCCCATGTTCCGCTCGCTCCCCGACGTGGACCAGGTGGGGGACCTCCTCCGGGAGGCGGTGCTGGCGTTGGGGGCGCTGGATCAGCCGGTGGGGGAGCCCTCTCCGGTGGCCTGGGATCTCACCGGTGAGGCGGATGACCCCTGTGGTGGGCACCAGCCCCCCACCCGGATCAGGAGCCCCGAGGGAGGACTGACCCGATCGGAGTCGGCGGCTTGACCCGTTGGCCTGGAGGGGGGGCGCCCCGCTACGAGGGGATGTCTTCCAGCAGCATGATCCTGGCGGGAATCGGGGTGGTTCTTGCCGTCGCCGTGATCGTTGCCTATGCTGGGCGTCAAGAGGCATTGACACCCGGGGACGCTCAGGTGGATGCGGTCCCCGTCCGGGTGCTGGACATCCGGTTCGTGGAGGACGAGGCCAGCACGATCCAGGTGGTCTCCGACCCCGGTGGGAGTGTCCTCAGGACCCTCCCACCGGGTGAGGGCGGCTTCATGCGGGGGGTCCTTCGTCCACTCCGGCGGGAGCGGATGCGGCTGGAGGTCTCCTACGACGACCCGTATCGCCTGGCGCGGTGGTCCGATGGTCGCTTGACCCTGGCGGACCCGGGGGTCGACCTTGTGATGGACATCGCGGCCTTCGGAGCCACCAGCGTGGAGGCGTTCGCCACGCTCCTGGACGAGTACGGGTCCACCCCGGACGGGAGACCCTGAACAGTATCCATTCCCTGTCGGGAGATCGAACGTGCCCTCCGTACCCCTGCTCGTCGCACTGGCCGTCGCGGCCTTCCTCGTCATCTGGTTCCTCTGGCGCCGTACCCATACCGTCCCATGCTCCCTGGATCTGGAGCGGACCCACGAACACCTGCACGCCCACCTGGAGCTCATGGGGTTCGAGGTGGAGCCGGGTGACTCCGTGCGGATCACCAACGCTCCCTCGGGGCTGGAGTACGGCGAGGTCAAGCAGCTCCAGTCCGAGGCCGTGGTGACCCGGGCCAGTTGGCTCCGTCGCCAGTGGACCCGTCTGGTAGGCCGCTTCGAGTTCTATGAGTTGTACGACGTGGGCTTCGAGTGAGACCCTGACCGACCAACAGGAGAATCCCCCCGATGTATCCCGCCACGACCGCGGCCCCGGTGAACGAGGCCACCCGGCAGGCGCAGGAAGACGCCGCGCTCTCTCCCCGCTTCTATACCACCGACTTCGAGGCCATGGACCGCCTGGACGTGGGACGGGTCAGGAAGCGCTGGGACGAGCTCATGCAGGAGTTCCGGGATGACCCCAACCGTCAGCACTTCAAGCGGACGGAGGAGTTCGAGGGGGACTGGTCCAACATCCCACGGCGGGAGGAGTTCGTCGACTTCCTGGTGAGCTCCATCACCGCGGAGTTCTCCGGCTGCATCCTGTACGCCGAAGTGAAGAAGCGGGTGAAGAACCCCGACATCGCCGAACTCTTCGGCCACATGAGCCGGGACGAGGGGCGGCATGCAGGCTTCATCAACGGGACGCTGAAGGACCTGGGCGTGGGTGTGGACCTGAGCTTCCTCACCAAGGCGAAGAAGTACACCTTCTTCCAGCCCAAATTCATCTTCTACGCCACCTACCTCTCCGAGAAGATCGGGTACGCCCGGTACATCACCATCTACCGGCAGCTGGAGAAGAACCCCGCCGGAAAGGTGCACCCCATCTTCAACTGGTTCGAGATGTGGTGCAACGACGAGTTCAGGCATGGTGAGGCCTTCGCTGCCCTCATGCACTCGGACCCGAAGTACATCAGCGGGCGAAACAAGCTCTGGATCCGCTTCTTCCTCCTGGCGGTCTTCGCCACGATGTACGTCCGGGACCACCTGCGGGAGTCGTTCTACGCCCAGATGGGTTTCAACGTCACCGAGTACGACATGGAGGTCTTCCGGAAGACCTCGGAGATCTCCAAGCAGGTCTTCCCCCTGACGCTGGATCTGGAGAACCCCCGGTTCCTGAAGCTCATGGACCGCATGTACAGGAACACGGTGGCCATCGGGAAGACCCGGGAGAAGGGGGGGGTCTTCGGTGGGATCCGCCGGGGAATGCTGATGCTGGGGAACGCCCTGACCTTCGGGCAGCTCTATGTCATGCCGGTGAACAAGAACACCCCTCCCGCCGACTTCAGCCTGGTCCCCACCTACTGAGTTCCAGGGGGGCCCTCTCCCCGACGGGGGGGAGGGTTTCCCTGGCTCCGGTGGGGACTCCGCAGCAACCCGCCCCCGGAGGCCCTGCAGTCCGCCTCTGAGCCTCCGACTGGCCCGGGCCCTCGCCCGCCCTCCTCACCTCGTGGCGGCCCCTGAAGCACCGCCTCCGTTCTCCTTCCATCCGTACCCCCGGAGCCCTGCATGCGTCGGCCGGCGAGGGGAGAGGCCCAGGTCAGCGGACCCGGGTGACCGTGATGGAGAGGGCCTGGGGAGGAAGACGATCCCGGTCCGGGGAGGGCCTGTTCCCCCCCTTGTCCCGGGAGCGGAGCCCCCAGGTCCAGAGACGATCCAGGGGGACGGGGAGCACCAGGAAGACATGCTCCACCACTCCCAGGACCGCCAGCCCGGTGAGGAGCCCCAGCCCGGCCCTGGGGCCGGCAGCCGCCGTCTCCAGGGTCATGACAAGGAGCACCCCCGCCAGGATCAGCGAACCCAGGATGGAGAACGGGAGGAGGGGGTTCATGGGGCGCTGCCGGAGGAAGCTGGAGAGGTAGCGCATGTGCTCCGGCAGGAACTCCTCGCTGACGTTCCTGACCCCCAGGAAGACGTTGATCCGGGCGCTCTCGTGCATCACCCAGAGGATCACGAAGGCCCAGAACCCCACCCGGTTCGTCCCTGGGGCGGCGGCGAACCAGAGGGCCACCGCACCCACCACGATGGCCAGCTCGTGCCAGATGCTCACCTGCAGCGCGTGTCCGAAGTGGCGCCACCCCCTGCACCCGGGGGCGCAGGCGTGCTTCCGGGGGCCCGTGACGTAGCCGGTGTAGAAGCTCACCTCCTGCCATCCCCAGGCCAGGAAGCCGCCCAGGAAGGAGATGTAGGCCGCCGATACCGAGGAACTGTCCCGCACCCCCGCCACCAGGACGATCCCCACCAGCATGAGGAGGGTGGCGATCACCATGGTCCAGGGGAAGGTGCGCCTGGGGAGGCCGTCCAGGTAGATGACGGCGCCGGTGGAGAGCCACCAGGCCAGCAGGGCCACTGCGATGGAGACGAGGAGGAGGGTCATGACGGACAGGGTGCTCCGGGTCGTCCGGTGTCCAGGCGGACCCCGGTGGAGCAGGGGTGGGCCCCGAAGGCCCACCCCCGACTCCGGGTCATTCAGGGGCGCAGCGATCCCCTCGGATCACTGGCCATCCCCCATGGTGCCTGCCGCCGTCGTGTCACCCACGGGAGCCGGAGGGACGAACCCCGCCGACGGTGGATACATGGCCGGCCAACCGGTGGCCTTGGCAGCAGGAGCGGCATACTGGGGCGCCCACAGCCCGTTGTGGCAGGTGGCGCAGGACATCTTCGGCCCGTCACCCATGGGCCCCAGACGGTTGTCCGGCCACTCCGGCTGGAGGGGGACGAGGTATTCCATGTTCGTGTGCCGGACCATCCGGATCCCCCGGAGGGCCGTGAGACGCTGGGGCGAGCTATCCTCCCAACTGGACCACCGGGCGCTGTTGTGGCAGTAGGTGCAGTTCACCCCCAGCGCCTCCGACATGTTCAGCATCAGCGCGTAGGTGTACTCGGTCTGCTTGATGGACGACCGGTTCGTGGACTCGCTGGTGAGGGCCACGTTGGACTGGACCCGGATGTCATCCCGATCCAGGTAGTGCCGCAGGGGCTGATTCACATCCGTGTAGAACCAGATGTTCTGCGGTACCGGAGCCCCCATGTGGCAGGTGTAGCAGGTGACCCCTGCGTCCGTGACATGGTTGGCGAACTGGGAGTTGATGGTCTGCGTCATCTGCAGCATCCGCCGGGAGACGACCTTGGTGTAGATGTCGTCGGAGGCGAAGTCCGCCACTCCATCGTGCACCACGTGGCAGTAGTTGCACCCCCGCTGCTCGGCGGGCCAGTCGTCCGGGACGTTCTGCGCCACCCAGGCGGTGAGGGCCGCCATGGTCCGATTGAACTCGATCTCGGACAGGTGGTTCAGGACCTGGACGTTCTGGAAGGTCCCCGCCGGTGCGGGTGGAGCGTTGGTGAAGTCGTTGGGCGGGGGGAGGTCGGGGAGTGCCGCAGCCACCGCCTCCACCTCCACCGCCAACCTCCGGGGGTTGTCCACGTGGACGCTCCCCACGCCCCGGTAGCCCTGCTGTACCGAGTCCACCGGGGGCCGTTCACACGCCCCCAGGGCCAGCCCCATGAGGGCCATCGGCACGATCGTACGGTTCAGGGTGCGCATGTCACAGCCCCCCGTGTTCGAGTGAAGCCATGTCCGGATCCTGCCCTGCCACTTCACCGGCAGGGAGGAAGCTCAGGGTGATCCATCCACCGTCCGGACCCTCCAGCAGCCCGGTGCGGGGCGGCAGCCCGGGGAAGTCCTCCGGCGGTGCCTGCTGCATGGGGGCGTCCAGCTCCCCCGGCAACGCCGGGACCAGCGGCTGTTCGTAGACCGAGGGGTACTCCGGGATCAGACCGTGCTTCTGCCCCCAGAGGTACCAGCTGTCCACCGCCGTGCCGGTGAGGATGATGCCGATTCCCCCGGTCCAGCAGGTGAGGGTGGCGAACCACCAGCTCCAGCGATGGATCGACTCGGTGGTGGCGTTGAAGCCCATGGTCCAGCGCCAGAAGAGCGCTGCACGCTCGGAGGCGGTCCCCCGGTCGGTGATCTGATCGATCTCCCGGTCCCCCCCCATCTTGGCCACCGCCAGGATGGTGGCTCCGTGCATCGCGAAGAGCAGGGTGGAGCCGTAGAGGAAGACGATGGAGAGCATGTGGAACGGGTTGTAGAACAGGTTCCCGTACCGGATGGAGAAGGCCGCCGTCCAGTCCAGGTGGGCAAAGATGCCGAAGGGCACCGCCTCCCCCCAGCTCCCCATGAGGATCGGGCGGAAGAAGCCCAGGACCAGGTAGAGCCAGATGGCCGCGGCGAAGGCCCAGGCCACGTGCGTCCCCAGCCCCAGCACCCGTGCCCGCCGGTAGATCCTGAACCACCAGAGGATGATGGAGGCGGTGAGGAAGAAGCCCGCCATGAGCCACCAGCCACCCTGGGCCATGGGCGGAAGGCTCAGCCCGTAGTGGGGCGGGGGGGGCTCCAGCGCCAGCCAGGGGAGCTGCCGGATGAACTCGATGGGATTCCATCCCACCGAGGCCAGCATGTTGAAGCCGATGATCTCGAAGGCGATGAAGCCGCACAGGAGCGACAACACCCCCAGCTTTCCGAGGTAGATGGGGCCCACCTGGGCGTCACCGATCTTTCCGTAGAGATAGCTCAGCCACCCCTTTCCGAAGCGTTCGCGCTCCTGCTCGGGCGGAATGGGGACACCCGGGTCCGGGGCGTGCCGGACCTGGATGGGGGTGAGGAGGTTCTGGAATTCAGCCATGATTGGTCTCCATCACCAGATGGGCAGGTTGAGCCACCAGTTCCACCATTCAGGCCAGCCGCGGGTCCAGAAGGGCCCGCTGATGACGATGCAGATGGCGCTCCAGATGCCCGCATTCAGGGCCAGGAACAGCCCCAGGCGATGGATCCCCACCGCCCCGATGGAATAGCCGAGGACATCCCGGAAGAAGGTGTTTTCGTGCTCGGAGGTCTTCACCGCCTCACCCTTCGGGGGATTGGTCACCGAGAGGATCAGTCCCCCGTGCAACGCCAGCGCCAGGGTCGTGGTGAAGAAGAACGTGATGGCGATCATGTGCGCCGGATTGTAGTGGAAGTGGAGGTACTGGTACCCCACGTTCGACACCCAGTCCAGGTGGCTGATGATGCCATAGGGAAAGCCGTGTCCCCACGCCCCCAGGAGGAGGGGGCGGACCACCACCAGGGTGATGTAGGCGATCACGGCCACAGAGTACGCCACGGGTACGTGGTATCCCATCCCGAGCTTCCGGGAGATCTCGGCCTGCCGGAAGACCCAGGACACGAATGCCCCGATGGCGCACAGTGTGATGATCTGCCAGAGCCCCCCCTGGTCCATGGGGGCAATGGCGAGTCCGTACGAGAGATCGGGCGGTGCGATACTGATCTGCCAGAGATTCCAGGTCTGGCCCGCCAATCCCTCTCCAATGGCTGCTCCCCAAACGCAGAGCGCCGTCCCCAGGATGGCGAAGAACGCCGTCGTCACCCCGAAGAATCCTACATAGAAGGGCCCGACCCAGAAATCGAAGAGGTCGCCCCCGACCAGCGTGCCGCCTCGCACGCGGTACCTTTTTTCAAAGCTCAACATCGCCATCAGTCACCTCGCGGGGTGTGGTCCCAGGGTGGGGAGCCGCGTTCCGGTCCGGGGGTGGGGGGCCATTCGGCCCCCTCACCCCCTCCCGGTCTCTGCTACCGGTGGTGCGACCCGGTGTACTCGCCTCCGTTGCCTTCGGCGGGGTCCATCGGGCCGAGCTGCTCCGGGGCGGGACGACCAACTGGCTCGTGGGTCGTCCCGTCCCGGATCCTCGTCCTAGCGTCCCGGGGGAAGCGGGGTCATCTCGGCCGAGGACATCGACACGGACTCACCGCCGCCGATCCAACGGTACTCGGGATCGCTGAGGAGGATGAAGTGGATCGTGAATGCCAGGATGCCCAGGAACGCGAAGAGCGCGATCAGGGTCCTGCGGGGGTCGAAAATCAGCCAGATGCGATACATGTGTTCATCTCCTCAGGGTCAGAGCCAGGGCTTCCACATCCAGGCGAGGACGTGCGCGACAACCGCCACGGCAGTGAAGCCGAGGAAGCTGGTGATGAACACCGTGTGGAACTCCTTGGCCTCGTCGGCGGTCAGTCCCGAGAGGCTGGACTTGTTGTGCTCCATGGGGTTCTCCTTATGGGTTCTGGAGCGGTGAAGGCACGTGCCGGCGGTGCCGGCACGGTGGAACGCAGATCCGGGTCTTCCCGGGCGTCCCGTTTCCCGGAGAGCCCGGGCGGCCCCCTGGGTCGGGGACTTTGAACTCGAGAGGTCGTCATCGTCATGCTCGATCGTCCGGAGTGGTCATCCCACGGAGCCGACTGGCCCCACAGGGAACTCAGCACCTTTGTGGAAGCCGGGTCGCTCCGCTGGCACGTCCAGCGGGGCGGTGCCGGCCCCGAACTCCTCCTCCTCCATGGAACCGGAGCGTCCAGCCACTCCTGGGCGGGGCTCCTTCCGCTCCTGGCGGAGTCCTTCACCGTCACCGCCCCGGACCTCCCGGGGCACGGCTTCACATCCAGTCCCGGTTCGGCGGGGGGCCTTGCACCCCGTGGGGTGGTGGCCTCCCTGGAAGCCCTCCTGCAGCGGCTCTCCATCCGTCCCGCCCTCATCGTCGGTCATTCCGTGGGCGCCGCCCTGGCCGCCCATCTTGCCCTGGACCGGAGGGTGGAGCCGGCGGGCCTGGTGGGAATCACCCCGTCCCTGGTGCCGCCGTCCGGGTTCGTGACCGACATCGCGTCCGAACTCCTTGGCCCCGCTTTCCGATCTGCCCTCATGGCCAGGCTCCTGGCCTCCCGCATGCGGGAGGGAACGCTCCTGCGGGCCATGTTGAAGTCCACCGGCTCCGCTGTCCCGCCCCACTCCATCCAGCTCTACCAGCGACTCCTGGGGTTCCCCGGGGTCCTCTCCTCGGTCCTCACCCTGGTCTCGCAATGGGAGCCCGGGGAACTCGCCCGACGACTCCCTTCGCTGGAGACCCCCTTCCTCCTGATGGCCGGGGTGGAGGATCGTTGGATCCCCCTCTCCTCCGTCCGCTCCGTGGCCTCCACCATTCCCTCGGCCCGTCTCGTGGAGGTGCCGGGGGTGGGCCATGTGGCCCATGAAGAGGAGCCGGAGCGGGTGGCCCTTCTCATCCGGCGCTTCGCCGAGGAGCTGGGCATCCTCAGGCCGGAGCCCCGGTGAGGAGGGAACTCCGCGCCCTCTCCACCTCGCCTGTGCCCACCTCGTCCAGCCCCTCCTCCACCGCCACCCGCTCAGCCCCGTCCCGGAGGCGCTTGGCCACCGAGATCCGGATCAGGGGAGGGAAGCTCTCCAGGATGACGTCCAGCGCCGTCCTGGCCTCCAGATTCCAGGGGATCACTTCCTTCTCGCCCCGCACCGGGGTGGCCTCGATCCGGTCCAGGTCGCTCCCCAGCGGGAGGATGTGGAAGAGGGCGTCGAAGAGGGCGTTGCAGACCTCCTGCACCATCCAGACGGCTCCGGAGTAGCCCATCACCGGGGTTCCCGTGTGCCGCCGGATGATGGCTCCCGGCAGCGACGCCGGGATGTACTGGGAGCGGAGTCCCAGCTCGGCGGCGTACATCCGCTCGTTGTAGCTCCCGAAGATCAGGAGCGGCGGATTCGACTGGAGGGAGGACCGGATCATGCCGTTGTCCGGCTTCACCCCGGGCTTCCGGGAATGGGCCAGGGTGCAGGGCATCCCCAGCTCCTCCGTGAGGAAGTGCCGCATCCCCCGGGTGTAGGTCTCGTTCGCCACCACGGCATAGGAGGAGGTGGTGAAGAAGTCCTGGGTCACGCTCCGCCAGAGATCCCAGATGGGCTTCAGCGTGGTGTGCTTCTCCCGCTCGATGAAGGGCTCCGGGTCCACGCCCACCAGTTCCCCCAGCTTCCTGAGGAAGAGGGTGGTGGACTCCATCCCGATGGGGGCCTGCAGGTAGGGCTTCCCCAGCTCCTCGCAGAGCTTCCGGCCGAACTCCCGGTAGAGGCAGACGTTCACCTCCGCGTCTCCCAGCCGGACGGCGTCATCCAGGTGGGCTCCCAGGGGGAACACCAGGTTGATCTCGCACCCCATCCCCTCCACCAGGCGACGGATCTCCGCCAGGTCGGAGGGCATGTTGAAGGTGCCGTAGATGGGTCCGATGATGTTCACCAGGGGCTTCGAGCCCTCCGGCCTGGGCGTCACCTTCCGGGTCCTGGCCTTCTTCTCGCCGAACTCGGTCCAGAGCCACTTGATGGCCCGGTCCGCGCTCTCCCACTGGTCCTCGTCGATGGTCCGGGGGAGGAAGCGGAGGAGGTTCTCGCCTTCCGGGGTGACGCCCCCGCCGATCATCTCCGCGATGCTCCCGGTGACCACCACAGAGGGGAGGTCGGGGTTGAGCGTCCGGTTGGCCCGGCGGAGGTTGGCCTCCGTCCCGGACATGGAGAGCTCCTCCTCCCCCAGCCCCGTCACCGTGATGGGGAGCTCGTGGGGGGGGAGGGCGTCGGTGTAGTGGAGGACCGAGGTCACCGGGAGGTTCTCGCACCCCACCGGGCCGTCGATGACCACCTGCAGCCCCCGGATGGCGGTGAAGGCGTAGACGGAGCCCCAGTAGCCTCCGGCCCGGTCGTGATCCAGGACCAGCATCAGTCGGCCCCTCCCACGGTGGTGGTGGGGACCTGGATGGAGCCCTTGGCTCCCCTGGACTGGGCGGCCCGCTTCCGGTTGTCGGTGGAGGCTTCCGTGTCCCGCCCCTTTCCGGCTCCGTTGGCATCCTCCGCCGCGTCCTTCCCCGTGACGGCCTTGCCACCCCGGGCGGCGGCGTTCCGCTCCCGGGCGGTGAGCTTCCGCTCCGGGACCCCGTCGAAGCCGTAGCCGGCGGTGTGGCCGGTTCCCACCCCTTCGAAGAAGGCCCGCATCCGCCCCAGCCGCTCCCGCCCCTGGATGGCGGTGCCGATGGTCTGGGCCAGCGACCCGGCTCCTGCCGGCCCGAAGATGGGGCGGGCGGAGATGAGGTTCGTGTAGTAGAGGCCGGGGGTCCCCGCCTCCTTCGCCTTCTGCACCACCGCGGTGGTCACGTTAATGT
>Ga0076930_100766_pt1 | contig 24591 bp, 24 predicted proteins | sample HotLakConsoUCCRE_FD_71149 | JGI IMG/M metagenome (GOLD analysis project Ga0076930, IMG submission 71149) | Hypersaline microbial mat communities from Hot Lake, Washington, USA - Hot Lake Consortium UCC-RE (version 3) (version 3) ...
CCCTGCGCACCCAGGTGCGCAGCTTCGAGGCGATGTGCCGAATGGTGGAATCGGGTGTCGGCATCGGCGTCGTGCCGGAATCGGCGGCCCTGCGGCATGCCCGCACCATGCGCCTGCGCTTCGTCGAGATCGCGGAGCCCTGGGCGCTGCGCACCCGTTCCGTGGTGGTGCGCGACCGTGCGGCGCTGCCCCGCCTGGCGCGGGCGCTGATCGACGAGCTGGTGCGCACCGGCGCGGGCGGGGTGGGCTGAGGCGGGCGGTGGAAAACTGGTGCTGCCGGAGAGATTCGAACTCTCGACCTCTCCCTTACCAAGGGAGTGCTCTACCCCTGAGCTACGGCAGCCCTTTGCTTCAGTGCGGCATCGGAAGCCGGATCAGGGGAAGTCCCTGTCGGCCGCTGTGCGCGCCGCCTTCGTCATTCCGGAAAGACTGTAAACGACTGAAGCGGCCCGCTATTGCCACAGCTTGGACAGGAGTGCAAGCACAAACGGGCGATTGCTGTGGCAAGCATGAAAATGCCTGTGCGCCCTCATGGAGAGAGCGGCAACCGGGCTGTTTTTGCGGGAATAGGAGGGGTGCCGGGGGCAGGAGGGTGGCCCGGCGCGCCCGGCCGGATCTTCACCTCACGCGCGTTTTGCGTTATCGAGGCGCGAGCATGACCGAAAAAACGCCCCCCGACCGCGAATATCGAAGCGAGGCTGAGCGACAGGCCGCCAAGCGGGCCGAGCGCAGCGCCACGCAATTGCGCGCAAATTTGCAACGCCGCAAGGCGCAGACCCGGGCGCGGCGCGCGGGGGGCGCCGACGAGGCCGAAGGTCTGCCCGCCGCCGGCAGCGCCGCGCTGGATGTCGCCGGTGACAGCGGCGACAATCACGGGGACTGACGACGACCTGTCCTCGTGTTGCCGCATTCGGCGTGATGGTCTAAACACCCCCGCAGATTTCTTTCATGGCCCGGTCGTCAAGGGACAGGCGCAGGCCGACATTCAAGAGGACAGCATGGATCGCATCAGGATCGTTGGCGGAAACCCGCTCAATGGCGTCATACCGATTTCAGGCGCGAAAAACGCCGCGCTGCCGCTGATGATTGCCTCGCTGCTCACCGACGGCACCTTGACGCTGGAAAACCTGCCGCATCTGGCCGATGTCGAGCAGTTGCAGCGGATTCTGGGCAATCATGGCGCGGACATTGCCGTCGAGGGCCGGCGCGAGCGCCAGGACGGACCTTACGCCCGCACCGTGCATTTCACCGCCCGCACCATTGTCGACACCACCGCGCCCTACGAGCTTGTCTCGAAGATGCGCGCCAGCTTCTGGGTCATCGGCCCGCTGCTTGCGCGCATGGGCGAGGCCAAGGTGTCGCTGCCCGGCGGCTGCGCCATCGGCACGAGGCCGGTCGACCTGTTCATCGACGGGCTTGAACATCTCGGCGCCGAAATCGTCATCGAGAACGGCTATGTCAATGCCCGCGCGCCCAGGGGCCTGATCGGCGGACGCTACGTGTTCCCCAAGGTCTCCGTCGGCGCGACCCATGTCATGCTGATGGCCGCCACCCTGGCCAAGGGCCAGACGGTGATCGAGAACGCGGCCCGCGAGCCCGAAGTGGCGGATCTCGCCAAGTGTCTGACCGCAATGGGCGCGAAGATCTCCGGCGCCGGCACCTCCACCATCACCATCGACGGCGTGGCCTCGCTTTCGGGCGCGCGTCACCGGGTGCTGCCCGATCGTATCGAGACCGGCACCTACGCCATGGCTGTGGCCATGACCGGCGGCGATGTGCTGCTCGAAAACACCTCCGAGGACCTGCTTCAGAACGCCCTGCTTGCCGTCCGCCGCACGGGCGCCGAGGTCGTTCAGGAATCCGGCGGCATTCGCGTGCGCCGCAATGGCGGCGACATTCTGCCCGTCGACGTGACGACGGATCCGTTCCCCGGCTTCCCGACCGATCTGCAGGCGCAGTTCATGGGGCTGATGACGCGCGCCAACGGGGTCTCGCATATCACCGAGACGATCTTCGAGAACCGTTTCATGCATGTCCAGGAACTGGCCCGCCTCGGCGCAAGGATTTCGTTGTCGGGCCAGACCGCGACGGTCACCGGCGTGCCGATGCTGCGCGGCGCGCCAGTGATGGCGACGGATCTGCGCGCCTCCGTATCGCTGGTCATCGCCGGGCTTGCCGCCGAGGGCGAGACCGTCGTCAACCGGGTCTACCACCTTGACCGCGGGTTCGAGCGGCTGGAGGAAAAGCTCACCAATTGCGGCGCGGTGGTCGAACGCATCAGCGATTGAGGCGTCCGCGCCGCCTGCGAAACGGCAACCGCCACCATCGGCGCATTGCGCTTTGGCCCTGCCGCACCTACCTTGCGGTGCAGCACACCGTTTGCGGCCAACCGTGCCCTGACGAAGAAACCCGAGGAATGCCATGGACAGTCTGAAACTGATCGCGCTTGACGAAACGGATCTGGCTGTTATCTCCGCCTGTCTTCAGGATGCCGTGTTCAAGACGGGCGACACAGCCTTCCTGGGCAAGGACAGGACCTTCACGCTTGAAGGCAACCGCTTTGTCTGGGAAGAGGGCAAGGACAGGAAGACTTTCGAACGCCGCAGGGCGGTCCTCGCGGTCAAGCAGGTCCAGACCGTCAAGTCGCGGGGTATCGACCTCAAGGACACCGGCGCTGTGCATTCGCTGCTGGCGGTGACCTTCGTTGCGGGCGAGGAAGCCCCGGAGGGGTCGATCGAACTGGTCCTGTCCGGCGACGCGGTGATCCGCCTCGACGTCGACTGCATAGAAGTCCAGATCACCGATATCGGCGGGGGCTGGGAAACCAAATTCAAGCCGCGCCATCCTGTCGCGAGCTGAACCGAAGAAGCGCAATGATGATGGGGGCAGGGAAGTGGTACTGAGGCTTGATTACCGGCAGCCGGATTTCGAGAACCGTTTTGCCGCCTTCCTGACCACCAAGCGCGAGGTCTCCCAGGATGTCGAAGATGACGTGCGCGCCATCATCCGCGAGATCCGCGAGCGCGGTGACGCGGCGCTGCACGAGTTCAGCCAGCGTTTTGACGGGATCGACACGCGCGCGCTGGGCCTGGCGGTCACCGCGGATGAAATCGAGGCGGCCTACCAGGCAACCGACCCCGAGATCATGGCCGCGCTTGAGCTCGCCCATGACCGCATCTTCAGCCACCATCAGCGGCAGATGCCGAAGGATGACAGCTATGTCGATGGCTTGGGCGTCGAGCTCGGATCACGCTGGACCGCGATTGAAGCGGTTGGACTCTATGTGCCCGGCGGCACCGCCAGTTATCCCAGTTCGGTGCTGATGAACGCCGTGCCCGCCAGGGTGGCGGGCGTCGAGCGGATCGTCATGGTGGTGCCGGCGCGTGAGGGAGCGCTCAACCCGGTGGTGCTGGCTGCTGCCCGTGTCGCGGGCGTGACCGAGATCTACCGCATCGGCGGCGCCCAGGCGATCGCGGCGCTTGCCTATGGGACGGAAACGATCAGGCCGGTGGCCAAGATCATGGGCCCCGGCAATGCATGGGTCGCCGCCGCCAAGCGCCAGGTGTTCGGCACCGTCGGCATCGACATGATTGCAGGCCCCTCGGAAGTGCTGGTGATCGCCGATCCCGACAATGATCCCGACTGGATCGCCGCCGATCTGCTCGCCCAGGCCGAGCATGACGCCGGCGCCCAGTCGATCCTGATCACCCGCGACGAGGCCTTTGGCGAAGCCGTGATCAAGGCCGTCGACCGCCAGCTTTCCACCCTTGGCCGCTCCGAGACCGCCCGCCGCAGTTGGGCTGATTACGGCGCCGTCATTCTGGTCAGCGACTGGGACGCCGCCGTGCCCCTCGCAAACCGCATCGCCGCCGAGCATCTGGAAATCGCCACCGACGACGCCGAAGCGCTTGGCCGCCGGATCCGCAATGCCGGCGCGATCTTCATTGGCCGCCACACGCCGGAAGTGATCGGCGATTATGTCGGCGGCTCCAACCATGTCTTGCCGACGGCGCGCTCGGCCCGGTTTTCCTCTGGCCTCTCGGTGCTCGACTATGTCAAGCGCACCTCGATCCTCAGGCTCGGCCCGGAACAGTTGCAGTCGCTCGGCCCCGCTGCCATAACCCTGGCAAGGGCGGAGGGGCTTGATGCCCACGCGCGATCTGTGTCGATCCGGATGAACCTCCGGGAACCGGGCCTTGAGGAGGGACGTGAGCGGGAATGACGGCGGAGGACACAAAACGGCTCTCGGATGTGGTTCTCGATGAAACCATCGGCCGCGCCACGCCTGACGTGGAGCATGAGCGCGCCGTCGCCATTTTCGACCTGATCGAGGAAAACAGCTTCGAGCCGGTCGGCCACGACAAGGGGCCCTACAAGCTCAAGCTGTCGCTGATCGAAGCCAAGCTGGTGTTCTCCATCTCCACGCAGGCCGACGAGGCGGTCGCCACCCACATTCTTTCGCTGACGCCGTTTCGCCGCATCGTGAAGGACTATTTCATGATCTGCGAGAGTTATTACGAGGCGATCCGCTCCTCCACGCCAAGCCAGATCGAGGCCATCGACATGGGCCGGCGCGGCATCCACAATGAAGGCTCGCAAACGCTGATGGACAGGCTGGAAGGCAAGATCAGGATGGATTTTGACACTGCCAGGCGGCTGTTCACGCTGGTCTGCGTGCTGCACTGGCGCGGATAGGGACCGCCATGGCGGACACGAGCCAGGCCCCCGCGGGCGCCGCACCCGGCGCGCTGCTGTTCGTCTGCGGCATGAACGCGATCCGCTCGCCGATGGCCGAGATCATCGCCCGCTCGGTGCTGCCCGCTGGCACCTATATCGCGTCTGCCGGCGTGCGCCCGGGCGAGCGGGATCCCTTCGTCGATACGGTTCTGGCCGAGATCGGGCTCGACCTGGGGCAGCGGCAGCCGCAGACGCTCGACGAGCTCGAGGATGACTATTTCGACGTCATCGTCACGCTGGCGCCGGAAGCCCATCACCGGGCGCTGGAACTCACACGGAGCAATGCGGTGGAGGTGATCTACTGGCCGACGCCGGACCCGACGGTGGCCACGGGAACGCGGGAGCGCATTCTCGACGCCTATCGCGAGGTCCGCGATATGCTCAGACAGCGGATCATCGCCGGCAGGGGCTGGTCGCGGACGCATGCGGGCGACTGAATCAATTTGGTTCACAAATCGCTTCTCATTGTGTAGGTTCCGGCCAAATTTCGGGCCAGCGCATTTTGCGCCGCCCCTTTCAACTGGAAAGACAGACACTGAATGGCGAAAGAAGAAGTCCTCGAATTCCCGGGCGTGGTCACCGAACTGCTGCCCAACGCAACCTTCCGGGTGAAGCTCGAAAACGAGCATGAGATCATCGCGCACACCGCGGGCCGCATGCGCAAGAACCGCATCCGCGTTCTCGCGGGCGACAAGGTGCTGGTCGAGATGACGCCTTACGATCTGACAAAGGGCCGCATCACCTATCGCTTCAAGTAAGCGGTGGTGAGGCCGTCCCATGGCGCGTTCGCAAAAACTGATCCTCGCATCCGGTTCGCCGCGCAGGCTTGAACTGCTCGCCCAGGGCGGGATTGCGCCTGACCGGCTGATGCCGATGGATCTTGACGAGACGCCCCAGCGCTCGGAGCATCCGCGCTCGCTGGCGCGGCGGCTGTCGCGCGAAAAGGCGGAAGCGGCGCTGAAGGAGACACGGCTCGATCCGGCCTGGAAGCATGCCTACATTCTCTCTGCAGATACCGTGGTGTCCGTCGGCCGGCGCATCCTGCCCAAGGCGGAGCAGATCGACGAGGCCTCCAACGGGCTCTATCTTCTGTCCGGACGCAGCCACCGGGTGTTCACCGGCATCTGCCTGGTGACCCCCGACCACACCATCCGCCAGAAGATCGTCGAGACCAGGGTGCGGTTCAAGCGGCTCTCCAAGGTCGAGATCGAAAGCTATCTGGCCTCGGGCCAATGGCGCGGCAAGGCCGGCGGATACGCCATCCAGGGCCTCGCAGGGACCTTCGTGGTCAAGCTGGTGGGATCCTACACCAATGTGGTCGGCCTGCCGCTCTACGAGACGGTTGGCCTTCTGACCGGTGAAGGCTATGATGTCCACTTCAAATGGCTTGAGGGCTGAAACATGACCGACAGCAAGGTGACCCCGTTGCGCAGGGCGCAGCCGTGTCCGGAATGCGGACGCGCCTCGACCCGCGACAGCTATCCGTTCTGCTCCGAGCGCTGCCGCGCGGTCGACCTCAACCGCTGGCTCGTGGGCGGCTACGCCATTCCGGTGACAGAGGTCGAGGACAATCAGGACGAGGATTTCGACGACCGCGGCTGAAGCCGGGTCCGAGCCTGCCCGGAAACCCGCCCCGGGCGCATGATGCGCTTGCGCCCGTCGCGAATTTCGGCAGATCCGGGCGTTGCGATCCCGCAGGGACAGGCCCCTGATCGTTTTATCCCGCGCGGGGTGAAAAAAGCCGATAAAGGGTGCTGGACAGGGCCTTTCAAGATGTTATAACCCGCTCGCTTCCGGCATTGGAAAACTCCTTCGCCGGCAAGCATCTGGAACCCGGCTCGCCCCTGTGTTCCGGTGAGATGCCCGGATAGCTCAGTTGGTAGAGCAGCGGATTGAAAATCCGCGTGTCGGTGGTTCAAATCCGCCTCCGGGCACCATTCACCCTCAGTGTATTCAATATCTTACGGCGTCGGCGTCAACCGATTGGCGTCAGTCATGTCGCGTTCCGATGGTCTCTACCGTTGGCCTACCGTTCTCCTGGAAACCGAGGGAGTAAGGGCTGGTCAACTTTTTAGCGTCGGCCTTTGTTTTTGCCTCTACCGTATCCGTCGATGATCCTACCGGTTGCCGGACTTCTACACGGTAGAGAAGCCTCGGCAAATCGTTCTGTGCAGTATCCAGCAGTTCGCCTTCGTTCGGATCTGACGGTGCGCTGTCCACCAGATGGTGTCCCACCGAGTGGTGTAGCTGGCAGCATTGATCGCCGCGCTTTCCGGCATGGCCGAGTCGATCAGCGCGCCACTGCAGGCAGGCTGATGAGCGGATCATCGCTCAATTGGCCGACGCTTTCTAGTGTCATGTAGCGGGCGCGCTGGACGGCCCATTCGTAGTTCTGCTCCAGCAGCAGGGCGCCAACCAGTCGGACGATAGCGTCATCGTTGGGGAAGATGCCGACGACGTCGGTGCGCCGCTTGATCTCGCCATTGAGGCGCTCGATCGGGTTCGTCGAGTGCAGCTTCGCCCGATGCTCCTTCGGAAAAGTCATGTAGGCGAGCACGTCCGGCTCGGCGTCGTCGAGGATGGCAGCGAGCTTTGGCACCTTGGGCCGGATCCGGTCGGCGACGGCCCTCCACTGGGTGCTGGCGGCTTCCGGCGTCTCCTGGGCGAAGGCAGTGGCGATGAAGGCCGAGACCACCCGGCGGCCGCTCTTGCCCGCATGCGCCAGCACGTTCCTCATGAAGTGCACCCGACAGCGTTGCCATGTCGCTGAGAGCACCTTGGTGACGGCCGCCTTCAGGCCCTCATGCGCATCGGAGACGACGAGCTTCACGCCGCGCAAGCCGCGTCGGGTGAGCTTGCGCAGGAACTCGGTCCAGATGGGTTCGGCCTCCGATGTGCCGATCTCCATGCCCAGAACCTCGCGCCGGCCGTCACTGTTAACGCTGACGGCTATGATGACGGCGACCGAAACGATGCGCCCGCCGCAGCGCACCTTCAGGTAGGTCGCATCGATCCACAGATACGGCCAGTCACCTTTCGATCGGCCGTTCGAGGAAGGCCTTCACCTTGCCGTCGATCTCCGCGCAGAGCCGAGAGACCTGGCTCTTCGAGATGCCCGACATGCCCATCGCCTTGACGAGATCGTCGACCGAGCGCGTCGAGATGCCTTGGACATAGGCTTCCTGGATGACGGCCGTCAGTGCCTTCTCGGCCATGCGGCGCGGCTCCAGTAAGCCCGGGAAGTAGGAGCCCTTCCTGAGCTTGGGAATGCGCAGCTCGACCGTCCCCGCCCGTGTCTCCCAGTCCCGGTCGCGATAGCCGTTGCGCTGAGCCGTCCGGAGCGGCGACTTCTCGCTATAGGCGGCGCCGGCGGCCGCGCCCACCTCCATCTCCATCAGCTTCTCGGCGGCAAAGCCGATCATCTCGCGCAGCAGATCGGCATCAGGTGTCTTCTCGACAAGCGCGCGCAGGTTCATCATGTCGTCGATCATCGGTGGTCCTTTCGGAGAGGGGTTGGTGTCGACAACCAGACCCTACCGGAAAAGCGCCGATGACCACCGCGCTACCCAGCTACACCACGCCACGGGGCACGATCGTCCACCAAGCTAGGGAAGCCTGATTTGTCGCCCGGGCAACGGGCTTCTTGGTCGCGAAAAGCACAGTAAGGGTGATCGGGCTTAGCCGGTGACTACCATATTGACACCTCCTCGGTGTCGTATGCGGCAATTTCGGCAACCGTCCATCCGGCAATGTGCAGGTTTACGCGGGATCCGACAGCCTTGGGATTGGCGGCGGCATGACGGAAAGGAATGAGGGTCTCATCCCTTGCGGCGGTCTCGGTGCTTCTAGCGACCCAGGCCGCTACCTCGTTCGTGACCCCCGTACCCCAGAGCACATCGTCGATATACTCCTCGGTACGCTCGGAAAGGTGGCGCAGGAACGCATGCGCGGCGGCCTCGGTTATTCCTCGACTAATGATGGGAAGGCATTTTTTAGGCATCTGAACTCCTTACAATATATGATGCCTACTTTAACTAGAGAGTTCCTATGGCAGATTTCAAGCTAACTAAAAAATAAAATTTAGGGTTCACGATTTTTCCTTGGTGTTCATCAGGTTTGGATAGATGTCGTTCCCCTATTTGATCGGGATCGCGGGGAAGAGATGGTGGGTCTCAACAGCTTGTTTAGAAAAGTAATCATTCCATCCGGACACTGCCGTAAGGCCTCCGCGCTTTGCTTTATGGTAACTCTGATTCGAGCGGCAGCCCCATCTTGTCATCCGCGCTCGCCGAGCGGCTCCTGACGGCTTGGCAACTTGGTCTTTGTTCAGGATTTCGGCTGTGCCGCCGATCAGCAGCACAGCAATTCGGCTCATGCGATTATGAGCGTTTCAGATTCTTGGCGTACTCCAGTGTCGAAAAAAGACGCGAAAATTTTTCGGCAATCCGAAGGAGATCCTCCTGGTTCAACTCCAGCACGGTCTCTGTTTCAGGCTTCGTTGCTCCAGTTGATCCCCTGATTTTTGAACGGTTTTTGACTTCTTTGCAATTCGACGTCATTTTTTTATTCATTTGAATTCCTTTCATGTCACCAGTCAAGCACTGATACATTCATTATTATTTAGAAAAAAACAAATGTCAATATAAATTTTGTACACTTGAATATAAAAAATATATTAATATATTAATACATATGCATGCTGATGATATTCGCGTAGCTTAAATATATAGAAAAACATATCTCTGTGCGACCTTCATTATCTAACATGTCGTATCTATTATAAATAGACACTTATCTTTAATAGAAACATAATATAGTAATCTTGTGGCTATATTTACAATGAGAGCCCGATTCAAAAGTTCTTCATTGCTCGCAATGCCTTGCAAACCGCCGCATGAGAATGCGGATATGGGCGATGAGGGTCCATGCCGTTGAACTCTGGATGGATTTCTCCCAGTCCTTGGCCAGCCTGCGGGACCTTCCCAGCCATGCGAACGTGCGTTCGACAACCCAGCGGCGCGGAAGCACCTTGAAGCCCTTCTGGTCGTCGCAGCGCCTGACAACCTCGATGGTCCAATCGCCATTGCCCGTCAGCGCCGGTCTCAGCTTGTCATCTGCATATCCACCGTCTGCAAAGATGTGCCGCAAGAACGGATAGAAGCGGCGGATCGATTGTAGCGTCGGCACCGCCCCGTCGCGATCCTGAACTGCAGCGCTATGCACCAGCAATCCGACCATGAATCCGTTGGTGTCAGTCACAATATGACGCCTGCGCCCTTTGGTTTTCTTGCCCGCGTCGTACCCACAAACGCCTCCACTTTCAGTGGTTTTTACACTCTGACTGTCGATGATCCCGGCACTCGGACACGGTTCCTTCCCCTCAAGTTCCCGCGCCACCTGCACCAGCGCAAAGTTCATCAGCGCCAACGTTCCATCGTTGCGCCAGCGGTAGAAATAACCCCGTACCGTGGAAACAGGCGGGAAATCCTTCGGCAGCATTCGCCATGGGATACCGCCGCCAGCGATGTAGAGAATTGCGTTCATCACCTCGCGCATGTCGCTCGTGCGGGGCCGGCCACCCGGCCGCGAGCGCGGAACCAGAGGTGACACCACAGCCCACTCGGCGTCCGTCAAATCGGTTGGATAGCGGTCGAAATTGCGGTTATGCTCAGCGCGGGTGATATCAGTCCAGGACATAGTGCCTCCATCGAATCTTTAACAATCCGACGGAATCACATCCCACTGATATCACTCAACAACTTTCAAATCGGGCTCTGAGAACGGCTGGCTTACGAACGTGTTCGAGGGGCCCGTTACGTTGCAGCAGGCCCCTGTTGCCGGAACGACGCTGCGGCGAGCGCTTTCGATTGATATCGATGCGATTTACAATGGTGCGGGTATCTTGCGGCGCTTGCGCGGGTTCTTGGCAGGCCTTATCAACTGTAGTGATCGCAGCCAAAACTCCGGTTCCGAACAGCGTCCATTGTTGACGGATCCAAATAACCGGACTGCTGGTATACGCGCTTGGACATCTGGTCAAAGGGTACGATGTGAAAACTACGCCAAGGTCTTCACCAGAAACGGGCGATCCTACTTCAGGCTACCAAACCGCTCGTTTAGCAGCCCAAGAAACGGCCCCTTGTGGCGTTGATGGGAAGGCGCCCCCAGGCGACCGGTAACGAGTAACCTTTGACCAGTCCTGCGAGCAAGGCTCTGTAATCAAGAGCGTCAGTTTACAGATCCGAGTGTCAAACTCGCCAGAAGCCCAAAGATGATAGTTAGCCATAGCGAATGGGCAAACAACTACTACTATCCCCTGCATAATTTATCGCGCCGGCGGCTGACGTTGAGCAGAGCATTCTAGAAACTTGATAACAGCCCGGCCCAACAATGCGTCAGCAGGCTTCGCTTTCCGCGGCCTGCCAACAACGCGCGAGTTCCCGTATCCACGCCAAGGCACGGTACGATACGACAATTTGGTGATCACGTGTGCGTATGCAAACAAGCAGACCCAGCTTCCCTCACGGTAGGGAAGCTGGGCCTCAGATTCGCCCTTCCTGCCGGGCCTGTGGTTAATTCACGGTGCTTTCAACCGCTCGTATTCCGCGGCTACATCTTGAGCATAGGTGACGCTCTGTCTGTGAATATCGGTATAACAGCTGATAGTACATTCGCCGTCCACATCCGCAAAGTCTTCATCATCATTGCCTTCGATCACATCATAGTCGACGATGTATAACTCTAGTCCCTTCGGCCAATTCTCCGCATCCGCAAATTCCGCGACGCCACCGTCGACGGTTACGATGATCCGCGACTTCAAAGGACCTGCCCCATTCTGATCAAGAGGGAGAGTTGTTGGAGGCGTGATCGGCTGCATTGCATCATTATCTTGTTCGTTATCGTTCATGTAAATCATCCCTGTAGTGTTACGATCAAAATTGACCGAATGTTGATATTCAATCTAAATATCATCGGCTGCAATAGTAAAAACGAAATTAGATTGTTTTTAATGTTATTCGTGCGACGCCATTTGGCAACAAGCATGAACGACAACTTGTACAATGCTCTCTATTAGTTGTCGAAGATTTATTCCGAACAATTTTTACACGATAGGTACTATTCCGCTTTGTACTTGGCAAAAACATCGATCCGTCTCGGGCCACCGGCACAAAGACGGGAATGATCGCTTCGTGCCGTTCTTGGGCCGCGAAGGCGTTGTCGCTCGCAATCGTCGGCAGAAAGCAGTCGCGCTTTTCGAGCCAGGCAAGAGTGGCCTCACTAGTGGATTGAGCGGGACGAAGGAGTCCGAAATGGGATTCCGTTCGGGCTTTCTCTGTGCGAGTCATACTGATGCGCACAGGAATATCTTTCACGGTCTCACGCGACGATCGATCTCGGCTTGAGGCGGTCATTTCGCACCCGTCCTCGCGGCAGAAGCATGTCTGGCGCTGTCGTATCGTTCTTTTGAGCGCCGATGGAGCCGGAACAACATCGATCATGGCCGCCACAGGCAAGTCCAAGACCTGCGTCTGGCGCTGGCAGGAACGGTTCATGGCCGAGGGTGTCGATGGCCTGCTGCGGGAGAAGACGCGCCCGCCGGGAACTCCCAGGACGTCGGACGAGAAGGTGGGCGAGGCGATCCGCTTGACCCAGGAACCGCCGCCGCATGAGGCGACGCATTGGACGATCCGGGCGATGGGCAAGGCGGTCGGGCTGGCCGCCTCCACGGTACGGGAAATCTGGAAGGCGCATGGGCTGAGCCCGCATCGCTGGCGTCAGTTCAAGTTGTCAAATGATCGGGCCTTTGCCGAGAAACTGCACGATGTGGTGGGGCTCTACGTCTCGCCGCCCGCCCATGCGGTTGTGCTGTCGGTGGATGAAAAGGCGCAAATACAGGCGCTTGACCGGACCCAGCCCGGCCTGCCACTGAAGAAGGGGCGCGGCCCGACCATGACCCACGACTACAAGCGCAACGGCACGACCACGCTCTTTGCCGCGCTCAACGTGCTCGACGGATCGGTCATCGGCCAGAACATGCAGCGCCACCGGCATCAGGAGTTCATCCGGTTCCTGAACCAGATCGAACGGGACGTCCCCAAGGGCAAGGCCATCCACGTCATCCTCGACAACTCCTGTACCCACAAACATTCCAAAGTGCGGGCCTGGCTGGTACGGCATCCGCGCTGGACGTTCCACTTCATCCCGACATCGTCATCCTGGCTGAACGCGGTGGAGGGGTTCTTCGCGAAACTGACGCGGCGCAGGCTCAAACACGGCGTATTCCACTCGGTCGTCGACCTGCAGGCCGCGATCAATCGCTTCATCGCCGAACACAACATCACCGAAGCCAAGCCGTTTATCTGGCGCACCGACCCCGAGGACATCATCGCCGCCAGAAACCGTGGGTTCCAAGCGTTGTCTTCACCCCGCTAAGCCCCGGCCAAAATCCGACAGAAACTATCAGATGGCGGCAACGAGCCCGAAGCGGACTTGACTGCCTCTCACGCGCTTCAGAACGTCGACGTCCGTTTCCACTTCAGCACACCACGTCCTTTCTGACCGGGAAACATCGGGTGCAGGGTCTCTGCTGTGATAATCGAAAGGATATCGCCGTCTATCGAAAATGTCCGCGCTTGCTCGGTTCCCACCCATCCGGGATGCCACGAAACCTCGACATCGGTTATGAACTGATCTTCGCCTTCAACACGGAATGGACCTGAATAGGCCATCATGCTTTTGAAAAGATCTGCGTCTCCGGAATCGTTGCTTGATGGTTTTCGATCTCTTGAAGCCTACCAAACTGAAATCTCAAACCAGTCTGTTGCACTTCAATTTTGAGACCGCCCTGTGATCATCCGTTTGTCCGGGGTTATGAAGATATAGCCAAGTGGCTCGGCTCCATACATATCCTTGGACTCTCCGCCTTTGGACATGACGAATTGGAGTGATATCAGCGCCCAGACGCCGAACAATTCTTCTTGGCCCATATTACTGTCCCCCTCATTTGTAGATTATCGCAGTCGCCATGAAAGTCGAAGTGGACCGGGCTGCGCCGATAGCTTCACACAGATCGCCGCATGATCAGTAGCCGGATACTTTGCGCAAAGATACTCAATTCTCTGGCAGGTTGTCCGCATAGCAGCCCTACGCAAACAGTTCACATGAGCTGCGAACGACGGTTCGAATTGTCTGATTCAATCCACTAGATAGCCTTCCCCCGAGGTCCTTGGGCAATTCCGGTGACGGTCCCGACAGCATGTTTCGAAATCGGCGGTGCTTTACTCCACCCAGCAAAGCCAGTCCCTCGGCGTGGCTGTCAGGCCGATCTGGCTGGCCGCGGAGAAATACTCGAGGATTTTGCGCCAGGCGGAGTCCTCGGCGGCGCTGCCTCGGTGGCATTCGTCTATGACGATGAGATCGAAGAAGTCGGGTGAGAATTCACGAAAGAGCTTCTGGCGCTCCTCCGGTCCCGTGATCGCCTGGTAGAGGCCGAGGTAGATTTCGTAGGAGGCATCGATGCGGCGCTTGCCATCCAGCGCAAGCGCCAGATCGATGTTGGTGCCGTCCGCCCGTTCGATGGTCTTCGACTTGGTCGAGAGCTTTGCCATCGCGTCGCCGAACGGCCGAAAGTCGTTGACCATGGTCTGGTCGATCGGCACGTTGCGATCCGCCAGAAACAAGATGCGCTTCTTGCGCCCAGCGTTCCAGAGACGCCAGATGATCTGAAACGCTGTGTAGGTCTTGCCGGTGCCGGTGGCCATGACGAGCAGGAGGCGATCCTGACCCTTTGCAATGGCCTCGATCGCGGCGTTGACGGCGTTGACCTGATAGTAGCGCGGAGCCTTGCCGCTGCCGTCGTCATAGTAGTCCTGAAGCACCAACGCCTCGGCGGAGCCATCGAGGCCCTTCCAAGCGCTGTAAAGCCGCCAGAGGTCTTCAGGGGACGGAAACTGGTCTAGGCGGAGGCTCTCATCCTTTACCTCACGCAGTCCCGTTCGATTATGGAAAACGAAGCCATCGCCATTAGAGGAAAAAACAAAGGAAATGGCGAGCGTTTCCGCATAGTCCAACCCCTGCTGCAAGCTGTCGCCGATGGCATGCTTGTTGTCCTTCGCTTCTATGATGGCGAGCGGAATGTTGGGCTTGTAGTAGAGAACGACGTCCGCTTTTTTCGCGGTGCCGCGCGCCACCAGTTTGCCACGAACGGTGATGCGTCCCTTGGTGAAGTACACCTCTTCGCGGACCTGCAACATCGTGTCCCAGCCGGCCCGCTTGACGGCAAGCAGGATGAACTTGGTGCAGATATCGCGTTCCGTCAAAGAGCGCTTGTCCATCGGGATGCCGTTCCCACCTCCCCCATTGATTGGTCAATATGAATAGTGCTCCAACCGTTATTGCAATCCTGAGCTCAGGCGAGGACGTTTCGCTGCCGAAGCTTCCGATGGCGACCGTGCTCATTATTTTCGATTCAGCCGCAAACCTCGTGATGCCGAGTAATGGGGGGAAGACGAGGGAATTTTACCAAACACCGTTTGAAGAACAGGTCCGAAATGGAGACGGGTTAGAGGGGCATCAGATGCCGCTTGGGACGGAAAGGGAAGAGCCCGTCTGCATACCGATGGGCTAGCTCTTCGAAGACCGCCTCGCTTTCGCGGACATCGAATCCTTGGAGCTCGAGTCCATCAACTAGAACATCACGCACTAGATCGAGCGCCTGACGCCGTCCCAGCTTATTTGTGTCGGCACGCGTGATGATCTTCCAGAGAAGCATCCGCGCAAGATCATCGCGTGATGGCCGACGCCGTGTGCGCGCCTCGTCTCTCACCCGCTGTTGCCGTACCTGCTGTTCTGCGTTGCGCTGTTTCTTTGATTTTTTCGACATGGTCACTCTCCTTTGTTGAGCTTCAGGCTGAGCGCCGGCGATGCAAGCGACAAATGCCGTTTGCTCGTGTTGTCTATCCGAAAGCGAGAGTACCGTGATCAAAGCCTGTAAACATTGTCGCCCGCAAACGCCGTTTGTAACTGAATCGCGGTTTCGGAGTCGTGAAACACGAATTCGGGGATCGGAATCGCGGCAGCGTAAATTGAGATGATGTGCAATGATTTGTCTGCAACTCAATCCAGGGCGAGATCAATCGGGTCAAATTGGTTTAACCTGTTAGACATAGCGTTTTTAATCAGATTGCGGTGCCGCCAGGATAGGGCGATTTCTTCGCCTCTCTATCTTGAGAAGCCCGAGAGCGCAGCCCTTATTGCCGTTGTATTGTAACGGAGCGTAAAACCGTGCTGTTGATCGGCGCTGGATCCACGCCGTTCTCACGCTAAGACAACTGGGGGCGCCGTATGCCCTCGGTCGTTGTGGTGTCAGGTGTGAGCCCGAGAAGAATGGCGAAGCGGCAGACATGTCGAATGTAGTCCTGCTGCGTATGCGATCCCAAACCCGCATCACCATGTCTTCTTGCATGCGCCGGCGAAGCGGCGTGGTCGAGGCATCGTCTGAGAAGCTGGCCATGGAAAGGACCTCCTCTTGAAAGGAAATTCACGGTCAGGCAACGCCAGCAACCTGCCTAGAACTTCAGACAAATACACCAACGTCACCGCAAGCAGACTATCCGCTGCCACGTGCCAGACGCACAATGCAGACATCGGCGAACCCAATCCCGAATAAGGAAATTCCTGTACAGTCGCAAACAGAACGGCGCGCGCGATATGGGAAGCGCAGGCGAGTCACCACTCATTCCCTGAACGCGGGCGCGGCTTGAAGCAAGACATTCAGACGATCAGGATGGCCCTGAAATCGTTCACATTGGTGAGGGTCGGTCCGGTCACCACATGATCGCCGATTGCAGTGAAAAAACTGTGGGCGTCATTGGTTGCGAGGCAGTGCAAGGGGTCAACCCCGCGGCTTGCCGCCTTTGCCAGCGTGTCTGGATCTATTGTGGCGCCGGCGACTTCCGCCGCGCCATCCACGCCATCGGTGTCGCAAGCGATGGCGTGAATGCCGGGAGCTCCGTTCAGGGCAACCGCCAGGGCAAGGCAGAATTCCGCATTCGGGCCGCCGATGCCGTCGCCGCGGCGGGTGACGGTCAGCTCCCCTCCAGACATCAGCAAGACCGGCGGTTCGTCCGAGCCGCGATCTCGCGCAATGGCCAGGGCCAGGTCCGCATGCCAAGCCGCCACGTCTCGCGCTTCGCCCTCCACGCCGTCGCCGAGCACGCGCACCTCGCACCCGGCGGCGCGGGCCATCGCGGCGGCCGCTGCCAGAGACTGCGCGGGGGCGGCGTAGATGTGGTTTTCAACGGCCCCGAGACGACGGTCATCCAGCCGGACGACACCGCTTGGTCCTTGCAGGACTGTGCTGACGGAGGCGGGTAGCGGAACTTTCCAGGATTCCAGTATGGCCAGCGCGTCCCGCGGGGTCGACGCTTCGCCGACCGTCGGGCCGGATCCGATCGCGGCCGGATCGTCGCCGGGCACATCCGACACCATGAGAGCAAGCATCCGCGCCGGGAACGCCGCGGCGGCGAGCTGTCCGCCCTTGACCCTGCTGATATGCTTTCGAACCGTGTTGATGTCCCCGATCGGGGCTCCGGACGCAAGCAACGCTGCGTTCAGTGCCTGTTTCTCCGCCAGGCTGATGCCGTCCGCCGGCGCCGTCAACAGCGCCGAGGCCCCTCCGGAGATGAGCGCCAAGACGAAATCCGAACGCCCCAATCCGGCCACGAGGTCGAGCATGCGCCGTGTTGCGGCAGCGCCTGCTTCATCGGGAACCGGGTGGGACGCCTCGACGATTTCGATCTTTCTGCACGGCCGGCCATAGCCGTACCGGGTGATCACCAGCCCCTCGCAAGGGCCCCAGGAGGCCTCAACCGCTTCCGCCATGCGAGCGCTTGCCTTGCCGGCGCCGATTACCACAACGCGACCCTCGGGCCTTTCTGGCAGATGCGCGGCCAGTGTCCGCATGGGATCTGCGGCCTCGACGGCGCGATCGAACAGCGACCTCAGAAAGATGTCCGCACGCTCCTTCATCACTGTGGCGCCGCCGCCGGATCTCTCGTCATGGGACCTGCCTTCACGCTCGGGATGGCTGCCCTTGCTCAGATGTTGGAGCCGCGGATCGCGTCGCAAACCGCATCCGTCACGTCCTGCGTGGTGGCATTTCCGCCGACGTCGGGCGTCATGATCCCGTCTGCACACACCTTCTCCACGGCCCGCATCAGCCGGGCGGCTGCCGCCGGCTCACCCAGATGTTCGAGCATCTGGGCCGCTGTCCAGAAAGTCGCGACCGGATTGGCGATGCCCTTGCCGGCGATATCAAAGGCGGATCCATGGATCGGCTCGAACATGGAGGGGTAACGCCGTTCGGGATCTATATTCGCCGTGGGAGCGACGCCCAGGCTGCCCGCCAGAGCACCCGCGAGATCCGACAGGATGTCGGCATGCAGGTTGGTCGCCACGATCGTATCGAGGCTCTTGGGGTCCCTGACCATGCGCACGGTCATCGCATCGACCAGCATCTTGTCCCATTTGACGTCGGGAAATTCCTTCGACACCTCGGCCGCGATCTCGTCCCACATGACCATGCCGAAGCGCTGTGCATTCGACTTGGTCACAACGGTGAGAAATTTGCGCGGACGCGACTGCGCCAGCTTGAAGGCATATCGCATGATCCGGGTCACGCAGACGCGGGTGAAGATCGCAACTTCCGTCGCAACCTCTTCCGGCAGGCCCTTGTGGGCGCGGCCGCCGTGACCCGAATACTCGCCCTCCGAATTTTCGCGAACGATCACCCAGTCCAGGTCCCCGGGGCCAACGTCTTTGAGCGGAGAACTGATCCCGGGCAGGATCCGTGTCGGGCGGACATTGGCATACTGATCAAAACCCTGGCAGATCGGCAGACGCAGTCCCCACAGCGTCACGTGATCGGGAACATCGGGCGCGCCGACGGCGCCGAAGAAGATGGCGTCGAACTTTTTCAGTTGTTCCGTTCCGTCCGCGGGCATCAGTGCGCCGGTCTGCCGGTATCTCTCAGAGCTCCAGTCGAATTCGGTCACATCCAGGGTAAAGCCGCCGTCCCGCGCTGCAAGCACATCAATTGCCTGAAGTCCCGCGGCGATCACTTCTGGACCAATCCCGTCCGCGGGTATTGCTGCAATCTTGTAGGTCTTCATGAAAATCCCCTCGTTCGGCAAAACCGGCCTCATCGATAAACAGCGATGCAGCCGGACTGAGTCGCGCCAATCTCGCAAGTTGCGCCAGTTGCGGCAATGCAGGTTTTATCATATAAAAAATTTAAACAATAAGGGGTCGGATCATGGAGTTCCTCCAATTGCGGTGTTTCGTGATTGTCGCCGAGAAACTGCATTTCGGCAAAGCCGCGCAGCAGATGGAAATGCTGCCCGCGTCGCTGGGGCGACAGATTCGGCTGCTTGAGGAGCGACTTGGTGTGCGGCTTCTATCCCGCACCACCCGCAATGTCGCCTTGACCGAAGCCGGTAAGCTGCTGCTGCCTGAGGCCATCGAGATCATCACGCGGATGGAACGTCTTGAGACGCGGTTGCGCGATCAGAAGAATGAAAAGGCCACCGCCTTGCGAATTGGCGCCATCGACAGCGCAGCAGCGGGAATGCTGCCTCAGTTGCTCCCGCAATTCCGCGATCGCCATCCGGAGATCATTGTCCAACTGGTCGAACAGAAAACCATCAGGCTTTTGCCCAAGATCCTGTCCGGCAATCTTGACATCGCGATTGTGCGGCCGCCCGAAACAAAAGATCGCGGCCTGGAGTTTTACCCGCTCTTCCGCGAGACGGCCGTGGTGGCCTTTCCCGAGGGCCACCCATTGGCGGATCTTGAAGAGGTCGATGTTCACCAGATGGCGGGAGAACCGCTGATCGTCCCGGATCGGAAATCGAGGCCTCATAGCCATGACTTGAGCATGCAGCTGTTTATCGGGGCAGGCCTGTCGGCCAATGTGGTTCAGATCGCGGAAGAAAAGCAGACCATCGTCAATCTGGTCAGCAGTGGCATGGGCATCGCGATCGTTCCGCGCTGGGCGTCGCGCCTGGGCATCGACGGCGTCAAGTTCGTGCCGCTCAAGTTGCCGGACACGCCGGCTCGCGACAAGCTCTCGCTTGCAGCGTGCTGGATGCGGGACACGAAGGATCCGGCGCGCGAAGCGTTCATGGAGGTGCTGGTGGAGAACATCACTGCAATCGCCGCGACAGCGTAGCGATTAATCAAGATATTTATATAATCCACGGTTCTTGAGTGTGGCCTCCCTGACACTGTAGCGTTTGGTCAATTGCACCGGAGGGTGCTCTCACGGGAGGAGTGGACAATGAAATTTTTCAGAGAATCTGTTCTTGCGTTGGCGATGGTCGGCAGTTTTGCTCTGACGGCAACGGCCCAGGACAAGACCGGCTGGCCGGAGACGCTGACGATCGGGACAGGCAGCCAGGGTGGCGCCTACTTCGCCTATGGCAGCGGCTTTGCCGGCCTCATCAGCGAGAAGCTGGGTCTCAACGCAAGCGTCGAGATCACCGGTGGCCCGGGTCAGAACGTGACACTGGTCCAGACCAACGATCTAAACATGGGCTTCGTCACCATGGGCCCCGCCTATGATGCGTGGACCGGCAAGAGCGAAGTCATGCCGGGCGTCGAGCACACTGCCGTCCGGGCTCTGTTTCCGATGTACCAGACCCCGCTTCAGGCGGCGGTTCTGGCCAGTTCCGGCATCAAGTCCTTCAAGGACATGGAGGGCAAGCGTATCGGCGTGGGTCCTGCAAGCGGCACTTCGGCAGCCTACTGGCCGCGCTATTTCGAGGCCGCGGGCATGAACGTGACGATTTCGAGTGCCGGCGCAAGCGACACGGCCGGACAATTGAAGGACGGTCTGATTGACGCCTTCGTCTATGCGGCGGGTGTCCCGACCGGCGCCTACACCCAACTGGCCGTCGAGAATGATGTTGTCTTCATCAGCATGACCGAGGAGGAACGCAACACGTTCCTCGAAGCTGAACCGGCGATGTCGGCCTTCACGATTCCTGCAAATACCTATGAGGACCAGCCGGATCCGATCGAAACCGTGTCGCTGTGGAACTTCGCGATCGCCCACGAAAGCATACCCGACAGCCTCGCCTATGAGATCACGAAGCTTGCGATGGAAGAGCATGAGCGCATGCTTCAGGCCCACCAGGCCGCCAAGGAGACGCTCCCGGAGCATTTCGACAAGAACAGCTTCATGCCATTCCATCCAGGCGCTGCCAAATGGTTCGAGGAAAACGGCAACACGATCGCCGACGAGCTGAAATGATGCCACGGTCCTGAAGCGGACAGATCGAACAAGGAAGGGTGGAATTCTAGAATTCCACCCTTTTTTCTTAAAATTCGACAGTCGGATCATTGCCTTTGGAGCACACCCCCATGTCAGACAAAAATGCGAATCCGACCACGAATGATCTGGACGAAGCCTCCTTCAGGGAGGCGATGTCCCAGGTCGATGAGGAGCCGGTAGGGTTCAACCAGCGGGTCTTTTCGGGAGGCCGGATGTGGGCAGTCGCGGTTGCCTGCGTGGCTTACTCTGTATTCCATCTGTACGTGATGAACATCTACCCGCTGGAGACCTGGGCTTACCGGCTCTCCCATATTGGTGGCGGACTGGCGCTCGGTTTCCTGATTTACGCGGCAGGTCCAACCAGCAGCGAAGGGGCCAGGCAGCGTAGTTTCCTGTCAGACTGCGTGCTCGCGGTTGCAGCTGTCGGAATCATCCTCGGGTTCGCCATGTTTATGGCGATCTGGAACAACGTGATCCAGACCGGTGTGCCAGTGGCGCCCGAATGGGCTTTGCGTCTTTACGGCATTCCGATGTTTGCCGGCGCTTGCCTGGCCGTGGCGCATGGCTGGTTCTTTGCAGACCGGCGGCAAAACCGTGTGTCGATGGCCGATCTTTTGCTGATCGTGGCCGCATTCAGCGCGATCGCCTACCTCATCCTGTTCTCGCGACAACTGCAGCTGCGCGGGGGCATTCCCATGGCGCTTCCGGCCGACATGTGGGCGGCAGTCACCTGCGTATTGCTAATCGTCGAGCTGACCCGACGGCTTGCCGGCATGGCGCTCGTCATCATTGCAAGCGTCTTCGTCGCCTACGCCTTCCTGGGTCCTTGGCTTCCCGGAATCCTCTACCACCGCGGCTACGATGCAAAACGGTTCTTCACCTATATCATCACCGACAACGGCATTCTCAGCGCGCCGATTGCCATCTCGTCGACCTACATAATCCTGTTTGTGATCTTTGCGGCCTTTCTGCAGGCCACCCGCGTCGGCGAGTATTTCGTCAACTTCGCTTTCGCGGCTGCCGGACACAAGCGCGGCGGCCCCGCCAAGGTAGCTGTGTTCGCCTCTGGTCTTATGGGAATGATCAACGGGACTTCGGCGGGCAATGTCGTGGCCACCGGCAGTCTGACGATCCCGATGATGAAGAAGGTCGGCTACAAACCGCAGACGGCAGCCTCCGTCGAGGCCGCGGCATCCACAGGTGGCCAGATCATGCCGCCGATCATGGGGGCCGGCGCCTTCATCATGGCCGAGATCACCGGCATCCCCTATATCGATATCGTCCATGCTGGCATCATTCCTGCCATCATCTACTTTCTTTCTATCTTCTTCATGGTTGATCTGGCCGCTCAAAAGTTCGGCATGGTTGGCCTGCCCCGCTCGGTCCTGCCGAAATTCGGCAAGCTGTTGCGGCAGGTCTATTTGTTCGCGCCGATCATCGTGCTTATCGGCTCTCTGCTCGCGGGATATTCGGTTATCCGCTGCGGCACGCTGGCGATGATTTCAGCGGCTGTTGTCTCTTGGCTGACCCCGCACCGCATGGGGCCGAAACAGCTGTTCACTGCCCTGGAAATGGGTGCGCGCATGGCGCTGCAGTTGGTCGCCGTATGTGCGACCGCGGGCATCATCGTCGGCGTCATCGCGTTGACGGGGATCGGCTCGCGGTTCTCCAGCGTGCTCCTCGGCCTTGCCGAGCACAGCCAGTTTCTCGCGCTGATCTTCGCCATGCTGGTCTCGATCGTGCTTGGCATGGGCATGCCCACGACCGCGGCCTATGTGGTGGCCGCCAGCGTCATGGCGCCAGGCCTAATCAATCTCGGCATCCCAACGCTGACCGCGCATTTCTTCATCTTCTATTTCGCGGTCATCTCGGCGATCACCCCGCCGGTGGCGCTGGCATCCTATGCCGGGGCAGCGCTTGCCGGCTCTGATCCGCTCAAGACGAGCGTCGAGAGCTTCAAGCTCGGCCTCGCTGCATTCATCGTCCCCTACATGTTCTATCTTTCCGATGAGATGCTGCTTCAGGGAAGCTGGGTCGACTCGATCCACGTGACCGTGACGGCCGCAGTCGGTGTCTACCTTCTGTCCGCCGCAGTTCAAGGATGGTTTTTTGGAAAGGCAAGCACGTTGATGCGCGTGATCCTGCTGGCCGGCGGCTTGACCATGATCGACGCGGGCTGGCTGACTGATTTCATCGGGGTTGCCGTCGGTGCTGCTGCCTACATGTTCCAGAAAGGGGTGTTGCGCTCGCGCGACGTTGCGCGCGGCGCCGACTGATCCCCCGCGCCGCTGCCAACATAGGCCGCTTTTAGGCCAAAGGAAAAGCCTGTTCAAAGCGTGCAATAGGGGCGTGATTTTGTCTGGCTTGTTTGGGGCCGACTTCTGCCTGTCCGGTTCCAAGTGCAGGAATATGCAAAGCTGCCAATCAGTCGAACGAATACGCCAGTCTGCCGCTGCAGGCTAAGCTGTGGTTCGAAGGGGCGGGCCGTGCCATCGAAATCTGCCGTTCTTTCACAGGTAGTTCGGATGCCCGACCAACCATCATTGGTAGGTTGCAGACTGACTGGCTCGGGGCGGATAATTGGCGAGACCAGACATTTCGTTGCGCCTATCGGGTCGACCGCCTTTGCTAACGTTCGCTGGGCATCCAATCGGCAGATCGCTAGGGTGCGCTAACGCCAAACAGCATCCACCTCATTCCCCGCAACCGCCTCCGTTGGATTCCAAGCGACCTGAGACTGGCCCACGAGGATTGCTTGCCGGAACACCGCAACTCCTCACGATCGGCGCTGCCGTGAGAAGGTAGATCCTGAACAATTCCGACGCCACATTAGGCAGCCAAACAAAAGGATGAGATCCGATCGTCTCGTCGGGCGGCGTGTCGGTGAAGAAGAGATCAACTCCAAGCCATCAACGTCAAGGAAATGATTGATCAGCGGGAACGGGCCGCCATTGGTCCGTACGGATCGTGTCCCAGGACGTGGTGTAGCTTCGGCGCTCGCCGTGCCTTCCGGACAGAGCCGGGAATGGATCAGCTTGCGGCCGTGGGCAGGCTGATGAGGGGATCATCGCTCATTTGTCCGATTGTTTCTAGCGTCATGTAGCGGGAGCGCTGGACGGCCCACTCGTCGTTCTGTTCGAGCAGCAACGCGCCGACCAGCCTTACGATGGCATCGTCGTTGGGAAAGATGCCGACGACCTCTGTGCGTCGCTTGATCTCGCCGTTGAGACGTTCAATGGGGTTTGTGGAGTGCAGCTTGGTCCAGTGCTGCCTGGGAAAGGTCATGTAGGCGAGCACGTCCTGTTCGGCGTGGTCCATGAGCGTGGCGAGTTTCGGCACCTTCGGCCTGATCTGGTCGGCGACGTTGCGCCATTGCTGGCTCGCGGCCTCAGGCGTGTCCTGGGCGAAGGCGGTGGCGATGAAGGCGGACACGACACGTCGGCCGCTCTTTCCGGCATGAGCAAGCGCATTGCGCATGAAGTGAACCCTGCAGCGCTGCCAGGTGGCGTTGAGCACCTTGG
>Ga0076930_100775_pt1 | contig 24101 bp, 22 predicted proteins | sample HotLakConsoUCCRE_FD_71149 | JGI IMG/M metagenome (GOLD analysis project Ga0076930, IMG submission 71149) | Hypersaline microbial mat communities from Hot Lake, Washington, USA - Hot Lake Consortium UCC-RE (version 3) (version 3) ...
TACGACGGTAGCCGCCGGCCTTCTCAATAGCTGAGAAACATACGTAATCAGGAAATGCTTTGACGACCGGAACAAATCTCCATGCGGGTCATCATCTCGCTCATCATAGTTAGTCCATCCGAAAACTGGTCTTATCACATCGTTATCATCTTCACGCACTGCTCCCCTTACCAACCAGCCCTTAGTGCGAAATTCAAACTCGCCAACTTCAAGTATGCTGGGCAGATACCCCCTTTCGATCAAGACCTGCATGGGTCCGCGCTCCTGCTGCTGTACCCCTCTGATAAAATCAGTCTCAATATCGGGCACCATAGGGTAGGCAACCGGTTCTTCGTCGAAATAGCTAGCAGCCAGCGGAGTAAAGTTGAGCGCAGGGTAGCTATCTGAAAACGGTTGAACCATATCGAGCCTATCCAAACCTAGTTCCTGACTGATCATTCCAGAGTCAGCATTCAAGGCAGATGAGCGTTCAGCAGCCTCCAAAGTAATGAGCGCGTGGGCTTCTAGCCCATAGGAATGAGCCATTCGCATTGGCAATAGAAGCATTGAAAGCAATAGGAGATTTCTCAGCATATATAGTTACCCATCAGGTTGGCGGGCCACCAACGACAAACAGCAGGCTCACTATGACAGCGGCCGGTAGGAGCAACAGCCCAGCCACAAGTCCGATCATAAAAGCGATCAAACGTTGGCGTAAGTGCAAAAATACAATGGACGCTATGGCCAACGCCACACTAAAAACAGGAGCCCACATGATAAAAGGATGAACTTCACGAAGGCGCACATTCATTGCAACGTAAGCGCTTGAGCCTGCGATAGCAGCCACCAAGAGCAAGAGTACCCAGACATGGAAATTCATCTGCAATTTGGATAGACGTTTTTTCATCGCATCAAGGGATCCAGTAGCGTACATATTCCAAGTAAACACCAAATATGGCCGGCAAAAGATACAGAAAACCCAGGTACGCATAGGCCATCGAACGCATGATTCGTCGTTTTCTAAAGGCCACAACCGCGGCATAGGCCGAGAGAGCACTGACAGCAAGAGGAAGGTGCAGTAGATGAAATTCCTCAAAGAATGCGAAATATTTCAACGAGGTAAACGCGACCAGAAGCCAGGCGGCGATAGCTATCGATAGCACCACCCTATCGGCCGCACTTCTCTCATTACTGGGCTTTCTATCCTCGATCATCATTCAGTCATTTGGCGAAATGTAAAGGTGGACGATTCCTACTTTCTAAAGTGCCTCGATACGCCAGACGCCCCCACCATCCAGAACAAATCGGATGGGGTACCCTTGAATCGTGCCCCCATCAAGGTTGACTAGAATCAGTTCAGCATCCGACAAACTGAAGGTTCCGTTGGCAATCTCCCCAAAGCGAGTCGCTGCGATGGGTCGGTTCGAGCCCAGCGCATCAAATAAATCCAGGTAGCGTTGACGGTGCCGAATATGAAATGCTTGGCCGGCCCCGGCCGCATCGTCGGCGGCGAGCCTTGAACGCATATGAGCATAGATGGCGCACACCGTTTCACGTTGCTCGACAATGTCGAGTACGATGATCCGCCGGGTGTCACTGTACTGAATCTTTTCCGCATCCTCCACCAGGAACTCCACAGTGTAAATTCCCGGCGTTTCGTAGGTGTGTCGGGGAATGACGTTTGGATTTTCTCCTACATAACTTCCACCGTCTCCAAAATCCACAACAAACGAATCAATGTCTATGGCCGGCGAGACCTGCAATAAGTAAGCTACTGGCAGCGGTGCGAACCCGGTCGGCTGGCTGAAACCGATACTGACTGGACTTGAGGTATCGGTGACGGTCACGTTACGACTCGCACTTGCGCTTAGCTCATCTATAGTCGTCGCCACTGCCTCAAGTGTCATTTGGCCGGGCTCAACTGAAATCTCAGGAATAGCAAAAGAACCATCATTTACATACGCAATGACTCCGTTCACCGTCACACCCGTTCCGACTGGGCCAGTTACGGTGCCACTGACCTGCACTCGCCCGCCTTCCAGGGTTGCGCCCGGTGCCGGATCGGTAATTGCTATCGAAGGTGTCACGCCCAAGGAGGGCGGAGAGACGGTTCCTATAGGTGGCCCCAGGCCACCACCTCGATTCTCGCCTGGCTCAACCGCCTCAAGCTCAGGACCGAAAGCCTCGAATCGATCTTCAAATACATCCGTGCCGAACTTTGCTTGCTGAAATCCACAGGTTTCCTGCGCGTTGCCAGGAACAACCATTGCCACCCATGAGGAAACAGCCAGCATACAGGCAACATACATCAGTCGAATCTGCTCAGACATCTAGACTCCCTAGATAGCGCTGCAATCCGGTTTATAGGAAGCTACACGCCGGTCTACGTTATGTCAAGTGTTGACTATATATTTCTCGCTAACTGGCGGCTCCAGAATGAAACTTTGATCCCATACAAACATGCATTACTAACGCAGTCGGGTCAGGGTTGCGAACAGGCGAGGTGGTAATCGGGTTGGGTCCGCTTGACTCAGCGTGTCGGACACCTGATCACGTAACAGGACCGGTACGTCTGACTCGTCTGCGCCGGTCAGGGCGGTTTCCGGATGCGCCAGTACCACCATCGGACGGGGTTGTTCGTTCAGGCCGTGACGCAGCAGCCAGCGCTGCAGGGCGTTGACCTGGGCTTGGGCCTGGGGAATCGGATTGCGGATCGCATTCCAGTTTGGCGCCGAGCCGCAGCCGCGCCGGGCCAGCGGCCAGTGGCGTTCATCCGGCTGGACCTGGATATGACCGGGGCTGTTCTTGACTTCGATCACCCATAGCCCGGTCGGTCCGGCAACGATGAAATCCAGTTCACGCCAACCGTTGGTCAGGGTTTCGTCGGGCAGTTTGACCCGATTGAGCACGACGTAGTCATCGGGCAGCGTTTTGAGTGCTTGAAGCACCGCCACTTCACCTTCGATACCGGCCAGCTCGCCGGCATCTACCGATGAACTTCCGGGCATACCGAGAAAGAACATCACGCCGGTTATGATCACTGCCACCAGCATGCCCAGCGGCACGCTCACGGCGAACGCAGCAACCACAACCATCAATCCCGTCGGCAGGCCGATCATCAATCGACGAGCACGCGCTCGGGACTGCTCGCGAAGCTCTTCGCGATGACGCAAAAGCGGCGGGTAGTCGACGATCCGGGAACAATCTGCCATGACCTGAGGCACATACATCAGAAATTCCGATCCGGTATTGTTGCAGATACTGATGAGTTCGTCGGCACGTGCGACCATTTTGTTGCCTCGGGCGTCTGGTAAAGCGTGACCCATTTGACTCAAGGAATCATAATGCGAACCTTGGCTGCTGTTTGCGGACTGCTTTTTCTGACTTCCAGTTATGCTGAAACCGTAGCGCTGCCCGACACGCCGGCGGCCACACGTCTTCAGCAACTGATCGAACTGATGGCCGAGGCGACCCCTGAGCGCGTCGTCAATTACGTGGGCAACCACTACACCCCCGAGTACGCCCAACGGTTGCCGCTGGCCAACCGGATTGGCTCGTTCATGAACTGGCATCGCCGGGGCGGCATGAATGTAGTCGAGGTCCGCAATAGCCAGGACAACCGCATCGAGGTCATCACCCATCAGCCGCTAACCGACGAGCGCTGGCTGCTGGGTGTGGAAGTCGAATCCGAGCCTCCCCATCGAGTGCAGGCCCTGATGCTGGGCCGGGCTCCGCTGCCGCCGATGAAAGAGTCCCTGACCGACGCTGAGGTGGCCGAACGCTGGCTCAGCTATGTCGATGAGCTAGCCGGGGCCGGTCTTTTCTCCGGGGCGGTTCTGATCGCCCGCAACGACGAGGTACTGGGTCAGCAGGCCTGGGGCCTGGCCAATCGCGACTTTTCCGTACCCAATACCACCGAAACGCGTTTCAACCTGGGTTCAATGAACAAGACCTGGACTGCGGTGGCCATTGCCCAGCTGGTCGAGGATGGCAAAGTCTCATTTGAGGATCCGCTATCAAAGTTCGTCGACTATCCAAATGCCGACGATGCCAGCCGGATTCGCATCAAGCATCTGTTGACCCATACGTCAGGCCTGGGCAACTACTTCACCGATGAGTTCGAGCAGACGGCGCGCAAAAACCTGCGCACCATCGACGACTATCTGGCACTGTCGGCCGACCAGTCACTGGCGTTCGAACCAGGCACGGGCGGAGCCTACTCGAATACCGGCATGATGGTATTGGGACGGGTCATCGAAGTGGCCAGTGGTCAAAACTATTTCGATTACATTCAGCAGCAGGTATAGAACCCGGCCGGCATGTCGCGATCGGGCTGTTTCGAGCTGGACCGGGTCAATGACAATCTTGCGGTCGGCTACGCTGAACAGTGGTCGGTCGAAGGTGTCGAGCTGAAGAACAATCTCTTCGAGCATGTCATACGAGGCGGTCCGGCTGGCGGCTGTTACGCCACTGTCGGCGATCTCCATCGTTTCGCACGCGCGCTCAATGATGGCACCCTGGTCTCCCAGGATATGGCCCATACCCTGACCACGCCCAAGCCCGAACTGGACTCACCCAACTACGGTTACGGTTTCGGTATCCATCCGAACCGGGCCTTGTATGGTCATTCCGGCGGCTTTGTCGGCATCAGTGCCAACCTGGATATCACCGTTGATCCGGACGGCTGGGTGGTCGTCGTACTGGCCAACGACGAGAATATGCGCGCACCGGTTATGATGGCTCGCCACCTGATCGGCGTCGAGGAGCCCGAGTAACCCCGGGCTCCTCGCGATACTCACTCGACTGGCTTGATGAACTTCAGCGTCATGCGATTGGACTCGCCAATCGCTTCCAGCTCGGCGCGCTCCTCGCTGCCTTCTTCCGTCGTACCAAGCGACGGCGGAAGCCGCCAGACCACATCCGACTCGGTCGGCTGATCATTCGGGTTGGCATTGATGTCGCTGGCTTCTGCGAACTCGAAGCCGGCCGCTTCAGCAGCCGCAATCACGAAGCTGCGTTTGAGGTAGCCAGTCTGGCCGGCGGCCCAGGCATCCGGCATGGCTTCGTCACTCTCATGCTGGACCACACCGAAAACGCCACCCGGCTTGAGCACGGCATAGGCATCAGCGAATGCCTGATCCAGATAGGTGTCAATTCCGGCGTTCTGAAAACGGGCCATGTTGTGCAGAGCGCGGATGAACAATACCGCATCGGCCGTACCCGCCATATCCTCGGGCATCTGGCCCAGCCAGAAGCCACTGACTGAAGCGCAGTCACCTTCACACCAGACGGCGGCCTCTTCCGGAAACGTTTCCGGCCAGTTGGCGATGCCTTCCAGGAATTCCGGGGTGGCGAAATCAAACTGCTCGAACAACGTGATCGGGTAATTCGCGCCGATCAGTTGTCCTTCGGAACCCAGATACGGCAACAGGATTTTCGTATACCAGCCGCCACCGGGCAGGGCCTCGACCACGGTCATGCCAGGCTCAATGCCGAAAAACGCCAGGGTTTCGGCCGGGTGGCGCTGATCGAAACGAGCCTGCACAGCTTCCGGCTGCGCGGCCAGAATCTCGGCCAACCGGTCTTCCGCACTCGGCGCAGCATCGGCGGGCTCCGTTTCCATTTCCATTTCGTTGTCTTCGACTGCCGCGGTCTCGGCTGGTTGCTCGGTTGCTGCCGGCTCGTCGGAAGTCGTCGACGTGTCGCTTTCCTGCTGGCAGGCGGCCAGCAGACCCGTGATCAGAATCAAAAACAACGCTTTAATGAACATGTTCATGGGATGTCCTCCGGAGGGAGTCCTTTTTTGGGGAGGTTAATGATAATCCCTTCTGGATTGAAGTGCTTTTGTGGTTTGGCTGGCGCTAGGCCTACTCTGCAAACCAGAATTAAAGGCGCGTCGCTCACACGTGCGCCGGTTCCACTCCGGGGCTCTAAACCCTGAAAACACCACAACTGCCAGAGTATGGTGCACTTGTAGGTCGGCCCGACGTGGCCGACGGTCCATGCTTCAGTTGTCTCCAAAAACGTGGTTTCTATGTACGCACCTTGACGTTTCACCTTTGAAACCAAAAACCCAACATCCGGTGGAATCCGAAGCATGGACCGTCGGCCACGTCGGGCCGACCTACAAATTCATACAAGGCCGAGCGCAGCGATGGCACGACAGCGGAGCGGGGGCGGAACGCCTTTGATGTTGACCTTAGCGCCGTCCGGCGCAAAAAAGAACCAAGCTTTCAATAGATGGCGGCAAAAGCCGCCTCTTTGCGTTTCGCCTGACAGACACCCCCTAAGACAAAACCATGCATTGCAAATACTCCCTACGCAGGAACCGCCTGGCTATGACCATCGGTTCGCTGCTGACCTGCAGTCTGGCACAGGCCGGCGAAGACCCCAACATCATCGTCACGACGACAGAAGACGCCGCGATCGATTCTCCGACTGGTGAATGTACCTTGCGGGCCGCCGTGGAGTCGGCGCAGACGCAGTCGGCCGTAGATGGGTGCGAGGCCGGGCAATCCATCATCAATATCATCGGATTTGAATCCGAATTGGCCGAATCGACCATCACCCTGACCGAAGGTCAAATCCAGATTCATGACCCTGAAACACTGGTCATTCAGGGTCCAGTGGCCGAAGCCCCCGCCGGCATCACCATCGACGGTGGCGGCAATTCGCGCCTGTTCGATATCGAAGGCGGTGTTCAGGTGGGGATGAAATATCTGACCTTGAGCGGAGGCCAAACCACCGAAGGTGGCTACAGTGGTGGTGGTGCAGCCATCAATGCCCGCGATACTACCCTGTTGCTCGAGCAAGTCGTGATTTCAGGCAACCGGACCGATGGCTCGCTTGCAGCCGGCGGAGCCATCCTGGCAGTCGATGTTGATCTTTCTCTGGCCAATGCCACGATCACCGGCAACTCCACCCACGACTCCAACAGTCGCGGAGGCGCTATGAATCTGGTGCGGAGTCAAGTCTCGATCAGCAATTCGGTGATCTCACACAACAGCACCGACGGTCTTCATGCCCAGGGCGGGGGCATCCGCATCAATGACAGTTCCGCAACACTGACACGCACGCGCATTGCCAACAATCGAACGCTTAGCAGCAATTCGCGAGGAGGCGGCCTGGCAGTCAGTGATTCAAATGTGCAAATCATTGAAAGTACTATCGCCAGCAACAAGACCTCTCTAAGTCAGTCTCGCGGCGGCGGCCTGGCCGCTTCATTCAGCGATATCATCCTGGATCGGTCGACGTTTTCGGGTAATTCCACACAAGCCAGTGGGGTTCATGGCGGGGGCGTTTCCACGTCGCGCAGCAACCTGGAGATGCGCCAGTCAACCCTGTCGGGGAATCACGCCGGTGGCATTGGTGGTGGCATCCATTTCGCCAATCCATACGATCAGAATTACGATTTATCGGTGTTGTACTCAACAGTCGCTTTCAATACCGCAGACGAGGGGACCGATGGCATTGAGCATGGCGGCAACCAGACATTCATCCTGCGAACCAGTCTGGTCGCCCAGCAGAGCCCGGAGGAAGTCGGCTGCAACAAGCAACCGGACAAGTATCTGGACAGTGTTTCGACCGATGCTGTCTGCTCCGGCAATGCCGCCACGCTTTCCGACATTGCCCTGCAACCCCTGACCAACAACGGCGGCAGAACCCTGACCCATGCGCTGGCCGACGGCAGCGTCGCAATTGAAGTCGGCTCCAACTGCAATACCACCTACGACTTGACCTCCGACCAGCGCAGCTTTCCCCGCCCCGGTCTGGGCACTGCCCTGTGCGATGCCGGGGCTTTCGAAGCGCAGCCGGATGACGCGGTCTTCCATGACGGGTTCGTCGACGACGCAAATTGAAGCCGGCCGGAAAGAGAGAATGCGAACGAAGGGAGTTCGGAACCGTCCGGCCCGGGTGAGTAACACAGGGGACCCGCCGCAGGTGGGTGCCATCTCGGGCAAAAGTCCTTTTGGATTCTTTTGGGACGATTGCTAAAAGAAACTCGCCCAGAAAGCGCGAAGCACAGGCGTGAATGCAGGGGTGGTTTGCGCTTTAGCGCAAGAAGCCCCGGAGTGGAGCCGTCGTGCGTGCGTGGGCGAAACGCCTTTGACGTTGCATTCAAATGCCCTCCGCGCCAAAGCGGAAAACCCCAAACTTCTGACACTGGCACCAGCCAACCTCCCGGTCCAATCTGTAACCAGAAGCGACCTGAGGCGTTTAATGGTTATGAAACGGCGATTCGAAACACTGGTGGATGTGCATGGCGGCAGGCTTTTGCAGCTGGCGCGGTACATGCTGCAGACCGATTCCGAAGCCGAAGATGTGGTTCAGGACAGTCTGATCAAGTTGTGGGATCACTTGCCGCGACTGGAAGTCGGAACAGAACTTGCCTGGCTGATCACCTGCACCCGCAATGCCTGCCTCGACCGGATTCGGCGCGATCAGCGACGTGCCGGGCTGCAGCGTCAGATTCATGCCGTCGACCTCGAACTGGAGAAGCAAGTCGATAGCAATTGCCCCGATTCGCTCAGCGAAATCGACGAACGGGCGCGCCAGCTTCATGCCGCGATTGCCGAACTGCCCGAACCCGCTCGTTCGCTGGTCATTCTCAGAGACATTCAGGACGTGGATGTATCCACGGTCGCCCGAACCCTCGACCTGACGCCCAACCAGGTCAAGGTCTACACCTTTCGCGCGCGCAGAGCACTGCGCCGCCAACTTGAAGAGGCCTGTCATGAACAAGTCGCCTGAATCCGTTCGAAGACATCGCTCTGGTACGCCCATATCACCAGAGGCAATCGCCAGAGACCTCGCCTTCGAAGCGCGGATCCAGTCAGATGAGCACCCGCTTGTCGACCGTGAACTGGCTGCTGATCGCGAATTCAGAAGGCAGCTGGCCTCCATTCAGCCACCAACGCTTCGGCCGACATTGCGCCGGCAAGTGATGGCCCATGCGGCCCACCGGCGTCTTCCGATGAGCTGGATGGCGCTGGCTGCCGCCGTCGTGATGAGCTTTCTGGTTGTGCTTGCGTTGCAGTCCGTCGACCAGCAAGCAACCATCGACGCCCATCAACTCACGACCAACGACTGGGCGCAGCTGCATCTGGCGCTCGATACCCTCGACGCCAGCGGTCGCCGCGTCGCCCAGGTCACCGAACGTGAAGTCCGTCCTCACCTGAAACGGCCGGAAATCCAGATTACATCATTGCCCGATTCCGAGACGGTGTGGAGCTGGTTTCGCTCGTCCCTGCAATCAACCCGATAACCTCAACCCCAAGTTGGAGAACACCATGAAACGCATGAAAACCCTGATCACAAGCCTGGCCTTTGCGGCCACCCTGGCCACCTCATCGGTCTCGGCCCAGAGCCCGGACAGCGGGCTGTTCGATCTGTCGGGCCTGAGCGGTGAGCTAAGCCCCAAGGTCAACATCAACTTCGGACCGGCCATGATGAGCGGCTTTGCCGAGGGCATGACCGACTCCAATCCGGATCTGGCCAGCATTCTGAGCGGTGTGGCCGGCCTGCGCCTGATGGTATTCGAGGACGTCAATACGGCGGGCCTTGAACCCGGCTTCCGCAGCGCCATCACTGAGCTCGATCGCGCCGGCTGGACCCAGGCCATCCAGATTCAAGACGACGACACCCTGATCGACCTGTTCATGATCGAGACCACTGAGTTCGTCAAGGGCCTGGTCCTTTTGCTGCGCGACGATGGCGACACCCTGATTCTGGCCAATATCCATGGCAACCTCGACCCCGGTGCAGTCGGCCGACTGATCGCCAGCGGCAAGGCCGGAGACGGCTGGGATTTCGATGACTTCATCAGCCAGGACGACAGCGACGACGACGCCTGAACCGTCATCCCGTCAAGCATGGCCCCTCGCGGGTCATGCTTTACTCAGAGGTCGTGGTTGCTGATGCCATGGCAACCTGGTTGCGTCCCTCGCGCTTGGCCTGATAGAGCGCATCGTCGGCACGATGCACGATGTCATCAAGCGACTCGCCTTGGCGGCGGGTCGCAACGCCGATGCTGACCGTGATCTTCAACGATTCCGATGACGGTTCAATCACCAGTTCAGCAAAGGCGCATCGCAGCTTTTCGGCCAGAGCGCCGGCTGTTTCGCCATCAGCACCGACCGTCAAGAACATGAATTCCTCGCCACCCATTCGGGCCACCAGATCGCCCGGACCCGCGTGACGATCGAGTTCCTCGGCCAGGGTTTTGAGTACGCGATCGCCCGCAGCATGACCAAAACGGTCGTTAATCGTCTTGAATCGATCAACATCAATAGCCAGCACGGCCCATTGCTTCGAATTGTCCTGCTCGATTCCCCGCTGTTCCACAGCCTCCAGCAACCCCCTACGATTGAGAAGGCCGGTCAGCCAATCACGACGTGCCTGGTCGGCATGACGGCAGGCCAAATCCGAGTATTGCAGCGCGAGGAAGCTGACGGCCAGAGCAAGCATGAACAACATCGACCAGACACTGAACAGAACGCCGTGGTAGCCGGGCGGCACCCTTGCCGTGGTGGGAAGCAGCTCTCCCAGACTCCCGTAGGACCAAACCATCAACAAGGCATAGGAACCAACGATCCAGCGCAGGGAACGATAGATCCCGTCCATCTCGCTTCGTGGCGCGCGCGCCAGCACGGCCAGCAGTGCAAGCAGATAGATGACCTGACCGGATGCGGTTGTCAGAATCCGGAGGCGTGCATTCGGCAACCACCACTCCCACAACAGCAGGCTGATAGCCGGAATGCAGACGATGGTCAGCAGCAGCCATCGCTGGACCTGGCGCTGACCGAACTGCCAGAATCCCATCAGAATGCAAGCCGAGCTGAATCCGAAGCTGAGATGGTTGACGGCGACCAACAGACTTTCGATCGGAGTGTAACGAATGGTGAAAACCAGCAGCGCAAACCCGTGCAATGCCAGCCCGAACGCCCACCAGTGCGTCCCGGAGCGCTGCTCCTGGCGACTTCCAGTCCAGATAATCAGCCCGGCCAGGGTCAGTTGAATGATCGCCCTGGCAACGGCAAGCGTCGGGGTATCGATGCTGGGAAAATGAATGATACTTGACGAGTCCATCAGTCCGGGGTGCCCGGCAAAGCGAACCGGAATCCTACACGATACCAATGAACAGAAACCGCGATTTCGTTTTGCAGCCGGTTTTGTGCTGAAATAGTCGCGTCGCACCCTGGCCACCAATGTGCCAGAAATGCTGCCGCCACGAAAACGATCTAAAAAAGGGGAAAATCTGAATGCTGTCCTATCTGTTTGCCGGTTTGATCGCCGGTCTCATCGCAATGGCTCCCGAATTGGCATCCGATCTGGTCGAGCCGCTGCCGCAGACAGTCAATGAATCCATTCTCCGCTGCGAGCAGCTGGAATACTCCCAACCTCAGGACGCCTTGCGTATTGCCGAACATGGTCTGGCGCTGGACGAGCTGCGTTCTCCTGCCCAGCGTGGGCTGCTGATGGCGTGCCAGGCCTGGTCACACATGCAGCTGGGGAAGATGGATCAAGCGCGCCAGATCACCCTGGAGATCGATCCGCTGGCGCGCGAGGTCAGTGATCCGAAGGACCGCGTCGGGCTGCTGATGCGGCTTGCCCAGCTGCATTACCGGGGCGGCGATCAGATTACCGCGCTGGAGGCCATGGATGAGGCGCTGAATCTGGCTGAAGCCCACCAATTGAATGATGACCTGCCCCAGGTGCTGGGCAATATCGCGATCTACCTGACCGAGGCCGGTCAGTTCGCGCCGGCCATCGAGCACTTCGAGCGCCTGCTCGCCATGGCCGAATCCGGATCAACAGAAATCCCACCGGTGCCGTTACGGTACAACCTGGCGCGAGCCTTGCTGCTCGACGAGCGTGCCGAAGAGGCCCTCGAACACCTGGAATGGCTGGTGCCGGCGATGCAGGCACCCGGCATGGAACCACGGCTGGCCACGGCGCTCAGCATGTTGGGCAGCGCCTGGCGAGAGCTCGGCGACTATGAACAGGCCGCCGACTACTTGAATCAGGCCGAACAACTTCACCAGCAATTCGACAATCCGGGAGAGCTCAGCGCCCTGCGCCGCGACCAGTCCGTTCTGGCGATGGATCAGGGCAATCTGGAGGCCGCGGAGACCCTGGGTCGCCAGGCACTGACACTGGCGCGGCAGATCGACTACGAACGCAGCATCCTCGATGCGTTGAAGCATTTGGTCGATGTACTGGCGCTGCGCGGGGAATATGCCGAGGCGCTGGAACTGCATCGTGAGTTGGCAGAGCGCAATCTGGCGTTTCTCGAGAGCAGTCAGCAATCACGACTGGATGCACTGGAAACCCGTCTGGGAATGCAAAGGCAGGCTCGCGAACTCGAAGTACTGCGCCGAAACGCCGAGGTTCAGCAATTGCGCCTGAGCGAAGAGTCATTTCGCCGCCAGGTAGCCTGGACCGCATTGATTGCGGTAGTCACACTCGCTCTGCTGCTGGCTCTTTGGCAACGCGCCAATCAACAACGCCTGCTTCGGGTCAGCCGTACCGACGCGCTGACCGGACTGGCCAATCGCCGTTTTCTGACTCTTCAGATGGAGCAGCTCGCCACTAACCAACAGGATGCGGTGTTGCTGCTGCTTGACCTGGATCACTTCAAGCAAGTCAATGATACCCATGGACACGATATCGGGGACCGCGTGCTGCTGGAAATCAGCAATCTGATCAAGCGCGTGGCCGATGCCCACGGTGCGAAATGCGGTCGCTGGGGCGGAGAAGAGTTCGCCCTGTTCCTGTCTGAAGGCACTGTCGAAACCGCTCTGGCACTTACCAACGAGTTGTTGCAGGACATCGCTTCGCTTTCCATCAAGGATGAGCGAGGACGTGGCGTCCCGGTGACTGCCAGCCTGGGATTCGCGCCTGTTCGCGGCCTGCAGCGCGATTCAGGCCAGGAGGTCTGGGAACCCGCACTTAAATGCGCCGACCTGCTGCTCTACCGCGCCAAGCATGCCGGCCGTAATCGCGGCTACGGTGTATGGCCCAGGAATCCGGATCAACCCGTCAACCCGCTGGCTCTGGATAGCGCTTTGGCATCTGGCCAATTGGATTTGCTGCAGGCATCGCAGACAAGCCCCTGACAGTGCAAGCTCAAGAGGCTCTTCCCGGTTTTGTGTGCGCTTCGAACAGCTCGCGGCATTGAAGGAAGTGGATGGTCTGACTTTTCTGTTGCGGTGGAGTTGAATTCGTGAACAGTCCCTCGGTGGATTCGCCCTTTTTCGTCAAGGTGACGCTGGCGCTCGCCACGATAATTGTCGTGCTCTATATTTTCAGCGCAAGTGTCGAAGCGAATACATTCCGCTTTGGTCAGATGGCATGGATTGCGCTGATCCCCGGAATGTCGGCCTTTGTGGCCGCTATTTTTGTCACCTGGTCGAACACGATCATCTGGATGGACCGGCGCGCCCTGCGACGCTATCGGGCCTCGCCAGACCAGATCATGCTGGACGGGCAGACAGTTGCTCTGTCGGGCAAAATCATCGTCGAGGGTCAGCCGCTCATCTCGCCTTTCAGTGAAACACCGTGCGCGGGATACACCTACAGGGTCACGGGTGAAGGGCGGGAGGGGAGCAACAGTACTTCCAAAAGACGACTTTGCTTGTTAGGCTACCATCTGACCCACGCCAACCTTGATTGTGGCAGTCATCAATTTCCGATCGGCGCCATCGCTGATGTGGATACTGACCTGAGGAATACAACGATGGAGAACCGTTGGGGCGATCGGGGCCATGCGTTGATCAAGGCGGCCGCCGAAGCCGGCTCGCCAGTTGAAGAGATCGCGACACGCGATACATTGGACAAAGCGTATAGGCAGACCACCGTACCGTGTGCGCAAGATCTTTTCGTCGGCCACAACCTGGGTACCTCCAACGCGATTAACGTCATCGAAGACGTTTTGCCCGTAGACCAGCCGGTCACGATCCTGGGCACCTATCAGATCCGGACCGGCGGACTGGACGGTCGACGTTTCGGCGGCCTGAAGTGCTTCGCCGGCCACCTGGATGAGCGCCTGGTCGAACTGGACAAGGAATGGCATATGGGGTTGAAGGTCGGTATGCCACTGCTTGGTGTGGGGCTCGCTCTGCTTACTTTGGCTCGCTGGATGCCTTCTTTCTGAAACTGTTATAGTAAATCCTCCACTCGGGAGGATACTCAAACTCATGATTCAAGCGAAGCTCACCGGCGCTGTCTTGCGTCTGTTTTCAACATGCGTGCTGGCGATAGCCCTGACAGCTGGCAACGCAATGGCACAGACGACCTACGACTACGCGGGCAACAATTACGATACGGCCGATGCACCCTACACGACGGCTGACAATCTGATCGGCACATTCACTACTTCCGACCCGCTCCCGGCCAACTTTTCCGGTGACGCGTCCGCGCTGGTGACCGCGCTCAGCTTCGACGACGGTGTAGCCGTTCGATCGCTGGCGAACAGCAACGTGTGCCAATTCGATATCGTGACCGATGCTGCGGGCCTGATTGTGGACTGGTCAATTTTCCTGCGTCAGTCCGATACCGGTGCCGGGGACAACCAGCACTCGATTGAAAGTTACGGTTCGGGATTCCCTCCCGGCAATGGAATTGACTCTGTTGGATTCGACACCAATACTGACAATACCGACTGCTCAAGCATAGCCCTGGGACCGGCCGCTTTCAGTGACGAGGTTCCCGACGGTGCCTGGACCGGAGGCGGAACGATTCCCCCGACCCAGACGTTCAGCGTCCCCACCCTGTCCAGCGGGTCACTGATCCTGCTGATCCTGCTGATGGCAAGCCTCGGCCTGATCGCGACCGTCCGTCAACCAGGCCGCTAAACACCGTGCTCTACATCCCGGCCGCCCGAACTACGGGCGGCTGCGGAGCAGCATTGGTATCTTGACGCCCGCTGAGTTTCTTGCTGCCCGGTAGGCGGCGCGGCTGAACCGATCCCAATTAGAGCGGAAAGAGTGAGGCCCGCTCAGGTGGGTTCCACATGCGGCACCGCCGTTCCCGCCAGCGTGCCGCCGTCAACCACGAGCTCCGAACCGGTCATGTATGTGGCTTCGTCGGAGGCCAACAACACAGCCACAGCGGCCACTTCCTCGGGCTTTCCGAAACGGCCCATCGGGCAATCGCTGACGAATTCGCGCATGCGCGCCTCACGCTCTGACCCTTGCCCCAGCATCGGCTCCCACATGGGTGTGAGAATAGCCGCCGGAAAAATGGCATTGCAGCGAATCGCCAGGCCTTGTTCGGCGCAGTACAGGGCGACCGACTTGGAGTGATTGCGCACCGCTGCCTTGGACGACGCATAGGCCGCCGCCGCCGGAATACCGACCTGTCCAGAACGCGATGAGATATTGATGATCGAGCCACAGCCTTCCCCGCGCATGGCGCGAATACCGTACTTGCATCCCAGAAAGACGCCGTCCAGGTTGGTCTCGTGCACGGCCCGCCAGTCTGCCAGGCTGGCATGCTCGGGATCATGCAGCGCAGTCCCGCTCTCGAAACCCGTGATTCCGGCATTATTGACCACCACATCGAGTCCGCCGTCTTCCAGTAACTCGTCGATCAGCGCCGTCCACTCTTCCTCGCGACGAACATCCAGATGGTGATAGCGAGCAGCGGAGCCCAGACCTTTGACCAGCTCCTGGCCTTCGTCGTCGCGAATATCCGTGACAAACACCTGCGCGCCCTCATCGACGAAAGCCTTGGCAATGGCCGCGCCAATCCCGCGGGCCGCTCCGGTCACCAGGCAGCGCTTCCCCTGCAAACGCTTGCTCATTGGCCGCCCTGATCCGGGATCTCCGGATCTACCAGTTTCGCCAGCAAATCCAGCGACTCCTGCCAACCGAGATGGCATTGGTCCGGCGGAATGACATCGGGCAGGCCTTCCTGGATTATGTTCAGCTCCGTGCCGCATGACACTGCCTTGAACGTCATCGTCATCTTCATCTGTCCGGGCAGGTTCGGATCATCGAACGTGTCCGTGGAAACAATCCGCTCGTTCGGAACCAGTTCGAGATACTTTCCTTCGAAGGAATGGGCCGTACCCGTGCCGAAATTGATGAACGACATTCTGTAGCCGCCACCGGGGCTAGGGTCAAGGTGATCGATCCTGGCCGTAAACCCGTAGGGTGCGTTCCACTTGACGATCGCGTCGGGCTCGAGAAACGCTCGGTAAACACGCTCGGGCGGAGCGGTGAATACACGCTGAATTCTGATGGTGTTGGACATACCGCTGTTCTCCTTGTACGAATATCACCCTATTGTCGAATGGACCAAGTCATTCTCGACAGCCCTGATTAAAATGTACACCAATTGCTGACCACGCGGTAAGCAACCGGCTGTTGCTGCATCGATCGAGCTGGCGTAGGATCATCGACTGTTGCAAAGAAGTGATTCGAGATCATGGCCGAACTCAAAACTCAAAAGAACACCGCCAGCATCGACGAATTTCTGAACACCGTCGACGATCCTGATAAGCAGGCCGACTGCCGAAAACTGGTCGAGCTGATGCAGAACGCCACTGGCGACGCTCCGACCATGTGGGGAAAAGCGATCGTTGGATTCGGCAGCTATCACTATCGCTATGAAAGCGGCCGGGAAGGTGACTGGTTCCTGGTCGGCTTTTCGCCTCGCAAGCGCGAAATCAGTGTCTACATCATGCCGGGGTTCAGCCAGTACGATGATCTGATGGACCGCCTGGGTAAACACAAGACCGGCAAGTCCTGCCTTTACATCAAGCGCCTGGCCGATATCGATCTTGCTGTACTCGATCAATTGATCCAGGCATCGGTCAAGCACATGCGACAGACCTACGGCTGACTGATCTCCTGACTACTCCCTGGTCAAATCACGATAGAGCAGCTCGATCCAGCGCTCGGTCGGAATAAAACCGTCACCCCAGGTTTCGTCATATTCGGCGGTGATCCCCGCCGCCTTGATGTCCTCCAGACTCTGCCCCTGAGCGATGGCGTCGGTCAGGCGCTCATGAACTGTCTTGAGCATCTCGTGGTAACCGAGCAACTGCTCGCGATCGATCACCGGGCCATGCCCGGTAATGATGGCGGTTTCCCCATCAGCCAGTTCAGCGATCTGCTCAACGGCCGCAATCATACCCGCAAGACTGCCGCCAGAGTCGACATCGACAAACGGGAATAGTCCGTAGAAAACAATGTCGCCGGTGTGGATCACGTTGGCATCCGGCAGATGAACCACCGAATCGCCGTCAGTGTGGGCATGCGGAATATGGAAGGCATGGACCGTCTGATCACCCAGGTAAAAGGTGACCGTACTGTCGAAGGTCATGACCGGCAATGCACCATCGGCAGACGGCGGCGTGGTGCGCCCGAAAAACTCGCTGACCTGCTCGCTGGACATGCGCTCGCGCACATTGTCGTGGGCAACGACCAGCGTACCCTGACCGGCCAGGTTCTCATTGCCACCGGTATGGTCGCCATGCCAATGGGTGTTGAGCACAAACTTCACCGGCTGATCGGTCACCGAGCGCACGGCTGCCAGGATCTTGTCGGTCAGCGGTGCAACCAGTGATGTTGTCGCTGCACTCTCATTCCAGTTCGACCACCAATTGTCGCTCGGCAATCTCGCTCTGCAGTGCTTCGGCCTCGTCCGGCCAGCCGGCCTCTGCCAGAAACTCGGCCGCTTCGGCCAGGTCTTCAATCACATCCGGGTGATTCCGGTCAAGGATATGCCGATTGATCTCGATCAGTTCGCGATAGCGGTCACGCGCCTCGGCGATAGAGCCGGTGATCGCGTTCGCGCGCGCAAGCAGTCGCGTGGTGGTCGCGACCATGGGGTGGCTATCCCCCAGCGCTGTGCGACGAATGGTCAGCGCTAGGGTCAGGGGATCGACAGCGGCTTCGGCCTGATCAAGCTGAAGCAGCCCCGCTCCCAGGTTATTGGCGATCATCGCGACATGGGGATGATCGGGACCGAAATGTTCTTCCGCAGTTACCATCACTTCACGCAATTCCTCGACCGCGCGAGCGTAGTTCTCGGCCATGTGATGGAACGTGGCCAGATTCAGGCGAGCACCGATGGTTTCGGGGTGTTGCTCTCCGTACACCTGAACGATGATCGGCAGAGCTTCGGTCAATTCGCGGATCGCCTCATCAAGATTGTCACGCATCGCCTGGGTTGCCGACCGGTTGATCAATACGCTGACCAGACGGTGATCAGGCGGGCGGTTGCGAAAATCCAGCAACCTGGCCGCGTTCTGATAAGCCTGATAGGCTTCTTCCAGTTCATTCGTGGCGCGCAAAAGATTGCCGTAGTTGTTCCAGACCACAGCCTGATCCTGCGGATCGATTTCACTGTCCGATTCCAGCCAGCCCAGGAGTTCGCGGAAAGCGGCATCGGCAGTTTCGTAGTCTCCCAGCTCGATCAGTACGGCAGTGCGACGCTGCAGGATGGTCATGCGAGTCTTGTCGTCGACGGCCGGACTCGCGGCAATATCGGCATGCAATGCGTCGAGCAGTTCAAGCGCTTGCTGCGGATTACCGTCCCGCTGGGTAGCGCCGGCCAATAACAGTCGAGATTCGTAGCGCTCGGGCGAGCCTGGCGGTAACAGGGTCTGGCGAATGGTCAGCGCCTCGCTCACCAGGTCACGAGCATCGGAGTAAAGCCCCAGGCCATCATGTGCTTCGGCCATGGTCTGCAACAAGCGAGCACGGATCAGCGGTTGCTCGACCAGTGCCTCGCGGATACTGTCACTACCCTGGGCCAGCAGTTCACGGGCTGTTATGTCGCCTGACCCGCTTCCGGTCGGATCAGGTTGCCGGAACAGCTGAACCAGAAAGTCGGCAACCTCCTCGGCTGCTCGCGCCTCCTGGCGTGCCTGCCGTTCTGCCTCCAGAGCCCTGATCAGTCCATAAGCGACGCCGACCGAGCCGACGATGACCGCCACGGTCAGCAATGCCGTGACCATCACGCCCCAACGGTGACGGCGCACGAACTTGCGCGCCCGATAGACCGCGCTCGGCGGGCCAGCCTGCACCGGGTGGCCATTCAGATGGCGTTGCAGGTCGGCGGCCAACTCGGCCGCGGAGCCATAGCGACGTGTTCGATCCTTGTCCAGACCCTTGATCACGATCCAGTCGAGATCACCACGCAGCCGCCGACTCAGGCCGGTCGCCGAACTACCACGCTGTCGGGCCCGCAGCACCGGATCGCTGACCCGACCGGATGGTGTCAGGCGCTGCGACGGCGGGCGTGGTTCAACCCCACTGATTGCTGCACGCAGCGTGTCCGCACTGGATCGATCGCACTTGTCGAGTTCGACCGGCAATGCCCCGCAAAGCAATTCATAAAGTACGGCCGACAGCGAATACACATCACTCCGAATGTCGACATCGGCACCGTCGCTTCTGGCCTGTTCCGGCGGCATGTATTCGGGGGTGCCGATAACGCTGCCGATCCGGGTCAGGCGCGTGTTCGCTTCCGAGTCAGGATCAAGTGCGCGCGCGATACCGAAGTCGATGACCTTGGGTTTCGGCTCGCCGTCAATCTCGGTCACCAGAATATTGGAAGGCTTGAGGTCGCGATGCAGAATGGTTTTCTGATGGGCATGATGAATCGCGGAGCAAACCTGGATAAACAGGTTCAAGCGCGCATCAATATCGAGTTGATGGCGATCGCAGTAGTCGGTGATCGGCTCGCCGTCGACGTACTCCATGACAAAGTACGGTTGACCGGACGGTGCCTGGCCGGCGTCGAACATCGCGGCAATGTTGGGGTGTTGCATCAGGGCCAGACTCTGACGTTCAGCTTCGAAGCGTGAGAGTACTTCGTCACTATCCATGCCGCGCTTGATGATCTTGATCGCCACCTGGCGGCTGACCGGCTCGTTCTGCCCGGCCAGCCAGACCTCGCCCATACCGCCACTGCCCAGGCGTCTTACAAACCGGTACGGCCCGACGGCTTCCGGAGCATTGACCGTCAACGCCGGACTGTCGTGACCCAGCGGCGTGGTTTCGCCCAGGTTGTCCGCAGCGGTTTCACGGCAATCATCCGAATGACCGGAGTCGCCAACCTTGTCGCTGTCATCGTCGATGTTGTCGCCCATTGCAAGTCCCTCCTGAAGATGGTTCCCTGCAGTGTCGTAGCATCAATCATACCCAATGATATCGCTCGCGAATACCACGTATGTCGAAACACCCCGGCGCACTGAATGGGCAGCCGACAGCTACAAAAAACTGTCGGTCACTCGCCTCGACTGAAAAGCTGCCTCCAGCGCGGCCAGGGAGTCGGGAAGCCCGGCATCCGGCCCGACATGAGTCAGCCACTCTTCGAATGATTGTCCGCTGCGCAGCGCATCGGTGATGTCGCCAAGTATTTGAGAATTGCCCGTTTGCTTATGCAGGAAATCCAGCCAGCCTCGAGTTTGCGCGTAAAAGAGACGTGCCCCAGCAATTTGCTCATCGTCCACGGAAGCCGACACCACGGCGGCACCGTCCCTCGCCGCGGTTTCGCGTGCCTCGCGCATCAGTTCGCTCATGTCGTTGCTGCCAAATACCGGATGCGTCATCGACAAATAGCGCTCCAGTGGGATCAATTGTCCCTCGCGTGCCGCCTCATGAAACAGCCTGCGCCGCGCGGCCGTCATCGCCTCGCTTTCGGCGGCAACGGCCGCCGCCTCGTCCAGCCAGTCCGGTGCATCACCGCCATATTGAGTTTGAGCTGCCTGGCTCGATGGCCACACGCCATGGATAAACAACATATGCGCGATCTCATGGCGCAGCGCCTTGGGCTCCAGACGTTCCGCTGCTGTTTCAGCCGATGGTGCCAGCTGTGAGAATGCCTGCTGCACCAGCATCTCCACCTGTTCGGGATCGGGCGTCTTTCCAGCGCCGCTCAGTTGTGACTCGATCTGCTCCCGAATCGCATTGGTACGCGAATCGACGGCCGCACCGGAACCCGGCTCCGCAGCAAACCGCCACGGCAAGATCCACGCTGCTCCAGCTGCCCGAAGCGCCGCAATTACGCCAGCATGCTTCACATCCACAAGGGCGCCAGGCACCGGCGTCCGCCCAAAATGCTGTTCAAAAGCCTCGAACGCCGCCTCCTGTTCCCAGGCTGCCTCCACTGCCTGGCACCAGCCCGGCGCGACAACCCAACCATGCGGAGACCGAAACCATTGCCCCTGTGGGATCGTCTCCACCGGCACTGCCTCATCTTCCGGCCAAGTCTCGAATTGCTCCGGCGCGGGCCCACACTCCGCGAGCGATGTGGAACAAAGCAAAGCCAGCCCCAAAGGCCAGATCCTGAAATTGAAATGCACTAACCTGCTCCTTTTCGAACGCAATTCGGCAATAGCACTTCTACACAAGACGGATGGGAAAGGAAAATGGTCGCACCAGATTTCTTTTCACGTTTGCAGTCAACGCCGAGATCGCTGCGATAGCCCGATCGCGATGTGTCAGCCTTTCCACCCGAGAATTAATTCAGACGCCCTCCTCTTTGCTCCTTGATGGCGTCATAAGCTCTGCGCACTTCATGAACTCGCTCCCTGGCGACCTCGCGCATGTTCTCTGAAAGTCCGCGACTGGCGAACTTGTCGGGGTGATACTGGCTCATCAGCTTGCGATAGGCCCGCTTGACCTCGGCATCGCTGGCCGAAGCCTTGAGGCCCAGCACGGCGTAATTGCCATCAAGATCACTGCTAGAAGGCGCCGCAGTTCCCGCTGATTTATTTCCCAGCATTGCCTCCAGGCCATCCAGGTCCACATCCTTCAAGCCCAGCGCATGGGTGACATGCAGCAGCTTTCTGCGCTCGTTCTCATGAACGACGCCATCGGCGGCGACCGCCGAAAACTGGATCTGCAGAAAAAGCAACAGCAGCGCCCGGTTGTAGCGCAACGTCCAGCGCAAGCTGCGGGCTTCTCCGTAGAGATCAAAGCCGACACTTTTGCCCCGCTCAAACGAGGCAATTGCGGCGCGGCGTTGGTCTGGTGAAAGCGCCAGCTTGTCGAAATACTCCTCACCAACCCGGATTTCGTCAGGAGTGACCACGCCGTCGGCCTTGCACAGCGCGCCCATCACCGCAAAAGTCACATCCAGAAACTGCTCCTGAGCCCCACCCTGCCCGATCGGCATAAGCACTCTGAGCATGAATTCGCCAACCACAAAACCGACAACCGCCCCGAAAAGCAGGCCCAGCAAGCCCCCAGCCAGCAGGCCGAACAGACCACCGAAAATCACAAACAGAATCATTCACCCCTCCAGAAAAAGGAAACCTCTCGCGAAGCCGCAATGAATTGGAAACCAGATACAAGGACACGATACACGCAGAGCGAAATCGATACACACCCATTGCAGCGTTGGTTTGCTAGAGTAAGGATTGGATTAGTTGCGAGGCAGTTTGATGGGAGCGATCCGAACGATATTGAAGTGGGGCATATTCATCATCCCCATATTGCTGGTTCTGCTGATCGCGGCCTGGGCTGTTTCGCGGGCCATGTATCCGACTGAGAAGCAGCGCGAGGCGATTGCGCAGATGGAGCAACATCCTGACTTTCACGGCAAAAACGCGTTTGCGTTGCTGTGGACGCTCGAGCGGGATGTGCCAGACGACCGGCTCGACGAAGTAGTGATGGAGGATACCCGTCGCCTCTCGCAACGTCCGCCCATGCCAGGTCCCGATGACGAGGAAGCCTGGCAGTTCGAGTCGCTTGCCAAAGCGTATCCGGACTTGAGCCCGACCGACGATGATCGAAGGCTTTTCTGTAGGTCAAGAACTGAAGATTGCCTGTCTCAAGTTCGAGAGGACCTTGACACCTACGTTGCCCTGATGGATCGAAATCGTACCTTCCTCGATCGAATCAACAAACTGCATAACCATGACTACATTCAATTCGAATTCCCAAATCGACTGACCACCCCGTTCCCGGCTTTCCAGAGTGTGTTTCCCCCTGGAACCCAATATGCCCTCCTGTTTGCACAGGGACGGACGCAAGAAGCCCTTGCCGCTACCTGCCGGGAGATGGTCACATGGCGCCGTCTCGGTAAAAATTCGGACAGTCTGCTTTCTCGAATGATTGGAGTTGCTAGTGTCACAGATCTCAATGGCAATATGCTGGCGCACATGCTGGCTGAATTGCCGATCGATACACCGCTACCGGGGCCGTGCGACCAAGCCCTTGCACCGCCAACCGTCGACGACATTTCCATCTGCAATGCGATGCGTGGTGAGTTTGGGGTAGTAGCCAGCACTTACAGGGATCTGTCAGCATCATTTGACGAGGCAGACTTCTTCCAGCGCTTCACATCGGCTGTGATTTTTGATGCCGAGACATCGCTTGGGATGACCGTTGACAATTTTCGATCCCTGTGCAGCCAGAGCGAGCGCGAATATCTGGCCACTGACCGGCGCGAATCACTGGAATCATCGATCGGGTGGAGTTTCGCTTGTATAGGAAACCCCTTGGGATGCAATTTCTTCCGAATCCCGCCCAACTACAGCAGCTACCGCCATCGCTTGCAGGACTACGGTGTGAAGCTGCGCGTCCTTGGAACCCTGGCCTGGATGCGAAGCAATGCGACCGAAGAGACTTCACCGGCCGAATTGCTGGCAGCACGGCCCAACGAATTCAAGAGCCCGGCACGCGACATCGAGTTCGGACCTGACGGACGCACTCTCCAGATATCGCTGTATGAAGAAAGACGAGGCGAATACTGGTCTGTTCCGCTTCCACCCGCGCTTTACTCACGATCCAAGTGATAGCGAAATTACTCGGTCGTGCTCCTGGAACTTTGAGGCAAATCAATCGCCTGGTCTCAATTGCAGTATTTCCAGAATTTCCTCACTGTTTCCAGATTCTCTTGCCCAATCGTACGCTGTTTGGCCAGTTGAGCTGATCACCGTGAGGCTTGCTCCTTGCCGCACCAAAGCCTCAATGACTTCAGGGTTTGGATTTGACTGGGCCGCTCTCATTAAGGGCGTTACTCCGTACTCATCCACTCCGTTGAGATCAGCGCCAAAACCGACGAGGGTGATCTTGCCCCACTTTCTCGGACACATGGTTATGCCACATGCTGCAACTCGAATGTCTCTGGGGATAGGTATCCCAAGCGTGAGTGCA
>Ga0076930_100776_pt1 | contig 24092 bp, 21 predicted proteins | sample HotLakConsoUCCRE_FD_71149 | JGI IMG/M metagenome (GOLD analysis project Ga0076930, IMG submission 71149) | Hypersaline microbial mat communities from Hot Lake, Washington, USA - Hot Lake Consortium UCC-RE (version 3) (version 3) ...
CCATACCGTCATGGATTCAGACATTGTGGCGCATGGCAAGGGGGTGAGTAATTACGCAAAATGATACCCTTGCCCGTATTCGATACCCATGGCCCTCAACATATCGCGCTGATTGGCCGCCTCTATGCCTTCAGCGACAACCATGCAATTCATCTTTTGCGCAATCATCTTTATGCCTTCAATCATCAGTTTGCTCTTGTCGTGCGAATTCTCCGAATTGAGTGCGTGAATGAAGGATTTGTCGATTTTAACGATATCAACCGGGAACCGGTGCAGATAGCTCAGAGATGAATAGCCGGTGCCAAAATCGTCGAGGGCAACACGCATTCCCTGGGCCGACAGTTCCTTGAGGGCAGCAAAAGTGTTCACATCGTCCTGAATCAGCACAGCTTCGGTGACTTCCACGACAATACGCGATGGCGAAATGCTGGTTTCCTGCAGATCCGCCATGATTCTCAGCGGCAAACCCGGTTCGAATTGCAGCGGTGAGAAATTGACCGCCAGATAGCTATCGTGCAGACCCAGCGCATCGCTGATTTTAGCCAGATGCTGCACAGCCTGTTGGAATATCCTGCGGCCAATTGCGCTGATGGACCCGGTTTCCTCAGCAACCGATATGATATCAGCGGGTGCCACAATGCCTTTTTGCGGATGATTGAGGCGCATCAGCGCTTCAAAGCCCGCGATCCTGCCGCATTGCAAATCGACGATCGGCTGCAACCAGGCTTCGAACCAGTCATTGGCAAGCCCCCGTTCGATGAAGCCCTCGATTTCAGCGCGTGAGCGGGCGACCTCGGCAATGTTGTCGCTGAACATCACCATCCCGTTCTTACCGCCCTTCTTGCGTGCATACATCGCCATATCGGATTTCTGCAGCAGATCGGTAGCGCTGTGTGCCTGTGTGGGATAAAGCGCAATGCCGATGCTGGCGCTGAGCGTTATCGCAGTACCGTCTATGTCAAGCGGTTCATCAAAGATGTGGGCGATGCGCTCTGCTACTTCCCTGGCTACAAGCTCTGCCTTGGGGGCAGCAACAAGAATGGCGAATTCATCGCCGCCAAGCCGCGCCAGCGCATCGTCCGGCCGGATTTGCTGCCGCATGCGCTCAGTAACCGTGCACAGCACCGCATCCCCCGCCGTGTGGCCGAGATTGTCATTTATCCATTTGAACCGGTCGAGATCGATGAAAAGACACGCCAATTCGCCGTCGCGCTCATCTGTTTGTCGGATTTTTTCGCCAAGCGTCGTTTCAAACCCCTGCCGGTTCTGAAGTCCTGTCAAATGGTCAGTGATCGCCTGCTGGTGGTTTCGCTGTTCGGCGTCTTTCAGTTCGCTCACATCGGTCATGACTGAAAGCGACAGATCCTGATCACCCCATGGGGAGGTGACGGTTTCCCTGATCAGCACATCGATGCGACGGCCATCGGCGCATATGAATTTGACGGTTACCCCCGGGCTCGCCGAGGCGTCCCCGACCGGCCTGTGGCGCGCTTCATAGGTTTCACGCGAAGCGAGATCCAAGAACCCGCTGAATGCCTTGCCGATCACATCTTCGCGGCAAAAGCCGGTGGCAAGAAGCCAGTAGTCCGAAACTGCGCTGACCTGGCCGTCGCGATCCACTGAATACAGCATCGCAGGGGTCAGATTATAGATGGCCTGGGCAAGGGCATGCGCCGATTTGAGCGCCTTTTCCTCGGCTTCCAGCTCTTCCTGCATCTCGTTGAAATTCTTGGCCAGGGTGCCCATCTCGTCATTGGACGTCCAATCCACCCGCTGGCGTGAACCAAGCTTGCGTGTCGCAACGATGGCGTCGGTTAAATGCAACAGCGGCCGGATAACGGTAATCCGGTTGGCAATCAGCGCGGCAGCGGAAATCAAAAGGACCGCGAGGCCGAAAATCGAGAGAAAAATAATCTCTCGTGTGTTGATGACCGTATGAAGACTGGTCTGTTCAACCCAGATGGTCAGCGTGCCGACCTGCTTGTCGCCATCCACCGAACTGAACGCGATCGGCGATGAGATTTCCTGGAGGGCTTTACCGGCATCCTCGAGCTCGATCGGGGTTACGATATGGATCTCCCCCACGGTATCGGTAACGTCGACACGGACAACGCGTGAATTGGAAACGACCGTGTCGGCAATCTTGCGGACGCTCTCAACGTCGAAATCCCAAAGGGGTTTGCCCAGCGCCTGAGCATTGGCCACCATCATCAGATCAATGCTCTTGCGGTCTTCCGTCACGGCGCGGTCATAGGAAAGAAAGAAAAACAGCGCAAAAAGCGGCGCTACAAGCAGCAGCAATGCAGCACATACGATTAGTATAAAGCGTTTCTCTACCGAATGCGCGTACATGCTTCCTCAGCTGCCAAACGGACATTTGGCTTACTTTCTCACGCCAGAGATTGGCATTTCGGGATTAACGAACGCTGAAATTCTCCCATCAGGAGCAACTTTGGAGACCTTAGCTACGGCATTTTCACCGGCACCAATTTTCGGCCCGTTTACTGTCTTTCAGCGGTGCAGATGACTGTCATGTAAGCGCTATTTTCCCCGCACATTGACGCACGCGCTTTCGGTGGATCGCCGTCGGGCTGGCAAAGGCATTAGTCTGATCAGACGATGGCGGTCTTCGAGAAGTTGAAGGGCAGCAGATTGGTGACGTCAGCGGTCTCGGTGCGCTGAGGCAATTCGGTAAGTGCATGATTCCCGCGACGCGGCTCTATTCAATCGTGGCAATCAGGATGGTTGGGTATCCTTGCAGCCCCCCGCTTCAGAGCCGCTTGTTCGCAAACAAAGCAGCGTTTGAAGCCACGCTATGGAAACAAGTAATTCCGGGCCTGCCGAGCCGGCGCTTTCGTCCGACCTGACATTCAATTGTTGCAACCGGCCGCAGGTTTTCGTCGGCCGGTTGGGAGCTTGCAGGGTGCCGTCATTTCCGTTCTGATCCTTGCCGCTTGTTGCGAACAGGGCCAGGTGTATGCAATCAGGATCATGCAAGGAGGGGCCGGCGGTTTTGATTTCATTTGAGACATATTTTGACAACGCGACGCTGGATCGCGGCAAGACCTATCAGCGCGCAGGGCATGTGGTATCGGTTGTCGCTGACAACGACGGAGGGCTGGAAGCGCGGGTTCATAATGGCAAAGGCACAACCTATCGCCAATCGATCCAGATCAAGCCTGGCACAGCGCGCAAACCCAATGGCGAGGTATTGGGACTGTGCAGTTGTCCGGTTTCGTTCAACTGCAAACATGTTGCGGCAGCCCTCCTGGAATATAATGCCCGAGGGCGCAGACCTGGGCGGAACATTACCGCGACGGCGACGGTACCGGCTGCGGTACACCATTGGCTTCGCCAGCTTCAGGATAGCCCCGCCTCCGAAACGCAAGATGCCGCCCCTGCCCCCGACGAGCGCCCCGACGACTACCCCGAAACGATAAAGGACAGGCTGCTCTACGTCACCGATTTTACCCAAGGCGAATTGCGTATCGATATCTGCAAGGGAAGAATGAACGTGCAAGGCACCGGGTTGAACAAGACAATCCGGCGTTATGATGTGATCTATCAGCTGCGCGGAGCGAAGGCCCTGCCCGGCTTCTTCCGACCGTTGGATCTTGATCTTCTAAGCCGCCTGGCCCGCTCGCGCCGTCTCACAGGCCAACCAAGCTATGCATCCTACGATCTTCCTGATGTATTGCTTGCTGCGGATCAGCTCGACGCATCTCTCCTGGCTGAGATCTGCAATACCGGGCGCGCTCTGGCGGAACCCAGCGCCGAAGCTCAGCTTGCGTGGTCCGATGAGTTCATGCCGCTCAACTTGGGATGGAGCCTTGGCGATGACGGTGGATCAAGGTTGGCGTTTATCGCCCCTGATGGATCGGCATTGCAGGTCGCCCGGTTCGGGCAATCCGGTATCTGGCTTGACCCAACCCGGAAGACGATCGGCGAACTGGCACAAGTGCCTGGACTGGATTTGATCCAGCTGGTCAGATCCTGCCCGGTCATTGCGCGCGACGATATGGCTCGACTGGGGGCATCTTTGCCACCGCGGCTCGGCGGATTGACACTGCCTCGCCCGACACTTCCGGATGCGACGCGGAGGCCCGCCCGGACACGACAGGCGCAGCTGACGCTGGCATCTGCAAATGCGCATGAGGGACATTACCGATACGGGCGAACATCCGTCACCCTTCCCTGTCTTTCGCTGCGATTTCTCTATGAAGGGCATGCGGTGTCGTTGATGGAAGCCGATGAGCCGCGGCTCATTGAAGACAATACCCTTGTGACGCTTCACCGTGATCACGAGTGGGAGAATGAAAGTCATGTCCTGATACAGGAATCCGGAGCCATCCCGATTGACGAGCTCGAGTTGCATAGCCCGAGCGACGGGCTGACGCGTTATGATTTTGTCTTCGCCGATGGCGAGTTGAACGAGCTGACCTTTGAGATCAGCCGGATCGAAGCGGCGCTTGAGTTCACTGCGCGCGTTCTCCCAACCTTGCGCACTCATGGGTGGGAAATCGAGATCACCTCGAAATGGCCCTATCAGATCGAAGAGGGCGAGGCCCGTCTGTCGGTCGAGACTGTCGGGGCATCGGGTGAGACCTTTGGCGGATACGGCTGGTTCGATCTGGGCTTCAAGGTCGAGGTGGCCGGCAAAACCCACGATCTGGCCCCGCTGATAGCTGCATATCTGGAACAGCTGGGTGACGAGTTCGGGAATGCGGTGCCCGATCTCGAGTCATTGCGGACCCATCTGATGGCGCGCCCGGCCTTCATTGAACGCATAAGCGGACGCTATGTAGCGGTTGATCTGAGCCCGATCGCATCTGTGCTGCACCTGTTCCTGCTGCATCACGGGACAGGACGGATGCACCCGTCGGAAGCCCCGCTCGTTCATGAAGTGGCCGAGGCGCTCGCGGGCAGTGAGGTGCGCTTTTCCGATCATGCAGGCATTCTGCCGCTGGCGCGCAGTCTGCAAGCCCTGGGGAATGTCACAGCCATCGCGCAACCCCAAGGGCTTTGCACCGATCTGCGCCCCTATCAGGGTTTTGGCGCCGCGTGGATGGGCACTCTGATCGGCGCCGGCTTTGGCGGGGTGCTGGCCGACGACATGGGATTGGGCAAGACCGTGCAGACTCTCGCGCTCTTGCAGGCGCGGCGCGAAAGCGGGAACGCGCAGGGGCCAGCGCTTCTTGTTGTGCCCACCAGCCTGATCCATGGCTGGCAGGATCAGGCTGCGCGCTTTACCCCCGACTTGCGTCTGCTGATCCTGCACGGCACAGGACGGCATTCATTGGCAGATGAGATCGAGAGCGCCGATCTCGTGGTAACCACCTATCCGCTGCTGGCACGCGACAAGGATCTGCTGGCTTCTGTCCGTTGGGATCTGGTGATCGTCGACGAAGCGCAGATCCTCAAAAATCCAGCATCCCAGATGGCCAAGGCTCTGCGCGACATTCCCTCGGCGGGGCGATTGGCCCTGACCGGCACTCCAATGGAAAACTCTTTGCAGGACCTCTGGACGCTGTTCGACTGGATCAATCCCGGTCTGCTGGGGGATCGCAAGACCTTCCAGAAGCTGTTTCGCACGCCGATCGAGAAACAAGGGGATCCGCGCGCACAGGCGCGGCTCAATCGGCGTGTGCGCCCATTCCTTCTGCGACGTACAAAGGAGGCCGTCGCTTCCGAGCTGCCGCCGCGTACCGAAATTATCGAAAGGGTTGAGCTGACGAAATCGCAACAGGCCCTCTATGAGACCGTGCGCAGCGTCATGGATGCCCGGGTGCGTGATGCAATTTCCAAGCGCGGGCTGGCCGCCGCACGCATCACCATTCTTGATGCTCTGTTGAAACTGCGCCAGGTCTGCTGCGACCCCGCCCTTGTGAAGTCCGAGGCCGCACGGCATGTGAGCGACAGCGCCAAGCGCGCACGGCTGAGGGAATTGCTCGAAGAACTCGTCGCCGAGGGGCGGCGCGTGCTGATATTCTCGCAATTCGTCGAGATGCTGGGGCTGATCGCTTCGGACCTGGATGCGCTCGGAATTCCCCATCTCACCCTGACCGGTCAGACACGCAAGCGGGCCCAGGTTCTGGAAGAATTCCGGGACGGTTCCGCCCCGGTGTTTCTGATCAGCCTCAAGGCGGGCGGGGTAGGTCTGACCTTGACCGAGGCCGATACCGTGATCCTATATGACCCGTGGTGGAACCCCGCGGTGGAACGGCAGGCGATGGACCGCGTGCACCGGATCGGACAGGACAAGCCCGTTTTCGTCCACCGTCTGGTCGCAGCCGGCACTGTCGAAGAGAAGATCCTCGCCCTTCAGGCCCGCAAACAGGCTCTCGCCGATGCGCTTCTGTCGGACAATGCAGATGAGGGCACTGCAGGATTGATTGACGAGGAGATTCTGGCTGACCTGTTCGCGCCGCTTGGCACGTGACCGCTACTTCCGAGTCACAGCGCCATACTGTGGCGTATCTTATTGAAAAAATTGCCAGAATGCGTGTCGCGAGATCCCAATGTCATTTATTGGGTCTTAACAGTCCGATTGTCTGTGCTTGGCCAGATTCTGCTGTTAAGTTTCTGTTAACCTTAAACCGCTGGACGCGCATACCGAATCGTGGCCTAACTTTGTCGGGCAAGGGGCGTTAAAACGCCTTCAGGCCGACAAAGAGGAATCGCAACGACAATGGTTGTACCAATTGCATCAATCCCGGAGACAAGCGATCCAGCGGATAAGATTGTCCGGCATGCGAGCTTGCTTTCAAGCCACTTGCAGGCTCGACGCCAACAGATGTACCCGCCGGATGCTCAGAAGAGCCTCAGGTTCTTCATGACCCATGAGGTGTCGAAGCTCACATCAATTCCGGAATCGACCCTCAAGTTGATGTCCAACGAGGGGAAAGGTCCGGTTCCGGCGCGACTGGAAAACAACCATAGAGCATATACTCTTGCGCAGATTAACGAACTGAGAGAGCTGTTTGCCAGCCAAAAGCCTGCCGAGGCGCTAAGATATCTGCCGCACCGACGCGAAGGTGAGCATCTCCAGATCCTTGCGGTCGCCAATTTCAAGGGCGGTAGCGCGAAAACGACGACCAGCGCGCATCTCGCACATTATCTGGCGCTCTCTGGCTACCGCGTGCTCGCGATCGATCTGGACCCACAAGCGTCGCTGTCTGCGATGTTTGGTGCGCAGCCTGAGATGGATGTCCAGCAGAACGAGACCATCTACGCGGCTCTGCGTTACGATGACGAGCGGCGCCCGATCCAGGAAATAATTCGCAAGACTTACTTCTCTGGAATCGACCTCATTCCGGGAAACATCGAGGTCATGGAATACGAACATGAGACCCCGCGGGTCCTTGCGCAGAAACTCAATGGTAGTCAGAGCATCTTCTTCGAGCGCCTCCGGCTCGTGATCGCCGAGGTTGAAAACGATTATGATGTCGTAATACTCGACACCCCCCCTTCTCTCGGCTTCTTGACGCTTGGTGCCATTTACGCTGCGACTGGCCTTCTTGTGACCGTGCATCCGGCAATGCTTGACGTCATGTCGATGAGTCAGTTCCTGCTCATGATGGGGGATCTGATTTCGGTTATCCGTGATGCCGGCGCTGAGTTGCATCAGGACTTTCTCCGTTACGTTGTGACGCGGCATGACCCCAACGACCAGTCCCAGGTACATGTTGTGTCGATGCTAAGGCATCTGTTCGCGGAGGACGTTCTTACGCCGACGGCAGTTGAGAGCGCCGCGATAGAGACAGCCGGACTTGCAAAAAGGACACTCTACGAATTGGAAACCGGCAATGTGGGGGCCACCACGGTCAAGCGTGCAAGGGAATCGATCGACGCTGTCAACGGGCGGATAGTTGACTTGATCGCAGAAAGCTGGGGGCGGATATGACCAGAAAAAGATCAGGTAAGTCGATCCTCGCGAACTTCGGAGCATTTTCCGAGCCGGCTCCGTCTGATGGTAATGCCGGGCAGGCTGAAGGTGAAACAAGACCTCTCCCCGTGCAGCCGCTTGCGCGGGTCGGTGCGGGCGTCATTGGCGCCACGCATAGGTCACTCAGCGACCTCCGTGAACAGCGGGATCGACTTCAGGCTATTGTCGACGCCGGAGTTGGTTTGGAGATCGATCCGGCATTGATAGACCCTTCCCCGTTTCCCGATCGGCTTCCGGACGACAACAGCGTCGATTTTGATAAGTTGAAGAGGCTCATCGCCGAGGAAGGCCAGAAGCTGCCAGTCCAGGTGCGCAAGCACCCGGGCGCTGAAGGCCGGTACCAGGTCGTCTACGGGCACCGGCGTTGGCGTGCGGCAAAGGAGCTTGGCATCAAGCTCAAAGCTACCGTAATGGATCTTTCTGACGCCGAACTAGTGGTCGCTCAGGGAATTGAAAATGCCGCGCGTCAGGATCTCAGCTGGATTGAGCGCGCCCTGTTTGCCTGGCGTATGGACGAGGCAGGTATCAAGCCTCGAGACATTCGTGCGGCGCTTTCGATTGATGACCCCGAGCTTGCACGCCTGCGATCGGTGTGCCGGGTTTTGCCTCAGGACATCGTTGAAGCAATAGGACGAGCTCCGAAGGTTGGGCGGCCCCGATGGGTCGCACTGGCTGATGCGGTATCGGCAGAGCCTGATGTGCTTAGCCGTGTTCGCAAAATCTTGTCAGGTGACAAGGCTTTAAGCCTTCCGTCCGATGAGCGCTTCAAGCAAGCGCTTGCTGTCGCGAAGAAGGTTCCACCGAAGAAGCAAAGCAGTCTGGCGCTAAGAGGTCCGACCGGAGAGGTTGTCGGAAAGGCAGTGTTTTCTGAAGTCGCTGTGAAGCTGACGATTGAAGAAGCTCAAGCGTCGGCGTTTGCGGATTTTATGGAGGAAGAACTGCCAGCGCTGATTGAAAGGTTCTTCGCTCGAGAGAGCGAGAGGTGAACTTGGGCTCGCGTAACAACCTTGTCAGCTGACAGGGTTGTTTGAGCCTGAGGCCATACTGTCCTTGGTCAGTTTTGGCAATGAGTGCGTAACCCACTGCGAAAGGAAACAGACAGCAAAAGAAAAAGGCCCCCGAAAACACATCTCCGGAAGCCCTTCTCAAGCTTAGCAACTATGAGAATCCCACTTCCGCGAATCATAGTCAAGAGTCTTTGGCGTCATTTTCGGCGAGCAGATTTCTTTTGCCTAGCAATAGGTGAAGAACAATGCAGACACATACCCCAACGACGCCCTTCGGGCGGCGGACAATGTCGCTTGGCATGATGGCAAGCCAGGCTATCGCAAAAGCGGTGCCGGAAGGTACCCAGGTTCAGAAATGGAAAGTGTTCCACTCGATCCGCGAGGCGCGCGAATTGATCGGCGCCACGGACCGTTCACTCTCCATTCTCAATGCCCTGCTCTCTTTCCATCCGGAAACAGAGCTGTCGGGCGACGGAGAATTGATCGTATGGCCTTCGAACGAGCAACTCACGGCTCGCGCCAACGGCATGCCGGCGACAACGCTGCGGCGTCATCTGGCGGTCCTGGTGGACTGTGGGCTGATTATCCGGAGAGACAGCCCAAACGGCAAGCGGTTCGCTCGCAAGGGCAGGGGCGGGCAAGTCGAACAGGCCTATGGTTTTGATTTGTCCCCGATCGTTGCGCGGGCCGAGGAGTTCTCCGAGTTGGCAGAGGCCATCAGGGCCGAGAAGAATGCCTTTCGGGTCGCCAGGGAGCGGCTCACGCTGCTGCGCCGCGATGTCGTCAAACTCATTGAGGCAGCCATTTCGGAAAATGTGCCCGGAAACTGGGGCAGAATACATCAGACCTATCAAGCCATCATGAGCCGCCTGCCCCGTTCGGCGCCGAGGCAACTCATTGATGACGTATGCTCTGATCTTCATGGTCTCTACTCGGAGATCCGTGAGGTGTTGGAATCATTTGCAGAAACTCAGAATCCGGACGTCAATGAGTCCCATTCTGGACGCCACATACAGAATTCAAAACCAGACTCTAATTTTGAATCTGAACATGGCACTAGAAATAAAGACGAAGCGGGCGGCAACGCCCCGGAACCTGACAATGTGCGGAGTATGCCGAAGCGGGAGTTGCCCTTGGGAATAGTGCTGGATGCCTGCCCGAGCCTGCGGGAACTTGCGCAAGGCGGCGATATCCGACACTGGCGGGACTTTCTGGCTGCCGCGGAACTGGCTCGACCGATGCTGGCGATCAGTCCCAGCGCCTGGCGAGAAGCCTGTGAAGTCATGGGCGAGCAGCACGCGGCGATCGCTTTGGCAGCAATCTACCAACGAACTGACCAGATCAGCAGCGCCGGGGGGTATCTGCGCAGCCTGACCGACAAGGCGAGGGAGGGCAAATTCTCGACCTGGCCGATGGTCATGGCTCTGTTGCGCGCCAAACTTGACGCTCAAAAATCCTCGGACAAAGTGTCTGAAGGGCCATTGGATGACAGCGACGGCAACGAGGGCGGCGGTACTGGCCTCACGGTCTCGGATTCCCTGCTGAAAACTCTGCAGAAACCGAGGTTCAGATGATTTCGCACCTGGACTGCTGTTGCATTGGGTGTGGCCTCAGCTTCGATCAAGCCGGACCGGCGCCATCGGTTGATAAGGGTCTTGACCGAAGGGGTTGCTCATTTCAAGGCGCCCCGCGGTGTTTGCCCGCCCAGTCGCTCAAGCCGGCTGGGAATCATATGAATGGGTATGCTCCGGATTGGGCGCATGAATGCGACGGCGATCGTTATCTCTGGCGCTCGGGCGCATCATCGGTTGGGCAGAGCCGGGCCGCGGTCTCTGAGAAGCGCCAGCAGTGCCGGATTGATGTAGAGATTTTCCCGGCCGGCTTTCATCTCCTGCAATAAGCCTTGATCGGTGAGGGCTTTGAGATAGACCGACGCCGCCTGTCGCTTTGCTATGCCGGCCGTTACGAGATCTCCGATCCGGCAATAAGGGTTCACGAAGATTACCTCGGCCAACTCCCGCGAATAGATTTTTGGTAGATCGCGCCGGATATGCTCGGCGGTTTGATCGAGCAGGTCGCGGATGATGCGAATCCGCGCTGTCGACCAATTTGCCGTTTCGCGTACGGCTTCCAACATGTAAAGGATCCATTCCTCCCAGGCCTCGTCGGTCGTGACGGCCAAGAGCCGATCATAATAGGCGCGCTTGTTGCCGATGATGTAACGGCTGAGATAGAGTACCGGGATGTCCAGCAGGCCTTTGTCGACGAGGTAGAGCAGATTCAGTACCCGCCCCGTCCGGCCATTGCCGTCGGTGAAGGGGTGGATCGCCTCGAACTGGTAATGCATCACGGCGAGCCGGATCAGCGGGTCGATTTCCTCGGCTTCGTGAATGTAGCGCTCCCAGTTTGCGAGTTTATCGCGCAGAAGTGCCTTGCCCTCGGGGGGCGTGTAAATTACCGAACCCGTTGCCTCGTTCATCAACGCCGTTCCTGGCGTCGCGCGGATATCCAGCTCGAAACCCTTGATGGTCTGGCACACAGTGATCGCTGTGGACGTCGACACGGGCCGCTGTTTGAGGGTCTGAAAGCCCTCGTTGAGGGCCGTGCGATAGCGTAATGCTTCCTTCGTCGCAGAATCAGCGTGATTGCCGGCTTCGTTGGCGAAGCGGAATAGCCTGTCGGTGGTGGTGACGATATTTTCGATCTCCGAGCTCGCCTGCGCCTCGAGCAGCGGAATCGAGTTGATCAGTACGGCCTGGTTGGGAATGAGCTGACCGGATATGCGAAGCTCAGCCAGCGCCGCACGAGCCTCGATGCAGGCCTTCAGGACTGCCTTTGTCTCAACATCCTTGCGCGGGGGCAGGGGAGGGAGGTCATTGTATGGGAAATCCGGGCGAAACGGCATGTCGATCAATCCTTCTTCGATCGACATGTCGGGCGGACATGTCGTCGTTATCGACATATGGCTAATTCGTGTCGATGATATTGCATTCTATCGACATATAATAAGTGCTACAAGCCGGTTGTTCAGAAGCATAGGCTAGTCGTAATCGACCGTCTGCTGCCGTTTGACGGGTAGTCGACGATCCAGGGCTTGAAATCCGACCGGCTTAGTAATACCTTGTTGAAATCGGGTATTACCATGGAGCGGACATGAGCACCACCGTTACCTCGAAGGGGCAAGTCACCATCCCCAAGCCGGTTCGAGATCTGCTGGGGATCGTTCCGGGAAGCAAGGTTGATTTCCGCCGCGCAGCCGATGGCAGCGTGGTGCTGGCACGTGTCGACAATAATCAGCCGGCCACACGCTTCGCGAAGTTGCGCGGCCATGCTGGCAAGGGCCTCAACACCGACGCAATCATGGCGCTGACGCGTGGCGAAGCGTGACGCTTGTCGATACCAATGTTCTGCTCGACCTCGTCACTGACGATCCGATCTGGGCGGACTGGTCGATTGCCCAACTTGAGGCGGCTAGCCTCGATGGGCCGTTATTGATCAACGATGTTGTCTACGCCGAGCTGGCGGTTCGTTACAACCGCATTGAGCTTCTTGAAGCGTTTGTCGATGAGGCCGGACTAATTGTAGCTCCGATGCCACGAGCAGCGCTGTTCCTGGCGGGAAAAGTGTTTACGCAGTATCGCCGGTCGGGTGGATCGAGGACCGGTGTGTTGCCCGACTTCTTCATCGGCGCCCATGCAGCCGTCAATGAATTGCCGCTGCTCACTCGCGACGTCGGTCGCTACCGCACTTATTTTCCTACGCTGAAACTGATTACGCCGGACGGCTGAGCGGATCGTCCGGGCAGAAAGGCCGGGTACTTCCATAGAGAGGCGAGGGGATCACAACCCCGCCGCCTTGGTCAGGTTGACGCGGAAGCGATCACGGCGTCTCTGATATTTCCGGGTCATTTCGGCGGAGGCGTGGCCAAGATGTTTCTGCACATAGCGCTCATCCACCTCGGCCGAGGAGGCGAGGCCGGCCCGCAGCGAGTGGCCCGCAAACAGGTGCTCGCGTTGGCTTTCCGAAAGATTGCCGCGCACGCCGGCAGCAAGGGCAGCCTTCTTGACCAGACGCGCTACTTCCTGGTCGTGCAGCCGATCCGGCCCGACATCCTTGCCTTTGCCTGTCACGCGGCGGAAGAGGGGCCCTTTGGCGATTCTGGCGAACTTGATCCAGGTTTCGGTGGCAACGACCGGGCAGGTCGCGTCGGAAGAACCGCGTCCAACCTCGACCTCGCGCCACCCCGTTTTGCCGCGCAAGGTGATCAGCAGGCCTTTGTCGAGGATTTCAATCCAGCCGCGTCCGTCCTCTGTCTGGTCGCGTGCAAGGTCAAGGCCAGTGATTTCCGAACGACGCAAACCACCGGCAAAGCCGATCAGCAGCATGGCCCGGTCGCGCATACCGCGCAGGGCCCCCCTGTCCAATGTCTCAAGCATCGCGATCAGGTCTTCAGGCAGCAGCGCCTCTTTCTGACGCGGCGGCGCGGCGTGGCTGTTGCGGATGCCGGCCATGACAGTGGCGATGGCGCGATCCTTGCGATCGAGCACCATGCCGCGCTGGGTACAGTTCCAGCCGATGGCAGCCAGGCGCCGCTCGATGGTTGAAACGCTATGGGGCTTCGCGCCGCGCTCGGACGCCCCGGATGCACAGGCGGTGATATAGAGGCCAACGGTTTCTGGATCCGGCGGAAGCGGTGAAAGGGTCTGGCGTCGGCACCAGGCTGTAAAATGCTTCCAGTCCGACGCGTAGGCCCGGCGTGTATTGGCGGAAGACGCCGCCTCGACATAGGTGCGGGCGCGGTCGGTAAGGTCGCGGAGATGCGCCGACATGCCGGCATTGATCTCCGGAAGAGCGGAGGGGAGCCCGGCCGACATCCCGGTCGCGGAAACATCACGGGAAACCGCCGTGCTGTTAGACGGCGTTGAGCCCTCCAGAGGGTCATTTTCGGTGTTTTGCTCGCTGATTTGGGCTGTCGTTCGCGTTTTATCAACGGACGGCAACTCATTGATCTCTAACGAATCAGGTTTTCGGTTCATTTCCGGATTCTAGCCGAATCAGCGGATTTTTTGTAATATTCGAGCGGACGAACTTTACGGCGAGGCCGCTGTGGTTCACGGACCTGACAAAGATACCATTGATGATGCCTCCTGGAGTGAGGCAGTCGCAAGGGAAGCCGTGATCCGAACGCTGGTTTCGCTCGATAGCCCAAGCCGGTCCGATTTCCTTCGAGCTTGTCATGAGCTCGGCCTCAAGCGAACCCGGCTTTATGAGCTGATCAAAGTGTATAGGGAGCATCCGGTCACGAGTTCACTGCTGCCGCGCGCAGCGGGGATGCGGAAAGGTAGCCGCCGGTTGCCGGACGCTACCGAAGCCGTAATCGCCGAAGCCATCCGTGACTTCTACAAGACACCCCAGAAGCCAAGCATTAGTCGGCTCCACAAGGAAATCCGCGGGCTCTGTCGGTCCCGGGGTGCGCGCCCACCGTCCTGGCATGCGATTAAGGCGCGGATCATGACCATGGACCCCGCCGAATTAATCAAGGCTCGGGATGGTTCGAAAGCAGCACGAGATCGATTCCGACCAGTGCCGGGAGAGTATGCAGCTGAGTTCGCGTTCGATTTCGTCCAGGTCGACCACACGCTGGTAGATGTGATTGTTGTCGATCGTCAGTATCGACGGCCACTACAAAGGCCATGGCTGACGCTTGCCATCGATGTCGCAAGCCGCATGGTTGCGGGCTTCTATCTCACGCTCGAGGCGCCCTCGAGCGTCTCGGTTGCTCTCGCAATCCAGCACATTGTGCAGCCCAAGGAGGCATGGCTCGAGGGGCTGAGCATTGATGCGGAGTGGCCGATCTCTGGGTTTCCGGACGCGATCCATCTCGACAATGCCAAGGAATTCCGGTCGCACGCCCTGCGCCGGGGGGCGGAAGAGTATGGCATCGAACTCATTCACCGTCCGGTTGCCACGCCACACTATGGCGGACACATCGAACGGCTGATTGGTACTATGATGGGTGCCGTCCATCTTCTCCCGGGCACGACCTTCAGCGACATCGGCGAGCGTGGCGGCTACGATTCGGCGGCCCATGCGACAATGACGATGGATGAACTGGAGCGGTGGATCGCACTCGAGATCACGCGCTACCATGCCGATCGGCATGGTACGCTTGGAATTCCGCCGCTCGAGGCCTGGCGTGAGGCCGCGGCCCGACGTGTCATGCCCTTGCGTCACCCCCATGATCTCGCAGGTTTCGTGGTCGATTTCCTGCCCAGCGTCGACCGGCTCGTGCGACGTGACGGCATTCATTTGTTCGGTCTTCGCTACTGGGATGACGTGCTGAGCATCTGGGCCGGCCGGCTCGCTCGTCCGTTGCGCGTTTCCTATGATCCGCGCGATCTTTCCAGGGTATTCGTGCGCGCTCCAGACGGTATGCGCTGGCCTATTCACTTTGCGGATCTACGCCGCCCGCCGATTACGCTGGGCGAACACCGCCGCGCCCGGGCCGCCCTGCGGGAGCGCGGCTTGGCGCTGGTAGATGAGCAATTGATCTTTGAGACCATCGAGGCGCAGCGCGCTCTGGTCGAAGAGGCGGCAGTGCGCACCAAGGCCGCGCGTCAACTGGTCGAAAGACGGGAGCGAGCGCTCAGTGCCTCAGCTCCAAACGTGGCTGCTCCCACCGACCCTGCACAAACTGAGGACGACCGGGCGATCGATTGGAGCAAGGTTCCCGTCTATGACGTCGAGGAATGGTCATGAGAGGGGAGGGGACAAATGAACACCTCGATGAGCGGTACCGCCGCTATGCCGCGCTGCCTGACGAGGAGCGCATTACCTGGATCAAGGCCGATCGCTGGATCGGTTTCGAACAGGCTGAAGCAGCAATTGCCCGCCTGAACGCGCTGCTGGCCTATCCGCCGCGTGATCGCATGCCGTGCCTCTTGATCTATGGCAACACCGGAATGGGCAAGACAAAGATTGTTCGGAAGTTCGAGCGTACCCACCCGGCCACTTTTTGTCAGTCGACCGGCGTTACGAACAGGCCGGTCGTTGTGGCGCAGGTGCCGTCGGAGCCGGTAGAGCGCGACCTTTATCGGGAATTGCTGGCCAGCCTTCAAGCTCCTTCTCTCATTGGCGGTACCCTTGCGCGCGAGAAAGATATTTGCCGCTCGCTGCTACGCACCGTCGGCGCCAGGATGATCGTGCTCGACGAGGTCAATGGAATGCTGGCGGGGACCTACCGGCAGCAACGGATATTTCTGAATGCGTTACGGTTTCTCGCCAATGATTTGCGGGTTCCTCTTGTCTGTGCCGGGACTGACCTGGCGCGCCAGGCCTTGCTCACCGACGCGCAACTTGCCGAGCGCTTCGAGGCGCTTCACCTAAAGCCCTGGAAGAACGATCATGCCTTTGCGCGGCTCTTGAAGAGCCTGGCCGGCATTCTGCCGCTGCGCGCGCCTTCCGATCTCGAAAGCGCTGCGGTTCGTGAACGGATCCACATGCTCACCAGCGGCGTCACGGCGCGGATTTTCCGGCTGATCGAAACGGCGGCTGAGGAGGCGATCCAATCTGGAAAAGAGCGGCTCGACCTGATGAGCTTCGGCGATGATCTCGTTCTACCGCTTGTGTCGATGACGCAATCGGCAAATCGGCGGATGCCGAAGACGGCGGCGGCTGGGTGATGGGGTCGGGTCGCCTGCCGGTCGCACCCCGCCCCTATCGCGACGAGTTGTTGTCCTCCTGGATGGCGCGAGTGGCATGCCGCTATGGCCTCACAGCACCGGAATTGAGTGGCTATCTCTGTGGCCTGCCGTCACAACTGCCTATTGATGACAGGGTTCCAGCGGCTGGCCAGACGAAGGTTTGGGCACAATTCTGCGGTGTCGATCCCAATCGGCTGTATCGTTTGTCATTGAACTGGCGTTACCCGCGACGCACCCGAGCATGGTACATGAGCCGGGGACCGGAATGGAAACCGTCAACGCTGACCGGGTCGACCCCGGTTTGTCTGGGCTGTTTCGCTGCTGATCAATCCGCAGGGCGCGACGGCTATTTGCGATCCGGCTGGGTACTCGCCGAACGCTGCGTTTGCTCTGTTCATAGCGAGCTACTGCTTGATCGCTGCCAGTCGTGCCATCGGCATCTTTTTGTGGTTTTTCGCCTCCTTGAGGGGCGCGCGCAGCCCGTCTGCGGCTCTTGCGGCTCGATTTTGGCCGACAGGGGAGGGGTGGGCGACCGACTGCACGACCGAAACCTGATGCTCAGCACGCTCGCCATCCAGCAGCGGGTCACGGCGAGTGTGGATCGTGGATGTCCCGAGCAGGAGAAGTTCGAGAAGGCGCTTGCGATCCTCTGGGCGCCGCTCGATCATCCGGCCGCTGCGCGGCCAGCTTTGGCGCTGTGGTTAAATGAAGCGGGCTGGCGCTGTCCCTACGATGTCCGGCATGCGGTTGGCGCCGCAGCTCCGCTCGGCCAGTTGCCGGTGCGCTGGCGACTGGTGACGCTGCTTGCTCTCAACGACTGTTTCGGCACTGATTTGGCCGGGGACGGGGAAATGCCACCTTTGGCCGTTCAACTGGTGCGGCGCGCCGCGCCGCGGCAGTGCCGCCTCACAAGGCCAGGCCGACGGCCGCATGTTCAGGTGCTGAAGCGCTCGCCGGCCGAATATGAGCGCCTGGCAAATCATATTATGGCTGATCCGCGTTGGATCGCTGCGGAAAAACTATCCCGGCGAAAACGCGAGCGTGTCCGGGCACTCCTGATCGATGATGCACTTGCCGGGAACTTGGCGGCAGCGCACAGACCAATGTTGTTGCCCCAGTCGAGCAATGGAGAGGAGATTCAGATTTAGTGAGACTGCGCGCTTTAACCGGGAGTCTCACGAATTCCGATTCATCCAGTCTCACAATGATGCGCCAGATTTCGTCCGGGAGATGATTTACGTTGATTTCAGCCTTCTGCTCGACGACAGAGGCCATCCTCGGCCAGCAGTCCGGGAATTGGCCGCAAACCCGGTCCGCTCAATGAACGCGAATTCTCGTCGATCTCACGCTCAAAAGGGGCTGTCCGCCGGTGAAAAACGAGCGACAGGGGCCATTCTCTCTATAAAGAGCAAAATAAACGATAATGCAATCTTATCATTCGTAAAAAACCTACGACATGCTGTGCACTTTGTGAAGAAGATAGTGGCATAAACCGCACGTCCAATGTAGGTTCGCGCCCATGGAACCGCAACCAGCCACCCAATTAACACTTGCCGCGTCCGTGCCGCAAATACCCGGCTGGGCCTTGTCGCGGCGTCGCGATTTCCCCGAAATGGACGCTGCCTTTGCCGCAGGCATCGCTCTGAGCGACGGCTCGCGGGATGCGATGACATCCTATGTCGAGCTTCACCTCGCTGGTCAGCTGCCTCATTCGATGCTATTAACGCATTCGCGACTTCATCCTTGGGGGCGCCACGAAGGGCGTATTCGCCGATCTTCGAATGCCAGTCTTGCTTTCGCACTGATGGCGCCGCGCTTGAAATCGGCCAAACCGGTCTTTTGAACTCGGGCGAACCGTTTGCTGTTGACGTTTGAGGGGCACAAGGTGGGCTGAGCACATGTATTTTCGAGCATTGGCAGCAGACTATGATGGAACCCTGGCCTGCCACGGCGCCATCGAGCCTTCAACCATCCAGGCCATGCTTCGTCTTCGAGAGGCAGGTCGGAAACTCGTTCTTGTGACCGGTCGCGAAATGGCGGATCTCAAGCACGTCATGCCCGATCTGGCGCTGTTCGACAGAATCGTTGCCGAGAACGGTGGTGTTTTATTCGATCCGGCGACAGGTCGGGAGAAGCTGCTTGGCCCTGGACCGCCTGTCGAGCTTGTCAGAAGTCTGATGGCGCGTGGGGTTGAGCCTATTTCCGTGGGTAGAACGATAGTTGCAACATGGCAGCCACACGAAGCTGCGGTCCTTTCAGCTATCTCCGAGCTCGGGCTGGATTATCAGATCATCTTCAACAAGGGCGCCGTGATGGTGTTGCCCTCAGGCGTCACGAAGGCCACCGGTCTGGCTGCAGCTCTTCATGATCTTGGACTTTCGGCCGCGAACGTCGTCGGCGTCGGTGACGCGGAAAATGACCGCTCGTTCCTTGCTGCGTGTGGCTGTTCCGCAGCGGTCGCCAATGCTTTGCAGTCGGTGAAAGAGAGCTGCGATCTCCAACTGAAGAATGATCACGGCACTGGAGTTGTCGAGCTCATCGAAGTCATGTTGACGCAGGATGCCGCTATTCTTCCGTCCGAGCGCCGAGGCATCTGCTTTGGTATCGATTCGACAGGAGCTCGTGCGATCCTGACGCCGCAGGAGTCCTTGCTGATCCTTGGAGGCTCGGGAAGCGGAAAGTCGCGCTTCACGACCATGCTGATCGAGCGCATGATGGAGCGGAAGTTCAGCATTTGCGTGCTGGACCCTGAAAGCGAATATGGAAACTTCGAAGCAGCCGTGGTGATAGGCGACGACAAACAGGCGGGGAGCATCGCCGAGGCGATGCGTCTCCTGTCCCGCGGGATCAATGTCGTCTTCGGCACGCTGGCGATCAATCTCGATGCACGCCGCCAGCTTTTGGCGAAGTTTGTTCCCCAAGTCCTCAATTTGCGCACAACTCAAGGTCGCCCGCATTGGATTGTGGTCGATGAGGCACACCACTACCTCTTTCGGAGCAGTAGAGAGACCGCCACCACTCTGGCGCGGCACGGTCAGGGCATGGTACTGGCCACAATCACCCCTGAGTGGCTCCCGCAACAGACCGTTTCTACTGTTGATCATGTGATTGCCTTCGGGACCACTGCGCTGGAGCTTCTCAGCCAATGTTCGAACACGCCGCTGCAGGTGCGCAGCGAGTTCACGCGGCGTAATCCTGATCAGGCGCTGTTGTGGTCGCGCAGTTCACCTGGAGAGGTTCGTCTCCTGCAAATCCAGGGACCGGTCCAGGTTCATGAGCGGCACAGGGGCAAATATGCGCTCGGCGATGTAGGCGAGGCCCACAGCTTCTATTTCTCCTGGTCAGGGGATGGAGCGGATCATCGCGCTCATAATCTTGCAGAGTTCATCGAGCAGTCTCGTGTCATCCCGGCCGAGGTCTGGACCCGCCATTTGAGAGCTGGCGATTTCGCCGCGTGGTTTCTTCATGTCATCCGCGACGAAGAACTGGCGCGGCGGACAGGGGAGATTGCAGGCGACGAACAGCTCTCGGTGGTGCAGAGCCGCGACCTGATCGAGACCGTGATACGCGACCGCTACGCGATCCCTATGGAGGGATCACGCTCGGGGCCGGATGGATAACCGACCGGAGCGTCCGTTATCCATCACCCCATGTTATCCGAAATCCGGCTCGATCTTTCAGGGCGCCGTGTCGCCGGCTTCGTTCGCCATTTCGGCTTCCGAAACGTTCTGCTTGACCGCGATGAAGCTGTCCGGCGTGACCGAAATGCTATCTATGCCGCATAGCGTTGGTGCGGGGATCAGGAGATGTGCGGAATTCGGTCTTTGATGGGCCGCTTATTTGGTTGCTCCCGCCGATGCCTCGCAACGAATGGATTTCGGGCGTCCACAGGCAAGCATTCGGTTAAGTATGGCCACGCCGATTGCAGCCTCTGTCTGTTGAGCAAGGAATGAGCGAGCACGCAAACGCGGCCCGATAACGCCCTTGTATCGACCCATCGCGGTTTCAACCAGAGCTCGTTTGCCATAGCCGGTTGATGCTTGCCATTTCAGCCGGCCGTCTATCTGCATGGAGGTTATGTGGTCGTCTCTCTGGCAGCATGCTTGGGCGGTAGGCCGTTCAACCGCGTTTGATCGCGGTGGAATGACGAATCTTGCGCCTGCGCTGTGATGGAAAACAGCGTCGTAGGTGGGAGTACCATCATAGGCTCCATCGGCAGTGAACTGGCCGACCTCATCGTCGACCTGAGCCAGCAATGGCTCCATCTGCGAGGCATCGCCGGCTTCCTGATCTGTCAGACTATGTGCAATGATCTCGCCACTGTCGGCATCAACAGCCAGGTGTAGTTTTCGCCAGCCACGCCGGGACTTTGTCCCATGCTTTTCTTCCAGCCATTGGCCAGCGCCATAAACTTTGAGGCCGGTACTGTCGACCAGAATGTGAAGGGGGCCGCTCGCCACAGACTGGCGGTCGTTGCTTCTGGCCGATGGCTTCCAGGTTCTGGCTCTCTGGCTCAGCGTGGTGTGATCGGGCAGGCAGATCCAGTCCCATCATGTCAAGCACCGAACTCAGAAGTCCTTCGCTCTGGCGCAGCCGCAGCCCAAATACCATGCCCAGCATCAGCGTCTTTTCGATCGCCAGATCCGAACAGAGCGGCTTGCCACCACGCGTCTTGCGCCTTGGGGCTGCCCAGCCCGCCAGCGCTTCTGGCGTAATCCAAAGGGTTAAAACCGCCACGACGAAGGAGGCCCGCCTCATACTCCGCCCAGTTCGTTACCTTGAACTTCATCTTGCCGATATGATGGCGGCGGGCGGCGTTGTGCTTATGCGGCATGCGGGACCAATCAAGCTATTTTCGATCCTGGTCTCATAGATACAAAACGTTGAAATTTGATCCCTGCACCAACGCTGCCCGATGATAAAGTGCATTGCCTTTGGTCGCGAACGTCAGAAGGCTAGCCTCCGTTCCCCGTGATCTGTGCCCCCAGATGGCCCACACCGAAAGCGACGGCCCCTGCTCCGGCACCGATGAGCAGCATCTCGACGCCGGCGCGAAGAAACGTGCGGTCGGTGAAGTAGGCGCGCGATGCACCGACGAGGAATAACATGGTCCCGGCCAGTACGACGGAGAGTGCAAAGCGCGATATCTGAAATGGCGGAAGGAGGTAGGCCAGAAGCGGGACGAATCCCGCCGCGATGAAGCCGCAGAAGGTTGCCGCGCCGTGGCGGGATGCTTCACGCAAAGAGGGGCGATCACTGGATTTCGATCTCTCTGACAGGACGTTGCTTGCCGCCATGGAGATTCCGTCGGCGAAGAGGCTTGCAAAGCCGAGGACCAGAATGGCATTGATGGAAAGGGAGGCGCCGACGATACCCGCAACGATGGCGAATGTGGTGACGATCCCATCGTTGGCGCCGTAGATCAGTTCCGGAAGGTAGCGACGAACCAGGGCCGTGGCGCCGGCGTTTGAACTGTCGCGCCTCATGCCGGATGCGCCTTGGACACCGGCCCTGTTTCCGCCGTGCCGACATAGGCGTCGAGCAGAGCTGTCGCGAGCATTACCTCGTTGATGTCGCGATGCTCGCTCCAGGTAGCGGCACGTTGGTTCTGCGGCTCCGACCAGAAGGAGACGATGCGGCTGCCGATGTCGGCGCTGCGCTGCAGCTCCCGCAGATGCGGAATGGACAGTTCCGGAAAGGCTGCTTCAGAAACAGGTTTCTTTGACATTGGATTCTCTCGACCGCATTGGAACTGCAGACCGGCTGTGCCGGTCAAGTCTCATATCTTTAGACCATTGAATGCAAACCTGCCTTGATACGCATCAATCCACGGCAAAGCGATTGCGCCCCCATTCACACATCGCGATCTTCACCGAGAACAGGCTGAAAGACCTGCAGAGCTTTTGGTCGATCAAGTCCCTATTGCCGGGGCGAAAGAACTCACTGTCAACGCCCAGACCAGGTCGCGTCAACCAGGGCAACGACCTGATCGAGTTCGCCGCCGGCGTCGATTTCTGTCCAGATCATGGGTCCTGCACCCCGCTTCAGCTGCCTATGCAACACCTCGACATCCGCGTCGGAGGCGTCAGCGGTGCGCGCGGCAATGCGACGTTCGAGTGTGGCGGGATCGGAATTGAGCCAGATTGCGTCGAACGGGACGCGCAAACGTGCTCCCAGATCAATCACGGCCTGACGATCGGCTTCGGCGAGAAAGGTCGCGTCGATGATGACGCTGTGCCGGGCAAGCAGGATCTGCTCCGCCTCGTCCAGCAACCGGGCATAGATGTTGCTGTTGACGTCGGACTGATACGCCGCGTCGGGCAGCCGCTCCAGCGGCTCGACGCCGAACATCGCCTTGCGTTCCAGATCGCTGCGCAGGTGGACGGCGCCTGGAGAAGCGCCCAGTCCCGGAGCGATGCGACCGGCCACCGCGGTCTTCCGGAGCCGGAGAACCCTCCGACGGCCACCAGTCGTGGTGGTGAGGGGGTGAGGAAGCCGATGGCCTGCTCAAGGTAACTCTTTGCCTCACGGGCCATATCGCCGGCGACAGTTCCCGAGATGGTTTGCACCGCAACCATGGAGCGGATGGCGGCACGGATGCTCAAGAACAGCGGCAGGGTGGCGAGCCCGGTGAAATCTTCCGATTTCCTGAGATAGCTGTTTTGCAGGGCATTGGCTTGTCCGGTCAGTTCCCGGTGCAAAAGGTCCATCACCAGGAAGGCCAGATCGTAGAAGGTATCGCATGTGCCGAGCCGTTCATCGAACTCGAGCGCGTCAAAGGGCACCGTCTGCCCCTCGATCATGACCAGGTTTTTCAGATGCAGGTCGCCATGGCATCGGCGCACGTGTCCTTCGCTGGAGCGCTGCGACAGAAGTAACGCGACGTCGGCATAGGTCCGATCTGTTCGCCTGAGGAAAGTCGCCAGTCGGTCACGGCCCAGAGCAGACTCCGTGCCAGCAAAGGCCTCGCGCAATTCATCAACGATCTCGCTAATCAGCACCGCGCCGTCAAGTGGGCGTTTTTCGGCCGCGGCGTGGAGATCGGCGATGACGTGGCCCAGCCTCTCGGCAAGTTCGTTGTCGAAATTGCCGGCGTCGGCGATGCAGGTCAGCTCGTCCTGGCGGCGAAACCTGCGCATCCGCAGGGCGTATTCCACCGGTTCCCCGTTGCCGTCCAGCGCGAGCCGGCCGGACCCTTCGCGGGTGATCGTCACCACCCGATCATAGATCGCAGGAGCCGATGGGGCGTTCAGTGCAAGCTCATGCGCAATGACCTTCCGGCGCGCGTCGAGCTTGCTGAAGTCGAGATAGTTGTACTTGACGGCGCGTTTGATCTTGAACGCTTGATCACCGGCAAGAAACACGTAGGCCGAGTGCGTGGTGATCATTTCGACAGGTGTGGCGATCCCGTAGGTTGCCGAGTCTTTCAGGACAGGT
>Ga0076930_100778_pt1 | contig 23923 bp, 25 predicted proteins | sample HotLakConsoUCCRE_FD_71149 | JGI IMG/M metagenome (GOLD analysis project Ga0076930, IMG submission 71149) | Hypersaline microbial mat communities from Hot Lake, Washington, USA - Hot Lake Consortium UCC-RE (version 3) (version 3) ...
TGCGCGCCAAGCGCGCCGAGGGCGGCGTGAGCGTGATGACCTGGATCAGCCTCGTGGGCGTCACGCTGGCGGTCTTTGCGCTCGTGGCGACGCTGGCGGTGCGGTCGGGGTTCCGGGCCGATTTCGTGGATACGATCGTGGGCGCGAACGCCCATCTGACCGTGCGCCAGCAGCGGCAGGAGATCATCACGGTCACCCAGGGAGACCAGACCGTCGAGGTGCCGCGCTGGGTCGACACGATCGCGGATTTCGAGAGCATCGCCGCGGATCTCGCCGCGATACCGGGCGTCGAGAGGGCCAATCCGGTGGTCTATGGCGAGGGGCTGGCGAGCAAGGGCGAGGAGGGGACCTTCGTGCAGGTCTTCGGCATCGCGCCCGAGGAGTTCGCGGCAATTCCGCTGATCGCGGTCCCGCAGGACAGCTTCGGGGACCTCGCGGATTTCGGCCGGGTGCCCGAGGGCGTGGCGCTGGGCTCGGGCGTTGCGCAGGCGCTGGGCGTGGGCGTCGGCGACCGGGTGAGCCTGACCACGGCGGGCGGCGTGCAGACCGCCGTGGGCCGCTCCCCCCGGCGCGCGTCCTTCGATGTGGTCTACGTGTTCCAGACCGGGCGTTACCTCACCGATTCCACACGGATCTACACGCCGCTGGATCAGGCGCAGCCCTTCTTCAACCGCGAGGAGCGGGTGGACCAGATCCAGATCTTCGTCGAGGACCCCGACGCGGTGGAGGCCTGGATCGACCCGGTCTACCGGGCCCTGCCGCAGGGGGCGCTGCTTTATTCGTGGAAGGACAACGAGGGGGCCTATCTGCGGGCGCTGACGGTCGAGGACAACGTGATGTTCGTGATCCTGTCCATTCTGGTGCTGATCGCGTCGATGAACATCATCTCGGGCCTCATCATGCTGGTGAAGAACAAGGGCCGCGACATCGGCATCCTGAGGACCATGGGCCTCAGTCAGGGCTCGATCCTGAGGGTGTTCTTCATCTGCGGCGCCTCCATCGGCACCATTGGCACGGCGGTGGGGGTTCTTCTGGGCTGTCTCTTCGCGATCTACATCGATCCGATCTTCTCGGTGGTGAACTGGGTCTCGGGGGGCGGGGTCTGGGACCCGTCGATCCGGGGCATCTATGCGCTGCCGGCGAAGCTGGAGCTCGATGACGTGCTCTCGGCGGTGGGGCTGTCGCTGTTCCTGAGCTGGGTCGTCACGATCTTTCCCGCCCGCCGCGCGGCGCGGATGAACCCGGTCGAGGCGCTGCGCTATGAATGAGCTGGCGCTGACGGGGGTGACGAAGGCCTACAACCACGGACGCCCCAACGAGGTCACCGTCCTGCAGGGCGTGGACCTGACCGTGGCCGCGGGCGAGGTGGTGGCGCTGGTCGCACCCTCGGGGGCAGGGAAATCCACGCTGCTCCATATCTCGGGGCTTCTGGATACGCCCGACGCGGGCAAGGTGGTTCTGGGCGGACAGGACATGACCGCGCTGCCCGACCGGCGCAGGACAGAGGCGCGGCGCAGGGAGGTCGGCTTCATCTACCAGTTCCACCACCTGCTGCCGGAGTTTTCCGCGGTGGAGAACATCGTGCTGCCGCAACTTGCCAATGGCGTGCCGGCCGCCGAGGCCGAGGCGCGGGCGATGGAGCTGTTGGAGACCGTGGGGCTCGGGCCGCGGGCCGCGCACCGGCCCGGCGCGCTGTCGGGCGGGGAGCAGCAGCGCGTGGCCTATTGCCGGGCGCTCGCCAATGCGCCGCGGCTTCTCCTGGCCGACGAACCCACGGGGAACCTCGATCCGGGAACCTCGGACGTGGTGTTTTCCGCGCTGATGGACCTGGTGCGCGGGACGGGGCTGGCGGCGCTGATCGCGACGCACAACCTCGATCTCGCCGCGCGGATGGACCGGGTGGTTCGGCTCGATGCGGGCCGGGTGATGGCCTGAGGGCGTCTTCCTGCACCTTGATCGGGGTCAAGGCGCGGCGGGTCTGGGTCCGTCAGTGTGGCGGGATACCGGCGGGCACAGCCGGGGCCGGGAGGAGAAGAGCATGAGACGGATCACGGGCATGGCGGCGGCGCTGGCGCTGGCGGGCTGTGCGGCGGAAGAGGGCGTGGACCTCGACAGCGCCGGGGCGATGCGGTTCCAGCAGGACTGCGCCGCCTGTCACGGCGTCGACGGGCGCGGCAGCGGCAGCTTCGGCACTGCCCTCATCACCGCGCCGCCGGACCTGACGCGGATCGCGGCGCGCAACGGGGGGGTCTTCGACCTCGACGAGGTGATGACGGTGATCGACGGCTATCACCGGGGCGAGCGCTTCAGCGCGGCCATGCCGGAGTTCGGCGCGGGCGACATGGGGCCGATGGTGACCATGCCGGGGCCCGAGGGTCAGGGCACGCCGGTGCCGCTGGGGCTCCTGGAGCTGGGGCGGTATATCGAGAGCATTCAGCGGCCATGAGGCCTGGAGGGTGAAACCATGACCATGACCGGACGGATTTTCGCGGTGCTGGCGCTGGCGGCGCTGCCTGTGGCGGGGACGGCACAGGAGAGCGGCACGCAGCTTTACGAGCGGCACTGCGCCTATTGCCACGGCGCGGATGCCACGGGCGACGGGCCTCTGGCGCCGGCGCTGATCCTGCAACCGCCGGACCTGACGCGGCTTTCGGAGCGCAATAACGGCGTGTTCCCGGTGGAGCGGGTGGTGATGCGCATCGACGGACGCGAGCCGCTGGTCAGCCACGGCAGCCCGATGCCGGTCTTCGGGCCCTTTTTCGAAAGCGGGCGGCAGGCGGCCATCGGCACGGCCTCGGGTCAGCCGATCCTTGCCGACGAGCCGGTGGTGACGCTTACCGAATACCTGCGGGACCTTCAGCGATAAGGGTCTCGGTCGCGGGCGTCAGGCCCGAGATCTCGAGGATCAGCTTGCGGCGCAGGGCATCCACGAAGGTGGCGCGGCTCTCGGCGGCGATGGCGAAGCTGTTCGGGCCGCCGATGATCTCCGCCTCGTAGGTCTCCAAGAGCCAGGGACGTTCGGTCAGGATCGGCAGGCCGTTGATCGTGACGCCCGCGTTCAGCACCGTCTCGCGGGCCTCTGCGATGGGGGGGCCGCCGTAGTTGTTGGCGCTGTCGCCGGAGAAATCGATCACCCGCCGCCAGCCGGTGACGTCGTTGCCCTCGATCGCTGCGAGTCCCGCCAGCAGCGCCGAGCCGATGGCATTGCGGCCCGTGGCCTGGCGCGGCGGGATCAGCAGCGCCTCGGCAAAGGCGGCGGCGTCCGCCTCGGTGGCGATCACGGTCCAGTCCACCACCACCACCTGGTTCGCGGCCCATTCGATATAGGTCACTGCGATCGACCCGTAGGCGGTGCCCGCGATGGCCGCCAGCACCGCCGGATCGGTCAGCGCCTCAGCATAGCCCTGCCGCTGCAACCGGATTTCCGACGCGTCGATGGAGCCCGAGGCATCGGCCAGCAGCACCAGTTCCAGATCGGTATCCTGGGCTGCCACGGGCGTGGCAAGGGCGAGGAGAAGGGCAAGCGCGCGCATGTGACCGAAGGTAGGGCGCGCGCGCTCAGCTGCAAATGCCTTGGGTCTGCGCGTCGCGCCACGGCACGAGGACCGACGCGGGGGGCGTCCAGCGCCCGAGCGGGAGGTCCTCGGCGATCAGCGCGCGCAGGCGTTCGGTGCGGGCGCCCTCGGGGTCCAGCGCGGCGCAGCAGACGTATTCCTCCACGATGCTGGCCTGCTGTTCGTAACCGTAGTCGAGAAACGCGCGGCTTTCGCTGTCGTCGAAGAGATAGGGGTCCTCTTCGGTGCGATGCTCGGCGGCGACGCGGCCGAGGGAGAAGCCGGTCACCTCGCGGTTCTGCCACTGCCAGACATGGGTCAGCTCATGGGCGAAGAACATGGCGGCGGAGAGGTTCATCTCTTCCGGCCAGCGCGGGGTGTAGTCGTCGAGATACCAGTCGGGGCTGGCGAAGAAATGGTCGAAGAGCACCACGCCGGCGGTGCGGGCGGTGAACTCCGGCCCCGGCGGCGGCGGCACGATCTTCTCGCGGCAGGTGGTGGCGGGGCGCGTGGGGAAGGTGAAGCTGAAGAGGCCCACGGGCGGGGCGGGGGCGATCCTGGTGGCGGCCAGCGTCTCCTCGGGGAAGAAATTCCGGGCGAAGTCCTTCTCCGGCTCCGTCAGCGGCCGGGCGCAGGCGGTGAGCAGGAGGAGGGCGGTGAGGACGGCGCGGTGCATTGGGGGGACTCTAGCCGGATCGGGGGCAGGGGAAAGAGGGGGCGTCCACATGTGGACGGTCTCGCAAGTCGTTGGAATCGTGGTAAAATCACTGTGGACGCCACGCGGCGTTAACGATTTTGGCGGCGCCCTCGCGGGGGTGTGATCGGGCAAGATCCCCGGCCTGCGGTGGCCCGGGGCCGGCGCGCTCAGGCGATGCGAGTCATCTCCGACACCGTGGCGCGGTTGACCAGCCGCGCCCGCGCCTCGGCCGCGCCGGAGATGTGGGGCGAGGCGATGTGGTCCTGCCAGAGGTCCCGGGTCTCCCAGATCTCGAAGAAGACGAAATGGCCGGGATCGAGGTCGTCCCGGTGCAGGTCGTACTGCACGCAGCCCTGTTCGGCGCGGGTCGGTTCGACGAAGGAGGTCAGCAGATCAGCGAGCGCGTCCTCGTGGCCCGGGTTGGCGTGGATGTCGGCGACGATGGTGAGGGGCATGGCGCGGCTCCGGTTGTGGCTGGGCGCACCATGGGGGGTGGGGCGCGGCGGGGCAAGGTGCGGGTCGATGGGGATGGGGGAGTGGTGCGCGTTGAAAGCCCACCCTGCGGCGTGGCGCGACCCCGTGGGGGGCGCTTTTGATGCGCACCCTTGCGCGGGTTGGGGTGGGATGGTGCGCTACGCCGCGGCGCGACCGCGTAGTGTGCGCTTTTAATGCGCACCCTTGCGCGGGTTGGGGCGGGCGGAAGGTGCGCATTAAAGGCGCACCCTACGGTTCGCTGCGGATCAGGTTATTCCTCAACTTCCAGATGCGTGTTCAGTTTTGCCCATAGAACCAAGTCATCTTTGGATTGTGACGAAAAAACATGGTCGAGCCGAGATGAATTTGTCTGCAGACGATAAGAACCCTCGCCATATATCAGTGGAAAGTGCTCGCCATGTATTTCTACATCGACCGCTTCGTCGTCGGTGAGGCGGGAGCGATCAAAGCCCGCAAGGCTCTTTACCGTCTGATTTTCAAGGCTGAGTGTCTTGTATATCCATTTCCGGTTCATTCGAACATAACGGTCGCTTGCTGCTCTAAGCTTTCGAGCGACGCGCCCTATTGACGGATTGGAAAATGAGTAAACAGTTACTATAACGCCAGCATCAGAAAGACTCTCTACCAAAGGAACAAAGTCTCCATCAGCTCCATAGAGTGAGCAAGACTTTATTACACCAGAGTAAGCCAGGCGAACGGCATCTATTGCCAGCTTTACATCTACACCCTCCTGCTTTCTGTTCTTTCCCTTCTTAGTCAAGACGCCATACTTATTAATTACTCCGTCCCTCGCTTCAAGAGATTGCAGCCAATCGGGAGTGTCTACTTCGTGTTCAATGGCTGAGTATACATATCTTCGGTCGTGATCTGAAATGAAAAAGAGTCGGGAGAAATCGAATTTCAAGAATTCTTTTTCTTGCACGCCAGCATCTTCAAGCACCTTCTGGAAGCTTCGAAGAATATTGTCCGCGTCCACGAAGGCGTAATCTGGTCGATGTCTAACCTGATGTGTTGGCGCTGTTGCTTCTTCTTCTTGAATTAATAGGAGGCGTTTCCTCAAACATCCAACTCCTCAACAAACCTCGCATTCTCGCTGATATACTGAAACCGCAGCTCCGGCTTCTTCCCCATCAGCCGCTCCACGAGATCGCCGGTCTCGCCCGGCTCGTCCTCGTCGATGGTCACCCGGATCAGCTTGCGCGTGGCGGGGTCCATGGTGGTGTCCTTGAGGTCCTTGGCATCCATCTCTCCAAGGCCCTTGAAGCGCTGGACGTCGATCTTGCCGCGGCCGCCGAGGCCCTTTTTCAGCCACTCCTCCTTTTCCGCGTCCGAGGCCACATAGAGGCGTTTCGGCCCCTGCGTCAGGCGGTAGAGCGGCGGGCAGGCGAGGTAGAGGTGGCCCGCGTCGATGAGGGGGCGCATCTGGGAAAAGAAGAATGTCATCAAGAGCGAGGCGATATGGGCGCCGTCCACGTCGGCATCCGTCATGATGATAACCTTCTCGTAACGCAGGTCATCTATGTTGAACTTCGTCCCGAGCCCCACCCCGAGGGCCTGGCTCAGGTCGGAGATTTCCGCGTTCGATCCCAGTTTGGAGGAGGCAGCACCGAGAACATTCAGGATTTTCCCCCGCAACGGCAGCAACGCCTGGGTGCGCCTGTCCCGCGCCATCTTTGCGGAGCCGCCCGCCGAATCGCCCTCGACGATGAAGATCTCCGTGCCGGCCCGCGCGGAGGCGGAGCAGTCGACGAGCTTTCCGGGCAGGCGCAGCTTCTTCGTGGCCGATTTCCGCGCGGTCTCCTTTTCCTCGCGCCGGCGCAGCCGCTCGTCGGCGCGCAGGACAAGGAAGTCGAGGATCGCGCCGGCGGATTTCGGATCCGAGCCGAGCCAGGTGTCGAAATGGTCGCGCACGGCGCCCTCGACCAGCTTCTGCGCCTCCATCGTGGCCAGCCGGTCCTTGGTCTGGCCCACGAACTCGGGCTCGCGGATGAAGCAGGAGACCATGGCGCAGGCCCCCGAGACGAGATCGTCCCGGGTGATCTGCGCGGCCTTGCGGACCTTCGCGACCTCGCCATAGGCCCGCAGGCCCTTGAGGATGGCGGCCCAGAAGCCCGCCTCGTGGGTGCCGCCCTCGGGCGTGGGGACGGTGTTGCAGTAGCTCTGCAGGAAGCCGTCGCGGGAGGGCGTCCAGTTGATCGCCCATTCGACCTTGCCCGGCACGCCGAACCGGGCCTGGAATTCCACCGATCCGGCGAAGGGCCGGTCGGCATAGGTGGAGGCGCCCGCGAGCTGCTCGCCGAGGTAGTCGGCGAGCCCGCCGGGGAAGTGGAAGACGGCCTCGGTGGGCGTGGTCCCGTCGTCGATCTCGGAGGTCCAGCGGATCTCCACGCCCGAGAAAAGATAGGCCTTGGACCGGGCCATGGCGATGAGGCGGGCGGGCTTCAGCCGGTGGGTGCCGAAGATCTCGGCATCGGGATGGAAGGTGACCTCGGTGCCGCGGCGGTTGGGGGCGGCGCCGATCTCCTGCAGCGGCCCGAGGGGAATCCCCCGGGAGAAGCGCTGCTCGTGGAGCTTTCGGTCGCGGGCGACCTTCACGACCATGCTGTCCGACAGAGCGTTGACGACCGAGGCGCCGACGCCGTGCAGGCCGCCCGAGGTCTGGTAGGCGTCGCCGCCGAACTTGCCGCCGGCGTGGAGCGTGCAGAGGATGACCTCGAGCGCGGATTTGCCCGGGAATTTCGGGTGCGGGTCGATAGGAATGCCGCGGCCGTTGTCGCGGATGGTGCAGGAGTGATCGGCGTGGAGGGTCACCTCGATCCGGGTGGCGTGACCGGCCACGGCCTCGTCCATGGAGTTGTCGAGCACCTCGGCCACGAGGTGGTGCAGGGCCCGGTCGTCGGTGCCGCCGATGTACATGCCGGGCCGCTTGCGCACCGGCTCGAGCCCCTCGAGCACTTCGATCGAGGAGGCGTCATAGGTGGGATGGGCCCCGGAGAGGAGATCGTCTGCCATGGCTGCTCTTTCTTAATGCTTGGCAGATAGTGTGGCAGGAGCGGGCGGTACGGGCAACGGGTTGTGCAGGCTTGTCCACAGGAGAGGTCTTGCGGGCGGGCCCCGACCGGGGGAGGCTGGGATCAGGCGAGGGAGGTGGCGATGACGGTTGCGGTGGTGGATCTGGCGGCGTTCGAGGCGTGGGATCTCGCGGTCGCCGATGCGGTGGACCACGCCTGCCGGGAGACGGGGTTCCTCGTGCTGGCCGGGCATGGCGTGCCGGAGGGCGAGGTCGCGGCGCTCCGGGCCGCGGTGCGGGCGTTCTTCGACGCGGAGGCGGGGCTGAAGGAAGCGGTGCGCGCGGGCCCGGGCAAGCCCTATGGCTATCTCGGCCTCGGGGCGGAGGCGCTGGCGCGTTCGAAGGGCGCGGCGACGCCGCCCGATCTCAAGGAGAGCTTCAATGGCGGGCCGCTTTCGGTGCCGGCGGAGGAGACCGATCCCGATGCGCTGGCCTTCTGCTACGCGCCCACGCCCTGGCCCGAACTGGCGGGGTTCCGGGAGGCGTGGGAGGCCTATTACCGGCGGATGGAGGGGCTGGCGGCGCGGGTGATGGCGCTCTTCGCGGTGGCGCTGGGGCGCGATGCCGCGTTCTTCGCCTCCGCCATCGATGCGCCGATCTCGGCGCTCCGGGCGCTGAACTACCCGGCGACGGACCGGCCGGCCGAGGCCGGCCAGCAGCGGGCGGGGGCCCATACGGATTACGGTTCGCTGACCATTCTGCTGCCCGACGACCACAGCCGCGGGCTCGAGATCCGGGCGCCCTCGGGGGACTGGATGGCGGTCGACCCGGTGCCGGGGGCCTTCGTGGTTAATATCGGCGACCTGATGGAGCTCTGGACCGGGGGGCGCTGGCGATCCACCTTGCACCGTGTGGTTGTGCCGGAGGAGATGGCAGGACAGCGGCGGATGAGCCTCGCCTTCTTTCACCAGCCGAACTGGCATGCCGAGGTCCGACCGATGGAAGGCGGGCAAAAGAGCGTCATGTCCGGGCCGTATCTGATGGGCAAGTTCGCGGCAGCCACGGCGTGACCTCGCGTCCGGTGTGACATCTGACGTTTCGTCATGCAACCACAGGGTGAAATCTGCCCAAATTTTGCCACAGCTGGTATGGAGGTTGAGCCCGTTACCGCCGCTGCACCCCGGTCCGGGATGGTCCCGCGGGGCGGGCAGAGGGCGGCCTACTCGACGGCGCACCCGGGATCGTGGCGTCGCAAGGACCGGTAAGCAAGGACCGCGCAAATGAAACGGGCACTGTTCTCGAGAATGATACGAACCGCCGTGGCCGACGTCCCATCATCCTATCGCACGACCGTGCGCTGGCTTCCGAAGATCGGCGATTTCGTGCCCAACTTCCGGGCCGAAACGACGATGGGCCCGCTGACCTTTCACCCCTGGGCCGAGGGGCAATGGACGGTGCTGTTCTCCCATCCGAAGGCCTATACGCCGGTCTGCACGACCGAAGTCGCCTCGCTGGCCGCACTGCACGGCGAGTTCCGCAGGAGGGGCGTGCAGATCCTCGGGCTGTGCGCCAGCAGTCTCGAGGAACAGCTGACCTGGCATCACGAGATCGCGCAGATTTTCGGGCACTCTGTTCGGTTTCCGATGATCTCCGATGTCGACGGCGAACTCGCGCAGCTGATGGGCATGGTGCACGGCAAGGAGCATGAGGACTGGCCGATCCGCAAGACGCTGATCATCGATCCGGGCCTGAAGGTCCGGGCGATCAGCGAATACCCCATGGTCGTGGGCCGCTCGAGCGAGGAGACGCTGCGCCTGATCGACGCGCTGCAGAGGGTCACCGCATTCCGGGTCGTCACCGGCGCCGACTGGGAGAAGGGCGACCGGGTGATGCTCCATCCCGGGGTTGACGCTCCTCCGGCCCTCTTCGCACGGCAGGTCCGGCCCTACCTCGTCGCCTGCGACGACCCGATGGGGTCCTGATCCCCGCACGGCATTGCGGCAAGGGGCTGGTCCGCTAGGGTGCTGCGGGCGGGGCCGGCCCCCGGCCCCCGGCACATGAGCAGAGGAGCGGAGCGAATGCGTATTTTTCTCACCGGAGGCAGCGGCAAGGCGGGGCGGCATGTGGTGCCTTATCTTCTGGCCCAGGGCCACCGCGTGACCAACGCGGATCTGGTGCCGCTCGACCATCCCGGGGTCGATGACCTTCGGGTGGATCTGACCGATGCCGGACAGGTGTTCTCTGCGCTCCATGCCTGGGCGGGGTTCGACGAGATGGAGGCGCCGGCGGGCACGCCGGTGCCGCGCTACGACGCCATCGTGCATCTCGCCGCGGTTCCGCGCATCCTGCTGGTGCCCGACACCGAGACCTACCGGGTCAATACGCTGTCGACCTTCAACATCCTCGAGGCGGCGGCGAAGATGGGGATCGGCAAGGTGATCTATGCCTCGTCCGAGACCACCTATGGCGTCTGTTTCGTGCAGGGCGAGGTAAAGCCCGAGTACCTGCCGGTGGACGAGGAGCATCCCGTCCGGCCGCGGGACGCCTATGCCGCCTCGAAGGTGGTGAACGAGGTGACGGCCCAGGCCTTCCAGCGGCGCACGGGGGCGGACATCTACGGGCTGAGGATCAACAACGTGATCGAGCCCCATGAGTACGCGCAGAATTTCCCCGCCTACATGGAGGATCCGAGCCTGCGGCGGCGCAACATCTTTGCCTATATCGACGCGCGGGACCTCGGGCACATGATCGACCGCTGCCTGAAGACGGACGGCCTCGGCTACCAGGTGTTCAACGTCGCCAACCCCGACCATTCGGTCGGCGAGACCACCGAGGAGATCCGGGCGCGGTTCTACGCGGATGTCCCGCTGCGGCGGGAGATGGGCGCGCGGGAGACCTTCTACGACATCTCGAAGGCGAAGCGGCTTCTGGGGTTCGAGCCGAAACATGCCTGGCGGGCGGAACTGGGCGAAGGCTGAGCGGTCAGGTCAGGTCAGGTCAGCGGAGCGGCCTGCGGCCGCGCCGTGCAAGCCGTCCGCCGCCTGCGGCGGCGGCCGGCGGGAGGGGGGCGCTGCCCCCCCGCCTGGCCGGGGGCCAGGCGCCCCCCGGGATATTTCAGGCCAGAAAAACGGGGGGCGGGGTGCGGGCTGCGACGGCGCGCCCAGAGCCCGGCGGGCTCAGCGCAGGGCGTCGAGGAGGGCGCGGGAGGGCGCGCCGGTCACGGGCAGGCCGTTGGCGCGCTGGTAGGCCTCGATGGCGGCCGTGGTGCCCGAGCCGATGATGCCGTCGGGGGTGCCCGCGTCGAAGCCTGCGCCTGTGAGGCCGCGCTGGATCGCCTGGCGGTCGGCGAGGGTGAGGCCCGCGCCGTCGGGCGGGAACCGGCCCTGGATCGGGCCGCCGCCGGCGAGCCGGTCCGACAGGTGCCCCACGCCGATCACGTAGTTCACCGCGTTGTTGTAGCGGGCGATCACCTCGAAATTGGCGAAGGCGAGAAAGCCCGGGCCGCCGGGCTGCGGCACGATCAGGGAGGCGGAGCCCGCGGGCAGGGCGCCGCCCCCCGGGCGGGTTACGCCGCGGGCTGCCCAGTCGGCGGTGGGGCGGGTCTTCCTGCGGCCGAGGAGGCCGGGGTCGATCCCCGCCGGCACCGCCACCTCGAGGCCCCAGGGTTCTCCGCTGCGCCAGCCGGCGCGGGCGAGGTAGTTCGCCGTCGAGGCGAGGCTGTCGGTGGGATCGTCGCTCCAGATGTCGCGGCGGCCGTCGCCGGTGAAATCCACCGCGTTCTCGAGATAGGAGGTGGGAATGAACTGGGTGTGGCCCATGGCGCCGGCCCAGCTTCCGACCATGCGCTCGGTCGTCGTGTCGCCCGATTGCAGGATGCGCAGGGCGGCCGTGAGCTGGCTTTCGAAGAAGTCGCCGCGGCGGCCGTCATAGGCCAGCGTCGAGGTGGAGGAGATCACCGGGATCAGGCCGCGGCGGGTGCCGTAGCGGCTTTCGAGGCCCCAGATTGCGGCTACCACGTTGCCCGGCACGCCGAAGCGCGCGGCGATCGCGTTGAGGCTCGTGCGCTGCTGTGCGAACGCGGCGCGGCCCTGGGCCACGCGCTCGTCCGAGGCGGCGATCTGGAGGTAATCCTCGGTGGTGCGGGTGAATTCGGTCTGGTTGCGGTCGCGGGTAACGACGCCGGGCAGGTAGCCCTGGCCCGCGAAGGCGCGGCTCAGCGTGGCAGGGGAGATGCCGCGCGCCTCGGCCCGGGGGCGGAAGGCCGCGACCCAGGCGCTCCAGCCGTCGTTGGGCTGGGGGAGCAGGTCAGGGCCGAGAGTTTCGGCGCCCGAGGGTCCGGCGGGACCCGCGGCGCCGGCGAGACGGGGCGCGCCGCCGCAGGCCGCGAGGGTCGCGGCGGCGGTGGCGAGCAGGAGCGTGCGGCGGTCGAGCGGGGTCATGGGCGGCCTCGGGGTTCGTCTCATGTCCTGTCAAGGTGTGCGGTGGCGGGGCGGCGGGGCGCAAGCGCTTTTTCGGTGACCCGGCGGAGGCTCGCGGATCGGGGCTGCGCGTTTTCGCCGGGACCCGCGGGGAGGCACTGGACCGGAGCGGGGCGGAGGGGTAAGGCCCGGGGCCATGGGAGACATCACCGGTCCAGTCCGCGCGCCCTTCGGCGCGAGAGGCCATCTGCGGGCGCTGATGGTTCTGGGGCTGCCGCTGATCGGGTCGAACCTCGCGCAGAACCTGATCCAGTTCGTCGATGTGCTGATGCTGGGCTGGTACGACGTGACCGCGCTCGCCGCGGTGTCGATCGCCACGCCCTACTGGTTCACGCTGTTCCTGCTGGGCGCCGGCTTCGCCTGGGCCGTGGCGCCGCTGGTGGCGGCGGCGGTGGAGGCGGGCGACGGGGTGGCGGCGCGGCGGATCACGCGGATGGGGCTGTGGCTGTCGGTGGCGGCGGGCTGTCTCTTCGTTCCGGCCTTCTGGTGGTCGGGGCCGGTTCTGCGCTGGCTGGGGCAGACCGAGGAGATCGCGGGGCTTGCGCAGGAGTACCTCAGGATCGCGGGCTGGGGGCTGTTTCCGGCGCTGTTTGCCATCACGCTCAGGTCGTTTCTGTCGGCGCTGGAGCTGGCGGGGATCATCCTGTGGGTGTCGCTGGCGGCGGCCGTGCTGAACGTGGGCCTCAACTGGGTGCTGATCTTCGGCAACCTCGGCTTTCCGGAGATGGGCATCGAGGGGGCGGCGCTCGCCTCGGTGTCGCTGCATGTGGCCTCGGGCATCGGGCTTGCGGTCTATGCCGCGAAGCGCTGCGCGGAGTACGATCTCTTCACGAGGTTCTGGCGCTTCGACGGGCAGATCGCGGCGCAGGTGGCGAAGCTGGGCCTGCCCATGGGGGTGACCACGGTGGCGGAGACGCTGCTGTTCTCGGCCTCGGCGGTGATGATGGGCTGGATCGGGGAGGTCTGGCTGGCGGCGCACGGGATCGCGCTGCAGCTCGCCTCGCTGACCTTCATGGTGCATCTGGGGCTGAGCCAGGCGGTGACGGTGCGGGCGGGGCGGGCCTATGGCCGGCACGACGAGGCGGCCTTGCGGCTCGGCGGGCTGGTGGCGCTGGGGCTGTCCGGGGCGATGGTCGCCCTGACCATGGCGCTGTTTCTGGGGGTTCCGGGGGCGCTCATGTCGATCTTCGTCGATCCGGCCGATCCGCTCCGGGATGCGATCATCGCCGCGGGGGTGACGCTGCTGGCGATCGCGGCGCTGTTCCAGCTGGTGGACGCGGCGCAGGTCATGACCATCGGGCTGCTCAGGGGCGTGCAGGATACGACGGTGCCCCTGATCATCGCCATTGTCAGCTACTGGGTGCTGGGCATTCCGGCGGGCTGGCTCCTGGCGTTTCCGGCGGGCATGGGCGCGCCGGGCATCTGGCTTGGCATGGTGGTGGGGCTGGGGGCCGCGGCGGTGGCGCTCTCGGTGCGGTTCTGGTGGGGGACCGGGCGGCTGCGGGAGGTGCCGTAGGGGGCCAGGTGGCGCGGGGGGCGCGGCTGTCTGGATGGGTGCGCGTTGAAAGCGCACCCTACGGGTTCGGGCGAGTGACGGGTCGGGCGAAGGGGCAGCCGTCGGGATGGGTGCGCGTTGAAAGCGCACCCTACGGGGGTGTCATGCCGCGGCGGGCGCGGTGGGCGGCGGTGGCGGTGTCGCGGTCGTATTCGGTGCGGATCCACTGGTCGATGGGGATCGGGGCCTTCGCGTTTCGCGCGGCGTAGAGGTCGAGGATGTCGTCGATCACGCCGGCGGCCGAATTGCGGATGTGCAGATATCGGAAAGACAGGTGGCGGCGGGCCTCATGCAGGCTTTCGCCCTCCTTCAGCATCATCCAGAGCACGGCGGCGAGGCCGGTGCGGTCGGAGCCGGACTTGCAATGGATCAGGACCGGTTTCTCGACCGCGTCGAAGGCCTCGATCAGGTTTACCAGCCGCTCGCGGGTGGGGGCCTTGGTGGCGTTGAGCTTCACGTTCACGAGGGTGAGGCCCAGGGCCTCGCAGGCCTCGCGCAGGAAAAGGTAGTGGGCGAAGACATCCTCTCCGCGCAGGTTCAGCACCGTCTTCAGCCCGTGCCGGTCGCGCAGGCGGCGCAGGCGGCGCAGCGTGGGCTGGTTCGAGCGCCAGACGCCGGGGGCCATCTGGTACTGGTTCGAGAAGAGCCGGCGGATATGGGCGTGGTCGAGCCAGTTGTAGTGCCATTGCGCCTGGCGGCGGGCGGCGGGCGTGGAGATGTCGGTGCCGAAGGAGCGGCGCCAGCGGCGCTCGGCCCGGGCGAGACGTTCGGAGAGGCTGGCCATGGCGGGCATGTGGCCGATCGGGGGCGATTGCGCAAGATGGGCCGGGGGCCGGGGGACGGGTCAGGGCCGCCGGGGCGAAGACCGCGCCCGGTACCGGGCGGCTCGGTGCCGGTGACACCCGGGATGGCGGCCGGAGCGCCCCGCCCTCACGCCTCGCCGCTGGATTTCAGAAGCCGGTCGGCCTTCTTTCGCACCAGCACCGAGCGCAGGTCGTGCATGGCCAGAAGGAGCGTGTCGGTCACCTCTTCGAGCTGCGCGTCGGTGGCAGTCGACTGGACCCAGTGGGTGGTGGTGTTGAGGTAGTCCACCGCCCGCAGGATGTCGTCGATGTTGCGCCGCTCCAAGAGTGCGATGCGCTGGGTCATCCAGGCCTCGATCTCGGCGATGTCCTGCGCGCTCAGCGCGCGGTCGCCATGGGGCTTGATCTCCCGCTTCTTGACGTTGACCACCGCGATCTGGTCCATCTCGATACGGCGCTGGCGGTTCTCGGTATCGACGCGGAACACGGCTGCGCCGTTCTCCCGGATGCGGAAGTAATAGTCGGGAAGCTCCGCGCTCATCGCCCCGTCTTCGCTCCTGCCCCGTCAGGAGAGCCCCTTGCAGAACCGCTCGATCCGGTCGCAGGCCTCTCTCAGCGTGTCGTCCGACAGAGCGTAGCTGACGCGGAAGGCTGGCGAAAGACCGAAGGCCGCGCCATGGACCACGGCGACGCCGGCCTCCTCGAGAAGCGCCATGGCGAAATCCTCGTCCGTGCCGAGACGGCGGCCCCGGGCGGTCGTCCGGCCGATGAGGCCCGCGATCCCCGGGTAGACGTAGAAGGCTCCGTCGGGGCGCGGGCAGTCGATGCCGGGGATGGCGGCGAGGCGGCCCGCCACGAGATCGCGGCGGCGGGCGAAGGTGGCGCGCCAGTCGGCGAGGAAGTCCTGGGGACCGGTGAGGGCGGCGAGGGCCGCGTGCTGGGAGATCGAGCAGGGGTTCGATGTCGATTGCGACTGGACCTTGCGCATGGCGGCGATGAGCGGTGCGGGCCCGCCCGCATAGCCGATGCGCCAGCCGGTCATGGCATAGGCCTTGCTGACGCCGTTCATAGTCAGGGTCCGGTCCGCGAGATCGGGCGCGATCTCGGCCAGGGTGGCGAAGGTCACGCCGTAGGTCAGGTGCTCGTAGATGTCATCCGCCAGACACCAGACATGCTCCGCCGCGCGCAGAACGTCGGCGAGCGCCGCGATCTCGGTGGGGGTGTAGACGGCGCCGGTGGGGTTGGAGGGGGAGTTGAAGATCAGCCACTTGGTCCGGGGCGTGATCGCGGCCTCGAGCTGCGCGGGCGTGATCTTGAAGCCCTGTTCGGCGGGGGCGGGCAGGATCACGGGCTCGGCACCCGCAAGGCGCACCATGTCGGGATAGGAGACCCAGTAGGGCGCGGGGATCAGCACCTCGTCGCCCGGATCGAGCGTGGCGACGAGGGCGTTGTAGAGCACCTGCTTGCCGCCCGAGGAGACGGTGATCTGGTCGCGGGTGTAGGCGAGCCCGTTCTCGCGGGCGAATTTCGCGGCGATGGCGTCCTTCAGGTCCGCGATGCCGTCGACGGGCGTGTAGCGCGTGTGCCCGGCCTCGATCGCGGCGATGCCCGCGGCGCGGATATGGGCGGGCGTGTCGAAATCGGGCTCTCCGGCGGCAAGGCCGATGACGTCATGCCCCTCGGCCTTGAGGGAGAGCGCCCGGCCGGCCATGGCGACGGTGGGCGAGGGGGCGACGCGGGAGAGTGTCGCGGCGAGCGGATACATGGTCGGTGTCCGGTGGATTGCTGGGCCTGCGTGTCTTAAGAGGAGGCGATCCGGGAGACAAGCGACGCATAGGGGGCTTCGGCATGACGGCGGACACGGTGGAAGGCTGGTTCAGCGAGGAGGCCGCGACCTTCGGCGACCGGCTGGCGGCGGCGCGCGAGGCCGCGGGGATGACCCAGAAGGACCTCGCCAAGCGGGTGGGCGTGAAGGTGACGACGCTGGCGCGCTGGGAAGAGGACCAGGCCGAGCCGCGGGCGAACCGGTTGCAGATGCTCTCGGGAATGCTGGGCGTGTCCCTGCGCTGGCTGCTCACCGGCATCGGAGAGGGGGTGGACCCGCCGGGCGCCGAGACGATGCCGCCCGAGGCGAGCGCGCTCCTCGCGGAACTGCGGGCGCTGCGGACCCAGACAGAGAGGACGGCGGACCGCATCGGGCTTCTGGAAAAGCGGTTGCGCGTCCTGCTGAAGGTGCAGGCATGAGCGTGGGCGCGGAGACCCGCGAGGTCCGGCTGAAGCGGATGCGGATGCGTGCGGGGCGGCGCGGGATCAAGGAGATGGACCTCATCCTTGCGGCCTTTGCGGACCGCGAGATGGCGGGGATGTCCGGGGCCGAGCTCGACGCCTTCGAGCGGCTGATGGAGCAGAACGACCAGGATCTCTACCAGTGGGTCTCGGGCCAGGTCGATGCACCGGAGGCCCATGCGGACCTCGTGGCGCGGATCCGGGCGGGTCTGTAGAGCCGTCGTCGCGGCCGCCGCAATGACGGCCGCCACGGGCGGCCCCGGAGCAGCCGCTGCCGGTTGGGGCACCGGGCCCTGATACCGTCGGGCGTCCCTCGCGTTACTGACGAGCGGGCAGGGCCTGGAATTGGACCGGACAGAAATTCCTTGAATCGACGGCATTGACCTGCGAGCCTGTTGCCGTCGGCCCGAGTCAATCGGGACCGGAAAGATTTCGATTACGCTTGGGAAATCCGGACAGGAGAAACCTGGAATATCTGAGAAGAGGACGGAACGAATGACGTATTCGATACATCGAAACGGATTGATTCCCGCGGCGGTCGCGATCCTTCTTCTCGGTATTCCCGCCGCATTGCCGGCACAGAGCTATGAGCCGCCCGATCCGCAATCGGCGGCGGAGGCGGCCCTGCCGGAATATGATGCCGAGGCCCGGCTGAGGGGCAAGTCCGCGGTCGAGCATGCCGAGGATCTGGGCGATCCGATGATGATGCGCCGGCTGATGGCGCTGGAGGCGCTGATCGACATGGGGCCCGATGCGCTTCCGGCGCGCGACGTGGTGCGTTTCGTGGTCGAGCATGACGGCGGCACCGGCTTCACCGATGAGCAACTCGACGATCTGCGCATGGGGGCGCTCTCGGCGCTCTATGCGATGCAGGCGCCGGAGACCGAGGATCTGCTGCGCCAGAAGATCATGGACCCGTCGTTCGTGTCGCGCGACAGGTCCTACGCGGGGCTGTTGAACGCCGCGGTCCAGGTGGGCATCGACGAGGGGACGCTGGCGCAGGATGTCGTGTCGCTGGTCGCCGCGGAGCCCGACCATGCGGTGCGCCTGATGCTGCTGGAAGAGCTTCCAGCCGAGGCGCAGCTGGCGCTGGAACAGGCGGTGTTCGAGGCGCCCCATGGCAACCGGGTGGCGCGGCACATGCTGGACCGGCTGCCCGATCTGACCTTTCTCGACGATGCGGAGCGGCTGGCCTATGCGGTCGAGCATCTGGAGTCGGCGGGGCAGGGGCAGCGCCACACCCGCGAGGTTCTGGCGGGGATCGGGTCCGAGGCGGCGCTCGATGCGGCGCTGGAGATCATTCCGCCCGAGGGCATATCGCGGTCCCAGATCATCGCGGGCTTTGCCGAAGGACCGATGGCGGAGACCTACCTGACCGACCGGCTGATCGGCGAGATCGGCGCAACCGACGGCGAACAGGAGATCTCCCACGGCGTCTCCACTCTCGAGCGGATGCTGCGGGACGACGCGACCGGGCTCTTTTCGCAGGCGATGGCGGAGCTGCTTGAAAACGGGCCAACGGCGCTGCACCGGGCCGTGGGCGCAGAGCGTCAGGCGCTTCATGTGATGCGCAATCCGGACATCGATACGGCCGCGGCGCTGCGCCCGGTCTTTGCGCTCGCAAGCGACGAGACGGCCGCGCCCGAGGCGCGGAGCGCGGCCGCGTCCGCCCTTGGCCAGTTTCCGACGCAGCTGGCGGAGGGCGATCCGGAGTTCTTCATCGCCGAGGCGGTCGCGCTGATCTGGTCTGCCGGAGGTCCGGCAGAGGCCGAGCTTCCGCTGGCGTTGCTGATGCCGCTGATGTCCTCTGTCGAAAAGGCTCCCCGCGTGGTCGAGGCCATCGACGCCGGCTACGAGGCGCATCTGACGGATTGGTCGATCAACGCGGCCACCGCGGTCGCCATCGCAAGCGGCACGACCCGCGGTCTGGAACGGTCGCAGACGCGCGAGACCGCCGCGATCATGATGGGCCGGGCATTGGAGAGCCGGGCCATCGACCTCGGTTACCTCGGGCCGCAGCTGGCTCGGAACGGCGCCGCGCTGGCCGATCTGGAGCAGAATACGGTCGCCGGTGTGATCGGCACCTACGAGCCGACGATCTTTGCCGAGGACAAGCCGTCGAGCTACGATTTCGCCATGGAACCCTACATGCGGCCGATGCTTGTCCGCCCCGCCTGGTTCGCGCAGGACCCCGAGGCGAAGGCCGAGTGGGTCGCGTTCCTTGAGCGGGTCGTCGATCTGGATGACGAGAATTTCAGCCCCTATGCCGCCCGCGCGCTTGACGCATTGTGATGCCCCTGCGCCGTGCCGACGCCTCACCTGACCCCATCACCGAGGATCTTCCGATGTATCAGCCAGCCCTTCTGTCCCGCACCGCCGCCGCCCTCGTCGCGGCGCTGCTGCTCGCGCCGGGCCTCGCTCAGGCGCAGATGGGCGGGCATGGCCCGGATGCCTGGCGGGTGACGGGTGTGTCCTCCGACGACGTGCTCAACCTGCGGATGGGGCCGGGCACCAGCTATCCGATCATCGGCTCCTTCGCCCATGACGCGACCGGCCTGACGATGACGACCTGCGTGCCGTTCATGACCGAGGCCCAGGGCATGATGCTGACCCGGGAGGAGCGCGAGCGCCTGAACCTGCCGCCGCGCTGGTGCCTGATGAGCGACGCCGAATTCCGCAGGCAGGGCTGGGTCGCGGCGCGGTTCCTCGAGGAGGATTCGGGCGGACCTGAGGCCGATCCGGTCGGCGACCGGATGATCGAGGATGCGGTGTCGCTGGTCTCGCGGCTCTACACGCGGCACGAGCAGGCCATGCGCGGCGAGGCGCTGAGCCCGTTCAGCCATGGGCGCGCCGCGGATTTCTTCTTTGCCGGTGATGCCGCGGCGGTGGCGGACGGCCCGTGGGAGGCGGACCCGCTCTACAATGCGCAGGATTTCGACATCACCAACCTGCGCGTCTTTGCCGACCCCGAGATGCCGATGTTCCGGGGCATGATCACGGTGCGGGTCGAGTTCGAGAATTTCGGCCAGCCGCAATCGGTGGAGGTCAACCTGCGTCCCGATCCTGACCAGCCCGGCAGGCCCGCGCCGGTCAGGATCATGCGGCTCGACCACGGCGACTGGGTGTTTCCCTGACGCCCGGGGTCACGCCATGTGGAACTGCTTCGGCAGAAGGAACGGGAAGCCGGTGGCGGGGTCGACCTCCACCTTCATGATCGGTCCCATCCATTCGCCCCATCTCGCGTTCACCGGGTCGTCGGCGAGGATGGCTTGCGTGCGCGCGAGGTCGTCGGTCTCGAAATAGCCGAAGAGCGTGAGGCCGTGGCGGAAGATGTTGTAATTGCTGATGCCTGCCGCGCGCAGGGCCTCCAGCATCTCGGGCCAGATCTCGTCGTGGCGGCGTTTGTATTCCTCTTCGTGTCCCGGGCGGACTTCGAGGACCCAGGCGTATCCGGGCATCAGGCGGTTCCTCCGTTCCAGTGGTGAAAGCAGTCGCGCAGGGCGACGATCTCGGTCAGCACGTCGTCATACCAGGTATTCATGTAGTCCTGGTGGACGGGCTCGATGGCGAGCCAGCCGTCGTAGCCCGCGCCCTCGAGCGTGGCGAACATGGCGGGGAAATTGAGCGTGCCTTGGGCGAATTTCGCCTGCAGATGGCCCATTTTCGCCTGCCGCAGGTGGACGTGGACGGCATGGGGCGCGAGGGGGTCGATTTCCTCCTGCCGGTAGCCGAGGCAGGCGAAATGCGAATAGTCGAGGGCGAGGCCGACGCCGCTTGCGTCGACGAGGCGGCGGACGAGGTCGGGGCTTTCGGCGAAGGACTGGACATGGGGCTCGAAGCAGAGCCGCGCGCGGTGGTCGAGCGCGATCGCCTGCATCTCGCGCAGGGAGGTGGCGGAGGCCGCAAGCGCGTCGGCGCGGGACTGCCCGGGGTTCACGATGCCGGGCAGGACGAAGACCGAGGCGATGTTCGCGGCATCCGCAAAGGCCATAACCTGCCTGAAATCCTGCAGGTTTTCATTCAGGGAGGCGGGATCGGCGAGGTTGCGGCCGGTGAGGCCCTCGCCGAAGAGGTGGTAGTAATTGGGGACCGGCATGTCGAGCGCGTGGATTTCCCCGGCGGCCTTTGCGGGGTCCGCGAGGATCAACGCTTTGTTCAGACCTGACCGGTAGAAGAGGGACACTTCGATCGCCCCGATGCCCAGCGCGCGGGACACGGCGGCGGCCTCGGTCAGGGTCAGGGAGGGCATGGACCATGAGGTGAGCGACAGTTTCATTCGACCTCCTCGGGCTTTCCGCTCGCGGCGGACCGGTAGAGGGCGTGGATCGCGGCGGTGACCTCCGCCCCGCAGGCGGCGTCGGAGGCATTGGTGACGGGCTCTCCGGCGCAGAGCCGGGCGAAGACCCGTGTGGGCAGGCCGCCGTCGTAGACCGGGCGGTCGGTGATGGTGGCGGCGTCGTCATCGCCGTCCATGCGCCAGAGCTCGACGCGCATCCGCTCGTTGTCGAAGACGACGACGCCCTCGGTGCCGAAGATGCGCACGTCGGTGTGCATCCCCTTGTGCTTCGGCACGGTGGAGGCGCCCGACAGGACCACGGTCGCCCCGTTCGTCGCCCGGGCGGTGGCGGCATCGTAGAAATCGACCCCGGATCTCGAAAGTCCGGCGGCGCAGTAGACAGTTTCGAGCCGGAGGCCCGACACATGGATCATCCACGCCAGCGAATGGCTCATCTGACCCCAGGCATAGCCGCCGGCGCGATTCGGATCGGCCCAGGTGGAGGCGGGCGGGCGGAAGAGGTGGTCTGCGGTCTCCTCCATCGGTTCCCCGGCGAAGAGATCATGGAGCGGCGAGCCCATCTGGCAGACGACGTGGCGCACCTCGCCGATGCGGCCCTCGGCGACCCATCTGCGGGCGGTCGCGGTATAGTCCTCGAAGTTGAGGCCGGTGGGCACCAGCACCTCGCGTCCGGCCGAGGCTGCGGCGGCGGCGATGGCGCGCCCGTCGTCGGCGGTGGTCGCCATGGGTTTTTCGACGAGCACGTGGCATCCCGCCTCCAGCCCCGCGATGGCGGGGGCGGTATGGGCGACATGGGGCGTGGCGACGACGAGGCCGTCGAGTTTTTCGGTGGCGAGCATCTCCGCGAGGTCGGTGTATCGGGCGGCGATGCCGAATCTGTCGCCGGCGACCTTCAGGCGGTCCTCGTCAAGGTCGCAGAGGGCCACCACCTCGGCCACCCCCGATGAGGCGATGACGGGGATGTGGTTGAACGTGGCCCACCAGCCGATGCCGACGATGCCGATGCGGGCGGTCATGGCGTTGCTCCTTCTTTCGGGGTGGATGTTGGCGCGCTGGCGGTCATGGCTCGCCCCCCTGCGCAATGGTCGAGCGGTAGACGTTCGACATATGGGCGGAGGCCGCGCGGGCGGCGGCATCGGCATCCCGGGCGCGCAGCGCCTCGAGCAGGGCCGCATGGTCCTTCAGGCTCTGTTCCAGCACGCCATGGGTCTCGGACGCGCGGCGGCGGAAATCGAGGCCGATGACGTTGAGGCTCTCGCCGATCCGTTTCAGGAAGCCGTTCCGCGCGCCGGTCCAGAGCGCCATGTGAAAGGCGAAATCCGAGGCGCGAAAGGCGTCGGGATCGCCGAGGGTGTCGCGCTGGGCCGCAAGGATGCGATCCAGCGCGTCGATCTCGGGGTCGGTCATGTGCACGGCGGCGCGGCGGGCGACATCGCTCTCGATCAGCATCCGCGCCTCGTAGAGCTCGGCCACGTTCATGTCCTCGAGGGAGAGGTAGAACTGGATCGGGCCCAGCAGGGCCTCGGCATCAAGCGGCGAGATATAGGCGCCGCCGCCCTGCCGGGTCTGGACCACGCCGAGGATCGAGAGGCCCCGGATCGCCTCGCGCACCGAAGGGCGCGAGACGTTGAGCGACAGCGCGAGATCGCGCTCTGCGGGAAGCTGGTCGCCGGGCTTCAGGTCCCCGCGGCGCACGAGGTCGAGGATGCGGCCCGCGACGAGCTCGGCCACGCTCTCGCGCTTGATCGGCGCGTCGAGGGAGGGGCGATTCATCCTGTGGCCTCCTGCGGGCGACGACGCAGGCGGATGCGCGGGACGATCACCGAAGCGATGAGCAGCACGCCGATGACGCCGGTCTGGATGTGCCCGGTGATGTTCATCAGCGCCATGCCGTTCCTGAGGTTCAGCACCAGGAGGATCGAGAGGGCCGTTCCGATCATCGTGCCCACCCCGCCGAAGATGGACACGCCGCCCAGAAGCACGATGGTGATGATGTCGAGCTCGAAGCCGAAGGCGACATCGCCGCGCACGGCGCCGACGCGGGCGGCGTACAGCAGGCCGGCGAGAGCGGCGATGGTGCCCGAGGCGACGAAGAGGATCTGCTTGTGCCGCCCGGTGTCGATGCCGGCGTATTCGGCCACCTCCCGGTTGGTGCCGATCACGTATGTGCGGCGACCGAAGCCGGTATGGGCGAGGAGGACATGGCCCGCCACGATGAGCATGGCGAAGACGATCAGCGAGAGCGGGAACGGGCCCACGAGCCCCTGCTGGCCGAGTCTGTCGAACCAGTCGGGGAACTCGGTGATGCCGCGATCCTCCACGAGGACGCGCGCGAGCCCGCGGAAGCCGATCAGCGTGGCCAGCGTCACGACGAGGGAGGGAAGGCCCACGCGGGTGATGAAATATGCGTTGAACGCCCCGCCAGCGGCGCCGATCAGCAGCACCAGCGGGATCGCGGCCCAGGCGGGCACGCCGGCCTGGAAGAGCCAGCCGAAGGCGCAGGCTGCGAGGCCCATCATCGAGCCGACGGAGAGGTCGATCTCGGCGTTGACGATGACGAAGGTCATGGCGACCGCGACGATGACCTTCTCGATCGACAGCTGGAAGAGGTTGATCTGGTTGCCCATCGTCATGAACTGCGGGGTGAGCGCCGTGTTGTAGAGGATGACGAAGATCACGACACAGGTCAGGAACCCTTCCCAGCTCTGCAGGCGGGCGAGGAGGGTCTTCATGGGCGCACCTCCCTTG
>Ga0076930_100782_pt1 | contig 23860 bp, 26 predicted proteins | sample HotLakConsoUCCRE_FD_71149 | JGI IMG/M metagenome (GOLD analysis project Ga0076930, IMG submission 71149) | Hypersaline microbial mat communities from Hot Lake, Washington, USA - Hot Lake Consortium UCC-RE (version 3) (version 3) ...
CTTGATCGCCTGGGCGAGCTTGCGCTGGTTCTTGGCGCCGACCGCGGTGATGCGGCTGGGAACGATCTTGCCGCGCTCGGAAATGTAGCGCTGCAGCGTGCGGGTGTCCTTGTAGTCGATCTTCGGGGCGGCATCGCCATCGAAGGGATCGCTCTTGCGACGGCGGAAAAACGGTTTTGCGGCCATGTGGTCTTACTTCCTTTCGATCAGGCGCGTTCGCGGCGGCGTTCGGGGCGCTCGTCGCGCTTCTGCATCTGGATGGACGGGCCTTCCTCGTGCGCGTCGACCTTGATGGTCAGGGTGCGCATGACATCGTCATGCAGACGCATCAGGCGTTCCATCTCCTGCACCGCCTCGGAGGGGGCGTCGGTGCGCAGGAAAGCGTAATGGCCCTTGCGGTTCTTGTTGATCTTGTAGGCCATCGTCTTGACGCCCCAGTACTCGGTGTCGACCACCTTGCCGCCGTTGTCGGTCAGCACTTGGGAGAAGTGTTCGATGAGGCCCTCGGCCTGCGCGTTGGACAGGTCCTGACGCGCGATGAAGACATGCTCGTAGAGCGGCATGGCTTGTCCTTGTTGTCGGGCGCGCATTTCATAGGACAGGCGATGATCCTTCCGCACCTGCCCACGAGAGACTGCGCGGATGAAAGAAACCGCGGAAGGAATGGGGCCTTATACAGAGAGCTGCGGTCCGTGCAAGGGCCGGGCGCCGCCTGATCATGGCCCGGGGATGGCCCGTCGATGGCCGCGCATGCGCCGCTGTTTCGCCCTCTTGGCAGGGAATAATCGAAATCGAGACGAATTGGATGGACCTTTCACGCAGAGGCGACCGACCCATGACGATGGCATTCCTCGACGGCCCGAGCGGTCTTGTCCGGGCGGCTCCGGCGGCACCGGGAGACCAGGTGAGCATCGACGAGACTCTCTGGGGCTACGTGGTGCGCGCGGAGGCGCGGCACGCCTGGGCAGCCTGGCTTGCGCGGCGGCTGGCCTTTCTGGTGGCTGCGGCGGCTGCGGTGTCGATCTCCTTCCTGTGGCTGATGCCGGGCGTCGCCTCGCCGCTGGGGAAGGTCGGGGCGACGGGTCTGCTGACAGGCTTCGCGGGAATCGCGCTCTGGCTTGCGGGGCGGGGCTATGTGCCGGAGACCCATGTCGATCTGCGGCTGCGGGAAGTGCGCGAAGTGCTGCGCGACATCGACGGGCGGACGCGGGTCGTTGGGCGCACGGCGTTCGGCGATATCGGCGGTGTGCACATCGATCGCTTCGGCCAGCCCGCGGGACAAGGGCGGCTGGTGCTGCGCTGGCGCAATACCGGTCGGAAGATGACCGTCGCAGCAGGGGCGGAACCCGCGCTGGCGATGCTGCGGGACCGGATCGGGCGGGATCTGCTGCGGGGACGCACCTGAGCCGCTTTGTTGTGCCCGGACCCCGAGCGCGCTAGACCGGCGCGCAACGAGGCAGAGGGGGCAGGATGCGCGCGTTCGTCTTTCCGGGCCAGGGGGCCCAGACCATCGGCATGGGGCGGGATCTGGCGGAGGCCTATCCGGCCGCGCGGGCGGTTTTCGAGGAAGTCGACGCGGCCCTCGGAGAGAAGCTCTCGGCGCTGATCTGGGAAGGCGATGCGGAGACGCTGACGCTGACCGCCAATGCGCAGCCGGCGCTCATGGCCACCTCGATGGCGGCGATGGCGGCACTGGAGGCCGAGGGCGTGGAGGTCACGGTGGCGGGTTTTGTCGCCGGGCATTCGCTGGGGGAATATTCCGCCCTGTGCGCCGCGGGATCGCTGACGCTGGGCGATACGGCGCGGCTGCTGCGCATCCGCGGCCGGGCGATGCAGGAGGCGGTTCCGGTGGGCGTGGGGGCCATGGCGGCGCTGCTTGGGCTCGATTTCGAGAGCGTCGCGGCGGTGGCCCACGAGGCTGCGCAGGGCGAGGTCTGCCAGGCCGCGAATGACAACGATCCGGGCCAGGTGGTCGTGTCGGGCCATGCGGGGGCCGTGGCGCGGGCGGTGGAGATCGCCAAGGCGAAGGGTGCCAAGCGGGCGGTGATGCTGCCGGTCTCGGCGCCGTTCCATTCGGCGCTGATGGCGCCGGCGGCCGAGGCCATGCGGGCGGCACTCGCGGAGGCGGATGTGTGCGCGCCGAAGGTGCCTCTGGTGGCCAATGTCACGGCAGGCCCCGTGACCGACCCCGACGAGATCCGCGCGCGGCTGGTGGAGCAGGTCACGGGCTCGGTGCGCTGGCGCGAGAGCGTGGGTTTCATGCTGGCGCAGGGGGTCACGGAATTCTGGGAGATCGGCGCGGGCAAGGCGCTGTCGGGCATGGTGCGCCGGATCGACCGGGAGGCGGTGTGCCTGCAGGTGGGCGCGGCGGACGAGGTGAAGGCGGCGGCCGGGGCCGCGCGGAGCTGAAGGGAAAGCGGGCATGTTCGATCTGACGGTTAAGACGGCGCTGGTCACGGGCGCTTCGGGCGGCATCGGCGGCGAGATCGCGCGGGCGCTCCATGGTGCGGGCGCAGTGGTGGGCCTGTCGGGGACGCGGGAGGCGCCGCTGGAGGCGCTGGCGGCGGAGCTGGGCGAGCGCGCGCATGTGCTGCCCTGCGATCTGGGAGACGCGGAGGCGGTGGACGCCCTGCCGAGGCGCGCGGCGGAGGCGATGGGCGCGCTCGACATCCTCGTGAACAACGCGGGCATCACCCGAGACGGGCTCTTCATGCGGATGTCGGATGCCGATTGGGACGACGTGCTGCGCGTGAACCTGACCGCCGCCATGCGCCTGAGCCGCGGGGCCGTGCGCGGCATGATGAAGGCGCGCTGGGGACGGATCGTCAACATCGGCTCCATCGTGGGCTCCACCGGGAACCCCGGACAGGTGAACTACGCGGCGGCGAAGGCGGGGCTTGTCGGCATGTCGAAGGCGCTTGCCTACGAGGTGGCGAGCCGCGGGATCACGGTGAACGTCATCGCGCCGGGCTACATCGGGACCGCGATGACCGAGAAGCTGACCGACGACCAGAAGCAGGCGATGCTGGGCCAGATCCCCGTGGGGCGCATGGGCGATCCGGCCGAGATCGGGGCTGCGGCGCTGTACCTCGCCTCGCCGGAAGCGGGCTATGTGACCGGAACGGTGCTGCACGTGAACGGCGGGATGGCGATGCTCTAGGGCTGTTGCGGGGTACCGGATCGCGTCCTTGTGAAAGCGTTTGCCTGCCCCGGAATCTCTGCTATAGGCGGCCCAATCGAGCCGGGGGACGATGCCAGTCGTCCCTTTTTGCCCGCAAAGGGCAGAGATGAAAACGGGCCCCATCGCCCGCGAAGAAGTGAGGGATAGACATGAGCGACGTCGCTGATCGCGTGCGCAAGATCGTTGTGGAGCACCTTGGTGTTGACGAGGAGAAGGTGACCGACAACGCCTCCTTCATCGACGATCTCGGTGCGGATTCGCTCGATACGGTCGAGCTCGTGATGGCCTTCGAGGAAGAGTTCGGCATCGAGATCCCCGATGATGCGGCGGAGACGATCCAGACCTTCGGCGATGCGGTGAAGTTCATCAACGACGCCCAGTAAATCCCTTTCGGGATCGGCCTCTGTGGCCACGAACGGCGCCCCTTCGGGCGCCGTTGTCGTTTGGGGCTGGTCCCGCACCGGGACGACCGGCGCGGCGGGCGCTTGCCGCCCCCGGGACCCCCGCTCTTGCCCCCGCTTCGGTGGTGAGGCTATCAGGGCCGTAAGAACCTGCAATATTCGGGGGCGCGACATGAGGCGAGTGGTGGTGACGGGTCTGGGTCTGGTGACCCCGCTGGCCGATGGCGTCGAGCTGTCCTGGACGGCGATCCTGGCGGGCAAGTCCGGCGCGGGGCCGATCACGCGGTTCGATGCCTCGCAAGTCGTGACCACCTATGCCTGCGAAGTGCCCCATGGCGACGGCACCGGCGGGACCTTCAATCCCGACGCCTACATGGAGCCCAAGGAGCAGCGGAAGGTCGATACCTTCATCGTCTTCGCCATGGCCGCGGCCCAACAGGCCGTTCAGGATTCGGGCTGGATGCCGCAGGACGAGCGGGGGCGGCTGCGCACGGGCGTGCTGACGGGGTCGGGCATCGGCGGGCTTCAGTCCATCGCGGAGACTGCCCTGATGATGAAGGAGAAGGGGCCGCGGCGGGTGTCTCCGTTCTTCGTGCCCGGGGCGCTGATCAACCTGATCTCGGGGCAGATCGCGATCCGCTACGGGTTCAGGGGGCCGAACCACGCCGTCGTGACCGCCTGTTCCACTGGCGCCCATGCCATCGGCGACGCTGCACAGCTGATCAAGCTCGGCAAGGCCGACGTGATGGTGGCGGGGGGCGCCGAGGCCGCGATCTGCGAGATCGGCATCGCCGGGTTCAACGCCTGCAAGGCTTTGTCGACGAAGCGCGCCGATGCGCCCGAGACCGCGAGCCGGCCCTATGACGCGGACCGCGACGGCTTCGTCATGGGCGAGGGCGCGGGTATGGTGGTGCTCGAGGAGTATGAGCACGCCAAGGCCCGGGGCGCCAGGATCTATGCCGAGGTCAAGGGCTACGGTCTCTCGGGCGACGCCTATCACATCACCGCGCCGAGTGAGGACGGAGAGGGCGGCGAGCGGTCCATGCGGATGGCGCTGGAGGAGGCGGAGCTTCAGCCCGAGGATATCGACTACATCAACGCCCATGGCACCTCGACCATGGCGGATGTGATCGAGCTTGCGGCGGTCGAGCGGTTGCTGGGCAATCATGCGGGCAAGGTCACCATGTCGTCGACGAAGTCGATGACCGGGCATCTGCTGGGGGCGGCGGGCGCGATCGAGGCGATCTTCTCGATCCTCGCGATCCGCGATCAGGTGGCGCCGCCGACGATCAACCTCGACAATCCCGCCGTGGCAACGCCGGTGGACCTTGCCGCCAATGCCAAGCGCGAGCGGCAGATCGAGTTTGCGCTCTCGAACAGCTTCGGCTTCGGCGGCACCAACGCGAGCGTGATCTTCGGAAAGGTCTGAGCCGATGTGGCGCTCCATTGCCTCCAATGCACTGACGTTCTTCATCGTCGGGCTGTTCCTGCTGGCCGGCGTGGTGATCTGGGGCAGCGAGAGCTACGAGGCGGAAGGACCGCTGGAGCAGGCGGTCTGCCTGCAGGTGCCGCGCGGCGCCTCGATGTGGAGCGTCAGCGAGAACCTGGGCGAGCAGGGTGCGGTGAGCTCTCCGACGCTGTTCCGGATGGGCGTGCAGTATGCCGATATCGCCGACGACCTGAAGGCGGGCAGTTTCCTCATTCCGGAGCGCGCCTCCATGGCGCAGATCGCGGCGCTGGTCACGGGTGACGGTGTGTCCACCTGTGGCACGGAGGTGATCTATCGCGTCGGCGTGAACTCGGCCCGGGTCGAGGTGCGCGAACTGGACCCGACGCTGGGACAATATGTGGAGCTGGTGCGCTTCGACCCCGTGGAGGAGGAGGCGCCCGAGGCCTATCAGGCGGTCAAGACGCAGTCGGATACCCAATACCGGGTGGCGCTTGCCGAGGGCGTGACGAGCTGGTCCATCGTGCAGGCGCTTAACGCGATCGACACGCTGGAGGGCGCGGTCGAAGAGATCCCCGACGAGGGGTGGCTGGCGCCCGACAGCTATTCCTTTGCGCCGGGGGATACGGTCGCGGGGATGTTGGCGCAGATGCGGGCGCGGCAGGAGCGCATCCTCGCCGAGGAATGGGCCGCGCGGGCGGACGATCTGCCCTACGAGACCCCGGAGGAGGCGCTGATCATGGCCTCCATCGTGGAGAAGGAGACGGGCGAGGCGGAGGAGCGTCCGCAGGTGGCGAGCGTCTTCGTCAACCGGCTGCGGCAGGGCTGGAGGCTTCAGACGGACCCCACGGTGATCTATGGCGTGACCGAGGGCCGGGGCGTGCTGGGGCGCGGTCTCAGGCAGAGCGAGCTTGACGCAGAAACCCCCTGGAACACCTACCGGATCGACGGGCTGCCGCAGACGCCGATCGCCAACCCGGGCCGGGCGGCGATCCGGGCCGCGCTCAATCCGGACACGACGGAATACTTCTTCTTCGTCGCTGACGGGACGGGCGGTCACGCCTTTTCGCAGACGCTGGACGAGCACAACCGGAACGTCGCGCGTTGGCGCGAGATCGAGGCGCAGCAGGAGGCCGCCAGCGACGGTTGAGCCGGGCGAAGCGGTGCCCCGGACCTGTCCCAAAGGACAGTCGTTGCCTGCGGTGGCGGGCGACGGCGCGGTTTTGCCTTGGTCCGGGACTGGGCGAGTTTTCAGGGGCTTGCCCCTGAAATGGCCCGAAAGTTACATGAAGATGCAACGGCAATGATCTGAAATCATGTATTTTTCAGCGTTCTTGGCGTATGGTGTCCGCCTTGCTGGACAGTCTTGCCGGTCACCTTGCATGACGCTTGGGCCGTGACGGCTGATCCTTCATCGGATGAACGCACTGGCATTGGCTTGGAACGCATGGCTCAGACAGATGACCGGAAGTCGGACGCTCCCTGGGAGGACTACGCACGCGACGTGCGCAGGGCCGAGGTGTCGCTGCATGCGTTGACGAACGTCCTGACGGACCTCGTCGACGAGACGAAGAAGGATCGCGGGAAGCAGGCGGCGAAACTGCCGGCACAGGCGGCGGAGTTGGCCATGGCCCTGCGCCGCGCGATGGAGATCGAGGAGAAATACCATGCGTGGATCGCCCATCGGCGGAAGACCCTCCAGCCCGGAGATTACGACCTCGACGCCGCCCTTGCCGAAATCCGACGCCGCCTGGATCAGCTCCGGGCCCTCGTCGATTCGGGACCTGCTGCTTGAGGATCTGAGCGTCCACGACACCTGCGCGCTGCCGTGGCTCTGGGAGTTCTGGGCGATGGAACACCAGCGGCCGCCGCCGGGCGACTGGCGGGCCTGGGTGGTGCTGGGGGGCCGTGGTGCGGGCAAGACGCGGGCCGGGGCGGAATGGGTGCGCAACATGGCGGAGGGCTCGCGCACCCTCGATCCGGGGCTTGCAAGGCGTATCGCGCTGGTGGGCGAGACCATCGACCAGGCCCGGGAGGTGATGGTGATGGGAGACAGCGGCATCCTTGCCTGCTGTCCCCCCGACCGCAAACCGAGCTGGATCGCGGGGCGCAACCTCGTGCGCTGGCCGAACGGGGCGGAGGCGCAGCTTTTTTCCGCCCATTCACCCGAGAGCCTGCGAGGGCCGCAGTTCGATGCGGCATGGACCGATGAGCTGGCGAAATGGCCGAAGGCAGCGGAGACCTGGGACATGCTCGGCTTTGCGCTGCGACTGGGGCGCGATCCGAAGGTCTGCGTCACGACAACGCCGAGGGCTTCGCGGGTGCTGCGCGAGTTGCTGGAGCAGGAGAGCACGGTCAGTACCCACGCGCCGACGGAGGCCAATGCCGCCAACCTCGCGCCCGGCTTCATCGCCGAAATGCGGGCGCGTCACGGACGGGGGCGGCTGGCACGGCAGGAGCTCGACGGTCTGTTCCTCGAGGATGTCGAGGGCGCGCTCTGGCCGCAAGGGACGCTCGCGGATTGCCTGAGGGGCGACGCTCCGCCGCTCGACCGGGTGGTGGTGGCCGTGGATCCGTCGGTTTCGGCGGGCCGCGGGGCGGACGAGGTCGGGATCATCGTGGCGGGAGTCGAGGCGAAGGGACCAAGACAGGACTGGCGCGGCTGGGTGCTGGAGGACGCGACGGTCTCGGGGTGCAGCCCGGCGGTCTGGATGGCGCGGGCGGTGGAGGCCTATCGCCGCCATGGTGCGGATCGGCTCGTGGCGGAGGTCAACCAGGGCGGGGAGCTGGTGCGGGAGGTTCTGGCGCAGATCGATCCGGGGGTGGCGTTCAAGCCGCTCCATGCCGTCCGGGACAAGAGCGTGAGGGCCGAGCCCGTGGCGGTGTTGTACGAGCAGGGGCGGGTGTTCCACGCCGGCGGGTTTCCGAAGCTGGAGGACCAGATGGCGGAGATGAGTGCGACGGGCTTTCGCGGGCGCGGATCGCCGGACCGGGTCGATGCGCTGGTCTGGGCGCTGACGGAGCTGATGCTGGGACCGGCGTCCGGTCCGCCGAGGGCGCGGGTGCTGTGAGTCTTCGGATCCGCTGACGGCCTCGTCCCTTCGGACGGGGCCGTTTTGCGTGGGTTTTGCGCCTGGGCGGGTGTCGCCACGCCTCATGCCGGGATCTCCTCGACGCTTCAGGGCCGGACGGCGCAACGGGGTGCGCGCGGTCGGGGCGCACGCCCTTAAGGCTTCGGCTCCATAACGCTCCCCAAGACGCGGCAAGGCCCCGGGCCGAGGAGTGATGGATGTTCGACTTTCTGAAGCGGGCGCAGGGCGAGGCTGCGGAGGCCCCCGAGGCGAAGGCCTCGGCCACCGGCCCCGTCATCGCAATGACCACCTCGGGCCGGGTGGCCTGGTCGCCGCGCGACACCGTCTCGCTGACGAAGACGGGCTTCGCCGGCAACCCTGTGGGCTTTCGGTCCGTGCGGATGATCGCCGAGGCGGCGGCGGCGGTGCCCGTCGTGGTGCAGGATGCCGGCGCGCGCTATGCGGCGCATCCGCTGCTGGCGCTGATCGAGCGGCCCAATGGCGGGCAGGGTCGGGCGGAGTTTCTCGAGGCGCTCATCGGCCAGCTGCTGCTGACGGGGAACGGCTACGTGGAGGCCGCGGGCGCGGGCGAGGGCCTTCCGGGCGAACTGCATGTGCTGCGCTCGGACCGGATGAGCCTGGTGCCGGGGGCCGATGGCTGGCCCGTCGCCTATGACTACACCGTGGGCGGGCGCACGCATCGCTTCGCCGTCGGCGAGGGTGCGAGCCCGGTGTGCCATGTGAAGAGCTTTCATCCGCAGGACGACCATTACGGTCTTTCGGCGCTGCAGGCCGCGGCGACGGCGCTCGATGTGCACAATGCCGCGTCGCGCTGGTCGAAGGCGCTGCTCGACAATGCGGCGCGGCCTTCGGGGGCCATCGTCTACAGGGGGGCGGACGGCTACGGGCATCTGGCGCCCGAGCAGTTCGACCGGCTGCGCGACGAGATGGAGAGCCAGCACCAGGGCGCGCGCAACGCGGGCCGGCCGATGTTGCTGGAGGGCGGGCTCGACTGGAAGCCGATGGGATTCTCGCCCTCGGACATGGAGTTCCAGAAAACGAAGGACGCCGCGGCGCGGGAGATCGCCATGGCCTTCGGCATCCCGCCGATGCTGCTGGGGATCCCGGGCGATGCGACCTACGCCAATTACCAGGAGGCAAATCGCGCCTTCTACCGGCTCACGGTGCTGCCGGTGCTGCAGAAAGTGACGGCGGCGCTTGGGGCCTGGCTTTCGGATCACTCGGGCGAGGCGGTGAAGCTGTCGCCGGACCTCGACCAGATCCCGGCGCTGTCGGCGGAGCGGGAGGCGCAGTGGCGGCGCATCGGGCAGGCGGATTTCCTGAGCGATGACGAGAAGCGGCGCCTTCTGGGCCTGCCGGTGGGGGGGGACGGATGACAGAGCGGGTGGTGGAGCCGGGCGCGCTGCGCGCGCGGGGGCCGGGGCATGATTTCTGGTTCGCGCAGGTCGATCTGCGGCTCACGCGGATCGAGGCCATGGTGGCGCGGCTCGAAAAGACGCTGTGGCTGGCGGGCTATGCGGCGGGGGCGCTGCTGGCGCTTACCGCGCTGGCCGCGCTGGTCGGGTGAGCAGGAGGGGACAAGCGATGGATCTGGAACACAAGTTCGCCCGGATCGGCGGGGAGATCGCGCTGCGTGAGGGCCATGTGATCGAGGGCTATGCTTCGCTCTTCGGCCTTCCTGACCAGGGCGGGGATACGGTGCTGGCGGGGGCTTACGGCGCCTCGCTCAGGGCGCTCGCGGCGCAGGGCGGCAAGGTCAAGATGCTCTGGCAGCACGACCCGGCCCAGCCCATCGGCGTCTGGGACGAGGTGCGGGAGGACGGGCGCGGCCTCTGGGTCAAGGGGCGGCTTCTGCCGGAGGTGGCGCGCGCGCGGGAGGCGGCGGCGCTGATCGAGGCGGGGGCGATCGACGGGCTCTCCATCGGCTACCGCACGAAGAAGGCGCAAGGCGGCGGCAAGGGCGGGCGGCTCCTGTCGGAGCTGGAGCTTTGGGAGGTGTCGCTGGTGACCTTTCCGATGCTGCCAGAGGCCCGGGTGGGCCGCAAGGCGGAGCGGGACGAGGGCGCGCTGATGCGCGAGCTGGCGGCGGCCTTCGAGGACGCCCGCGGGGCGCTGACCGGGGCGTGAGCCTCAAGCGAAAGGACATGAGATGCAGGACATGACCGGAACCGGGGCGGACACGGGCCGCTCTCCGGCGGAGGAGCTGAAGGCCGCGATGGCGGGGTTCGCTCAGGATTTCAAGACGTTTTCGACCGACATTCACCTCAAGCTTCAAGAGCAGGACACGCGCATGAGCAAGCTTTCCGCGAAGATGATCCAGCGCCCCGCCCTGGCGGCGGCGGCCGAGACCGGGACGCCCCACGGGCAGGCCTTCGAGGCCTATGTGCGCTCGGGCGATGACGACGGCCTGCGCGGCCTCGTCCTCGAGGGCAAGGCGCTGTCGATGCAGGTCAATTCCGACGGCGGCTATCTCGTCGATCCGGAGACGGCGGCGGCGGTGCGCTCCACCCTGCTGGCCACCGCGAGCCTGCGGAAGGTGGCGCAGGTCGTGCAGGTCAACGCCACTGCCTATGACGTGCTGATCGACCATTCCGAGGCGGGGGCGGCCTGGGCCACGGAGACGGGTGCGGTGACCGAGAGCGGCACGCCGCTGATCGACCGGATCTCCATTCCGCTGTTCGAGTTGAGCGCCATGCCGAAGGCGAGCCAGCGTCTGCTCGACGACAGCGCCTTCGACATCGAGGGCTGGCTGGCGGGGCGGATCGCGGCGAAGTTCGCGCGGGCGGAGGCGGAGGCCTTCATCAACGGGGACGGCGCGGACAAGCCGCGGGGCATCCTCGACTATCCGACGGTCGACAATGCCGTCTGGACCTGGGACGCGCTCGGGACCGTCAAGACCGGCTCGGACGGAGGCTTCCACCCTTCGGCCCCGGCCTCCGCGCTGATCGACCTCGTCTATGCGCTGCCGGCGGAATACCGGGCCAATGCGCATTTCGTGATGAACTCGCGCACGGCGAGCGCCATCCGCAAGATCAAGGACGGCGAGGGCCGGTTCCTGTGGTCGGACAGCTATGCCGAGGGCGAGCCCTCGCGTCTGCTGGGTCATGCCGTGCTGATCGCCGAGGACATGCCCGACATCGCGCCCGGCGCCAAGGCGGTGGCCTTTGGCGATTTTGCCCAGGGCTATACAATCGCGGAACGGCCCGACCTGCGGATTCTGCGCGATCCGTTCTCGGCCAAGCCGCATGTGCTGTTTTACGCCACGAAGCGCGTGGGCGGCGGCGTGTCGGACTTCCAGGCGATCAAGCTGCTCGACTTCTCGGCCTGACCGGCCGTGCAGAGATCCGGCCCCCTTGCCTGACAGGGGGGCGGACCCGGCCGGGCGCACCATTCGACCCCTTGCTGCACGCTGCTTTCCGTTCCGTTCGAGCGGCAGGGGAAGGTGCGTCCGGTCCGGGCGGAGGCAGGACCGGGACAGGATGACGAGGACGCAGTCATGATGCTGATCGAAGAGACCACCGTGCCGCGCGAGGCGCTGCCGGTTGCGGAGTTCCGGGACCATCTGCGGCTGGGCACGGGCTTCGGCGAGGACGGGCTGCAGGACGCGGTGCTGGAAAGCTACCTGCGCGCGGCGATGGCGGCGATCGAGGCGCGCACGGGCAAGATCCTGCTGGAGCGCAGTTTCTCCTGGAGCCTGACCTGCTGGCGCGATGGCGCCGTGCTGGGCCTGCCCGTGGCGCCGGTGAGCGTGGTGGAGGAGTTCGCGCTCATGGACCGTGCGGGCACCGACCGCAGCGGGGGGGTGAGCGACGTGCAGCTGCATCCCGATGGTCATCGGCCTCGGCTGACGGGGGCCGGGGGCCGCAGTCTGCCGGGGATTCCGCCGGGCGGGCTGGCGCAGGTGACGTTTCTGGCGGGCTTTGGCCCCGAATGGAGCGATCTGCCCGCGGATCTCGCCCATGCGGTGATGCTGCTGGCGGCGCATTACTACGAGTACCGCCATGAGGCGGGGCTGGCGGGCGGTGCCTTGCCCTACAGCGTGAACGCGCTCGTGGAGCGGCACCGGATCGTGCGCGCGGGCTTCGGGGGTGCGCCGTGAGCGCGCCGCGTCTTTCACGGCGGCTGACGCTGGAGGACCGGCGACGTGTGCCGGACGGGGCAGGGGGCTATGCCGAGACCTGGGTGCCGCTGGGCACGCTCTGGGCTGCGGTGGAGGCCCGCGCGGGGCGGGCGGTGGCGGGGCCTGTGGTGGCGCAGTCCCGGCTGGGGCTGAGGATCACGGTGCGTGCTGCGGCGGAGGGGACTCTGTCGCGGCCGGTCCCGGGTCAGCGGCTGCGCGACGGCGACAGGGTCTATGCCGTCCATGCCGTGGGCGAGAGCCGGGCGGGGGCGCTTTACCTGGAGATTCACGCCGAAGAGGAGCGGGTGCGATGAGCTATGGCTGTGGCGCCGCCCTGCAGGAGGCGGTGTATGCCGCGCTGCTGGCCGATCCGGCGCTGGCGGCGGAGGTGGGGGCTGCGGTGCATGACGCCCTGCCGCCGGGGCCCGCGCCCGATCTTTATGTGGCGCTTGGCCCCGAGGAGGTGCTGGGGCGCGGCGACGTGACGGGGCGGGGCGCGCTGCACCGGTTCACCGTGTCGGTGGTGTCGGGCCAGCCCGACTTTGCCGGGGCGAAACGGGCGGCGGTGGCGGTGTCGGATGCGCTCGACGGCGCGGACCTTGCGCTGTCGCGGGGCCATCTGGTGGCGCTGCGGCTGGAGAGGGTGCGCGCGCGGCGCACCGATGGCGCCGCCTTGCGCCGGATCGATCTGCGCTTTGCCGCGCGGATCGAGGACGACTGACCATTCCATTCGGGAGACGACGCCATGGTGGCCCAGAACGGCAAGGACCTCTTGGTGAAGGTCGACATGACCGGCACCGGCAATTTCGAGACCGCGGCGGGCCTGCGCGCCAGCCGTCTCGCCTTCAACGCGCAGACGCTGGATGTCACCTCGCTCGAGTCGGGGGGCTGGCGCGAGTTGCTGACCGGCGCGGGGGTGAAATCTGCCACGATCTCGGGCTCGGGCGTGTTCAAGGACGCGGCCACGGATGAGCGGGTGCGGCAGATCTTCTGGGACGGGGAGACGCCGGCCTTCCAGGTGGTGATCCCGGATTTCGGCGTGGTGGAAGGCCCCTTCCTGATCACCTCGATCGAATATGCAGGCACCTATGACGGAGAGGCCACCTTCGAGATGGCGCTGGCCTCTGCAGGCACGCTGAGCTTTTCGCCGGATACGCAGTGAACCCCTGGGCCGGAGAGGTGACGCTGGTCGTCGACGGCGAGCCGCGGGTGCTCAAGCTGACGCTGGGCGCGCTGGCGGAGCTCGAGGCGGCGCTGAAGGCGGATACGCTGGTGGACCTGGTGGAGCGGTTCGAGGCCGGGCGGTTCTCCACGCGGGACGTCATGGCGCTGATCGTGGCGGGGCTGCGCGGTGGCGGCTGGCGGGTGACGGCTGCGGATCTGCTGGCCGCCGAGATCGCAGGCGGGCCGGTGGCAGCGGCGCAGGCGGCGGGACAGGCGCTGGCGCGGGCCTTCGCGCTGCCGGAGGGCTGAGCCATGGCGCGGCTCGACTGGGCGGGGCTGATGCACGCGGGGCTGAGGGGGCTCGGGCTTCGGCCCGCGGAGTTCTGGGCGCTGACGCCGGTGGAGCTCGCGCTGATGCTGGGGGCAGAGACCGGCGGCCCCGCGCCGATGATGCGCGCGCGGCTTGAGGAATTGGCCGCGCGCTATCCGGACAGAGCAGGGGAGCAAGCACGATGAGCGAGATCGAGGCGTTCGAGGACGACGTGGAGGCGCTGGGCCGCGCGCTGGGCGCGACGGGGCGGCTGACGGAGGTGTTTTCTCAGGAACTTGGCCGCGCGCAGGGGTCCTTGCAGGGCGTGGCGCGGGACCTTGGCCGGGTGGAACGGGGCTTTTCCGGGGGGCTCAAGCGCGCGTTCGACGATCTGGTGTTCGACGGGGCGACCTTGAAGGACGCGCTCAAGGGCCTGGCGCGGACCATGGCGGACACCGCCTATTCCGCGGCGATCACGCCGGTGGCCGACCACATGGGCGGGCTGCTGACCCAAGGGATGCAGTCGGTGGTGTCCTCGCTGATGCCTTTTGCTCAGGGCGGCAGCTTTGCCGGGGGCAGGGTGATGCCCTTCTCGCAGGGCGGCGTCGTGAGCCGGGCCACGGCCTTTCCGATGAGGGGCGGCACCGGGCTCATGGGCGAGGCGGGACCGGAGGCGATCCTGCCGCTGGCGCGCGGCGCCGACGGGCGGCTGGGTGTCGCCTCGGGGGGTGGCGGACAGCCGGTCCAGGTGACGATGCATGTGACGACCCCCGATGCGCGGGGGTTCGAGAAGAGCCGCGGGCAGATCGCGGCGCAGCTTGGCCGGGCCATCGCCCGCGGCCAGCGCAACCGCTGAGGGGGGGCGCGCGATGTCGTTTCACGAGGTCCGCTTTCCCGCGGCCCTGTCCTTTGGCGCCCGTGGCGGCCCGGAGCGGCGGACGGAAATTGTCACGCTCGCCAATGGCGCGGAGGAGCGCAACAGCCCCTGGGCCCATTCGCGGCGGCGCTATGACGCGGGGCTGGGGCTGCGGTCGCTCGACGATCTGGAGGATGTCGTCGCGTTCTTCGAGGCGCGGCGGGGGCAGCTCCACGGGTTCCGCTGGAAGGACTGGGGGGATTTCAAATCCTGCCGGCCTTCGGGGGAGCTGACGGTCGTGGACCAGTTCCTTGGCGAGGGCGACGAAGAACGCCGGGTGTTCCAGCTCGTGAAACGCTACGGGCAGGGCGAGGGGGCCTATGACCGGCCCATCGCAAAGCCCGTGGCGGGCACGGTGATCGTGGCGCTGGACGGCCTCTTGCGCCTGCCGGGGGAGCATTACGCGCTGGATACCACTACCGGCGCGATCACGTTCGTGCATCCCCCCGATGCGGGCGTGCGGGTGACGGCGGGGTTCGAGTTCGACGTGCCGGTGCGGTTCGACACCGACCGGATCGCCACCTCGGTGGAGAGTTTCCGCGCCGGGGAGGCGCCCGATCTGCCCGTGATCGAGGTGCGGACATGACCGGGGCGCTGGCGGCGCATCTGGCGACGGGCTGCACCACGGTCTGCCGGTGCTGGCGGATCGACCGGGCGGATGGCGTGTGGCTGGGCTTCACCGATCATGACCGCGATCTGACCTTCGAGGGCGTGGTGTTCCGGGCCGATACGGGGATGACGGCGCGGAGCCTGAGCCAGTCCACCGGGCTCTCGGTGGACAATACCGAGGCGCTGGGCATCCTGTCCGATGCGGCGGTGACGGAGGCCGACATCGCCGCCGGTCGATATGACGGCGCGGAGGTGCGGTCCTGGCTGGTGAACTGGGCGCGGCCCGGCGTGCGGGAGCTGCGCTTTCGCGGCACGCTGGGTGAGATCGTGCGGGGAGGCGGGGCGTTCCATGCGGAACTCAGGGGCCTGGCCGAGGCGCTGAACCAGCCGGTGGGACGGGAATATCAGCCGGTGTGCGATGCGGTGCTGGGGGACGGGGCCTGCAAGGTCGACCTCACCGCGCCGGGGTTCCGGGTTGAGGCCGACGTGGCGAAGGTCGAGGGCGCGGTGGTCAGCGTGGAGAACATGGGCAGGCCGCCGGGCTGGTTCCGGCACGGGCGGCTCGAGGTGCTGAGCGGCGCTGCGGCGGGTCTGTCGGAGATGGTGCGCGAGGATGGCGCGCGGGGCGGGCTGCGGCATCTGGGCCTGTGGCAGGCGCTCCGGGCCGATCTCGCCCCGGGGGACCGGGTGAGACTGACGGCGGGCTGTGACCGGAAGGAGGCGACCTGTCGGGGAAAGTTCGACAATTTTCTCAACTTCCGGGGCTTTCCGCATATCCCCGGCGAGGACTGGCTGGCCGCCGTGCCGCGCTCGGGCGAGGCCAATGACGGCGGGCGGCGTGATGGCTGATCCGGTGGAGATCGCGCGCCTCTGGCTCGGGACGCCCTATCGGCACCAGGCGAGCGTGCTCGGGGCGGGCTGCGATTGCCTCGGGCTGATCCGCGGCGTTTGGCGCGCGCTTTACGGTGACGAGGCGGAGGCCGTGCCAGCCTATAGCGCCGACTGGTCGGAGCCCGCGCGGGACGAGGTGCTGTGGCGCGCGGCGCTGCGGCATCTGGAGGCGCGGCCGCTGGAGTCAGCAAAGACGGGCGACGTGATACTCTTCCGCATGCGGGAGGGGGCCGTGGCCAAGCACCTCGGGCTGCAAAGCGATGCGGGCCCGGTGCCGCGCTTCATCCACGCCTATGACGGCCACGGCGTCGTCGAGTCCACCCTGTCCGAACCCTGGGCGCGCCGGATCGTGGCGCGCTTCGCGTTCCGGGCGCCTGCTGACCAGCCGGGGAGCTGAACCATGGCGACGATCGCTCCGGGAACCGCCGGCATGGCGCCGGGCCATCCGATGGAGGGCAGCGACCCTGTCCACGCCCGTGACGGCCACGGCGTCGTCGGGACCACCCTGTCCGACCCTAGGGCACGCGCGGCGCGCCTCGGGGTCCGGGCGCCTGATTTGCAGCCGGGGAGCTGAGCCATGGCGACGATCGTTCTGGGAACCGCCGGCATGGCGCTGGGCAATGCCGTGGGCGGCAGTGTCCTCGGGCTGCACGCGAGCGTCATCGGCCGGGCGGCGGGGGCCACGCTGGGGCGGGTCATCGACGCGCGGCTGATGGGGCAGGGCTCTGAGCCCGTGGAGACGGGGCGGGTTGACCGCTTTCGCCTGTCGGGCGCCTCGGAGGGGGCGGCGGTGGGCCGGGTCCACGGGCGGATGCGGGTGCCGGGGCAGGTGATCTGGGCCTCGGCCTTTCGCGAGGAGGAGACGCGCTCGGGCGGCGGCGGCAAGGGGCGCGCGGCGCGGCCGGCCGATCCCGAAGTCGTCGAGTTCAGCTATTCGGTAAGCCTCGCCGTGGCGCTCTGCGAGGGCGAGGTGACGGCGGTGGGGCGCATCTGGGCCGACGGGCGGGAGGTTCCGGCCCATGCGCTGGGCATGCGGCTATACCGGGGGACGGAAACCCAGCTCCCGGACCCGAAGATCGAGGCGGTGGAGGGCGCGGGTCTCGTGCCCGCTTACCGGGGCATCGCCTATGTCGTGTTCGAGGACCTGGCGCTGGCGCCGTTCGGCAACCGGGTGCCGTCGTTCTCCTTCGAGGTGATCCGCCCCGGCAGGCCGCTGGTTCTGGGCGCCGACGGCCATACCCGGCCCGATCTGGCGCGCGCGGTGCGGGGCGTGGCGCTGATGCCGGGCTCGGGAGAATACGCGCTGGCCACGGAGGCGGTGACGCAGGCGGCCGGCTTCGGCGAGACCCGGCTGATCAACGTCAACACGCCCGACGGTCGGGCCGATGCGATGGTGGCGCTCGATCAGCTTCAGGCGGAACTGCCCCGGAGCAAGGCGGTCTGTCTCATCGTGTCGTGGTTCGGGGATGATCTGCGCGCGGATCACTGCACGCTGCGGCCCAAGGTCGAGCATCACGACGCGGACGGGGACTTGGCCTGGACCTGTTCGGGTCTGGGCCGGGCGGAGGCCGTGGCGGTGCCGCAGACGGAGGCCGGGCCGGTCTATGGCGGCACGCCCACGGATCAGTCCGTGGTGCAGATTATCCGCGAGCTGACCGCGCGGGGGCAGCATGTCACCTTCTATCCGTTCATCCTGATGGACCAGATGCCGGGCAACACGCTGCCCGATCCCTACACCGGGCAGGTCGGTCAGCCGCACCTGCCCTGGCGCGGGCGGATCACGACCTCGGTGGCCTGGGGCCGCGCGGGCTCGCCGCAGGAGACGGCCCTGGCGGATGCGGAGGTGGCGGCCTTCATGGGCACCTGTGCGCCCGGCGATTTCGTGCCGGGCGCGGGGACGGTGGGCTATACCGGCCCCGATGAGTGGTCCTACCGGCGCTTCATCCTGCATTACGCCCATCTGTGCGCCGTGGCGGGCGGCGTCGATGCCTTCTGCATCGGCTCGGAGATGCGGGATCTGACGACGATCCGGGGCGCTGGCGGCGGCTATCCGGCGGTGGCGGCGCTGCGCCAGCTCGCAGCCGAGGTGCGTGCGATCCTGCCGGGGGCGAAGATCGGCTATGCGGCGGACTGGTCGGAATACCATGGCCACCAGCCCGAGGGGACGGGGGACAAGCATTTCCACCTCGACCCGCTCTGGGCCGATCCGGCGATCGATTTCATCGGCATCGACAATTACATGCCCCTGTCGGACTGGCGCGACGGGGACGACCATGCCGATGCGGGCTGGGGCTCGATCTACAGCCTCGACTACCTGCGCGCGAACGTGGCGGGCGGCGAGGGCTACGACTGGTACTATGCCTCCGACGCCGACCGTGCGGCACAGCTGCGCACGCCGATCTCGGACCATCTGGGAGAGCCGTGGCTCTGGCGGGTCAAGGACCTGCCCGGCTGGTGGGGCAACTACCACCACGACCGGGTGAACGGGGAACGTGCGGCGGCGCCCACGGCCTGGACCCCGGGGATGAAGCCGATCTGGTTCACCGAGTTCGGCTGTGCCGCCATCGACAAGGGCACGAACCAGCCCAACAAGTTCCTCGACCCGAAGTCGTCGGAATCGACGATCCCGTATTTCTCGGACGGGCGGCGGGACGAGCTGATCCAGTTGCAATACGTCCGCGCGATGATGTCCTTCTGGGAGAACCCGGCGAACAACCCGGTCTCGCCCTTTTCGGGTCTCAGGATGCTGGACATGGGACGGGCCCATTACTGGGCCTGGGACGCGCGGCCCTGGCCGGCCTTTCCGGGGCGCGCCGATGTCTGGTCGGATGGCGACAACTGGGAGCGCGGGCACTGGATCACCGGGCGCACCGGGCTCAGGCCCCTGTCGGACGTGCTGCGGGAGGTGGCGCGGCAAAGCGGTCTTGTCGGCCCGCTGGATACGGAAGGCGCGCACGGGCTGGTCCGGGGCTATGCCCTGCCCGATGTGACCACGGGCCGCGCGGCGCTCCAGCCGCTGATGCTGGCCCATGGCGTCGATGCGGTGGAGCGCGACGGGCGCATGGTGTTCCGCAGCCGCACGGGGGTGGTTGCCGGAGAGGTGGGGCGCGCCACGCTGGCGCTCTCGGACCAGCAGGAGGAGGACGTGCGCCGCACCCGCGCGGCGGAGGCGGAGATCGCGGGGCGGGTGCGCCTTGGCTTCGTCGCCGAGGGCGGCGACTACGAGGCGTCCTCGGTGGAGGCCGTGCATCCCGGCGATGCCAGCCGCGCCGTCAGCCGCAGCGACTTGCCCATGGCCCTGACCCGGGGCGAGGCGGAGGCCATCGCGCGCCGCTGGCTCGCCGGGTCGCGGGTGGCGCGGGACGGCGTGTCCTTCTCGCTTCCGCCTTCGGCCTCGGCGCTGGGCGCGGGCGACGTGGTGGTGCTCGACGATGGCAGGGGGCGCGGGCTCTACCGGATCGACCGGGCGGAGACGGGCCTCGCGCGCCATGTGGAGGCGACGCGCGTGGATGGTGCGGCGCAGGCCGTCGCCTTGGATGATGGCGGGCTGCAGGTGCGCGCCTCCGGCGGCTCGGGCGGCATGCCGGTCGAAGGACTGTTCCTCGACCTGCCGCTCCTGACCGGAGAGGAGGTGCCGCACGCGCCCTGGTTCGCCGCGGTGGCGAAGTCCTGGGCCGGGCCGGTGGCGCTTTACGACGCGGCGGCGGACCACGGCTTTGCGCTCAACCTCGTGCAGATGCGCGGCGCCACGGCGGGCCTGACCGAGACGCCTTTGTCCGCCGCGCCGCCGGGGTGCTGGGACAGGGGGCCTGCGCTGCGGGTGCGGATGCTGGGCGGCACTCTGGCCTCGGTCACCGAGGCGCAGCTGCTGGCGGGGGCGAACCTCGCCGCCATCGGTGACGGCACGCCCGACGGCTGGGAGGTGATCCAGTTCGCCCGGGCCGATCTCGTGGCGCCCGGGGTCTATGACCTGCGCCTGCGGTTGCGCGGGCAGGCGGGCAGCGACGGCACGATGCCGGGCGTCTGGCCCGCGGGCTCGGTCTTCGTGCGGCTCGATCGGCGGATCGGGCAGATGGCGCTGCCTGCGGCGGCGCGCGGGCTGGCGCGGCACCTGCGCTGGGGGCCGGCGGAGCGGGCTTTGGATCATCGCAGCTATCGCGCGGCGGTTCATGCCTTCCGCGGCAACGGGCTTCGCCCCTGGGCCGTCTGTCACCTGCGGGCCGGCAGCACGGGCGGCGACGTCACCGCGCGCTGGACCCGCCGCGCGCGGATCGACGGGGACGGCTGGGACGGGATCGAGGTGCCTCTGGGCGAGGAGCGCGAACTGTACCGCGTGACGGTGGCGCAGGGGAGCACCGTGTTGCGGACGGTGGAGGTGACAACGCCCGCCCTTGTCTACAGCGCAGGCCAAAGGGCGGCGGACGGCGGCGCGCCCGGCGCCGTGACGCTGCAGGTCGCGCAGGTCTCCGCGCGCTACGGGCCGGGGCCCGGACGGAGCGTGACTGCCGGGTGAGGCATCGCGGGCCAGGGCCTTTTTTCTTCCCAACCCTTGCCTAGCTTCTGTAAGGAGCGCCAAGGAGGGCCCTTTGATGTTCGAACCCAAACCGAAAGTCAGCCCGCTCGACCCGGTCTGGGACCGGATCGTCGAGGAAGCCACCCGCGCCGTGGCGGACGAGCCGCTCATGGGCGGGCTCATCCACGCGACGATCCTGCATCACGGCAGCTTCGACTGCGCGCTGGCCTACCGGCTGGCGATGAAGCTCGCGAGCCCCGAGATGTCCGAGCAGATCCTGCGGGAGATCGCCGACGAGGCCTATGACGCCAAGCCCGACCTGACGGCGGCGGCGCGCGCCGACATCGTCGCGGTCTACGAGCGCGATCCGGCCTGCCACCGGTTCATGCAGCCGCTTCTCTATTTCAAGGGTTTCCAGGCGGTGCAGGCGTACCGGCTGGGGCATTGGCTCTATGAAGAGGGGCGCAAGGATCTGGCCTATTTCGTCCAGATGCGGGTGAGCGAGATCTTCGGCGTCGATATCCACCCGGGCGCGCAGATCGGGCGGGGGATCATGATCGACCACGCCCATTCCATCGTCATCGGAGAGACGGCCGTGGTGGGCGACAACGTCTCCATGCTGCATTCGGTGACCCTTGGCGGCACCGGCAAGGAGGACGACGACCGCCATCCCAAGATCGGCGATCATGTCCTGATCGGTGCGGGTGCCAAGGTGCTGGGCAATATCCGCGTCGGCGCCTGCAGCCGGATCGCGGCGGGCTCGGTGGTGCTGTCGGACGTGCCGCCCTGCAAGACCGTGGCCGGCGTGCCCGCGAAGATCGTGGGCGAGGCGGGCTGTACCCAGCCGTCCCTATCGATGAACCAGATCCTGCAGACGACACCCAGGTCCTGACCCCGCGCCGGCTCTCGCCTTGGGCGCAAGCGCGGGATAGTCGGAGCGGATGTCTCGCCTTCCCTTCTTCTCGCGCGTGGCGCCGCTCGGGCCCGGCGTCCTGCTGGCGGGCCTTCTCGCCATTGCCGCGTGGTTCGTTGCGGCGCAGTACGGCGCGCCGGCGATGCTGTTGGCGCTCCTGTTCGGGCTGGCGCTGAACTTCCTCGGCGAGGAGGGCGCGCGGGCGGCGCCCGGGCTGGCCTTCGCCGGGCGCCATGTTCTGCGGCTGGGCGTGGCCCTGCTGGGCCTGAGGATCACCACGGACATGGTCGCCGGGCTGGGCGCGGGAACGCTGGCGCTGGTGGTGGGCGGCGTGCTGGCAACCTTGGGCTTCGGGATGCTTGTCGCGCGCATCACCGGCATGCGGCAGCGCTTCGCGGTTCTGTCGGCGGGGGCGGTGGCGATCTGCGGGGCCTCGGCGGCCATGGCCATCGCCGCCGCCCTGCCGCAGGAGGGGCGGCACCGGCAGGAACTGGCCTTCACGGTGGTGGGCGTGACGCTGCTGTCGACCGTGGCGATGGTGCTCTACCCGGTGCTGGCCCGCGCGCTCCACTTCGACGATCACACGGCGGGCGTCTATCTCGGTGCCACGATCCACGACGTGGCGCAGGTGGTGGGCGCGGGCTTCTCGATCTCGCCCGAGGCGGGGGAGACGGCGACGCTGGTGAAGCTGATCCGGGTGGCGATGCTGGCGCCCGTGGTGCTGGTGGTGGCTGCCGTCACCCGGCGCCGGGCGGAGGCGGGGGCCGCGCGCCCGCCGATCCTGCCGGGCTTCGTCCTGGCCTTCGTGGCGCTGGCCGCGCTCAATTCCTCGGGCATCGTCCCCGCCGGTGTCTCTGACCTCGCTGGCGCGCTGTCGCGGGGGTGCCTCCTGATGGCGATCGCGGCGGTGGGGATGACCACGAGCCTGCGGGACGTCGCCCGGATCGGCCCCGCCGCCATGGGGATGCTGCTGGCGGAGACGCTCTTTCTCGCCGCATTCGTGGCGGTCGGCCTCTCGCTCCTCGGCTGACCCTGCGCGCCTCTTGCCTCATTTTTCTGGCCTGAAATATCCCGGAGGGGTCCGGGGAGGCAGCGCCTCCCCGGCGGGTCGCCGTGCGCAGCACGGCGAAACCCGTCAGGCCAGCATCAGCATCGGGCTTTCGAGGTTGCGCCGGATCGCCTCGAGGAACTGCGCGCCCAGCGCCCCGTCGATCACCCGGTGATCGACCGAGAGCGTCACCGACATTACCGTCGCCGCCGTCAACGCGCCATCCTCGCCGACCACCGGCTTCTTCACGCCGGCACCCACCGCGAGGATCGAGCCGTGGGGCGGGTTGATGACCGCGTCGAAATTGTCGACGCCGAACATCCCAAGGTTCGACACGGCGAAGCTGCCGCCCTGGTATTCGTGGGGCGCGAGCTTGCGGTCGCGGGCGCGGGCGGCGAGGTCCTTCATCTCCGCGGACAGCGCCGAAAGCGTCTTCATGTGCGCGTCCCTCAGGACGGGGGTGAAGAGCCCGCCCTCGATGGCCACGGCCACGGCCACGTCCGAGGGGGCGAGCTTCAGGATGCGGTCGCCGGCCCAGACGGCGTTGGCGTCTGGCACCTCCTGCAGGGCGAGCGCCGAGGCCTTGATGATGAAATCGTTCACCGAGAGCTTCACGCCCTTCGGCTCCAGCTGCTTGTTGAGCTGGGAGCGGAAGGCGAGCAGCTCGTCGAGCCGGATGTCGCGGCGCAGGTAGAAGTGCGGGATCGTCTGCTTGGCCTCGGTCAGCCGCGCGGCGATGGTGCGGCGCATGCCGTCGAGCTTGACCTCTTGATAGGCGCGGCCCTCGTACATGCGCCTGACTTCCTCGGCGCCGAGGCCTGCGGGCATGGCGGGCCGGGCGCCGTCGGTGGTCTTGGCGGGGGCCTCTGTCTCGGCGGCTTTCGCGGGGGCCGTGGCGGCGCCCGGCTCGAAGCTCTCGACATCGGCCTTGACGATGCGGCCCCTGGGGCCAGAGCCCTTGACCTCCGAAAGGTCGATCCCGCGGTCCTTGGCGATGCGGCGGGCGAGGGGGGAGGCGAAGACTCGCTCGCCGCCCTCTTGCGAGGGCGTCTCGCCGGTCGGGACGGCCCCGTCGCGCTGGCTTCCGTCGCGGCCATAGCCCTGGGCGGGCGCGGTCTGGGGCGAGGGTTCGGCCGGGGCGGTGTGGCTGCTGTCCTCGCGGGGCTTCGGCTCGGGGCTGGTGCCGATGCCCTCGGCGCTCTCGCCCTCTTCCAGCAGCACCGCGATGGGCTGGTTGACCTTCACGCCCTCGGTG
>Ga0076930_100785_pt1 | contig 23784 bp, 18 predicted proteins | sample HotLakConsoUCCRE_FD_71149 | JGI IMG/M metagenome (GOLD analysis project Ga0076930, IMG submission 71149) | Hypersaline microbial mat communities from Hot Lake, Washington, USA - Hot Lake Consortium UCC-RE (version 3) (version 3) ...
GCGCCGTCAGCGCCACGGTCTCACCGGCGCGGACGTCGAAGCTCAACCCCTCCACCACCGCCCGCAGGGCTCCTGGCCTGTGAAAGCCCAGCCTCTCCACGGAAAGCCGGGCCGCCCCCGGCCGGTCCCCGGCAGCCCCCCGCACCGCTCTCCCACCCTCGTCCCGGACCAGAACCCGGCCCGCGGCGTCGCGCATCCGTCCGAGTTCGGCGATGCCCCTGCGCAGCGGCTGCAGCGTCTCCGACAGGGCCAGCGCCACGAAGACGCCGATCGCCGCCTCCGCCGCGCCGATGTGGCCCTCCGAGACGGCCCAGCCGCCCAGAGCCAGCGCGGCCGCCGCGGCCAGCGTCACCGCCATGGCAAGCGCGGCCCCCGCGCGCCTCTCGGCGCTGTCGACCGCGCGCACCGCCGCATCGCTTTCGTGTCCCCGCGCGATCAGACCCGCCCGCGCGTCCTCGAGACGCCCGTAGACCAGCAGGTCCTCCTGCCCCCGCAGCATGTCCACCGCCCCCCGCCGCAGCGCCTGCGCCGCCCTCTCCCCGGCCACCGAGGGCCGGGCCGTGCGCCGCGCCAGCAGCACGAGCACGAAGGCGCCGAACGGCACGTAGACCGTGGCCACCGCCCCCGCGATGGCCCATGTCGTCAGCAGACCCAGAACCACGAACGCAAGGGCATGGGTCACCAGCGCCGCCACCACCGGCAGCACCAGCCGCAGCGCGACCCCGTCGAGCGCGTCCACATCCGCCGTGATCCGGGTCAGCGCCAGCGGCGCCCGAGCGCGGCTCATGGCCTCGAAGCCCCGCGCCAACTGCCGGCGCATCAGGTCCACCCGCAGGGCGGCCAGCGCCTTCAGCGTGGCGTCATGGGTGGCCAGCCTCTCTCCGTAACGCGCGCCGGCCCGGCCCACGGCCAGAAACCGGATGCCGGACGAGGGCGTGAACACGTCGAAGATGGCCCCCGCAAGAGCGGCCATGCCGGTGGCTGTGATGAACCAGCCCGACAGACCCAGCAGCGCCGCCCCCATGGTCAGGACCAGCACTGACAGCAGCACCCCGAGCAGCATCGCGCCGGGGGCGGCGGCCACGATCAGCCGCAGGGTCTCGCCCAGCGCCCTCATGCCGCGCGCGCCCGACCGGGCATCGGCACGACCCTGTCCATCTCGCGCATCAGCGCCGGATCGTGCGTCGCCACGATCACCAGCGCGCCGTTGTCGGCCAGCCTGCGCAGGGCCGCGCGGATGGCGGCGGCCGTGGCCGCATCGAGATCGGCGGTGGGCTCGTCGGCCAGCACCACGTCGGGCCGCGCGAGAAGGGCGCGGGCCAGCATCAGCCGCCGCGCCTCTCCGCCCGACACGCCCGCGCCGCTTTCTCCGAGCCGTGTCGACAGTCCTTCGGGCAGGCCCGCGACCACCGCCCCGGCCCGCGCCGCGGCGAGCGCCTCGGCGGGATCGGCGCCGGTACCGCGCGGATCGAGGACCTCGGCCAGCGTTACATCGGGCACATGGACGCGCTGCGGCACCCAGGCGAGCCGCGCCCGCCAGGCGTCGGCGGTGGTGTCGTCCAGCACCTGGCCCGCCACCTCGATCCGCCCCGCCGCCAGAGGCACCAGCCCGGCGATGGCGAGGAGGGCCGAGCTCTTCCCCGTGCCCGAGGACCCGGTCAGGGCGACCGCCTCGCCCGGGGACAGCGCGAGGTCCGGCAGCGCCACCGCCTCCGCCCCGCGCAGCACCGAGGCCCGCTCGATGCGCAGGGCGGCCGGCCCCGGCAGCGGCGTGGCGCGTCCGCCCGCGCCCAGCGCCCGGGGCGCGGGGTCGGCATGGACGGCGGCGAGGTCGCGGGCCACGGCCTCGGCCGTGGCCTTGTCGTGCCAGGCGCCGGAGACCTCGCGCAGGGGCTGGAACACCTCGGGCGCCAGCATCAGGATGAAGAGCCCCTGCGCCAGCGTCAGCGCAGCACCCCAGTCGCCGAAGCCGATCCAGTCGAGCATGTTGAACCCGACATAGACGGCCACCAGCGCCACGCCGAGCGCCGAGAAGAACTCCAGCACGGAGGACGACAGGAAGGCCACGCGCAGCACCGCCATGGTGCGCTTGCGCAGGGCCTCGGCGCGCACGGCGAAGCCCGAGAGCGCGCGGTCGCCTGCGTCCAGAAGGTGCAGGTCCGGCAGGGCTGCGAGGCGTTCGGAGAGGAGCCCGTTGAGGTCCGCGATCTCGTCCATCTGTTTCGCGCTCGCGTCCCGGGCGGCGATGCCGACAAGGGCCTGGAACAGCGGGATCATCGGGATCGCCACGAGGAGCACCAGCGCCGCGGCCCAGCTGACCGGCAGGACAATCGCCACCAGCGTCAGCGGCACCACCATGGCGCGCAGGAAGGCCGGGCGGTAGCGCACGAGATAGGGGACCATCAGCGGCAGCTTCTGGGTCAGGAGCGCGGCGAAGGCCGCGGAATTGGTGCCGCGGTCGACGCGGGCGGCCTCGGCGGCGATGAGCCTCTCGCGCTCGGCGGCCACCAGCGCCTCGGCCGCCCCATGGGCGATACCCCCCGCCCGCGCCTCAAGGAGCGCCCGCGCCACGCCCGCCGCGACGAAGAGCGCCACGAGCAGGAGGCCCGGACCCGGGGTCCATGTGCCCAGGGCCCAGAGGTGGACGGAGGTCGCGACGGCCCAGGCCTGAAGCGGCCAGAGCAGGGCGCCCGCCGTGCCCACGATCCCCGCAAGCCGCAGGCGCGGGCGCGCCGGCGCCTCGAAGGCGGCGAGCGCCGCGCCGGGGGGCTCGGGCGGATCGGGGGGTGAGGGGTCAGGCGTCATGCTGACCCGTATCAAGGGTCTGCTGGGCCGGGATACCATGCATCCCAGTGTCGCGGGCCGGCCTCAATGGGCGAGGGCTGCGACCTCGGAGACGGGACCGACGAAGGACCAGTCCGCGTCAAGCCGCATCAGGTCGCCCGCCGCGCGGCCTTCGATCCGCGCGAGGTCCGGCCGGTCCATCAGCCGCGCGGGCACCGACACGGCCATGCGCAGCGCAATCTCGGGCGCGACCTTCAGCACCCGCACCAGCCGCTTGACCGATTGCGCCAGAGTCACATGGGCGCCCGCCAGCGAGCCCTCGGAATTCACCAGCCGCCCGCCTTCGAGCCGGATCTCGTTGCCGTAAAGGACGAACCGGTCCGACCCGCCCACCGTGGGCATGGCGTCGGAGACGAGGAAGGTCGTGTCGGGCTCGGGCCGCGCGCGCAGGGCGAGGGCGACCATCTCGTCGGCCACATGGATGCCGTCGCAGATGATGCCCGCCGCGGCGGTGGAGTTGATCGCCGCCCCCACCACCCCCGGCGCGCGGTTCTGCATCTGAGACATGGCGTTGAAAAGGTGGGTGAAACAGCGCGCGCCCGCGGCCAGCGCGGCGCGCGCCTCCTCTGCCGTGGCATCGCTGTGACCCAGCGAGACCACGGCGCCCATGGCGGCAAGCTCGCCGATCTGCGCGGCTGTCGCGGCCTCGGGCGCCAGCGTGATCATCACCGGCACGCTCTCCGCGCGCAGCCGCCGCACGAGGGCGATGGTGCGCGCATCGAGCGGGCGGATATGGGCGGGCGCATGCGTGCCCTTGCGCGGAAGGGCGATGTGAGGCCCTTCTATATGCAGGCCGATCAGCCCCTCCCGCCCGCGTGCCGCCAGCGCGGCCTCCGCCGCGCGATCAAGCACCTCGGGCGCGTCGGTGATCACGGTGGGCAGGATCGCCACCGTGCCGAGACCGCGATGGGCCGCGGCGATGCGGGCCATGCCCTCGGGCGTCGGATCGGCGTTCAGCAGCACATCGCCGCCGCCGTTCACCTGCAGATCGACGAAGCCGGGCGTGATCGTCCCGCGAAGCCGCAGCGCGTCCGCCACCTCCTCGCGCGGGGCGATGTCCGACACCCGTCCGTTCAGCAGCCGCAGCGCGAGGCCGGAGCGCAGGCGCACCCCGTCGAAGAGGCGGTCGGGGGCGATCCAGCTCATGGCACGGGCTCCAGGAAATAGGGGTCGAGGGCGCGCGCGACCTCCGCCGCCACGAGCCTGCGGGCCTGCGGGCCGTCGAATGTCTCGGCCCGGGCGAGGGTCTGCGCGTCGAAGACCTGCGCCAGCATCGGCGCGGGCAGCTCCACCCCGTCGAGATCGCGGAACAGCCGGTCGACGGATTTTCGCGCCGCGGGCTGCGGCCAGTAATAGCGGATGCGGTCGGCAAGGCCGAAATGCCGCGCGAACCGCTGCGCGCGGGGGCTGCCGTGGTAATGCCCGGCCCAGTGGCCCGGATCGGTCATCATCAGCCATTCCATCACGCCGGGCACGGTGTCCTCCTCGGGTGCCAGCCCCGCGAGGCCGCGCAGGATGTCGAGGCCATAGACCCCCTGCCGCCAGGCGAAGGTCAGCGCCGGGCCGACCTTGTGAAAGCCGAAGCCCAGTTCGGCAAGGCGGCGGTAGGCCTGCCCGTGCTGGTAATCGGTGGAATGGGCCTCGAGCGTCACGCCCTCCCAGCCCGCGAGCGCCGCACGCAGGCCCGGGTCGCGGTCCATGGGCAGGTGATGGATGGCCATGGGCGAGAACTCCACGCCGGGCTGCACCACCAGCCCCGCGATGAGCGGCACGAGATCGGCCGCGCCCGCCTCCTCGAAGGCCGCGCGGTGGGCGTCGAGCGTGGCGCGCGCCGCCTCTGGCGTGGTGGCGGGGATGTCGCCGGCCTCGTCGAGCCGCGCGCCTCCGGGCGGCGGCACCTCGGTGCCCACAACGAAGATCAGCGCGCCCGGGTCGGGGGCGGCGTCGCGGGCGACCTTCGCCAGCCGGGCGGAGCGGTCTGCGGTCACCGCGTCCGGGAGTTGCGCGGGTTCTCCGGCGCAGCCTTCGGAACAGTCGAGATGGATCTTGGTGAAGCCCGCCCGGACATAGGCTGCCACCATGGTCTCGGCCTCCGCCATGGCGGCCTCCGCCGGCCCCTTGCGCCAGGCCTGAGGGCCAAGGTGGTCCCCGCCCAGCACGATCTCGCAGCCCGCCGCGTCCGCCATCCTCCGCGCGCGCCCGGCGAACTCGGCCGGGGACAGCCCGGTGTAGCCGCCCTGGTGGTTCACCTGATTGGACGTTGCCTCCACCGCCAGAGGCTGGCCCCGGCGCGCGCCGGTCTCGAGGCAGATCGCCAGCACCTCCTCATGGGCTGTGCAGACGGAGCAGAGCGCCACGGGCTCCCCGGCATGGTTGCGCGCGGCGATGCGGCGGGCGAGGTCAGCCATGGGCCACCTGCCAGGCGGCATAGGCTGCCCCCCGTGCGCCGGTGGCATCTCCACCCTCGGCGATGGCGATACGGGGCACGGGAAAGCCCGGAAGCTGCGCCCGATGCAGCGCGGCGGTGAGGTCCTCCGCCAGCCCCTCGATCTTCGACAGCCCGCCGCCGATCACGATCACCGCCGGGTCCGCGACACAGACCAGCGTCATCAGAAGCTCCGCGGCGAACCGGCACCAGAGGTCCCAGACCCGCGCCGCCTCGGGGTCACTGGCCCTTGCGCCCGCGATCTCCGGCGGAGTCATCGCACGGCCCGTCAGCGCCTGCGCGATCCGCGTCATGCCCGGACCCGCGACATAGGTCTCCACGCAGCCTATCCGGCCGCAGCCGCAGCGCACCACCGGCAGGCCATGCTCCGCCACCAGATGCGCGGGCGCGGCCATATGGCCGAACTCGCCGCCCACGCCGGTGAGGCCCTCCACCAGCCGGCCCTCGACGGTCACGCCGCCGCCCACGCCGGTGCCGAGGATCAGCCCCACGGCAGGCGAGGCGCCGCGTGCCGCGCCGAAGACGGCCTCCGACAGGGCGAGCGCGCGGCAGTCGTTGACATAGGTGATGGGCCGGCCCGCCGCGGCGGCGATGTCGGCGGGAAAGGGCCGGCCGGTGACGGGCAGGTTCGCCGCCAGCGCCGCGCCGGTCCCGAGGTTGATCAGCCCCGCGCCGCCCACGCCCACGGGCCCCGCCCCGGTCCGGTCGGAGGCCCAGCGCACATGCTCGGCCAGAAGTGCCACCAGCGTATCGTAGTCCTTGGGCGTGTCATCGCGCCGGCCCTCGACCCGCCGCCAGTCCGCGTCGAAGACCTGCGTCTCGATCTTCGTGCCGCCCAGATCAAGACCGGCGGCGATCATCGTGGCGCCACGGGATAGAGCGTGACGCCCGAGACCACGCGGCTCAGCGTGCCCTCTCCGGCGAAGGGGTCATCGACATCGAGGCCCATGCGCGCGGACCAGACGGTGCCCAGCACCTGCGCCAGCGCCACGGCAAGCGGCACGCACCAGACATCGGCCATGTCGAGGTCCGGATCGTGCTCCGCCTCGGGTCCCACCGTGGCAAGGCCCGCGCCGGGATATTGCTGCGCCAGCTCGTCGATCAGGTCGGCCTCATACTCCTGCGCGGGGCTTTCGCGGCTGGTGAAGACCACGATCCGCGTGCCCGGGGTGACGAAGCTTTTCGGCCCGTGGCGGAAACCAAGCGTGGACTCCCAGAGCGCGGCGGTCTGCCCGGCGGTCAGTTCCATCACCTTCAGCGCCGCCTCGCGGGCGGCATAGGCCATGGCGCCGGTGCCCAGAAAGACGATCCGCTCGGGCGGCGCGGTGGCATGGGCGAGCGCGCCATAGGCGGGCAGCATCCGCTCCAGCGCCCCGGCCAGCCGTGGCAGGGGGTCCTCGGGCGGATGCGCGTCGAAGAGCGCCAGCGCGGTCAGCAGCATGGTGGAGAAACTGGAGGTCATGGCGAAGCCCGCATCATGCGTGGCCTCGGGCAGGACCACGACGCCGCAGGGCCCCGTCGCCTCGCGTTTCGCCAGCGCGCCCTTGGGGTTGCAGGTGATGTTGAGGCGCGGGGTCCCGGGGGCGAGGATATCGAGCGCATCGAGCGCGCCCAGCGTCTCGGGGCTGCCGCCGGAGCGGCCGAAGTTCACCACCAGAGGCGTTACCCCCTCCCGCAGGTAGGCATGGGGGCGGCTGACGAGGTCGGTCGTGGGCACCGAGCGCAGGCGGGGGCCGCCCTGCCCCTCCAGCCCGGCACAGATCATGTCGCCCAGAAAGGCGGAGGTGCCGGCGCCGCAGAACCAGACCTCCTCCACCTCGAGGGTGGCGATCCAGTCGCGCACTTCGGAGTGGTCGAATTCCTGCGCCCAGTCGCGCCAGATGCCGGGCTGTGCCTGGATCTCGCGCCAAGTCGCCCAGCGGGCCAGGGTCTCGCCGTCGGAACTCATGTCGTCTGCGTCACTTTCGCCAGGGTTTCGGGCGCGTCGGGGTCGAGGCCCAGCGCAAGGGCGGTCTCCAGCACCACCGGGTAGAGCAGCGCCAGCAGCACGGCGGCGGCGGCGGCGGGGGTGAGGCCGGTCAGGCCCACGTCGGCGGGACAGATGCGGATCACATCGGCCCGGCCCTCGCGCAGCCGCGCCTCGGCGGTGTCGAGGCTGGTCTGCACGGCCTCATGCCCGGTGTCGAGCAGCAGCACCGTCAGCGGTTTTGTCACCAGTTGCAGGGGCCCGTGCAGCACCTCGGAGGCGGAATAGGCCTCGGCATGGACGGCACAGCATTCCTTGAGCTTGAGCGCGATCTCGTGGGCGGCGCCGTAGCCCGTGTCCCGCCCGATCACATAGACATGGGGGCTGCGCAGCAGCGCCGCGCGGATCGCCGCCGCTTTCGGATGCGCCGGCAAGCCCCCCGCCACCGCCTCCGCCGAGGCGCGCGCCCGGTCGGCATAGGCGGGGACCAGCGCGGCCAGCAGGGCCATGCCAGCGCCAATGGAGCCGATCACGGTCTTGGTCGCCGGGACCGCCCGTTCCTCGCCCGCGTCGATGGGCAGGGTGGCATGGGCCTCGGCCTCCACCGGAGAGCCCGGCCGGTTGGTGAGCGCCACGACCGTGGCGCCCCGCGCCTTGGCGCCCCGCGCCGAGCGCACCAGATCCTCGGACGCGCCCGACTGGGAGATCATCAGCACCCCGCAGCCCTCGAGAGCCACGCCCTCGCCGATGGAGAAGATGGAGGGCGGCAGCGAGGTCATCGCCCGCCCGGTCTCGCGCATCACCTCGTAGGAGAGCACGTTGGCGGCGGCATCGGACGAGCCGCGCGCGACGGTGTAGAAGGCCCGCGCGGTGTCCAGCCCGAGACCCGAGAGCGCCGCGCCATGATCCGCCGCCGCGGCGCGGGCGAAGACCGTTGCCGCCTCTGCGGCCTCGGCGGCCATCAAGGCGCCCGGCTGTTTTCCCGCATCGCCCATCACGCCACCCCGTGCGCGTCGAACTCGGCCCAGACCGCCGCGAGGTCCACCACCTGTCCCGTCTCCCGCGCCCTGTCGAGGGCCAGCGCCGCGACGCCCGCCACCAGCGCGTCTGTGATCGAGACCGGCAGGCTTCCGGTCTCCTCGCGCAGGAAGGCCGCGATATCCTCGCACATCAGGTGATCCGCCCCGTAATGATGCCCCTGCCCGGCGCGGGGGCCCTGGGTATAGTCGTGATCGGCGTGGCGGGTTCCGTTGCGGCGGGTGATCCTGAGAAATCCGCGCACGAAATCGCCCTCGGCCATGCCATGGGTGCCCATGACGCAGAACCGCCGGTGCTCGTCCGGCACGTTGAGATTGGTGTGAAACGCGAGGCTCGCGCCCGTCTCGTAGCTCAGAAGGGCGGTCTGCCAGTCGATGATGTCGCCGTCCGACCGGAACGGATCGTCGGTCGCGTTCCAGACGCTTTTCTTGACGTGGAAGATCTCCGCCTCCTCGTTCGACGAGGGCGCATTGGCGGGCACGAAGGATTTCCGCCCGCCGAAGCTCGCCACCCTGGAGGGCCGGGAGCCCGTGATCATGTTGTAGAGGTCCAGATCGTGGCAGCATTTCTCCAGCATGAAGCCGCCCGAATGCCCGGTCTTGCGCCGCCAGTCGCGCATGAAGAAGGCGCCGTGATAGGGGCCGATATGCTCGTTCGCCTCAAGCGAGACGACATCGCCCAGCACGCACTCGGCCATCGCCGCGCGCAGGTCCGCCATGTGCTGCGAATAGCGCAGGACGAGGCCCACCATCACCCGCTCGGGGCCGTGTTCCGCCAGAAGCGCGGCCAGCTCCATCGTCTCGGCGATGGAGACGACGACGGGTTTCTCGGTGAAGATGCGCGGCACGCCCGCCTCCAGCCCCTCGCGGATCTGCGCGAGGTGGAACTCGTTGGGGGAGCCCACGAAGAAGAGGTCGGGCCTGGTCTCCGCCAGCATCTCTCCGACGGAAGCGAAGCCCGGCATCTCGGGCAGCTTGTGAAGGAAGGTGGGCTGCGGGTCGTAATACCCCACCAGCTCCGCCTCGGGCATGATCTCGAGGAGGGTGTTCAGAACGTTGGCGGAGCGCAGGCCCGCGCCGGAAAGGGCGATCTTCATGGGTGTCTTTCTTGGGTCTTTGAGTTTGAGGGGGCGCTGGTCAGCGCCCTCCGTGTGTTCTGACTCTGCTCCGTGCTGACGTGGACCGTTTCAGCCGGCAGCGCAACGTGACGACGGGCAGCCGGGCGGGACTTGGGCTCATCGCCGCAAGCGTCGCCGACCGCACCGGCCTCTCCAGCGACCCTGCGCGGCGCGGAGACCTCCCGCGGCTGCCCGTCGTCGCGTCGCGCAACCTTCGGAGCCGGTCCTTGCATCACGCCACCAGCGCCGGCGCCTCGCGCCGCCTTGCGACGCGGCCCTGCGCGTCGAAGAGGTGGCAGTCCTTGGGATCGGCCACCAGTTCCACCTGCATCCCCGACCGCACCGCCGCGTCCCCGTCGAGGGCGGCGCAGACCTTCGGCACCGGGCCGAGCCGGCCATAGGTCATGCAATGCCCGCCCAGCCGCTCCAGCACGGTGATGTCGAGGGCGAGCCCCCCCGGCCCAAGCGCCAGGTCCTCGGGCCTTATCCCCACCTCCACCCGGTCGCCGGCGGAGAGACCCGCGCCCTCCACCGGCAGGGCCAGCACCGGACCGCCGTCGATCTCCACCCCCACGCCGGTGCCGTCGGCGCCTTTCACCGTGGCGGGCAGGAAGTTCATGTTCGGCTGGCCGATGAAGCCTGCCACGAATTTCGTCGCCGGATGATGATAAAGCTCCATCGGCGCGCCGAACTGTTCGACCCTGCCGCCGTTCAGCACGACGATCCGGTCGGCCATGGTCATCGCCTCGACCTGATCGTGGGTGACATAGACCATGGTGGCGTCGAGCTGCTTGTGCAGCTGGCTCAGCTCCACCCGCATGTCGCCGCGGAGCGCCGCATCCAGATTCGACAGCGGCTCGTCGAAGAGGAATATCCGCGGCTCGCGCACGATGGACCGGCCGATGGCCACGCGCTGGCGCTGCCCGCCGGACAATTGCCCGGGCTTCAGCCCCAGCTTGTCGGTCAGTTGCAGGATGCCCGCGGCCTTCTCGACCTTGGCCCTGAGCTCGGGCTCTGCAAGCTTCGCCACCCGCAGCGGAAAGGCGATGTTCTCGAAGACGCTCAGGTGCGGATAGAGCGCGTAGGACTGGAACACCATGGAGATGCCCCGGTCGAGCGGATGCGCGTCGCTGACATCCACACCGTCGATGATGATGCGGCCCTTGGTGGCCGCCTCCAGCCCCGCGATGATCCGCAGAAGCGTGGACTTTCCGCAGCCCGAGGGCCCGACGAAGACCACGAACTCGCGGTCCCGGACGCTCAGGTGAATGTCGTGGAGCACCGTCGCGGAACCGAAGCTCTTGTCGATATGCTCGAGATCGAGAGTGGCCATCCGCACCTCCTGATGGGTGGGGACGGGCCGCGCGGGCCCGTCCCGTTCGTTCACGCTCAGAGCGCCGCGTCGAGCTCTTCGCCGGCGATGGTCACGAGGTTGTCGACCGTGTCCTCCTGCAGCAGGATACCCTGCACCATGTTGGTGAAGACCGACTGCAGCGACTTGAAGTCCTCCACCAGAGGCTCAGGGCCGCCCGTGGTGATCCCCGCCACGAAGACCTGCCAGAAGTCGTCGTTTTCGTAGTAGACATCCTCGAAGCCCAGCGCCGCATAGTCGAAGATCGGCGTCAGACCCCACGACAGGTCGAGGTCATACTGCGCCTCGCCCGAGGCCAGCGCCTGCGCCAGTTCCTGCGCCAGCTCTTCGTGACCGGAGCCCGCGAAGACGACGAGGCTGTCGGTGATCAGCACCGTACCGCTCTCGCCGTTCGGGCCCGCGGGAACGGGGGCGACGAGCTGGGTGATGTCCTCGTTGTGCTGGCCGCGGCCCCAGGGGCCCTGGACATACATGCCGATCTGGCCGTCGTTAAAAAGGTCGCGCAGCTGGTCGCGCTCCCAGGCCGTCGGGCCTTCCTGGGCCACCTCGGCCAGACGGCCGTAGAATTCCAGCGTCTGGCGGGTGACGTCGCTGTCGAGCATGTTCTCGCCGGTCGCGGTGTCGATCACGACGCCGCCGTTCGAGTAGAGGTAGTTCAGGAACTGGTGCATCGTGTTGTCGAAGTCCTTCCCCGCCAACCCGATGCCCGCGGCGTCGGTGTTGTCGTCGATGAGCTTCGCCATCTCGTACATCTCGTCCCAGGTGCCCGGCGCGGTGCATTCGCCGCCCGCCTGCTCCACGAGGTCGCAGTTGATGTAGAGCGCCTTCGTCGAAAAGGCGTGCGGATAGCCCCAGCGGGTGCCCTCGATCGTCACCGTGTCGAGCACGCCGGGCCAGTAGGCGCCTTCCAGCTCCTCGGGGATCTCGGCCGGCACGATCAGCCCGTTGTTGGCAAGCTGGCGCAGGGTCCGGCTGCCCATGTAGGCGATGGACGGCGGATCACCCGCGGCGGCGAGCGTCAGGGACTTGTCCTGGCAGGTGCCCCACGGAACGGCTTCCATGTTGACGGTGACGCCGTCGCGTTCGGCGACGAAGGCGTCGATCACTGCCTGGTCGGCCTCGCGGACTTCGCCGCCGCACATGATGAAATGGATCTCGGTGCCGTGCGCCTCGGCGGAGGCGCTGAGCGCGGTTCCCCCGAGAAGGATGGCCGACATCCCCAGTGTCTTAAGTCCGTTCATGGTCAACTCCCTGTTGGCTGGACTTTGGTATGGTTGGTCTTGCGCCCGCTTTTGCGGGTCACTCCTTGACCGCGCCGGCGGTGAGACCCGCGACGAGGTATTTCTGCAGAAAGAGGAAGATCACCATGACCGGCAGCACGCCCGTCAGGCTTGCCGCCATCATCTCGTTCCACGTCACGTCCTGGTAGCCGATGAACTCGAAGAGGCCGGCGGGCAGGGGCTGATATTCGCGCACCTGGTTGAAGGTGATGGCGAAGAGGAACTGCTGGGCATAGGCGCCGATGAACACCGCCACGCCCACCACGATCAGCCCGGGCACCGCCAGCGGCAGCACCACGCGCCGCAGGGTATAGAGCCGGGACGCGCCGTCCACATAGGCCGCCTCCTCCAGTTCGCGCGGGATCTTCTCGAGGTAGGAGCGCAGGAGCCAGATCCCCGTGGGGATCAGGAAGGCCACGCCGGGGATGATCATCGCCCAGTAGGTGTTCAGCAGCCCCAGCGTGCGCAGCACCCGGTAAAGCGGGATGAGCAGCACTGCCCCGGTGAACATGTTCACGCCCAGAAACAGGCCGAGGCTCAGGGACTTGAACGGAAACTGCAGCCGCGCATAGGCATAGGCCGCGGGGATCACGAAGACCATCGTCAGCAGCGTGACCATGCCCGCGATGTAGATGGAATTGAGGATGTAGCGGCCCAGCAGCGGCACCGTCTCCCACATCCGGCTGTAGGCGCCGAAATTGAACTCCTCGCTCCAGAACCTGTAGGGCGTGGACCTCAGGTGATCGAGCGGCCTGAGCGAGACCATGAACATCTCGACGAAGGGCAGCAGGATGAACGTGAGAAAGACGGCCATCGCGGCGTAGATGCCCACGAGCTGCCAGGGAGAGTAGCGGTCCATCATTCCTTGCCGCTCCCGTAATGGCGGTTCACCCGGTTGAGAAAGAAGAGGTAGATCAGGCTGAACACCGCCAGCAGGATCACGATCACCACGGCCCGCGCAGCACCCTCGCCGAACTTGAAGTTGGCGATGGCGACCTTGTAGGTGTCGATGATCAGTGTCGTCGTGGCGCCGCGCGGGCCCCCCTCGGTCAGGATCCAGATGATCTCGAAGCTGTTGAAGGTCCAGATCGCCGAGAGCAGCGCCATGGACACGATCACCGGCATGATCTGCGGGATCGTGATGCGGCGGAACCGGTACCAGCGCCCCGCCCCGTCGACCCAGGCGGCCTCGTAGAGGTCCTTGGGCACGCCCTGCATGGCGGCGAGGAAGAACAGCGTCACCATGGGCGTGCCGACCCAGACGTCGGCCACGATGGCGGAATAGAAGGCGGAATTCCGGTAGGCGAGGAATTCGAACGGCCCGTCCAGAAGGCCGATCTGCTGCGCCACGCCCGACAGCAGGCCGAAATGCCCGTTGTAGAGCCAGAGCCAGCCGATCATCCCGATGGCGATCGGGATCACCCACGGCGGCATCACGAGGATGCGGAAGAGCGCCCGCCCCGGCACCGCGGCATTGAGCAGCGTGGCGCCCGCAAGGCCGAGGATCAGCTTCAGCGAGACCGAGAGCACCATCCAGAAAAAGGTCCGGCCCACCGTCTCGGCGAAGCGGCGGCTCTCCCAGAGGTCCTGGTAATTCTGCAGCCCGACATAGCTTTCGCCGCCGAGATTGGCGTCGGTCAGAGACAGGCGGAAGGTCTCGACCAGCGGCCAGGCGACGATCACGCCGATGAAGATCATCGCCGGCGCGATCAGCGCCCAGGCGAACCAGCTTTCCGGCAGACGCAGTGCCCGGCGCGGCACGGCCCGGGGCGTCGTGTCGCCTGCGCGGTCTGCGATGTCGGCCATTGCGGTCCCCCCGGAGCATGACGAATCCGTGTTGCCCTTGACGATACCAACGCGGAACAAAAAAGCTACCAAAATAATACCACTTCTCTGAATTCCAGATTACTTCCATGAAAACAGGCTGTTGAGCCCGCCACAAAAGGTTGTTCTTGCACACCTCATCAGGATTGGTATGATACCTTCATAACCACTGGACCGGGGCCATTGAACGCGGAGGGGGCGATGGACGGATCGGATGCGGCGGCCCTGTTCGATCCGGCGAACTGGTATCGCGAGGGCCAGGGTCCCCGCTATCGCCAGCTCCACGCCTATCTTTCGGAGGCGATTCGCGACGGCCGCCTTGCCGTGGGCAGCCAGCTTCCGCCCGAGCGCGAACTCGCCGAACTCGCCGATGTCAGCCGGGTGACCGTGCGCCGCGCGGTCTCGCAGCTCGCCATGGACGGGCTGATCGACCAGCGCCGCGGCTCGGGCAGCTATGTCCGCCCCGGCGCGCCGCGGCTCGAACAGTCGCTTTCGCGCCTGATGTCCTTCACCGAGCTGATGCAGACCCGCGGCATGTCCTCGACCAGCCGCATTCTCGCCCGCGGCCTCTTCGCGCCGATGCCCGCCGAGACCATGGCGCTGGGCCTCGGCACCGGCGAGATGGTGGCCCGGGTCGAACGCCTGCGCTCGGCCGATGGCGTGCCCATGGCGCTGGAACGCTCCTGCCTGCCGCCCGACGTCCTGCCCGACCCCGATGTGGTGGAGGTGTCGCTCTACGCGGTGCTGCGCGCCCGCGGCCTCGCCCCCACCCGGGCGATCCAGCGGGTCTCGGCGGTCAACATCACCCCCCGCGAGGCCGAGATCATGGCCCTCGCCGAGGGCACCGCGGCGCTGCAGATCGACCGCACCGCCTATCTCGCCTCGGGCCGCCCGGTGGAATTCACCCGCGGCGTCTACCGCTCGGACATCTACGATTTCGTCACCGAACTGCGGCTGGACAGTTGAGGGATGGCGCGCGCGGGTCCAGGCGAGGTGGGTTGGAAACCCACCCTGCCCGTCGCCACGCGGGTTGGCCCCGCATGGTGGGTTGGAACCCCACCCTACGCCTCGCGGCGCCGGTTTCGCGCCGCGCGCCGCCGATCTCCTGACCGCCGAATGAACAGGACCCCCCAATGAAGTTCGACGCCCGCATCGACGGCACCGGGATCGCCGTCACGCTGACCGCCGACCGGGCGCTCTCCGCCCCCGTCTTCTGCTTTTCCCTGATGGCCCCGGCAGAGGTCGTCTCGGGCGGGACGCTCGCCTTTTCATGCGCCGGCTATTGTGAAGTCGTCCTGCCAGACCTCGCGCCGGGCACGCCCCATTCCCTGCGCATGAAACACATGGCCGGCTTCCACCCGACCAACCGCGCGTGGCTGCCTCTGGGCGCCCATCTCCGCGCGGAGGGCGAGACCATCCCGCTGCCGCCCCTGCCCTCCGGCCGCCGCCCCGCCCCGCTCATGGACGGCCCGCCGCCGGAGCTGCGGATCGTGCCCCCCGTGGCCAGCTTCACCCCCTCGGGCGAGACCGCCACCGCCACGGGCTTTCACGCCGACCCCGAGGCCTTCGCCCCCGTGGAGGCGCTGGCGGAGCGCACCGGCCTCGGCCCCTTCCTCGACCCTGCCGGCCTGCCCCTCCGCGTGGCCGTCGACGGCCAGGTCGGCCCCGAGGCCTACACCCTCGACATCGCCCCCGACGGGATCGTGCTGACGGCGAGTTCCCGCACCGGGCGCTTCTACGGCGCGATCACCCTCCTGACGCTGAAGACCACGCATGGCGGTCGCCTGCCCTGCGGGCGCATCGAGGACGCGCCGCGCTTCGGCTGGCGCGGCCAGCATCTCGACTGCGCGCGACATTTCTTTCAGCCCGACACCATCGCGCGGCTGATGGACCTGATGGCGCTGCTGAAGCTGAACCGCTTTCATTGGCATTTCGCCGATGACGAGGCGTTCCGGCTGGAGATCGAGAGCCTGCCGGAGCTCTGGCAGAAGACGGCGTTCCGTGGCGCGGGCGAACTGGTGCCCGGCGTCTTCGGCGGCGGCGCGCGGGCGGGCGGCAGTTACTCCCTTGAGGACGCGCGCCGCCTGATCGCCCACGGGCAGGCGCTGGAGATCGGTATCCTGCCCGAGATCGAGGCCCCGGCCCATGCCTTCGCCCTCGCCCGGGTCTTTCCCGACACCCGCGACGCGGAGGACACCGGAACGGAGGCCAGCGTGCAGGGCTATCCCGGGAACGTCCTGAACCCCGCCATACCCGAAACCTGGCGCGTGCTGGAGGCGATGGCGCAGGAGGTGGCGGGGCTCTTCCCGCTGGGCCTCCTGCATCTTGGCTGCGACGAGCTGCCAGAGGGCGCCTGGGACGGCTCTCCGGCGGCGGCGGCGCTGAAAGAGCGCGAGAACCTCGTGACCCGCGACGACCTTCAGGGCTGGACGATGGAGCGGCTGGCTGCCGGTATCGCCCCCGTCCGCCCCGCCGCCTGGGAAGAGGCCGCGCGCGGACGAAATGGCGGGATCGGCCATGATGCGCTCCTGTTCTCATGGTCAGGCCAGGGCCCCGGCATCGAGGCCGCGCGGGCGGGCTACGACGTGGTCATGTGCCCGGCGCAGAACGTCTATCTCGACCTCGCCCACAGCGCCGAGCCCGACGACTGGGGCGCCTCCTGGGCGGGCTTCATCCCGCTGGAACAGACGCTGGCATGGTCCCCCGTGCCCGCGGACGCCCCCGACATCGCGCCCCGCGTGGTGGGCGTGCAGGGCACCTTCTGGGGAGAGTTCACCACCCATGACCGCGAGATGGAGGCCATGGTCGCGCCCCGCATCCTCGGCGTGGCGGCCAAGGCCTGGGACCGCACGGACCGCCTCACCGGGCCGGAGCTGCACGCGCTGGCGCGGGCCTACCTGCCGATCCTCGACGCCATGGGCTGGGAGAGCGGCTACCGCTGAAGCCGGGCGGCGAGCGGCTTCAGCACGAGCGGCGCCACCGCCACCAGCACCGCGATCCGGACGATGTGGTGCGCCGTCACATAGGCCACGTCCGCCCCGAGCGCGAGCGCCACCAGCCCCATCTCCGACAGCCCGCCCGGCGCGAAGGCCAGCACCACCTGCGAGACCGGTTGGCCGATCGCGCCGGAAAAGGCGAAGGCCACGGCGATGCAGAGCGCCAGCGCAAGGCTCGTCGCCCAGAAGCTGAGCGCCAGCGCCCGGAGCACGAGGTCCCGCCCCGCGCCCAGAAAGCGGCAGCCCATGATCGTGCCCAGAAAGACCTGCGCCGCGGCCACGAGCCAGCCCGGAGGCGCGCCGTCGGTCCAGCCGGCGAGGTGAACGGCGGCACTCACCAGCATCGGCCCCAGCAGCGTCGGCGCGGGCAGCTTCAGACGCGGCCCCAGCCAGACCCCCGCGACCCCGCTCAGGGCCAGCAGCACCACGTCCCACAGGCGCAGCGGCGCGCCGCCTGCAAAGGCGCCGCCCGACACGTCGAGCCCAAGCCCCCAGCGGAACACCAGGGCGATGACCGCCACCGTGATCACGATGCGCGCGGCATGGGTCAGCACGATGCGCCGCCCGTCGCCGCCCATGTCCTCGCCCAGCATCATCATCTCCACCATGCCGCCCGGCATGGCCGAGAAGAAGGCGGTGATCGGGTCCATGCGGCCCACGCGGATGTAGAACGGCACCAGCACCGCCGCGGCCACGGCGAGATAGCCCAGCAGGATCGCCAGCGACAGCGCCCAGCCCGCGATGTCGCCCAGAAGGTCCGGACTGAACGCCGCCCCCAGCATGACGCCGATCACCGCCGTCACCAGCGCCCGCGCGCCCGCGGGCGGCTTCAGCCCCGCGCCCATGAGCACCGCCACCAGCGTCGCCAGCATCGCGCCCAGCATCCAGGGCAGCGGCAGGTCCAGCGCCCAGCACAGCGCGCCGCCCGCGGTCCCGAGCGCCAGCGTCGCCCCGACGCGGGCGGCCTCGACGGCGGGAAACGGGGCGGCGGAAGCGGGCATGGCGCCTCCGTTACGACCACGCCCGGCAAGGCGCAAGCGCCAGCCCTTTCCCTTGCCCTGCCTTCCCGGTATCCCGGCCCCGATCCCGAAGGAGGCCCCGACGATGCCCATGGAAAAGACCTTCGACGCCAGCGAGGCCGAACCGCGCCTCTATGCCGCCTGGGAAGAGGCGGGCTGCTTCGCCGCCGGCGCCGGCAAGCGCCGCGACGAGAGCTTCTGCATCATGCTGCCGCCGCCCAACGTGACCGGCGCGCTGCATGTGGGCCACGCCTTCAACCACACGCTGATGGACATCCTCGTGCGCTGGCACCGGATGCGCGGCTTCGACACGCTCTGGCAGCCGGGCCAGGACCACGCGGGCATCGCCACCCAGCTCCAGGTCGAGAAGAAGCTGAAGGCCGAGGAGGGAAAGCGCCGCACCGACCTCTCCCGGGCCGAGTTCCTCGACCGGGTCTGGGACTGGAAGACCGAGAAGGGCGACACGATCATCTCCCAGATGAAGCGGATCGGCGACAGCTGCGACTGGTCGCGCAACGCCTTCACCATGTCGGGCGCCCCGGGCGCCCCCGCAGCGGATGCGACGGGCGGCTTTCATGATGCCGTCATCCGCACCTTCGTCGAGATGTACGAAAAGGGCCTGATCTACCGCGGGAAGCGGCTGGTCAACTGGGACCCCCATTTCGAGACCGCGATCTCCGACCTCGAGGTGGAGAACCGCGAGACCCCCGGCCACATGTGGCACTTCAGGTATCCGCTCGCGGGCGGCGAGACCTATACCTATGTCGAGAAGGACGCGGACGGCGCGATCGTTCTCGAGGAGGAGCGCGACTATATCTCCATCGCCACCACCCGGCCCGAGACCATGCTGGGCGACGGCGCAGTGGCGGTTCATCCGTCGGATGAGCGCTACGCGCCAATCGTCGGAAAGCTCTGCGAGATCCCGGTGGGCCCCAAGGCGCACCGCCGCCTGATCCCGATCATCACCGACCCCTACCCCGATCCGGCCTTCGGATCGGGCGCGGTGAAGATCACCGGCGCGCATGATTTCAACGACTACGCCGTCGCACAGCGGGCGGGCATCCCGATGTACCGCCTGATGGATACCGCGGGCCGGATGCGCGATGACGGGCTCGCCTACGAGGACGCCGCCCACCGCGCGCAGTCCATCGCGGCGGGCTCCGCCTTCACCGTCGAGGAGGCCGACACCCTGAACCTCGTCCCCGAGCACCTGCGCGGGCTCGACCGGTTCGAGGCGCGCGCCCGCGTGGTCGAGGAGATCACCGCCGAGGGCCTCGCCGTGATGACGCAAGCGGACGATCCCCGCCTCGGCACCGCCGCCCGGCGACCCGCCGAACCCGAGGAAGGCGCCGAGGAACGCGCGCCCGTGCCGCTGGTCGAAGCCAAACCCATCATGCAGCCCTACGGCGACCGCTCCGGGGTGGTGATCGAGCCGATGCTCACCGACCAGTGGTTCGTCGATGCCGAGAAGATCGTCGGTGCGGCGCTCGACGCCGTCCGCGACGGCCGGACGAAGATCCTGCCCGAGAGCGGGGAGAAGACCTATTACCACTGGCTCGAGAACATCGAGCCCTGGTGCATCTCCCGCCAGCTCTGGTGGGGGCATCAGATCCCCGTGTGGTACGGGCTCGACCTCGGCGCGCCGGATTTCCGCGACGACGAGGGCGACGGGCGGCTCGACGACGTCGAACTGATGCGCCTGCTCTCCGAAGGCGGGATGCTGCATCTGGGCGACGTCCACCGCTGCGGCGCGCGTTTCGACGCGGTCCGCGAGGGCTTCCTCGACGAGATCGCCGACCTCCCGACACCGCTGAACCACGCCCGCGTGGTGGAGGTGGCCGACAAGGAGGCCGCGATGGAGGCGCTGGCCGAGGGTCTCGCCGCCTACAACCTCTCCGAGGACCCCACGCAGCTGGTCTACCCGGTCTGGCGCGACCCGGATGTGCTCGACACCTGGTTCTCCTCGGGTCTCTGGCCCGTGGGCACGCTGGGCTGGCCCGAGGACACCGAGGAACTGGCCCGCTACTTCCCCACGAGCGTGCTGGTCACCGGCTTCGACATCCTGTTCTTCTGGGTCGCCCGGATGATGATGATGCAGCTCGCCGTGGTCGGTCAGGTGCCCTTCCACACCGTCTATCTTCACCAGCTCGTCCGCGACGAGAAGGGCCAGAAGATGTCGAAGACGAAGGGCAACGTCATCGACCCGCTGGAGATCGTGGACCGCTACGGCGCCGATGCCCTGCGCTTTGCCAATGCGTCGATGGCGGCGCTCGGCGGCGTGCTGAAACTCAGCGAGGACCGGATCAAGGGCACGCGCAACTTCGGCACCAAGCTCTGGAACGCCTGCCGCTTCGCCGAAATGAACGGCGTGTTCGAAAACCACAAGTCAGGGGCTGAAATCCCGGAAAATCCGACCGCCCCGGTCAACAAATGGATACTGGGCGAAACCGCCCGCACCCGAGAGGCGGTGGATGCCGCGCTCAACGACTACCGGTTCAACGAGGCCGCGCAGGTGCTTTACGGCTTCGTCTGGAACAAGGTCTGCGACTGGTACGTGGAATTCTCGAAGCCGCTCCTGATGGACGGCACCGAGGCGGAGAAGGCCGAGACCCGCGCCACCATGGCCTGGGTGCTCGACCAGTGCCTGATCCTCCTGCACCCGATCATGCCCTTCGTGACCGAGGAACTCTGGCAGACCCTGGGGGAACGCGACGGTTTCCTCGCCCTCGCCCCCTGGCCCGACTACGGCGCCGCCGACCTCGCCGATGCGCAGGCCGACGCGGAAATGGGCTGGGTCATCGGCCTGATCGAGGACATCCGCTCGGCGCGGGCGCAGGTGAACGTGCCCGCGGGCCTTTACGTGCCGCTGATCCAGACCTCCGCCGATGCCTCCGCCCGCGCCGCCTGGGCCGTCAACGAGACGCTGATAAAGCGCCTCGCCCGGATCGACAGCCTGACCGAGGCCGACGAGGCCCCCAAGGGCGCCATCTCCATCGCCGCCCCCGGCGCCAGCTTCGCCCTGCCGCTTGCCGACATCATCGACGTGGGCGCCGAAAAGGCCCGGCTGGAGAAGGGCCTCGTGAAGCTGCAAAAGGAGATCGGCGGCCTGAAAGGCCGGCTCGACAACCCGAAATTCGCGGAAAGCGCGCCCGAGGAGGTGGTCGAGGAGGCCCGCCAGAACCTCGCCCTGCGCGAGGAGGAAGCGGCCAAGATCGCCGCGGCGCTCCTGCGTCTGAAGGAACTGGCCTGATCCTCATCTGGCCGGAAATACTCCCTGTCGCGGTCCGGAACAGGCGCAGGACAGGAGGAAGGGCGCGGCCGTCAGTCCGCGCTCAACTCGCGCGCACCGCCGGACGGCTGCGCTCCGCCAGAACCTTGTGGAATTCCTCCAGCACCTGCGTCTCGCCATAGCCGCGCGCGAGCCGGCGCAGGCCGAAATGCACATGGGCCATCTCGACGTAATAGTCGATGAAGGCATAGTTGGTGCCCGCCCCCGCCGCCGCCCCGATCAGCGGCACCGCGCCGGCGGCCAGCTTCTGGCCCAGAACGGCGGCGAAGCGCGGCGCGATGGCGGCGATCAGCCGGTGCACTGCCGGCCCCGTCAGCGACAGCCGCGCGCCCAGAAAGGACGTGTCGATGCCGTCGTCCTCTTCCCCCGGCCCGCCGGAGCCGAAGACGCGCAGGCATTCGAGCCGCGTCTCCACGCTCCTCGGGTCCTCGCCGTTCTGCGCCGCGACGCCCTGCACCGCGCGGAAGATCACCGTGGTCGCCACCGGCAGCTCCGCCAGCGCCGTGGGCAGACCGCCAAGGCCGCCCAGCGCGCCCGAAAGCGCGGCAAGGGCCTTGTTCGCCCGGTCCCCCTCCCAGCGCCCGCCGGTGCCCGAGGCGACCTTGTAGGAGCGTTCCAGCGCCGTGCGCGCGACCTCGTTGATCCGCCCGCGCGCACCGGCAGGCAGACGCTTCATGGCGTCCTCCACCTGACCGCCCGCAAAGGTGATGACCTGCATGAGCACCCCGCGGGCGCGGCGCTGCCGGTCCACGAGCGCCACGATCTCGGCGCGTGCCGCCTCGTCGAGCGGCACGGGCGGCGGCTCGGGATTGATCTCGCGCAGGGGGTTCGTCTCGTCCATGGACAGCAGATGGGGAGCCCCGGCCCCCCGGTCAATCCACCGCGCGCGCGACATTGCCCGCGACGCCCATCCAGGCCCCGGGCCGCAGCGCCAGCCCCAGCACCCGCTCGGGGTTTGTGGGGGGCGGCATCTCTACCCCCTCGAGCCGCCGGAACCCGAACCGCCCGTAATAGGGTGCATCCCCGACCAGCATCAGCCGCGCCTCCCCGGCCTGGGTCGCGCGCTCCACCACGGACCGGATCAGAAAGGCCCCCAGCCCCTCGCCCTGCCGCGTCGGATGCACCGCGATCGGCCCGACGAGCAACGCCCGCGCCGCGCCCACCTTCACCGGCCAGACCCGGATCGCGCCACCCAGCGTGCCCCCCTCGTCGCGCCACAGAAGGCAGAGCGGGGCCTCCGGCGGCACGCCCTCGCGCAGCCGGTAGGAGGAGAGCGCAGCCCGGCCGGGCGCAAAGCAGAGGTCGTAAAGCGCCTCCACCTCCCACCAGTCCTCCGGCCGCTCCTCCGAAATGCCCATCGTCCGCCCCGCCGCCTTACTGGCGGCGCGCCTAGCATGGGGCTAGGTCGGGGGCAAACTCCGGAGGATTCGCGATGTTCTACCGCCCCGAAGAGGGCCACGGCCTGCCGCGCAACCCGTTCAACGCCATCGTCACGCCGCGCCCCATCGGCTGGATCTCCACCCGTGGCGCGGACGGGAGGGACAACCTCGCGCCCTATTCCTTCTTCAACGCCGTGGCCTACACGCCCCCCATGGTGATGTTCGCCTCCACCTCCGCCAAGCAGGACCGCGGCGACACCAAGGACAGCGCCGCCAACATCCGCGACACCGGCGTCTTTGCCGTCAACATCGTCAGCTACGCGCTCCGCGACGCAATGAACGCCAGTTCCGCCGGCCTCGGGCGCGAAGTGGACGAGTTCGCCCATGCCGGGCTGGAAAAGGCGCCGTGCCGGACCATCGACTGCCCCTTCGTGGCCGCCGCGCCCGCCGTGCTCGAATGCCGGCTGGTCGAGCAGGTGCGCCTGCCCGGAGAGGCCAACGTCGTCAGCTTCGGCGAGGTCAAAGGGGTGCATATCCGCGACGAATACCTCCGCGACGGGATCCTCGACCTCACGCTCTACCAGCCGCTCACCCGGCTCGGGTATCAGGACTACAGCCGCATCACGGAGCTTTTCCCGTTGAAGCGCCCGGACTGACGGCGCGGCTTCCCATCGGGGAGGCTATCGCATAGGTTGTGCCTGACGCGGCAAGGGAACGGACACATGGGCAGGATCGGGGTGATCGGCGGATCGGGGGTCTACGATATCGACGGGCTCGAGGATGCGGCCTGGCAACCGGTCGAAACCCCCTGGGGCGCGCCCTCGGACGAGATTCTGACCGGACGGTTCGGCGCGACGGAGCTGGCCTTTCTCCCCCGCCACGGGCGCGGCCACGTCCATTCGCCCACCGAGGTCCCCTACCGGGCCAACATCGACGCGCTGAAGCGGCTCGGCTGTACCGAGGTCGTCTCGGTCTCCGCCTGCGGCTCGTTCCGCGAGGAGATGGCGCCGGGCCATTTCGTGATCGTGTCGGATTTCATCGACCGCACCTTCGCGCGGGCGAAATCCTTCTTCGGGACGGGCTTCGTCGCCCATGTCTCGGTCGCCCACCCGGTCTGTGCGCGGCTCGGCGACCGGCTGGAGGCGGCGGCGCGGGAGGCGGGCGTGACCTGCCACCGGGGCGGGACCTATCTGGCCATGGAGGGACCGTGGGCA
>Ga0076930_100393_pt1 | contig 23753 bp, 23 predicted proteins | sample HotLakConsoUCCRE_FD_71149 | JGI IMG/M metagenome (GOLD analysis project Ga0076930, IMG submission 71149) | Hypersaline microbial mat communities from Hot Lake, Washington, USA - Hot Lake Consortium UCC-RE (version 3) (version 3) ...
CGGTGTCCAGCGGGATCGTCTCGTAGGAGATCACCAGCCCGCGGAAGATCTCCCAATGGAGGTTCGAGATGAACAGGAGCGCGGTGGCCGAGAGCATCACCAGCGAGGTGAGCGGCGGCACCGGCTCGAGCTCGTCCACCGGCGCGCCGGGCATGGCGCCGAAGCCGATCAGCATGGCGCTCGCATGCGCCATGGTCTGGAGCGCGAGGTAGAAGATCCGCCCGATCACGCCGATCTGCGCGCCGATCAGGATCTCGGTGACGATCAGCGCCAGGATGCCGGCGTTCGACGCGCCCGCGACGGCGGGCAGGACGGTGGGCAGCACCACCGGCGCCAGCGCCAGCGTGGCGCCGAGCACGATGAACAGGCGCACCTGCGGCGGCACGCGCAAGGAGGAGAAGCCCGGCATCAGCATCAGGCAGCCGCCGATGCGGCAGAACACCAGGAAGACGCCGAGGATCAGGTCCGGCGAGAGCAGGCTCACGCGACGGTCCCCAGGCTCTCGATGTCGACGCCGCGGGGGATCTCGACGTGGCTGAGCACCGGCAGCGTCGGGAACAGCCGCTCGATCACCATGCGCACGTAGGGGCGCGCGTCCGGCGCGGTGACGATGGCGAAGGGCTTGCCCTGCTCGAGCCGCTGCTTGATCGCCACGGAGGCCGCCTGGCCGAACTCCTCGAGCAGGCGCGGGTCGATGTCGAACTCGGCGATCTCGCCCTTGGCGTCGCGCTTGACCGACTGGTGGAAGGCGAGGTCCCAGCGATTGCCGAGCCGCAGCACCCGCAAGGATCCGCCCTCGGTGAGGTCGCCGCAGATCTGCTGGGCCATGCGCATGCGCACGTGCTCGACCACCTGCTCGGAGCGGCGCACGTGGGGCGCGATCTCGGCGATGGCCTCGAGGATGAGGTTGAGGTTGCGGATCGAGACGCGCTCGGCGAGCAGCAGCTTGAGCACGCCCTGCAGGCCCGAATACGAGATCTGCGAGGGCACGATGTCGTCGATGAGGCGCTTGTACTCGGGGTCCAGCCGGTCGAGCAGCGCGCGCATGTCCTTGTAGGAGAGGAGCTGCGGCAGGTTGTTGCGGATGACCTCGGAGAGGTGGGTGAGCAGCACCGAGAGGTTGTCGATCGGCTGGAAGCCCTCGCGCTTGGCCTCCGCGGCGTAGCTCTCGGCGATCCACATGGCCGGCATGCCGAAGGCCGGCTCGCGGGCGTCGTCGCCGGGCACGTCGGGCTTAGCATGGCCGGTGATCACCATGACCTCGCCGATGCGCAGCTCGCTCGCGGCGATGGGCGTGCCGTGGATGCGGATCTCGTAGCCCTTGCGCGGCAGGGTGAGCGAATCCGAGAGCTTGATCTCGGGGACGACGAAGCCGTACTGGCGCGCGAACTTGCGGCGCATCTTCGAGACGCGGTGGGCGAGCTCGCCGTGGGTGGTGAGCAGCTCGGCCGAGAGCTGCTTGCCGAGCACGAGCTCGATCTCGGGCGTGCGCAGCTGCTCCTTGACCGAATCCTTGGTCTCCTCCTCGACCCGGGTCTCCGCCTCGAGCTTCAGCATGTCGCGGTGCGCGGCCTCGGCCCGGATCCGGCGCGGGATCGCCCAGGCGCCGAAGGCGAGGATCACCGCGAGCAGCATCAGCGGGAAGAACGGCAGGCCCGGCGTCACCGCGAGCAGCAGCATCACGCCGGCGGCGACGAAGAGCGCGCGCGGATAGCCGACGAGCTGGCCCGTGACGGTCTCCTCGGCCGAGCCGCGGGTACCGCCCTTCGAGACCAGCAGGCCCGCGGCCAGCGACACGATCAGCGCCGGGATCTGCGTCACGAGCCCGTCGCCCACCGAGAGCTTGACGAAGGCGTCGGCGGCGGCCCCGAGCTCCATTCCGTGGCGGGTCGTGCCGATGATGATGCCGCCGAGCATGTTGATCGCGGTGATGATCAGGCCGGCGATGGCGTCGCCGCGCACGAACTTGGAGGCGCCGTCCATGGCGCCGAAGAAGGAGCTCTCCTCCTCCAGCTCGCGCCGGCGGCGCTGCGCCTCCTTGTCGTCGATCAGCCCCGCCGAGAGGTCGGCGTCGATCGCCATCTGCTTGCCGGGGATGGCGTCGAGCGTGAAGCGCGCGCCGACCTCGGCGATGCGGGTGGCGCCCTTGGTGATGACGATGAAGTTCACCGTCACCAGGATGGCGAAGATGATGAGGCCGATGACGAAGTCGCCCGACATCACGAGCTGCGAGAACCCGTCGATGATCATCCCCGCCGCCGCCCCGCCCTGGTCGCCCTCCGACAGGATCATGCGGGTGGTGGCGATGTTGAGCGCCAGCCGCAGCATGGTGGCGATGAGCAGCACGGTGGGAAAGGCGGAGAACTCGAGCGGCTTCTGGATCCACAGAGCCACCATCAGGATGAGGATCGACAGCGCGATCGAGAGCGCGAGCCCGAGGTCGATCAGGACGGCGGGAATGGGCAGGAACAGGATCGTCAGGATGACGACGATGCCCACCGCGAACCCGATGTCGCGTATGCCCCGATTGTCCGACGGCGTCCCCGCCGCGATCGCCTTCGCCATGAGATGTCCACCCTCGTCGCTCTCGACGCGCGAAAGGTGGCGGATCGAGCTTGCGCGAGGGTGGAGCGGGAGTGGGGGTCGCCGCGAGGCCGGGCGCATCGCCCGACCGGGCCAGCGCGGCGACGTCACAGGCGACATGGGCCAGGAGATGCATGCCTACCTGGTCGGCGATGGCTATGAGCGAATGGGCCGTGCGGGCGATCCGGGCGCAGTCTCCTTCCGCCCAACTGGTCTCCACGGCCAAGAGGCGACAGGAAATCTCCTTCACCGCGCGGTCGAGCACGCGCTCCGCCCCGGCCTCTCCGAGGTCGCGCACGAGGACGACAAGCCGCTCCGGATCGATCACGACCCGTTCAGCCTGTCTGAGTGTCGCGATAGGCGCCACCGGCCCCTCCGTTCCCGCTACGGATGCCGGGTATCGCACCCAAGGCTTTTCCGAAGCCTTAGCCCGGGCAGCAAAAATCGCTCGAAAACCCGTCAAATCATGCGTAAACATGCAGGAAAACAAGGGTTTCAACGAATGCACAGGGTCAAGCCGCTGCCGCGTTACCTGGTCCAGCGCTATGAAGGCTGGAAAGCGACAACCTATGCCGAGAACCGCGCCTGGTATGGACGCTTGGCGTCCGAGGGCCAGCGGCCGCGGGCGATGATCATCGGATGCTGCGACAGCCGCATAAACCTCAACGCGATTTTCGGGGCCGATCTCGGCGAGGCGTTCATTCACCGCAACGTCGCCAACCTCGTCCCGCCCCATGAGCCCGACGGTGAGCATCACGGCACCTCGGCGGCGGTGGAATACGCCGTGGAAGGGCTGGGAGTGGCCCATATCGTCGTCGTCGGACACACGAACTGCGGCGGGGTGAAGGCCTGCTACGAGATGTGCTCGGGCCGCGCCCCGGACCTCGAGCGCGAAGAGAGCTACGTCGGACGCTGGATGGATATCCTCGCTCCCATGTTCCCCGAGCTTCCCGCGAGCGGGGAAACCGAACGTATAGCGGCCTTCGAGCGGGCGGCGGTCATCCGGTCGCTCGAGAACCTCATCACGTTCCCGTTCGTCGATCGGGCAATGAACGAAGGCCGGCTGTCGATCCACGGCGCGGTGACCGACCTCGCCGACGGCGGACTCGAGGTGTTCGACGCAGCCGGTCGGGCTTTCGCTCCGATCTGATCCGGGCCAGGCGCTCGCGCGGGGAAAAGGGAATTTCGATGGGCCTGTTCGAACTGGCGGCGGCGAACCTCATCTCGCCGATCATCCTGAGCTTCGCGCTCGGACTCGGTGCGGCGTTGGCACGGTCGGACCTTTCGGTGCCGGAGGCGGCGGCTAAAGCTCTGTCACTCTACCTCCTGTTCGCGATCGGCTTCAAAGGCGGGGCGGGCGTGGCGTCCCACGGGCTCGACGCCACGCTTGTCGGTGCACTCGTCGCGGGGCTGGTGCTGTCCTTCGCAATTCCGTTCATCGCTTTCGGACTCCTGCGGGTCCTGTCGAATCTCGGGACTGTCGATGCCGCCGCGGTGGCCGGTCATTACGGATCCATTTCGATCGTCACCTTCGTCGCCGCGACCTCGGTGCTTCAGTCACAGGGCATCGCCTCGGAAGGCTACATGGTCGCGGTCGCCGCCGTGATGGAGGCCCCGGCGATCCTTTCCGCACTCTGGATCGTGGCGCGCACCGGTCGGGCGGCCGAAATGGAAGCTAGCCTCGTGCGCGAGATCCTGCTCAACGGCTCGATCGTGCTGCTCGTCGGATCCTTCGCGATCGGCTGGATCACCGGCGAAAAGGGCCTCGCGCAGATATCGAGCTTCATCGTCGCTCCGTTCCAGGGCGTGCTCTGCCTCTTTCTTCTCGACATGGGGCTGGTTGCCGGACGCGGTCTGCGTCAGTCGCGCGGCGTGCTGGGGTTCGGCGCGGTAGCCTTCGGCTGCCTGATGCCCCCCATCGGCGCCACCCTCGGGCTGGGCGCCGGGCTCTTGCTGGGGCTCTCGACCGGCGGGGTCGTCCTGATGATGGTGCTCTCGGCCTCGGCGAGCTACATCGCCGTTCCCGCCGCGATGCGCGTGGCGCTGCCCGAGGCGAACCCCTCGATCTATCTCACGCTGTCGCTCGGGGTGACGTTTCCATTCAATCTCACGGTGGGAATACCGCTCTACCTGAGTGCTGCGACACTGGCGACGGGAGGTTAGCGCCATGGAGACCCATGAAGCGAAACGCGTGGAAATCATCATCGAGGCCCCGATGGAGCGGCGGCTCACGAAGGCGATCCGCGAGGCGGGCGTGACGGGCTATACGGTGCTTCCGGTGCTGGGTGGTTCGGGCCGCTCGGGAACCTGGACGCGGGAGGGGCAGGTCTCGGCCGCCGGCGGCATGGTCGCGGTCGTCTGCCTCATCCGTTCCGACCGGCTCGAAGAACTCCTCGATGCGGCTTTCCGAGTGGTCGAGTCGCACATCGGGGTGGTGTCGGTCACCGAGGCGCAGGTGCTGCGCGCCGAGCGGTTTTAGGAAAGCCTTAACCAAGTTCGCCCAAGCATGGGCCATGAAAGATGATTGGGTCGTTCTTCGCCTGCCGCCGGAACTTCTGATGTCGCTTCGCGCGCTTGCGCAGGAGGCGGGCGTCACTCCGGGGCAGTATCTTCGGGACCACGTCGCGCGGAAGGCGGAAAGCGCGGGCGTCCGGCCTGACGCCATTCCAAGGCCCGCAAGTCCTGGAGTGTCGATGCTGCGCGAGCTCGTCTCGGACATTCTCTTCTCGGCGCGGGACTGGGGCGGGATGCAAGACGCGCTGGTAGCCGAAGGCTTCGCCCTCCGGGTAAAGGGCCTCGGGCTCATGCTGCACGCCTGGCCTTCGGACGAACCGATCTGCAGGTCGGCGGACCTCGGGTTCAGCTATGCCGAGTTGATTCGGAGGTTGGGCGCTGGCGAGCCACCCGCGCCCGAAAGCCGGCCTGCGCATGGGGGACCGCATGCGGGCGAAACCCGGCGCGCGGCCGGCTGATACCGCCGCCTTCATCTTCCTGAAAATACTTCCGCCGGAGGCATTCGCTCCGCCGAAGCAAGCCGCTCAGGCGCGCTGCAGAACGCGGTTGCCCAGAAGCTCGGCGATCTGCACGGCGTTCAGCGCAGCCCCCTTGCGGAGATTGTCCGAAACGCACCAGAGGTTCAGCCCGTTGTCGATGGTCGAATCCTGCCGGATGCGGCTGATGAAGGTCGCGAAGTCGCCCACGCATTCGACCGGTGTGACGTAACCGCCATCCTCCCGCTTGTCGACGACGAGAACTCCCGGAGACTGGCGGAGAATGTCGCGCGCCTCGTCTTCATCGAGAAATTCCTCGAATTCGATGTTGATCGCCTCGGAATGTCCGACGAAGACCGGCACCCGCACGCAGGTCGCGGTGACCTTGATCGAGGGGTCGATGATCTTCTTCGTCTCCACGACCATCTTCCACTCTTCCTTGGTCGTCCCATCCTCCATGAAGCTGTCGATATGCGGAATGACGTTGAAGGCGATCTGCTTTGTGAACTTGGCCGCACCGACCTCCTGGCCCGGCACGTAGAGACCCTTGGTCTGGTCCCATAGCTCGTCGATGCCCTCCTTGCCCGCGCCGGAAACCGACTGGTAGGTCGACACCACTACGCGCTTGATGCGCGCCCGGTCATGGAGCGGCTTCAGCGCGACGACCAACTGCGCGGTCGAGCAATTCGGGTTGGCGATGATGTTCCGGTTCCGCACGCCCTCGATGGCATGCGCGTTCACTTCGGGCACGATCAGCGGAATGTCGTGCTCGTAGCGGTAGAGCGACGAATTGTCGATCACGACGCAACCCGCCTTCGCCGCTTTGGGCGCGTGCTCCTTCGTCGCCTCCGAACCGATGGCGAAGAGCGCGATATCCCAGCCCGCGAAGTCGAAGGTCGCGAGATCCTTCGTCTTGAGGGTGGCGTCGCCGAAGCTCACCTCGGTGCCGAGAGATCTGCGCGACGCAAGGGCCACGATCTCGTCGACCGGGAACTGGCGCTCGGCGAGGATATTCAGCATTTCGCGGCCCACGTTGCCCGTGGCACCGGCGACGACAACGCGGTATCCCATCTCGTTCGCTCCTAAAGGTGACGCCGGGGCTTTATCGCAAGGACCCCGCCCGGGAAAGAGCGGAATTGCCGCTTCCAATATCAGGGACGCCAGAGGGGGGCAAATCAGCCGGATTGTCCTTGACGCCCAGAAGGCAAACATGGTCCCGGATGGCCAATTCACGCCCGCCGAAAATGCAACGCGGAATTGGTGGTTCTGGTCGGAGTGAGAGGATTCGAACCTCCGACCCCTGCCTCCCGAAGACAGAGGCTTTCCTTGTAAATATGGCTGTTATTGCAAAAATTGCACAGAACACCCCGTAAACAACTGTAGAACTTACGCAAACTAATGCAAGCCTGCATGACTTGCACGAGGGTAGCTTGCACGAATTGCGCGGCGGGCACAAGACCGATTCCAGCCTGACCGAATCAGTCGAAGACTTGACGGCTGCAATATTTTTGGTCATAATACAATAGAAAAGTCGCAATGCGACGAAATATCGCGATAAACGAGGAAGAGCAGTGTATATCACCCTTGAACAGTACGCGCGCGCGGCTGACGTGTCAGAGGCGACCGCATCCCGGCGGCTCAAGGGCCTGCCGTATCGCATCCCGACGAAGGCGCGGGGGCGGCGCTGGTATCCCCTCGCCGCCGCCGTGACCACCTTGAAGTACAAGGAATCGCACGCAGGAGCCGCACAGGCGCTGGCACAGGGCGCGCGCGACCTGTTCGGACATGATCTGTACATTGAGCCGGAGTCGCTTCCTATGGCCCGCTCATTCGCTGCGTGGTTGCCCGAACCGGACACGCGCGACCGGCTGGAAATGGCCCAGAGCGATTTCGTCGTGACCGTCGCTCACTCACCTCTGTGCAGCCCTGCAATTGTCCGGAACATCACGCCCCTGCGCGACCTGTACGCCCTGTGTCCCCCTATCATGAAGTGGACCATCTGCGGCGGCACTGTGCCTGACACGGACGCGATTGCCCCGGCATTCGCAGTCGCGTCGAACGAAGCGGCCTTGGACCAGTATCACACCCCCATGAAGGAGGCCGCTTGAATGTCGGACCACTCGAACTTTCTTTCTATCGTCAACAATAGTCCCGCTGTTGCGGAACGTTGGGCAGACCTCACTGAAAAGGCAATCGCGGACGCGCGCGAACAGGGCGTGACCCTTGAGCCGGATGACGTTTTGAACATCCGCGAAATCCGGCTTGCCGCCATGGGCGCGCCGCTGGACGAAGTGGGCTATCAGGACGAACTTTTGAACCTCCCGGCCCTGTCCACCGCCGCCCGCAAGAAGGCTATCGCCGAAGGCGACGCGGACGCCCGCGCCGCCGCCTTAGCGGACCTGAACCGGGGCAAGAAAGTCCACCATTCGCACCGCACTGCACATGCCGCCCGCACGCTGTCCGAGGCCCGCGAACTGGGCATCGCGACGCCGCCGCCGGAACAGGACGCACGGTCCCTCAACGAACGTCTTGAAGCACTCAAGGACGTGAAGGACCCGGCGACGCGCATTTCGCTTGCGCGCAAGTGGGGTCTGATCGAATGACCGTCGAAGACATTATTCAAAGCATCCGGGACAATCACGGGGGCGCGTGGTGGGCGTTGTTCCACGCCACGAAAGACGGTCACAAGTTCTTGCCGTCCGGTCACGTTCTCACGCCCGCCGCGTATGCGGCGGTTGTCCGCGCCTTCGCCTCACCGAAGATTGAAAGGAACAGCGACCTGACCTTGGCGGAACGGAAGGTCAACGCCCTCAGGCACCGCGCGCAGCGCGGCAATGGCTGACTTGGTTGAAAATGGCGTCATGGGCGAAGACGGTTGGGGATCGCGGGGCTACAACAGCCCCACGACCTTCACCTACATCGCAGACAAGAAGGAACGGCGCGCGGCAGTTGCGCGCCAGAAGGAACGGCATGAGCGCTGGCAGCGCGCCATGGAACGGCGCGCCGAATGGACCCCCGAACAGTTCGCCGCCGAAGAGGACCGAATTGCGGCGCAGATCGAAGAATGGGAGCGCAACCGTGACGCAGCCTGACCCCCGTATTGCCATGGCCCGCTATTGGCGCAGGGTCCAGCTCTGGGCCAATGCCCGACGCCGTCTGGGCGATGAAGTGTTCTTTGCCAATATGGGTAACGTGGAACGCGGCGTGGCGGAGCAGATCGAAGAAGAATTCTGGGCATAGCCCCGCCACAAGACAGGCGGCGGCAATCGTTCAAATGACGGCGGTTGTCGTGGAAAGCACCCCGCGCCGCCGCCTGTACCCCCAACCACCCCCAAGACAGGAAGAAAAGATATGACCGATCACAACGAAAGGTTGCTTTGCGCGGAACTGACCATGCTTCTGGGCAACGCGACCAGTCAGACCCCCTCATTCCAGCAACGCGGATTCCGTTTCCCTTTCGCCTCTTTCGTCGAACTGTGCGACGGCGACACTCGCCTTGCCCGCCGGGTTCTTCTGCGCGCGGGCTGGGTCCCCGGCGATGACGGAAACTGGACCTGCGGCAAGGGAATGTATGACCTTGAGCGCGCGATTCCCCTGTATGTTCTGGAAGAGTATTTCGCGGACATTCTGAACGACTACCGCCCCTTGGAAGACGCGGCGTAGTCAACAACACGTTTCCACATCGGCGATAGTCCGTAGGCCGCACAGCCCGCAAACCACAACATCTTGTGCAAATTCGACTTGAAGCTGAACTTCGTCTGAGCGGCATTTCAGCTTCAAGCAGAAAAAGGAATTGTGGCGCAAAAACAGTACCATGTTCTGTTTTCCATGCCCTCTTTTCAGGTTGGAAAATGGCCGTTATATCTGCCTCAGGAACATCAGAATAGGGACTAAATATAGTGGTAGACGAAGTGATCCGGGAGGGCCGTGAGGGGGCCTTGATCGAACTGACCGACCGGCTGGCGACCGTCGCTCTGGCACCGCTCACGCGATCCACTCTGCCACGCTGGAAGAGTTGGCAAGCGAAGTTGCCCGCATCGCAGGCGTTAAAGCACACAACTGAAAATGACGCCTGACAACGGGCGCAGAGGATAGACAGAAGAGCAATGCCCGCCCGCAGACGCAAATCGCGTCAGTCAGCGGCTCAGGCTGCGGGCGGATCAAAGGAGGAACCGCCATGACAAAAAACTGACTGCAAGGAGAAGAATAAATGGCAGGACCAAATATCACGCTGGCGGTAGACAACGCCCCGGCGCATTGGAACGACGCTGAAATCATCGGCGAGGCGACGCAGGCATACTGCGACAGTCTGGAACGAGATTTCACCTTCCTGACCGGCAACCTGTACGGTTCGGGCGACCGGCGCAACACGCAGGACGGCGAATGGCAGGCCGTTACCATGCCCTTGGAGGACTGGATTGCCGGTGGCCCCCGTGAGGGGGCAAGTCCCGCTTGGGGTTTCTCCCGGCACCCCGTGGGTAAGCGTAAGGAAGGCTCTGCAATCGTCCTTGGCTCTTCCGTGGGCGGCGCGCGGAAGGCCAAGGCCATGGATACGATGTGCGCCGTGGGCCTCGATATTGACTCCGGCATCACCTACGCGGACATGGTGGAGAAGTTGGAAGGGCTTGGACGCTTCGCCCTGATTTACACCACGTTTTCCCATGGCAAGTGCGGCCTCGAACTCAAGCGCGACGAAGTCTTACGCAAGCTCGACCTCTCACGCGACCCGACAGACGAAGAGGTTCGCACCTACCTGCGCCGCTTTGACAAGAACAGGTACGAAGAGTCCTTCATCGAAGCCGCCACGATCCGCGAACAGAAGCACCAAACGTCCGAGGGCGTGAAGATCGTTCTCGACACGCCGGAACTGGACAAGATGCGTGTCATCTTTCCGCTGGCGGAACCGGTCAGGCTGATTGACCTCGCCAACACGCAGTCCGAGTCCCTGCGCCTCTGGGAAGACAAGGTTACCGGACTGGCCCGCAACGTACTGGGCGTGCACTTCGACACCAGCGCAACGGACCCCTCCCGCCTGTTCTTCCTGCCCCGGCACGCCAAGGGCGGAATGTGGGATTGCGCAATCGTTCAAGGCGACCCGCTCTCTTTCGAAGACATTCCAGAAATGGAGAAGGCCGCTTACACGCGTGAGCGTGTCCCCGGTGGTTCGAGTGCCCGCCACTTCACCGACTCGGGCGTGTTCCTGAATAGCTGGTACGCTGAACACGCCGACCGCTTTCAGATCGCGGACCTTTTGGAAACGCTCTGCCCTGACAAGGTGCGCGGTCCTGCGTCTTCGGTCACCGGAGTCGTGATCGAATGTCCTTTTGAGGGCGGACACAGTTCGGAAGGCGGAAGCGGCACCATCGCAATCAATGCGCTGGACGCGCTTGGGGAGCGTGGCACCATCAAGTGCAGTCACGACTCCTGTCAGGGGCGCAAGAACGCCGAATACTTGGCGGAAATGCTCGCGCGGGGCTGGTTCACCGAAGAAGAGCTCTTCGACACGGACGCGGGGTTTATTCTGGAATCTGGCGAAGAAGTCGCGGCGGACCCGTTCCCGCGCGGCCCTGCTAACGACGTCGTGACCGCAAATCCGCTGGATCCGATCTATGATGAGAGACTCGTTGATCCTCAGGGCTTCCTTCGCGCCCCGGAAGACGCTGCGCCGTTCTACGCGGAATATGGCATCAAGGTCGAAAAGGACGATCCCGACCGCGCTTATCGCAAGATGGCGGGCATTCTGTGCGACCAAATCAAGGACTCCATGCGGGCGCGTTTTTCCTATGTCGTTACGCCTGACGGCGCGAAGGCAGCAATCCGGCCCGCCAAGGGCGAACCGCCCGTCTTCTACAGCGAAGGCGCGCTGGAACGCCTCTTCCGGAACCGGGAAGTAACCTACGGCGACAATCAGAAGCTGAAGCCCGCAACGCTGTTCTTCTTTGATCGGGACCGGGCGACGTTCGATGGCACTTGCTTTGAACCCGCCGCGTCAGTGGCCCCGGATCACAAGTTCAACATCTGGACGGGCTTCGCGGTGGAGCCGAAGAAGGGGGATTGGTCCAAGCTGCGCGACCACGTCCGCGACGTAATTTGCGGCGGCGATGAGGATCTGTGTCAGTGGTTCATGGCGTGGTGCGCCTCTCCCTACGCCCGCCCTGGCGTCAAAGTACCGTCTTCCGTGGCGGTGAAGGGTGAACAGGGTACCGGCAAGAGCAAGTTCTTCGATTGGCTGCGCACCGCCATGGGCTGCGCCGCGATGAAGGTTTCGCAGGGAAAGCACTTGACCGGCAGTTTCAACGCCCACCTTGACGGCAAGCTGCTTCTTGTCTGCGAGGAAGCCTTCTGGGCCGGGGACAAGGCCGCTGCGGGCGTCATCAAGGACCTTATCACCGCGGAAGAACTGACCGTTGAAGCCAAGTTCGAAAACGCGGTCACGCGCCCGAACCGTCTGGCTGTAGCCTTCATCTCGAATAACGAGTGGATCATCCCCACCGGTGGCAAGGACGCGCGCCGGTTCTTGGTCCTTGAGGCCAGCGCCGCCCGCAAGGAAGATGCCGCGTACTTCAACGCTATTGATGCGCAGATGCGCAATGGTGGGCTGGAAGCCATGGTGTACGACTTGGTGAACTGGGACCCTAAGCCGATTGGCGGATGGGACGCACTGCGGACGCCGCCGAAGACGGACAGCCTGCGTGAGCAGGCGCGCATGGGCCTCAGCGGTCCGCTGGCGACGCTGTTCAGTATTCTTGAGGAAGGTGAACTTGCAGGCCGTACGGCTGACGGCGACGTGTTCTACTACTCCCTGAGCGACGAAGAACCGACGCGCGTAGCGCGGTCCCACCTGACTGCCGCCCTTGGGGCGAAGTCGGGGCGGGGAAACGAGACCGCAGAGGCCTATAGTGCCATTCGCAAGTTCCTTGGCGATGGAGCGGTTCACGACAACAAGGACGTTGTCCTGTATTGGGGTGAAGTGTCGGACGGATCGCGTGTGGACAAGACGACCGGCAACCGCGTCCGGTATGTCGATTTCCCACCGCTGAACGACCTCAAGGAAACTATGGCGGAGTACCGGAGCGAAGAAGCTCTGGCGTCCTGACCCGCTGCGCCCTGACCCTGCAATCTGGGTTGGGGCGTGGGTCAGCCTAAAGCTATGGCAAATATATAAAAAACTCCCTCTGACCCAGTGACCCATGTGACCCGACCCCGACCCAATTCGGTGAGATTGCTCAGCGGGAGGCGGCTCGCTTCATTATTATTCTACCAATAGATTCACTTTCTGGGTCTCGTGGGGCTAATGGGTCAAAATAGTGTATATATCTGTAAAATATACGTTTTCTTTAACCATGAAGGCCCGAATGGGCTGGGTCAGGAGCGGGTCACACCCGTTCAAGATAACGGTACAAGCCCGCGTCAGTCTTCCCAATCCTCATCAAGGTTCATTCCGCCAATGTCTCCGGAACCGAAGAAGGCTTGCCGATGCAAGTGGATATTGACCCTTGCGGCGACATTCTTCTGGGGCGTATCGATTCCAAGTTCTTCATTAATCGCCGTTGCAGCAATCATTTCTTCACCCCAGACTCCTAAGTCTCCTTCCCATTCTGGACTCGAAAGAATTGCATTCGCCGCGCGTTCGAAATCCCATTCGTCCTCCCGGTTCCGAGCAATACTCCAGCCTTGGTCTGTGGGGTAGTCGATCCGATCAATGGGACGTGTGGCGAAGCCAGCGGGTTCACGCGGGCGGGTGCTACCCCAATCCCCATAAATAATCCTTGACCGCCTATTACCACGCGCTTGCCGAATTTGCTCCAAGAGCTGGTGGTTTGAGAACCCTATACGGTTTATCCCACCGTCGAAGTCCATAAACACTTTCGGCATGGACGTGCATGAAAGAACAATCGGAACATCTGCGTCAATCGCATCCAGTTGTCCACCGATGACGCCGTCAAACCAAACAAACAAACTGAGTGGGTCTCGCGTCCAACCACCTTCAAGAATGATTGCATAGTCGGCAGCGCCGACCGACGTCAATGCAGCCACTATATCGTCAACATTGGATGGAAATCGGTTCATGTAGAGGCGTAGGCAATACGTCTTTCCAGCTTCCTGATACCGCTCAATTTGTCTGCGAATGTCCGCTTCGGTTTGCCCACGGCTTTGGATGCACGGCATAACCCATTTGCGTTCTGAAACAAATGCACACCAATGTGCATATGCATCGCTTGGGTCCAGTAGTTCGACCAGCCGTTGCTGGGGTGCGCTTTCTAGATTGGTAAACTCATAGTCTCGATCAATATCTAGAAGAAAGCTCTGCCCGCGGAAAGCTTTCTCTACCCGCTCGATGGCTTTGTCGAGCGTGTTCGAGTTGGCCCAAGGCGCAAGCAAAATGCATGGCGTCATGCGCTCCTTGGAGGCGCGCGGAAGGTATTGCAGCCCATTCATTTCACTGGCGCGAATGGCCAGCGTCGGGACATATGATTTTCCGTCAAGAGCCATCGATCGACTTACGCCGCAACGAAATCAGAAAGTCTGATCTCCATCGCGGCTTTCGAAACTTCGAAGCGGTTGGCGAGAGCTTCAATTGTTGCCTCAGTTACGATACCCCCAAATTCCTCATTCAAATCATTTTTGATAAGTTCCATAGGCATGACAATATCTGCCGCCAAGCGGTTCGCTTCATATTCAATTTGCTGTGGCGCCCCTGAGCGATATAGAACAGTGTCAGTTATTCCAGTTGGTGAACTATCAATAACATCACGATGAAGCAAGTAATGCGCTAGTTCATGACCGATAGTGAATCTTTGGCGTTCACGCGCCTCATTGCGATTTACTTTGACAACATATCCATTGCCCTCTCGAGAAATCTGCCCAGAAAAGCCTGAGCCAAGGCTGGAAACCTTGATTGAGACTCCCAGCTCCTTTGCGAGTTGGCCAAGCTTGACTGGCCGTTCGGACATGTAACGCTCGAGAATCTGTCGTTGCTCTTTTGGTATCCGGTTCAGTTCACGTGACATGCTTTCCTCCTATCGGTTTCCTGTGTCTTCTGGATCGAACTGTTCTTCCAATTCCGCAACGGTTTGGCGTCTTGCGTTCGCAATGTAAGCCGCAACACGCTTGTCGAAGGCTTCTTTACTCAGCTCACTGCGCACTTCGGCCAACGCCTCTTCCCGTGCGGCCTTTGCCTGTGCTCTTGCTTCTTCGGCGATGTCTCGAGCTTCCGCCACAGCGTCTTTTGCGCTTTGGCGAAGCTCCTGAACAGTAAAGGCCGCTATAACACCAATGCCGATTGCTACCGAAGCCAAGACAGCGGTGACTGCAGTCATCATTGCTGACATGAAGCCAAGATAGGTGGGCATGGCGATGGCGGGTTCTTGCATTGTGCCGGGTATCCCGTCGACAGCGTCGACCACCCCAAGCGATAACAGGAGGTAGCAAAGAACCACGCCGCCCACGACACAGGCGATGTAACCAACCGCCTTCATAGTTGAGCTTGCCTCTTGTCAGACATCCTGCTTGCTTCCTCGATATTGTTCTTTCTTTGTTCCTGTCAAGAGGAACTTCTTTACCCTGACAGTTTTTGGCAGATTTGGCTAGCACAGGGAGCAGACGTTCCATCATTCTAGTGTAACGGCCTCGCAGGTACTCCGCGCGTGTCAGAGTGCAACTGCCCCATATATGTCAGCATTGCTTACATATAGGAAATCGCGCCCGTCACTCCGTCGGAAACAGCCTGTTCCAACCTAAACAACGGAAAAGACACACGAATCATTCACTCGCGTGTTACAAATTGCCCAAGGTTCCGTAGGCCATTGGTAAGAGAGGGCAGAATCTTGAAGATCGTGACGTACATTCGGGTATCGACGGACAAACAGGGGCGGTCAGGCCTTGGTCTGGAAGCTCAGCGCGCCGCTATCGCGGCCTACGCCACGTCCGCTAACGCGGTCACAGTGGCGGAATTCCAAGAGGTTGAATCCGGTAGGAACAACGCCCGCCCTGAGCTGGAAAAGGCACTGCGCAGAGCCCGCGTGATGGGGGCGAAGCTGGTCATTGCCAAGCTGGACCGGCTGAGCCGGAATGCCGCCTTTTTGCTCAAATTACAGGACTCCGGCGTCGATTTCACCGCCTGTGACATGCCCGACGCCAACGCCCTGACCGTGGGTATCATGGCAGTGGTCGCGCAGGCTGAAAGCAAGATGATTTCCGACCGAACACGGGCAGCGATGCAGGCCGCAAAGCAACGCGGGCAGACGTTCGGCAACCCCAACGGAGCCGCGCCCCTGCGTCGCGCAGGGAAGGGCAATGCGGCCTCTGTTAAGGCCCTACAGGACCGGGCTAACGCCCGCGCTCAGGACCTGTTAGACGTTCTGGAAGCGCTGGAAAAGGACGGTTTCGTCACCTTGCAGGCTCAAGCAGATGAACTGAACCGGCGTGGCTTCGAGACGGCACGCGACGGGCGCTGGCACCCCAATTCGGTCGCGAGACTGCGGAAAAGGCTTGAGGCGGCATAACACGACGTAGGCGGACCAGTGAGGCAGTGAGACGGTGAAGCCCGCGTTAGCGGGCAAGACGGCAGGCCCTATAAGTATTTGATTATATTTCTTTATCTGGGACCCTTCTAGGGGGTACCCCCATGCCCCAACCGGCGGCTCAGGTGCTGTCAGTACCTATGCAACCCAATTTAGCAACGGTAGTTGCATTCAACAGTGACGTGTGTGTTAACTTCTAGCAAAATCGCGAGCGGAGCCTCGTCTGAGTGCGTGAAAGCCAAAGAGGAAACATGGACGAATTTGAGCAAGAACCATTTGTGGATGCTGTTTTACAAGAAAACCCCGAGCCAAGATGCCCGGTCTTGTTGCTCTTGGATACATCCTATTCGATGAGCGGCGCGCCAATTTCGGAACTGAATGAAGGATTGGCGACGCTTCGCGAAGAATTGTTGTCTGACTCGCTTGCCTCTAAGCGGGTAGAATTAGCCGTGGTGACCTTTGGCCCAGTTGAAACGCGCAACGAGTTTGCGACTGTTGATCAATTCTATCCAGAAACACTTGAGGTCGGCGGTGCCACGCCAATGGGAGAAGCTATCGTAACCGGACTGGAAGTGCTTCGCGCGAGGAAAAATCACATCCGCTCGAATGGTCTCAAGATATTCCGGCCTTGGGTGTTCCTCATCACTGACGGTGCCCCGACTGATAGCTGGGACGAAGCAAAACGCCGGGTCCATGAGGGCGAAGAACGCAAAGAGTTCATGTTCTATGCCGTGGGTGTCGATCAGGCGGATATGGGCATACTTGGGCAGATCGCTACACGCCAACCACTCAAGCTCAAAGGGCTGGCCTTCAAAGAACTTTTCCAGTGGCTTTCCAGTTCACTCAGCGCTGTTTCGCAATCCAATCCCGGCGATCCGGGAGTGGCGCTTGCAAACCCCACCGCCCCAGACGGCTGGGCTGTAGCGGAATAACCTTATGGACTGGCGGTGGGCGGGTGCGTCACAAGTCGGCACGTCCCATATTCGGAATGGCGATAGGTTGCAGGACGCCTATGCCGTTTCGGTGATGCGGAGCGATTGTGTTTTGGCCATTGTTTCAGATGGTGCTGGAAGCGCGGAGTTTGGAGCATTCGGGGCATGGCTTGTCTGCCGTAGGCTGAAAGTGCTCTTTCGCGATTGGTTTCGCGACAATGCAAACCTTCCAAGCGACGAATTGCTTTTAGATTGGGTTGATGAAGTTCGGGACGGAATCGCCGCTATCGCCGCGAGGCGAGGTGGAGTGCCCCGCCAATTCGCATCCACATTAGCGGCAGTTGTTTCAACACCAGACGAAACCTTGACTTTACATATTGGCGACAGTGCCATTGTCGGAAGGCGCGCCGAAGGTTGGGACGTTCTTTGCTGGCCCGAAAACGGTGAATACGCGTCAACAACATATTTCGTGACCGATGATCCTGAACCTCGTCTCAATATTGCGCGCTGCGCACGCGAGCACGACGCCTTTGCTCTATTTTCTGATGGGATAGGCGATCTAGCACTATCACACCTAGATCAAACGGCATCGCCTCAGTTCTTCGACCCTATGCTGCGCCCCGTTGACAACGCACCGGGCACAGGACGGTTGTCTGAATTGTCCGCGAAGCTGGGTACCTATCTCGCTGGGCAGGCAATCTGTGAGCGCACTGATGATGACAAGACGCTCATCCTCATTTCGGGGAGGTGACCGTGCAAGAAATAGTGATCGGAAAGGACCGCGTTTCTGTCGCTGAACTGATTGGCAAAGGCGGCGAAGGTGAAGTCTATTCGATTAGGGGGCGAGCCGGGCAAGCTGTAAAGATTTACAACGCCAATCTACGATCAAAACGAGAAGGCAAGGTGCGGGCGATGGTGGGCGAAGGCCTTGCCGTCAAAACCGATCTGATTGCCTACCCCGGTGAAGTCGTAACAGATCGCAAAGGGAGCTTCCTTGGTTTTGTAATGCGGCTCGTTTCGGGCTATCGACCGCTTCACGAGCTATACAGCCCGAAATCACGGATGCGCCATTTTCCAAAGGCGGACTACCGTTTTCTGATACATGCGGCGCTGAACGTCGCCCGTGCCGTTGGCAAAGTTCACCAAACGGGGTGTGTGATCGGAGATTTGAATCATTCCGGCGTTCTTGTCGCGCCGGATGCAACTGTTGCGTTGATTGATGCTGATAGCTTTCAGTTTCGGCTGAATGGTACGTCATACCCCTGTGTTGTGGGCGTGCCGGACTTCACGCCACCTGAACTGCACGGCAAAAATCTAGCGTCGGTAGAGCGCACGATTGCGCACGATAGCTTTGGCTTGGCGGTCGCGATCTTCCATCTACTGTTCATGGGAAAACATCCATATGCGGGAATCCGTAATGGCCCGGAGACGTTAATGGGCGAAGATATTGCCCAGAACCGTTTCGCATACTCACAGTTACGGCAGACTCAAACACAGACCAAACCGCCACCCGGTGCGTTGACGCTTGATCTTTTCCCGGACGCTGTTTCAAAGGCGTTTGAAGACGCATTCGGATTGTCACCGGGCGCGCGTCCTAGCGCGCTGGACTGGATACATGCCCTATCGAAGTTGGAAGGCTCACTGAGCCGCTGTAGCAAGGTCAAGACGCACTACTACCCCAGCAAAGCTAAGGGCTGCGTATGGTGTAAGCTGACTGCTAAAAGTGGTCTGGACATGTTCCCGGACCTATCGGCGGTTACACCAACTATCTCAACCGATGCGAAAGGCACCGAGCAAGCCATTCGCGAGATATTGGCATTCCGTTTCCCGACCGTTGGTGACTTGCTCCCTGCGGTTTCAGTTCCCGGCATCAGCCCTGCCCTTCGTGAAGCCAAGAGCAACAATCATGGACGTGCAATTCTTGGCTTGCTCATGATGGGCGGGGCAGTCGCAGGGTTCATATACGCCCCGCCAGTATGGTTCATCTGGATTGGCTTAGCATTCTGGGGCTGGACTTTCGTTGGTGACCGTGAGGTATCGTCCAGCCCATTTGTTCAAGCCTACAAAGACGCCGATGAAAAGGTGCAGCGCGAGTTGAACGCATTCGTACAGCGCAACGGATTGAGTGAGGTCATGAAGGTGCGCGGCGATCTGAGCGCCGCAATCACTACCTACAATAGCCATGACGACGCTCTTGCGAGCGAAATTATGAAGCTCAAGTCCAACCGGGAGTCGCGTCAGAGACAGGCCTATCTTGACCGGTTCTCAATACGACGCGCGAACATTTCGGGGATAGGCCCGGCAAAGACGGCAACGCTGATTTCCTTCGGCATTGAAACCGCAGCCGATGTAAATCGTTCCGCCGTCTTGCGGGTTCCCGGCTTCGGCGATGTAATGACCGATAAACTAATGGCATGGCGTCGCGGGCACGAATCCCGGTTCAAGTATGACCGAACACCAAACGCTCAGGACGTTGCCGACGAAAGGGCGTTGCGTGGACGGTTCGCCGCTGAGAAGGGCAAACTTGAATCCACTATCCGCAACGGGTTGGGTACCCTTCGAAACGCACGTGCAAAACTCGACTCATTACCCGCCCGCGCCAAGAGTGACCGGGTACTTTCTGAGGCACTTCGAGCAAGAGCGCAGGCCGAAAGTGACTTAAGGGAACTAGGAACACCTGTTCCGGCATCCGCAGTAGTCCTAGAAGCGATGTTGCCGCCGCGCCCTGTGCCGCCGCAGCCTAAAGCTTCTCCTACAGCCACATCGGTCCGCTCCCATCGCCACACCGCCAGCAAGGGTGGTGTTCCCGACTGTTCTTATTGTGGCAAGCCGATGGTGAAGCGGACTGCAATACGGGGACGTAATGCCGGAGGCCAGTTTTGGGGGTGTTCAGGATACCCTTACTGTAAGGGGACACGAAACCTGTCTGGAAAATCGCGTTACCACCCTTAGTGAGCACGGTGTGCCCCCTAAGCAGGGTTGCGCAGCAGTCAATTATTCACCTAATAGACAGGGCGTCCCCCAAAGCTTCTTCAATGTCGGGCCGGTGCATCGAATAGTGCTTCTTCAAGACCTCTTCCGTGGTGTTCACAGCCTCAGCGATGATATTGAAGGGCACCCCGGCCCGGACCATATGAGTGATCGCGGTCCGCTTCATCGTGTGGTGCGAAACGGGCTTCTTCACCCCTGCTTCCGTGGCAACTTGCGCAAGGCCCTTCTTGAGGCTCTTCACTGGCTTGCCGTTGAACGAAATGACGTAGGGCTGTGACCGGTCCCCGCCGTAAAGTAGGTAGTTCATCAGCCGCCAGTTCTGCCCAATGGGAATGGCAGGGCGGCGCTTGTTCCCACTACCTGTGCCGAAGTCGATGTAAGCGCCTTTGCCCACCGTGCCCGACTGATAGTCCAACGGCGGCTTTTCGAAGTGCAGACGCGAAGCCTTGCGCGGCATAGCCTCATTGCCTTCTGCGTCATGTGCGAGGGTGGGCAGCATCTCTTCCGCCCGTTTCAGAACAGGGTCCGGGATGTATACTTGATCCCACGTCAAGGAAAGAATGGCTTCCTTCCGTGCGCCCGTGGCAAGCGCAATCAACAAGAAGGCTTCAATGTGTGACCGATCACGTTCCCGGTCAATCTTGATTCCATTGACTTCGATCTGGCGCGGTTCACAGGCGGCAATCATCCGTTCCAGCTCTTCCATGGTCAGCCAAGCCTTGGTTTCGCGGACCGGCTCACCTTCAATAATCGAGAAATCAGGCGGGTAGGCGGTGTAGCGGTTTTTTCGTGCGCGCGTCAGCGCGGCACGCAGGACTCGAAGGTCCTTGCAGGCGGTGTTGCGGGACGTGGTGCCATACTGTCCATCGCGCTTCTGGTGGGCCGTCCAGCGCGGCTTCTGCATCCGCCAGACAATGTATTCGTCCACCACGTCCTGCACGATTTCATCCCAGAACAGTGGCCCCAAATGCTCTTTCAGCGGAGCCACGTTCGCCGCCATGGGACCTGACGTAGCCTCTGATTTCTCGCGGCAGACATAATCATAATATTGGTCCACGATCCAAGCGACCGTTGGGCGGGAAGGTATCTCAGGCTTCGCCAGTTCTTTTATGAAGGAGTCATGCGCGGTGTTCGCTTCCGCTTCCACCTTCGTGCCGTGAGATTTCCGCCGGGTCTTGCCCTCTTCGGTCCATACCGTTTCCCAATACCCGTCTTTCCGGCGGCGCAGGCGCGGTGCTTCGGGGTCGGGCGCGTCAGCGCCCCCGGTCGGGTCGAAGTCCTTTAGCTTCAGCTCAGCTTCGAATTGGTCTTTCGTGCCGGTGGCCCTGCGTCTTGTCTTCCCCGTTTTCGGGTCTTCAAAGACGATTTCCCAATAGGAATCAGAGCGCTGGCGGATGTAGGGGACAGGGTTCTTCATAAGAACATTCTCGCGTTTCTGTGCAATCCGTGCAAGTTTGCACGTCTTGCAGATTTCAGATTTCGCGTAAGTTCTTGATTTAATTGGTCGGAGTGAGAGGATTCGAACCTCCGACCCCTGCCTCCCGAAGGCAGTGCTCTACCAGGCTGAGCTACACTCCGACCGTGCAGGGCGGATTACTTCTCCTCCCGGGCTTTTGCAAGGGCCTCATGGCCAGGGGGGATGCGCGCAGCCTGGGCGCGCAGGAGCGTGCTGATGCGGGGCGAGGAAATCGTGGCCGCCCTTGACCGGGTGCGTAGAACAGGGGTCTCGGAACTAACCCCGCGAACGGTCTCGCGCAGGACGATGTAGAGCCCCGAGGCGATGATGATGCCAGCGCCGACAAGTGTCTGCGCGTCCGGCACCTCATCGAAGAAGAGAATGCCGTAGCCCGCTGCCCAGAGGATCTGGGAATATTGCATTGGTGCCACGACCGCAGCGTCGCCCCTCCGGTAGGCGGCGATGACAAGTAGGCCGGCGACGAAGGCGAGAACAGCGATCATCGCGACGATGCCGAGGTGTTCCGCCGGCATCGGCCGGTAGACGAAGGGAAGAACGAGCCCCATTGCGACGAAGGAGGCCATCATCGGGTAGAGCATGAGCACCGCGCTTCGCTCATCCCGGCCGATCTTGCGCACGATGACCGAGGCCAGCGCCGAGCCGAGCGCCGCGGTCAGACCCGCGATGTGACCGAGCGCCAGCGGTTCGGCTCCGGGCCGGAGCACATAGAGAACACCTGCCAGACCGATAACGACCGCCGCCCAGCGGTGGATGCCGACCTTCTCGCCGAGAACCGGTATCGACAGGATGGTGATCAGGAGCGGGGCGGCGAAGATGAACGCGTAGACCTGCGCCAGAGGAAGCACCGAGAATGCGTAGAAAGCCGCAACGCCTGTAAAGAGGGTGGCGGTCGTTCGCATGGCCGTCCACCACGGGTGGACCGGCCGGAGCGTGCCCGGGGTCGCGTCGCGCATGAGCATGACGGTCGCCAGCGGAAACCCGAAGAGCACCGAAAAAAAGATGATCTGGAACGGCGCGTATATCTGCCCCAGGGTCTTCACCCCGACGTCGTGCGTCGCGTAGAGCGCGAAGGCGAGTATCGCCAGGAAAGCGCCCCTCAGGTTCGATCTGGCGATGTCGGTCATGCGTCTTATCCCGGGGCCGGTGCCGCCACTATCCTAGCCCAATCCGATCGGGCCCCGCTTCGCAAGACCGCAAACCGCCATTCGCCAAACGCGCGGGACGTTCGGCGGAAATCCCTCAGGCCGAAAGCGCGGCGATGATGCGGTCGCCCATTTCACCGGTCGAGATCGGGGTTCCGTCGTCGGGGCCGAGAAGGTCCGCCGTGCGCGCGCCTTCGGCGAGCACCTTCTCCACTGCGGCCTCGAGGCGCGCGGCCTCTTCGCCGAGGTCGAAGCTGTAGCGCAGCGCCATGGCGAACGACAGGATGCAGGCGATGGGGTTGGCCTTGCCCTGACCGGCGATGTCGGGCGCGGAGCCGTGCACGGGTTCGTAGAGCGCCTTCGGGCGGCCGTTTTCCATCGGCGCGCCGAGCGACGCCGAGGGGAGCATGCCGAGCGAACCCGTCAGCATCGCCGCGGCGTCCGACAGGATATCGCCGAAGAGGTTGTCGGTGACGATGACGTCGAACTGCTTGGGCCAGCGGCAAAGCTGCATCGCGCCGGCGTCGGCATACATGTGCGAGAGCTCGACATCGGAATACTCCGCCGCATGCACCTCGGTGACGACCTCGCGCCAGAGGATGCCGGATTCCATCACGTTGGCCTTCTCCATGGAGCAGACCTTGTTGGACCGCTTGCGCGCAAGCTCGAATGCCGACCGCGCGACCCGCGCGATCTCGCTTTCCGTATAGCGCTGCGTATTGATGCCGACCCGCTCGTTGCCTTCCTTGAAGATACCGCGCGGCTCTCCGAAATAGACACCCGAGGTGAGTTCGCGAATGATGACGATGTCGAGTCCCGCAACCACCTCGCGCTTGAGCGACGAGAAATCGGCAAGCGCGTCGAAGCACTGGGCGGGGCGAAGATTCGAGAAGAGGTCCATCTCCTTGCGGAGCCGCAGGAGACCTCGTTCGGGCTTCACCGAGAAATCGAGGCTGTCATACTTCGGTCCCCCGACCGCGCCGAGAAGCACCGCATCGACCGCTTGCGCCCGCGCCATGGTTTCGTCGGTAAGAGGCGTTCCGTGGGCGTCATAGGCGCAGCCGCCGACAAGCCCCTCCTCGACGTCGAAGGCGTGCCCGTTCGCGCCGAACCAC
>Ga0076930_100791_pt1 | contig 23569 bp, 22 predicted proteins | sample HotLakConsoUCCRE_FD_71149 | JGI IMG/M metagenome (GOLD analysis project Ga0076930, IMG submission 71149) | Hypersaline microbial mat communities from Hot Lake, Washington, USA - Hot Lake Consortium UCC-RE (version 3) (version 3) ...
GTCTCACCGGTCGAATCGGATACGAGATGAAGGTGAAAGAAGCTGCGTCCCATTTGTCGCCCCGCCATGTACCGATCCGTCGCGATCGCTGCCACAAGCCGCGAATCACCTGACCATGCATTCCACGAGCCGGGTTTTCCCGCAAGCATCACGCATCCTGTGGACGGATTCGGAGAGCAGGCGAGCTCGGACCGGCAGGCTGCGCGAGTCGGGGATGATCATCAACAATCGCGATTCCGTGGAAGCCAGAATCGACCCCGATGGGGGAATCGGGTGAATCGCGATTCGCTCCGGGCTGATACGCGCGGCGGATCGACGCGTTAATACTTTGTTAAGGAATGGTTTCGTTAATCAATCGTTAATGCTTTGGGACAGGTTCGATCCTCCACAACCCATGCCCAGCCGGTTGTGGATGAGCTGTGGATGGTTTTGTGTGGACGGAATCAGGCTGCCAAGGAAAAACCAATAAAGATTCAGGATTCTAATTTGTTTTTTTGATTCCGGATCAAGGCGTTGATCGCATCGCCTTCGGGGCTTATCGAAGGTGTATGACAGGCGTCGCTCGGCGACGCATTGCGAGGGAGTGATGCTGTTGACCGAGACGACGCAAAGCCGGGCGATCATGCGGGTTCTCGATGGCGAAGCAGTCTGGCCGCCCCCGATCTGGGTGATGCGCCAGGCCGGACGCTATCTGCCGGAATACCGCGCCAAGCGCGCGGAGGCCGGCGGCTTCCTCGACATGTGTTACAATCCCGATTTCGCCGTCGAAGTGACCCTGCAGCCAATCCGGCGGTTCGGCTTCGATGCCGCAATCATGTTTTCCGACATCCTCGTCGTGCCACATGCGCTCGGCCAGAATCTCTGGTTCGCCGAGGGTGAGGGCCCGCGCCTTGATCCGGTGACGACGCTCGAGGATCTCGCGAAGCTCCGCCAGCGCGATCCGGCCGAGCATCTCGCTCCGGTCTTTGAGACCCTGCGGCGGCTGCGCCGGGAATTGCCAGCCGAGACAACGCTGCTCGGTTTCTGCGGAGCACCCTGGACCGTGGCAAGTTACATGATCGCGGGCAAGAGCACGCCGGATCAGGCGCCGGCGCGCATCGCCGCCTATCGTGATCCGGAATTCATGGCTGCGCTGATCGACATGCTGGTCGAGACCTCGATCGATTATCTGACCGCCCAGGTCGATGCCGGTGCGGATGCGATCCAGCTTTTCGAGAGTTTCGGTGCCGCGCTCTCGGCGCCGCTTCTGGAGCCGCTCTCGTTGACGCCCATGCGCCGAATCGTCGAGGGGCTGAAGGCCCGGCGTCCGCAAGCCAGGGTCATCGTCTTCCTGCGCGGGGGCGGGCCCAATCTCGCCAAACTCGTGGAAGCGGGCTTTTCCGATGCCGTCGCTCTCGACTGGTCGCTGGATCTCGCACGGGTGTTGCCGACGCTGCCGCCGACGCTTCCGACCCAGGGCAATCTCGATCCGCTAGCGCTGGTAGCCGGTGGCAAGGCCCTGGATGAGGGGGTGGATGCAGTCCTGGCCGCTGCGCGCGGGCGCCCGCATATCTTCAATCTCGGCCACGGCATCGTGCCGCAGACGCCCGTGGAGCACGTCGCGCAGATGATCGCGCGGGTGCGGGCGGCGCAGGGCTGAGGACCAGGACACGGCGATGAGCGATCCCTATCTCTGGCTGAAATTCATCCATATCCTCGCCATCATCTCCTGGATGGCGGGCCTGCTCTATCTGCCGCGGCTGTTCGTCTATCACGTCGATGCCGAGATCGGTTCGCGTCAATCCGAGACCTTCAAGGTGATGGAAAGGCGGCTGATGAAGGCGATTACCACACCGGCCATGATCGTCAGCGTGATTACCGGTTTGTGGCTGGGCTTCATGGCTGGATGGTGGTCCTCCGGCTGGCTGCATGCCAAGACGCTGCTTGTCGTCTTTCTGCTGGCAAGCCACATCTATCTGGCGCGGGTGGTGAAAATCTTCGCGCGCGACGCCAATACCCGCCCGGGGCGCTGGTACCGCATCATCAACGAAGTGCCGACGGTGCTGATGATCGGCATCGTTTTTTTCGTGGTGATGAAGCCTTTCGGCTGAGCCATTGACGGCCGCGTGTGATTTTTTCTTGTGATCGGCGCCAAAACGGTTTAAGCGTCTTAAATCTTCCCTGATAGACAGGTTGCGTTGCCTCGCCTTGATGGAACCCGCCCATAGCGGCAGGTCCTCGACCCGGCGTAAAATTCCCCCGCAAGGCAGAATGTCGGACGGTTCCCCACCGTTACTTCTTTTCCCGAAACTGATCGAGAGTGTTCCCCGATGAGGGAAATCAAACTACAGGATTTGAAGATCAAATCCGCGACCGAGCTGACATCCTTCGCCGAAGAGCTCGAAGTCGAAAATGCGAGCACGATGCGCCGCCAGGAGCTGATGTTCGCCATCCTCAAGCAACTCGCCACCCGCGACGTCGAAATTATCGGCGAGGGTGTCGTGGAAGTGCTCCAGGACGGGTTCGGCTTCCTGCGTTCCGCCGAATCGAATTACCTGCCCGGCCCCGATGACATCTACATCTCCCCCTCTCAAATCCGTCGTTTCGGCCTGCGCACGGGTGATACGGTCGAGGGGCCGATCCGGGGTCCGAAGGAGGGCGAGCGCTATTTCGCGCTGCTCAAGGTCAGTACCGTCAATTTCGAGGATCCGGACAAGGTTCGCCACAAGGTCCATTTCGACAATCTGACGCCACTCTATCCGGATGAGCGGCTCAAGCTCGAGATCGAGGATCCCACGCGCAAGGATTATTCGGCGCGCATCATTGATATCGTCTCACCGATCGGCAAGGGTCAGCGCGGCCTGATCGTCGCGCCGCCGCGTACAGGCAAGACCGTACTCCTGCAGAATGTCGCGCAGTCGATCACCAGCAATCATCCGGAATGCTATCTGATCGTGCTCCTGATCGACGAGCGTCCCGAGGAAGTGACCGATATGGAACGCTCGGTGAAGGGCGAGGTGATTGCCTCGACCTTTGACGAGCCGGCCACGCGCCACGTTCAGGTGGCAGAGATGGTGATCGAGAAGGCCAAGCGCCTTGTCGAGCATGGCCGTGACGTGGTCATCCTGCTCGATTCGATCACGCGTCTGGGCCGCGCCTACAACACCGTGGTTCCCTCCTCCGGCAAGGTGCTGACCGGCGGTGTCGATGCCAATGCCCTGCAGCGCCCGAAGCGCTTCTTCGGTGCCGCGCGGAATATCGAGGAAGGCGGCTCGCTGACCATCATCGCCACGGCGTTGATCGATACCGGATCACGCATGGACGAGGTGATCTTCGAGGAGTTCAAGGGCACCGGCAACAGCGAGATCATTCTCGACCGCAAGGTTTCGGACAAGCGCGTCTTTCCGGCTCTGGACATCACCCGCTCCGGCACCCGCAAGGAAGAACTGCTGGTCGATCCGCAAGTGCTCAAGAAGATGTATGTGCTGCGGCGTATTCTCAATCCGATGGGTACGGTCGATGCGGCGGAATTCCTTCTGGACAAGCTGCGCGCGACCAAGTCCAACGCGGATTTCTTCGATTCGATGAACACCTGACGGGCCGCAGCAGCGATCCGCGGGGGTACACTCACAGACACCGCGCATGGTCGAACCCGTATCAAGCGACGACACCATCTTCGCTCCCGCCTCCGGGTTCGGGCGCGCCGGCATCTGCGTGATCCGGATCTCCGGATCGCACACGCGCGCCGTGCTCGAAACCCTCGCTGATGGCGTTCCGTCGGCACGGATGATGCAGTTGCGTGTGCTGCGCGATCCGGGTGACGGTGCGGCGCTCGACCAGGCGCTGGTCGTCTTCTTCCCTGGCCCGGCGTCGTTTACGGGTGAGGATGTTGCGGAACTGCATATCCATGGTGGCCTCGCCGTGCGTCAGGCCGTGCTCGCTGCCCTGTCGCAGATTGCCGGATGCCGGCCGGCAGAGGCCGGCGAGTTCACCCGCCGCGCCTTCCTGAGCGGGCGCATGGATCTCTCCGAGGTGGAGGGTCTTGCTGATCTGATCGATGCAGAAACCGAAATCCAGCGCCGCCAGGCGCTGCGCCAGCTTGAGGGCGGACTGGGCGTGCAGGCGGAGCGCTGGCGGGAGCAAGCAATCGCATGTCAGGCCCTGCTCGAAGGCGCCCTCGATTTTGCCGATGAAGGTGACATTGCGGAGAATATCGAAAGCAAAGCCTTGGACGGCGCGGTTTTGCTGCTCAATCAGATCGAAGCACAACTGCGCGACGCCCGGCGTGGTGAACGGCTGCGCGAGGGCTTTCACGTTGTCCTTGCCGGGCCGCCGAATTCAGGCAAGTCAACACTGCTGAATGCTCTCGCGCGCCGTGACGTGGCTATTGTTTCCCCGATCGCCGGCACGACCCGCGACGTGATCGAAGTGCGCTGCGATCTGGACGGGTTGCCAGTGACCATCGTTGATACCGCTGGTCTGCGCGAGGCCGGGGATGTGATCGAGGAAGAAGGCATGGCGCGTGCCCGGGGGCGCATGGCGCAGGCCGATCTGGTGCTCTGGCTTGACCCAGCCGATGACCCCGCGCCGCTTCCGGATGGTCTGGGCCCGCATCTGCACGTCGTGACCAAGATTGACCGTATCGACAAGCCGGTCGGGCGCGGTGATATCGCCATCGCGGCCCCTTCAGGCGTGGGAACGGATGCGCTGCTCGCGCGTCTGCGCGAGGCGGCGGAATCGCTCTTCGGTGAAGGCGATGCGCTGATCACCCGCGAACGTCATCGTCTCGCGCTGAACGAGGCCTGCGAGGCGCTGCGGCGTGGGTGCCGGCAGGCGGAGACAGAGCTCTTCGCCGAGGATATGCGACTCGCGGCGCGGGCGATCGGGCGGATCAGCGGGCGTGTCGATGTCGAGGATGTCCTCGATCAGCTGTTTTCGTGTTTCTGTATCGGGAAATGAGGCTGGCTTGCCCAAGACCGGCACGGAGGTAGTCGAATGCGGGTTTCACGTGAAACATTTGTTCAACCGCGCCGCGCTGCTTTGAAAAGCTGAATCCTTGCCGTTGGCGAATACGCTTTGAATTCTGCAGCCGGAAGGTGTATCCAGCTTCCCCGGAACGCGGATGCATCGCAACGCGAGTGAGAAGCGAATCATGAAATATGACGTCATTGTTGTCGGTGGGGGCCATGCCGGAACCGAGGCTGCTGCTGCTGCGGCCCGTATGGGCGCGCAGACCGCCCTCGTGACCCATCGGCGCGATACGATCGGCGCCATGTCCTGCAATCCGGCTATCGGTGGCCTGGGCAAGGGGCACCTTGTCCGAGAAATCGATGCGCTTGACGGGTTGATGGGTCGGATCGCTGACCAGGCCGGGATCCAGTTCCGCCTCCTCAATCGCCGGAAGGGTCCCGCCGTTCGCGGCCCGCGTAGCCAGGCTGATCGCAAGCTCTATGCCCGCGCGATACAAGCGGAGCTCGCAGCGACGGACGGTTTGAGCATCATTGAGGGCGAAGCGCACGACCTTGTCGTCAGGGATGGGCGTGTCGGCGGTCTGATTCTGTCGGATGGTCGACGGATCGATGGCGGTGCGGTCGTCATCACAACGGGCACATTTCTGCGAGGCCTGATCCATATCGGAGAGCAGAAGATTCCGGCGGGACGAGCTGACGAAGCTCCCGCGCTTGGTCTCTCGGCAACGCTCGATCGCTTCGGCTTCTCGCTCGGGCGCCTCAAGACGGGAACGCCGCCGCGGCTCGATGGACGGAGCATCGATTGGGCCTCAGTGGGTATCCAGGAGGCTGACGAAGAGCCCGTTCCATTTTCCGATTTGACGGACCGCATCACGACGCCGCAAGTCGCCTGCGGTGTGACGCGGACAACGCGGGAAGCGCATGATCTGATTCGGGCCAATTTGCACCGGGCCCCGATGTACTCAGGTGATATTTCGGGCACGGGCCCACGGTATTGCCCTTCCATTGAAGATAAGGTCGTCCGGTTCAGCGATCGTGATGCCCATCAGATTTTCCTCGAACCGGAAGGGCTCGACGACAAGACGGTCTATCCGAACGGAATCTCCACCTCGCTGCCTGAAGACGTCCAGCGCGGCATGTTGGCCGCTATCCCGGGGTTGGAGCGGGCGCGCATGCTGCGACCAGGTTATGCGATCGAATATGATTATGTCGATCCGCGTAACCTTCATGCCAGTCTCGAAACAAAGCTTATCAATGGCTTGTATCTCGCCGGACAGATCAACGGCACAACGGGGTATGAGGAGGCAGGCGCCCAGGGACTCGTTGCCGGGATCAATGCTGCGCGCCATGCCGGTGGTGCTGCGAGTGTGAGCTTCGACAGGGCAGAATCCTATATCGGCGTTCTGATTGACGACCTCGTCACACGCGGGGTCAGCGAACCGTACCGGATGTTCACCTCCCGCTCGGAATACCGTCTGAGCTTGCGGATCGACAACGCGGATGAGCGGCTGACCAGCAAGGGTCTGGCCATTGGATGCATCAGCAGTCGGCGGACGCGTCATTTTCACGAGAGCCTCGCGGCGCTCCGGCATGGTCGGGATCTTTTGGGGGAAAAACGTCTTTCGCCCCAGGAGGCCACCCGACACGGGCTTTCGCTGAACCAGGACGGGATCCGTCGCACGGCGTTTCAGCTCCTGTCCTATCCTCAGATCGGGTGGCCCGATCTCCAGCGCATCTGGCCGGAGCTCGCCGGGATACCAAGTCGGGTTGCAGAGCGGCTCCAGAATGATGCAACCTATGCGGTCTATCTTGATCGTCAGGTAGCAGATATTGCAGCCTACCGAAGGGATGAGGGCATTGCCCTTGTTGATGGTATCGATTTTGATACGCTTCCGGGCCTGTCAAACGAGTTGCGCGCGAAACTGAAGGCGGTCCGCCCGCAAACCCTGGGGCAGGCTGCTCGTATGGAGGGGATGACCCCGGCGGCGATCACCCTGCTCGCTGGGCATGCGCGCAAATACAGGCAGGCGGACGTCACCTCGGTTGCGGCTCGCGACGGGCGTCGGGATGCCGCAGAATGAGGCGAGAATCCGGATTTTACGGTAATATTCCGGAAGGCTGCACGCTTCTGGACGGCGTTTCACGTGAAACGCGGGACGATCTGGCGCGCATCGTCGAAGCGCTGGGGCAATGGCAGAAGGCCAAGAATCTCGTCGGTCCAAAAACACTTGGCGATGTCTGGACGCGCCATATCGCTGATTCGCTTCAGCTGTTTCAGCTCGAACCGGAAGCCCGGCGCTGGCTCGATCTTGGCTCCGGAGCCGGATTTCCGGGTCTTGTCATCGCAGTCATGCTGAAATCCCGAGCCGGACCTGTGTCGCAAGATGTCACGGGCGACGACACCTCAGGCGGCAGGGTAGGTGAGCAATACGGCGTGCATTGTGTCGAGAGCAATGCCAGAAAATGCGCTTTCATCCGCCACGCTGCGCGAATCACCGGGGCTCCTGTGGTTGTTCATCATGCGCGCATCGAGGATATCATTGCCGGATTCGTCGGACGGGTCGATGTCGTGACAGCGCGAGCGCTGGCGCCTTTGCCGAAACTGCTCGCATGGACATCTCCGTTGTTGAAAACTGGTGTCACAGGGCTCTTTCCCAAGGGTGATCAGGGTGAGGCTGAATTGACGGAATCGCTGAAATACTGGAGATTCAATCACAACACCCTGCCGAGTCAGACCGATTCGCGCGGTCGGATCCTGCGCATCACCGATCTGAATCCGGCCTGAGAAAGTGGGATCATCCAGGATGAGTACAGAAATTCTCGAGCGCGAGCCCGCCGAAAACCACTCCGATGCTGATCGAGAGTTTGCTTCCGGGACTCCCACCCGGCGCCCCCGTATACTGGCTCTGGCCAACCAGAAGGGCGGCGTCGGCAAGACGACGACGGCGATCAACCTCGGAACTGCGCTTGCGGCCATCGGGGAGAAGGTTCTGATCCTGGATCTCGATCCGCAGGGAAACGCCTCGACCGGGTTGGGTATCGAGTACAAGATGCGCGAAGTCTCGACCTATCACGTCCTCGCCGGTGAGCGTGACCTGCGCAGTTCCGTCATCGAGACAGCCGTACCAGGTCTGCACGTGGCGCCTTCCACGCTCGACCTGCTGGGGCTGGAGCTTGAAATCTCGCAGGAGCGAAACCGGGCACATCGCCTGCGCCTTGCCATTGAGGGGTTGGCATTGGGCGATCATTTGCGGGCGGAACCGTTTACCTACATCCTGATCGATTGCCCGCCTTCCCTGAATCTCCTGACCATCAATGCCCTCGCTGCTGCTGATGCGGTTCTGGTACCGCTTCAATGCGAGTTCTTCGCGCTGGAAGGTCTCAGTCAGTTAATCCGCACGGTTGACCAGGTGCGCAGCGCCATCAATCCTCGTCTCGAGATTCACGGTGTGGTTCTCACCATGTATGACCCGCGAAACAACCTTTCCGGCCAGGTTGTTGCTGATGTCCGAGAGTTCATGGGGCCGAAGGTCTTCGAGACCATGATCCCGCGCAATGTCCGCGTTTCCGAAGCACCGTCGCACGGCAAGCCGGTTCTTCTCTATGATCTGAAATGTGCTGGCTCGCAGGCCTATCTGCGGCTGGCTTCCGAGGTGATCCAGCGTGAGCGCGGGCTCAAGGCCGCGTGAACGGTCGGGCTTTGGCGTGTTGGCGGCGTGAGGAGGCAGGGTGATGGCGGAAGATGGACAAAGGGCACGGCTGGGGCGCGGCCTGGCAGCGTTGATCGGTGATGTTGGCGATGAAGGCGCGGTGGATGAACGCGCCCGCGGGCAGAAGCGGGTTCCGGTCGAGTTTCTCAAGCCGAATCCACGCAACCCGCGCAGGAGTTTTTCGGACGAGGACCTGTCAGATCTGGCGAGTTCGATCCGCGAACGCGGCATTATCCAGCCCATCGTGGTGCGTGCCCTGCCCCAGCTGGCAGATGCCTATGAGATCATCGCGGGTGAGCGTCGTTGGCGAGCCGCGCAGCGCGCGGGTCTGCATGAGGTACCGATCGTCATCGTCGAAGCCGACGACCGGACCTCGCTCGAATTTGCCATCGTCGAGAATGTCCAGCGCGCCGATCTGAACCCGATCGAGGAAGCGGCCGGGTATACGCGCCTTATGGATGAGTTCGGCTATTCCCAGACGGATATGGCCCATGTCATCGGCAAGAGTCGGAGCCATGTGGCCAATACCTTGCGCCTGTTGAAGCTTCCGGATTCTGTGCGCGGCATGCTGGAAGCCGGGGAAATCACGGCGGGGCACGGTCGCGCCTTGCTCAGCGTGGATAATCCGGAGGCCGTAGCCAGGCGCATCCGCGATCAGGGCATGAATGTGCGTGACGTGGAGCGGCTGGGCCAGGACGGTGAGCAGGTTGATGGCGCGCCCCGCAGTCGCAAGAGTCCCGAAAAAGACCCCGATACGCGGGCCCTCGAGCAGGCGCTTGAAGACGTATTGGGACTTGGCGTCAGCATCAACCACAAGGGGCGCGGCGGCGAGTTACGGATCCGTTACGGGTCACTGGACCAGCTTGACCTGCTATGTCGGCATCTGCGCGACTCGGTGCAGGCTGCACCATCATCATGAATCATAGCAAAGAGATCGAGCGCGGTTCACCGCGGCGCGGTGGCGGAAACGCCAGCGCCGGCGTCAGCGCCGTACTCGCTTTGCCGAGCGGGCGACGTCGAGAATGGCACGCGAGGCGAGGGCTTCGTCCAAAGCCGCATTACGCCGCGTTTCCAGGACGGCGCGTTGCAACCGCGCCACCATGTCGCGCAAGCGGTCCGGGTCCCATAGCTGGAGTTGCTGTTTGGCAGAAGCCCTGCGTTTGAAGAAGAGGCTTCGCCAGTTATCGGCGACCATATCGGGATTCTTCCCGCGCGATACGGCCTCCGCCTGGGGGATCAGTGCGAGGCCATGCCGGATCAATGCGCCCAGAAGCGGTGTTATCGCGCCGCCTTCCGCCAGAAGACGCCGAAACAAGGCATCAGCCTCACGCAAACGCCCTGCATAGGCGGCGTCCACCAGCATATCTGCCTTGAAATCAGCGACGTTGCACAGAACCGCTTCGATATCTTCCGGTTCCACGCGCGTCTTGCCATCGAGATAGAGCAGTAATTTCTCGATCTCCCGACGGCTGGCAAGCCGGTTGCCGCCAATCGATTCGACCAGCAGCTGCCGGGTTTCACGTGAAACGCTGATCCTGGCATTCCGGAATGTATCATCAACCAGCGCGGCGAGATCGCGCCCCTCGTCGAGATAGCACGGCACGGCCAGGGCCCGCTTCGACTTCTCGCAAAGCGTGCGCAACGGCGCACTCTTCTGCAGATCGCCAGACTCGAGAATGACCAGGGTATCACCACCCTCGCTCTCCAAGGCGATCTCGGCGACACTTGCAAGATTCTTGGTTCCGGGACGCACCCAGACCACGCGACGGCCGCCAAACATCCCGATCGTACCAACCTCGTCGGCCATGCGCGCTGGATCCGAGGCGACGAGGTCGCCGTCGAGTTTAACCAGCAGAAAGGGGTCGGCAGCATCCGTAACGGTGTTCTCGGCCAGCTTGCGCGCCCGCTCGGACACGAGGCCCGTATCCGGCCCGTATATGAGCACAAGCCGGATCTCAGGCGCCAGACGCGTCAGGGTCCGTTCGGCGTCCTGCGGCTTGAGTGCAACCATCAGCGTTCCGTGCCATCACGCCGCAAATGCTGTCCGGTGCGAAAATCGAGTGCGATCCGCGTCGCAATCTTGTCCGACAATTGGCGCGCCAGACGCTGCTCCGCATCGCGGCGTGCCCGAACGGAGGCAAAACGCTGGTCAGTCCGGTCGTAGCTCGCGGCGCCCTGTTGCTGTCCACTCAGCACCACGCGTTCTTCCTCGATATCCTCGATACGCCAAGACGCCGAAGCTTGCAGCGCGCCGGAAGCTGCACGCCCGGTGACGGTGCTGACAATCGGTGTGGTCGCGCTGACGCTGGTCGATACCGACAAGCTGTAGCGCGGCTCCGGACGCTCCCGGCGCTCGCCGTCGAGCGCGAAGATGAGATCGCTGCGAAGAGCATGGATCATCGCATCACTGGCACCGCTGACGGATACGTCACCGACTTCAATGGTCTTCAGGGCTTCGCCGACGCCGTCCGGCATGGAAGCCGTCGGGCCGTAAAGCGGCGTGAAACAGCCAGCCAGCATGAAGCTCGCCATACTGATCAGCGCTGTACGGCGCAGGATGCCAAAGTTAGACGACGACATTGACGATCCTCTGCGGCACGACGATCACCTTGCGTACGGGCTTGCCGTCCATGGCACGCTGCACGCCCTCAAGGGCCAGCACCGCTTCCTCGATGCTCTTTGCATCCGCATCGCGCGCCACGGTGACGTCCCCGCGCTTCTTGCCGTTGACCTGAACGGGAAGCGTGATTGAATCTTCCACCAAAAGCGCGGCTTCGACAACCGGCCAGTTCTGTTCGGCGACGAGGCCCTCGCATTCCAGGGCCGTCCAGCATTCCTCCGCGAGATGCGGCATCATCGGGGCGATCAGCTGGACGAGCACCTGCAGAGCTTCGCGCTGGGCGAAGGCCATGTCGGGGGCCGTTTCGCCCTGCTTGGCCGCGACCGTGGCGGAAATTGCATTGGCGAGTTCGTAGATCTTGGCGACCGCGACGTTGAAACGCAGATTCTCGATCGCATCCCCGACGGCTGCCAGGGTGCGATGCGTTGCCTTGCGCAGGGCCAGTGCATCCTGTGCGCAATCCGCCGGAGGCGTGGCGGGCGCAGCCGTCGCGGCGGAATCATTCACCAGCCGCCAGACTCGCTGCACGAAGCGCCACGCGCCCTGGACGCCTTCCTCGGTCCAGATCACGTCACGCTCGGGTGGCGAATCGGAGAGCATGAACCAGCGCGCCGTATCGGCGCCATAGGAGGCGATGATGTCGTCGGGATCGACGACGTTCTTCTTTGATTTGGACATCTTCTCGATCGAGCCGATCGAGACTTCCGCGCCGCTCGAAAGATGGATGGCCCGGCGCCCAGCCTCGCCGCTTTCAATGCGGATCTCGTTGGGCTGCACCCAGGCGCCGGAGGCGTCCTTGTAGGTCTCGTGCACCACCATGCCCTGCGTGAACAGGCCGGCAAAGGGCTCGTCGAGCCCCAAAAGCCCGACCTTGCGCATGGCGCGGGTGAAGAAGCGCGAATAGAGCAAATGCAGGATCGCATGCTCGATCCCGCCGATATACTGGTTCACCGGCAGCCAGGCATCGGCGGTGGCCTTGTCGGTCGGTCTGTCCGTGAGGGCGGGATCGGTGAAGCGGGCGAAATACCAGGACGAATCGACGAAGGTGTCCATCGTATCCGTCTCGCGGCGCGCATCCGCTCCGCATTTCGGGCATGTGCAATGCTTCCAGGTGGGGTGCCGGTCGAGGGGATTGCCGGGTTTCTCGAAATCGATATCCTCGGGCAGGGCCACGGGCAGCTGTTCTTCCGGCACCGGAACGGTACCGCAGCTGTCGCAATGGATCACCGGGATCGGGCAGCCCCAATAGCGCTGGCGCGAGATGCCCCAGTCGCGCAGGCGGAAATTGACCTTGCGGGTGGCGACGGGGCGTCCGCCCCGCGTCTCGGCTTCGAGGCGCGATGCGACGGCCTCCTTGGCTTCACCGATGCTCATCCCGTCGAGGAAATGCGAATTCACCAGCCGGCCTTCGCCGATATAGGCCTCGTCGGTTACGGTGAAGGTCGTCGGATCGGCGCCCTCTGAGGCGACCACGACCCGGTTGCCGAGGCCATAGGCATTGGCAAAATCGAGGTCGCGCTGGTCATGGGCTGGGCAGCCGAAAATCGCGCCGGTGCCGTAATCCATCAGGATGAAATTCGCCACATAGACCGGCAGCGTCCAGGACGGATCGAAGGGATGCACCGCGCGCAGGCCGGTATCGAAGCCACGCTTCTCCGCTTTCTCGATCGCCTCGGCGGAGGTACCCATGCGCTTGCATTCATCCACGAACTCACCGAGCGCGGGATTGTCCTGCGCGAGCCGGCGCGCCAGCGGATGATCGGGCGCCACTGCCATGAAGCTTGCGCCGTAGAGCGTGTCGGGCCGGGTGGTGAAGACCTCCAGCTCGTCGATGCCGCCGGGCGCGGTCTCTTCCAGAGCGAAGCGGATCGACAGGCCCTCGGAGCGGCCGATCCAGTTGCGCTGCATGGTGCGCACCTTTTCCGGCCAGCGCTCGAGACCATCGATCGCCTCGAGCAGCTCGTCGGCGTAATCGGTGATGCGCAGGAACCACTGCGTCAGTTCGCGTTGCTCGACGAGGGCGCCGGAGCGCCAGCCGCGCCCGTCGATCACCTGCTCGTTGGCGAGCACGGTCTGATCGACCGGATCCCAGTTCACCTTCGCCGTCTTGCGATCGACGAGACCGGCCTCAAGGAAGGCGAGAAACATGGCCTGCTGGTGGCGGTAATAGGCCGGATCGCAGGTGGCGATCTCGCGGCTCCAGTCGAGCGACAGACCCATGGATTTGAGCTGGTCGCGCATGGTCGCGATATTGGCATAGGTCCATTCCCGCGGATGGACCCTGTTCTGCATCGCCGCATTCTCGGCCGGCATGCCGAAGGCGTCCCAGCCCATTGGATGGAGAACGTTGAAGCCCCTGGCGCGCTTGTAGCGCGCGACCACGTCGCCCATTGCGTAATTGCGCACGTGGCCCATATGGATGCGCCCTGAGGGATAGGGAAACATCTCCAGCACGTAGTATTTTTCGCGGGGATCGTCGTTGCGGGTGCGGAAGAGATCCTTCTCGTTCCACACGCCCTGCCATTTCGGCTCGGATTCTTTGGGGTTGTAACGCTCGGCCTTCATTGTGGGCTCGATTTGCCGCCTGATCGGTATAAGTTGGGGAAACGCGGCTTGCGCCGCTTGACGTGTGCGGACTAGGACATGATTGCGCCCTCGGGTCAACGCCCGCGGTCGCCGGATGGATGAAAAATGGCCCGCGCGGTGTCGCAATAGTGCTGGCATGCGGGCCTGCACCAGGGGGAAATCGGGCCGATGGCTGATCAGGATGTGATCGCGCGATTCGAGGAGGTCCGTGAGAACGTTGCGCGGGCCGCCCATGATTGCGGGCGCGAGCCCGGCAAGGTCACGCTCGTGGCCGTCTCCAAGACCTTTCCCGCCGAGGCGATCGTGCCCGTGCTGGAAGCCGGTCATCGGGTCTTCGGCGAGAACTACGTTCAGGAAACCGCCGGCAAATGGCCGGCCCTGCGTGAGCGCTTCCCGGATGTCGAACTGCACCTGATCGGACCGCTGCAATCCAACAAGGCGCGCGAGGCGGTGTCGCTCTACGACGTGATCGAGAGCCTTGACCGGGTGTCCCTCGCCAAGGCGCTGGCCAAGGAGATCGCCCGGGCGCGCGAGGCGGGTGCGCGAGTGCCGCATCTGTTCGTGCAGGTGAATACCGGTGAGGAGGCGCAGAAGGGCGGTGTCGCGCCAGCCGAGGCCGATGCCTTCATCGCCGCCTGCCGCGACGAATACGGGCTCGCGATTGACGGGCTGATGTGCATCCCGCCCTTCGACGAGCCCCCTTCGCCGCATTTCGCCTTTCTGCGCGAAATCGCGCAGCGCAACCATATTCATGCCCTGTCGATGGGGATGAGCGCGGATTACGCGGCGGCGATCCAGCTCGGCGCGACCCATGTGCGCATCGGCAGCGCAATTTTCGGCGCGCGGGATACAAGGTGAGTGGTGATCCGGCAAACACTCCCGCAGCGGATCGCCGGGGCGGGGCCGGCCCGGCCCTGCACCTGTCGGTACGCGATCTCGCCTGCCGGCGGTCGGGGCGGCTGATCTTTGGCGGGCTCGGCTTCGATCTCGGGCAGGGGGACGCATTGCTCGTGACCGGGCGCAACGGGGCGGGCAAATCGACGCTGCTCGCCATTCTCGCCGGCCGGCTGCGCGCGGCAGCGGGGCGGATCGCGCTCAGCGGTGCCGGCGAGGCGACCCTGCCGGAGCGGCTGCACTGGATCGCCCATCGCGACGGGTTGAAGACGGCTTTGAGCGCGCGCGAGAACCTCGCCTTTGCCGCCGCCATGCTCGGTGAGGCGCGGCTTGCGCCCGACGACGCGCTGGAACGGGTCGGCCTGCCGCATGTGGTCGACATGCCGGTTGCCTATCTCTCCGCCGGCCAGCGCCGCCGGGTCGCGCTGGCGCGGCTTCTGGTGGCGCATCGCCCGATCTGGCTCCTCGACGAGCCGACCTCGGCCCTCGATGCCGCCTCGCAGCAGACGCTCTACGAACTCATGCGCGAACATCGCGCCGCGGGTGGCATCATCATCGCGGCGACGCATCTGCCACTGCCCCTCGACGGTGCGCAGAGCCTCGCCATCGCCGCGCCGCAACCCGGTTCGCAGGCGCAAGGCGCCGCAGCTGCGCCGGATTGGGACGATTGGGAGATCGGCGACGTGTCCCGCGCCTCTGCAGGACGGAGGGATGACCCGTGACCCGCGCCTTCTTCGCCCTGCTCGCGCGCGATTTGCGCCTTGCCGCCCGGATCGGCGGGTCCGGCGTGATGGGGCTCGTCTTCTTTCTGATGATCCTGACGCTGGTGCCCTTCGCGCTGGGGCCGGACCTCAACCTGCTCGCGCGCATCGGCCCGGCGATCCTGTGGATTGCGGCGGTGCTCTCGACGCTGATCGGGCTCGACCGGCTGTTTCAGGCCGATGAAGAAGATGGCTCCCTCGATCTGATCACGGCCTCGCCCCTGCCGATGGCGGCGACCGTGCTGGCCAAGGTCACGGCGCACTGGCTGACGACCGGCGCGCCGCTCGCCCTCGTCTCGCCGGTTTTCGGCCTTCTGGTGGCGCTCGACGGGATCGGCATGCTCGCCGTGGCTGCGACGCTGTTCGTGGGCACGCCGGCACTGACCTTCATAGGCGCCGTCGGTGCGGCGCTGACCGCGACGATCCGGCGCGGCGGGCTGATCCTGTCGATCCTGGTCCTGCCCCTGATGATCCCCACCCTGATCTTCGGCGTCTCCGCCGCCAATGCCGCGCGCGGCGGCACGGTTCCCTTCACCACACCCTTCCTGATCCTGATCGCCATCACCCTGATCAGCGGACTGATCGCAACCATCGCGGCGGCTGCGGCGTTGAGACAGGGCGCGTGATGTCAGGCGGAGTGCAGTTCGATGCAATGATAACTTGTAAGAATTTAACTGCTTGTTAACGATTTTCTCATGTGATGGAAGATGCAGAGGCGCGCATGAATTTTCTGGAGCTTCTGCCGAAATTGCGTGACAAGAATGCCGCAATTGCGCGAAAGTGATACCAGAATGCTTGACGGCGCTTACTTTCGTCAAAGATTGCACTAGAAATTCGAATCACGCGGATGGTTGCCGAACGTTTTTGCAGCCACCGCAGGGAAATGGACCAGTGATGATGAGGAAAAAGAAAAACTGGGTATCCGAAACCGAACGGGAGCGGTTCACGGAGGAGCAAATCCAGCAATCCAATACGGTATTTCGCGCTATCGGAATTGATCCCGACCGCTATCTGGATTTCGCGCGTGCGCAGGTCGTTCGTCCCTATGCCGCATTCGAGGCGAACAATGCCGGTGATGATTCTGAAGGCGAACATGCGACGCGGGCCGACGGTTCGCATGCGCGGTGAGGCCGGCTCGACTCAGATCGAGCCCACGATCATCCCGAAATTCAAATGGCCAGACCCCGGAAAGACCGGAAAATGATTATGATAGCGCCACGCCGCGGCTTCCGCTGTCGTGCGCCCGTCCAGAGTGGCTTCCTGCGTATTCTCTCCCGACAGGGTCAGCAGCAAGGCCGCGGCGCCACGTGGCAGATTCAGTGAACTGACGCTGTTGACATCGTCCTTCCACAGGGCGACTGCATTGTTTGGGGAGCGCCGACCCATCGCGTTCACCCTCTCGATGAGTCCGCGCGAGGTGAGCGTCAGGACCGCGCTGCCCGGATCATCCGCGAGAGACGTGGCATAGCGGGCCGACCAGCGGCTCGCAATCTGCGGGCCGTCCATCAGCAGAACGAATACGAGATTGGGCCCGACCGAGCGCACGGCGCTGTGACAGGGTTCGCTCCGCGCCAGATCCTCACAGATCAAGGCGCTGAAAATGGACTTCCTGCGGAAGGTGGTCAAACCAACCTCACGAGCGCTTATTGCCAGATCCTCCCACCAAAGCTTGTGCGGATCAAGGGCCGAGGCGAGGCCGTATTCGTTGATCTGATGCTTGTCGAGCCTCCAGCGATGGTGCTTGGCGCGGGCGTAGGTCAGGGCCTTTCGCTCCTCTTGGGCTTGCTCGAACGTCGTCGTCAGGACGAAATTGCCCCTGGCTCCGGAGCAGTCGGAGGAGGAGCCGGCTACAATGAACTCGACATGCGGTGCATTGAAACGGACCTGCCGGACCAGTTCCGCATAGGTTTCCCAATTCAACGCATATTCGGGAAACACGATGCCATGCACCGCGCCGCAATCACGCTCGGCCTGCTTGATCAGTGCCAGCACGAATTGCGCCACGGCGCCCGTATCGGAGGGCAGCCAGTTCTGCGCCAGTCCGAACCAGTCCCAATTCTCCTGCTGCCGTGAGGGATCACGCTTCCCGGGTTCGAAATCAGATGCAGCGATCCGGTAGGGAAAGGGAATCGCGAGCAGATTCAGGGCGCTACCATATTCGCCAAGCTTCTTGACGGGATGGAACCAATGCATGTTCACGCTGCCACGGGGCGGCAGCAGGGCGAGATGCTCCGTCAGGGCTCGCATGGTGCAACCCACTGCCGGCGTGCGTGATTTCGGCAGAACCCGGATGACGTGGGGATCGACAAGAATGCAGACCGTATCCGTCAGATTGCAGTAGCGAACGTGCTTCGCATCGCCGTTGATCGCTTGTGTCGAATCGATTCCGGGATTCTCTTCGTCCGGATCCTCGTAGGTCGCGCGCCCGCTGAAGCGGTAGAACGGGTTGTAGTGGACTTCCTTGAAACCGAGATCATCAAAGGCACGATCCGCGATGATCAGCAGGGCCAGGGCAGCCCGCCAGAATTCCGTGTCGGGCCCGGAGCCGGGATTTGCGGCGAGAAGCAATCCGCCCCTGTGTCGGATGATGACATCCCAGTAAGCCTGGATCGCGGCGGGATAATACCGGTAGGTGTTTCCATTGAGAAACACAGCCGCCCAGCCATCACCAATGTTCCTGCAACTAAGTCTCTCCTCCGTGGTGAGTGTGTACCCGGCGGTACCGGCCGAACTTGATAGCGATCCGTCGGGGGCGATGCGCCGGTAGGCGTCGCCACGCTCAAGCAGATAGGCCGCTGCGGCGAAGAGATCGCTCGGGATCAGCGGAAACTCGTCGATCTCGCCCGGCGTCCCGCGCGTTCCATGCGGAAACAGGCGCGCGAGAACGCTCTCGATCGTGGCGGCGCTGAAGCGGGGGCGCTGAGAGTTGGGCATTGTTTTTCTTGGCTTTTGGGACAAACCAACACATTGCGTTCCACAATAGCACAGCTTGCTTCAATACGCCTCAAAATTGTTCCGCGTGATGCTATTCTCCATCCGCCGCCGCCTCGATGTCCTCCATATCCTCGTCTGACAGTCCGAAATGATGCCCGATCTCGTGAACCAGAACGTGGCTGACGATGGCTTCGAGGGTTTCGTCGTGTTCGGCCCAGTAATCCAGAATGGGTCGCCGGTAGAGCCAGATCAGATTGGGCTCATGTCCTGCCGAGAAGACATTGCCCAGGCCGCCGCCCTGGGCGAGGCCAATGCCCCGGAACAGCCCGAGAATATCGAAAGGTGATTCGGCGCCCAGCTCCGCGAGCACGTCCTCGGCTGGAAAATCGCTGATCTGGATCACGACACCGCCGCACAGCTTGCGAAAATCCTCCGGCAGGCTCCGGAAGGCGGCATCCGCGAGGGCGGAAATTTCCGCCTGGTCGGGCGCCTTCATCGCGCCGATTTCAGCTATCTTGCGCTGCATGCCCGTTTCACCAGTAGAACCCGTCATCGTAATGCGTCGCCTTCGAACGCCGGCGCTTCGCGGCTGCGCGCCGCATGGCGTTGATCGCCCCGTTGATCTCACCTCCGTAAAGATAGATCACGGCCAGGGTATAGAGAAAGATCAGCGCCATCATCGCCGTTGCGAGACCGCCATAGGTCGTGGCGTAGGCTTGCGGAAACCGCGCAAGATAAAAGCCGAAGGCAAAGCCGCCCAGCAGCCAGAGAAACAGGGTGATGGACACGCCCGGCACGATGCTCAGGAAGGAGCGCTCGCCGGCGGCGAGATATTTGTGGGTGATCAGCAATGCCGCGATGATCAGCAGGCTGGTACCACCCAGCCGCAGGATATCGACGATCCGGGTGAAATCGATCAGGACGGGGAAGTAGTCGAGCAGCGTGTTCCAGACCAGCGGACCCAGGACGATGCCGAAGGCGAAGGCCAGCATCACCAGGGCTCCGATGATCACATAAACGATGGATTCCAGCCGTGTGACGATGAAGGAGCGGTTCTCGCGCACGCCATAGGCGCGGTTGAGGCCGACCCGCAGGGCCTCGATCCCGTTCGACGAGAAATACAGGGCGAGCAGCGCACCGATGGTGAGCAGATCGCCGCGCCATTCGGTGAGCACGTTGCGCACCTCCTGGGCGATTGGCTCGCCGATTTCCCGTGGCAAGACCTGCAGGATCAGCGTCGCCGCATCATCTGCCAGCGCGCCGGCGCCGAAGAAGCTCGCCAGCGCCGTCAGCAGGATGAGGAACGGAAAGAAGGAAAACAGCGCCGAGAGCGCGATATGACTCGCGATTGCCCAGCCGTCATGCAGGTTCATGCGGTTGTAGGCGAGATAGAGAATCGAAAAGAATCGGCCGATCGCGTGCAAGGTCACTCATCTCCTGCACCGCAGATGGGCCATGTCCGCGCGCATCGCAAGCTGATATAGCCTGATCGCGCGGTTTTCCCGCAAGTCCGCGCCTCAGCCATGGAGTCGGTATGCCAGCGCGTGATGAAGCTTTCAGCGACCTTCTCGGTCGTCTGGCGCCTGTCCTTTTCGTGCTGATCTGGTCGACCGGCTTCATCATTGCGCGGCTGGTCGCCCCCTATGCCGATCCGCTCTCCTTTCTCGCCTTGCGCTATCTGCTCGTGATCGCGATCCTCGCGCCCGCCGCCTGGTGGTTCGGCGCGCAATGGCCGGGCACGATCCGTGACTGGCGCGACGGGCTGATCACCGGCGTGTTGCTGCACGGGATCTATCTCGGAGGCGTGTTCTGGGCGGTCAAGCATGGCCTGCCGGCGGGAATCGCTGCGCTCGTCGTCGGCCTGCAGCCCCTGGCGACGGCGATGCTGGTCGGTCTGACGCTGGGTGAGCGGGTCTCGCCGCTGCGCTGGCTCGGGATCGCAGTGGGATTCGCCGGAGCGCTGCTGGTGATTCTCCCCCGTCTGGGTATCGAGGCGGGCCTGCCGCCGCTCCAGGTGCTGATCGTGCTTACGGCAATGCTGTCGATCACCCTCGGCACGATCTGGCAGAAGCGCACGGGCGGGACGCAGGACGTGCGCACCAACACCGTGGTGCATTTTATCGGTGCCGCGCTGGTGACGATCCCGGCAGCGCTGCTGCTCGAGGAGAATGTCGTCCCCGTCCATGCCGAGGTGCTTTTCGGGTTGTTCTGGTCGGTCGTGGTGATGTCGATCGGCGGTGTCTTCCTGCTCCTGGCCCTGATCCGCCGGGGCGCTGTGGCTGGTGTCGCCGCGTTGCTCTACCTGGTGCCGCCCTGCTCCGCACTGATGGCCTGGCTGTTCTTCGGGGAATCGCTCGCTCCGGTGCAGATCGCGGGTATGGCGCTCGCGGCTTTCGGTGTGGCGCTCGCGAGCCGCGCCCGCGCCTGAGGCGTGACCATCCGGGGCGCGGCCACCCGAAGCGCGACCAAGGGCGGTGTTTGCCGCGGCCTTCGCTTTGGCTATGATCTTCGCAAAACAAGGGAAGGCGCTGCCGCGCCTGCCAGAACGGCTTGCGAGGAAACATGTTCGTGCTCAATGAGGATCAGGCCGCGATCCGCGACATGGCGGAGAGTTTCGCCGCCGAGAAGCTCGCCCCGGATGCGGTGCGCTGGGACGAGGAGAGGCATTTCCCCGTCGATGTGATGCGTGAGGCCGCCGCTCTGGGCATGGGGGGTGTCTATATCGGTGAGGATGTCGGCGGTTCCGGTCTCACCCGCCTCGATGCCGCCCTGATCTTCGAGGCCCTTTCCACAGGCTGCCCGACGGTCTCGGCCTATATCTCCATCCACAACATGGCCGCCTGGATGATCGATCGCTACGGCAACGAGGATCAGCGCCAGGCCTGGCTGCCTGGCCTGTGCAGCATGGATCTGCTGGCCTCCTATTGCCTCACCGAGCCGGGTGCGGGCTCGGACGCTGCCGCCCTCAAGACCCGTGCCGTGCGTGACGGCGAGGATTATGTCGTCAACGGGGTGAAGCAGTTCATCTCCGGCGCCGGCACCTCCGATCTCTACGTCACCATGGTGCGCACCGGCGCCGAGGGGGCGGGCGGGATCTCGACGCTGATCATCGACACGGACACGCCCGGCCTCAGCTTCGGTGCAGAAGAGAAAAAGATGGGCTGGAACGCCCAGCCGACGCGTCAGGTGATCTTCGAGGATGCCCGTGTCCCCGTCGGCAATCGCCTCGGTGAGGAAGGGGCGGGATTTCGCATCGCCATGGCCGGGCTCGACGGGGGCCGGCTGAATATCGGCGCCTGCTCCCTCGGGGGCGCGCAGGCTGCGCTGGACAGGACGCTCGACTATGTGCGGGCGCGGCACGCCTTCGGGCGCGCGGTGGCCCAATTCCAGGCGGTGCAGTTCACCATCGCCGACATGGCCACCGAGCTTGAGGCGGCGCGCACTTTCCTGTGGCGGGCGGCCGCCGCACTCGATGCGAAGGCTCCCGACGCGACGCGGCTCTGCGCCATGGCCAAGCGGGTCGCCACGGATACGGGCTTCGACGTCGCAAACAAGGCCCTGCAACTGCATGGCGGCTATGGCTATCTCGCCGATTACGGGATCGAGAAGATCGTGCGCGACCTGCGGGTGCACCAGATCCTCGAAGGCACCAACGAGATCATGCGCCTGATCGTGGCGCGGGACCTGATCGGGCGCTGAGATACCGGGCGCAGCGCCCGTTTCCGGAAATCAGTCGTAGCTGCGCTCGTCGGCGAGCCGGCGGGCCTCGGTCTCGGCCTCGGCCACGGTCTCGCCGCTCAGCACCACGACCGCGCCGTGGCCGCGGGTGTTCTCGACCTTCACCAGCGGCGTGCCCTCGGGCATCACGATGGTGGCGGGAATGCCGAGCCGCGCGGCGTGGTAGGCCACGGCCTGGGCGTGGTTGCCCGCCGACATCGCGACGACGCCGCGCGCCCGCTCGTCCGCGTCGAGCGCCGCGAGCCGGTTCGCCGCCCCGCGCTCCTTGAAGGCGCCGGTGTGCTGCATCGTCTCGAGCTTGAGCGAGACCCGCGCGCCTAGCAGCGCCGACAGGCGCGGCGCCGCGACGAGGGGCGTGTGCACCACGTGCGGCGCGATCGTCGCCGCGGCGGCGCGGACGTCCTCGATGCCGATGGCGTAGCCGGCGGGCGAGTGCATGGCGGTCGCGCTCAGGTGAGGAAGGGATTGGTCCGGCGCTCCTCGCCGATCGTCGACATCGGCCCGTGCCCGCACAGGAAGGCCACGTCGTCGCCGAGCGGGAGGAGCTTGTCCTTGATCACGCCGATCAGCTGGTCGTGGTCCCCGCCGGGCAGGTCCGTGCGGCCGATCGAGCCTGCGAACAGCACGTCGCCGACGAGCGCGAAGCGATCGGCCTTCGAGACGTAGGTGACGCTGCCGGGCGAGTGGCCGGGCGTGTGCAGCACGTCGAAGGCGATGCCGCCGACGTCGACCGTGTCGCCCTCCTCGAGCCAGCGGTCGGGTTTCACCGGGCGCGCCGGCGGCAGGCCGTAGCCCTGGGCGGTGGCCGTCAGCATCTCGCCCATCATGAACGCGTCGGCGGTATGCGGGCCGACGACGGGAACCTTCAGCGCATCGCGAAGCTCCTCGACGCCCGCGACGTGGTCGACATGGCCGTGGGTGATCAGGATCGCCTCGATCGTCACGCCGACCTGGCGGATCGCATCGAGGATTCGGGGCACGTCGCCGCCGGGATCGACCACGACGCCGCGCATCGTGTCGCGGGCGAACAGGAGCGAGCAGTTCTGCTGAAAGGGCGTCACCGGCACGATCGCCGCACCGAGCCTGGATTCCGTCTCCGCCATCGGGGCACCTCGCTTCGGGAAAGCGCCGTTGTCGCACGACGGGGCGGGAGATGTCACGCCGCGCCCCGACACCTCCCCGCAGGGGCCCGCAGGGGAGGCCGGCGGCCCGCAGGGCCGACGGTTGGGGGCGAATCGGTCGTGGCCACCGACGTCTCGCCCCCTCCGGTCCACTTCGTGTCCCACCTCCCCTGCGGGGCTATGGGATTCACGGAAATCGAACGTCCCGGACGGTCGTGAAGGCCGCTGCCGGTCTCCCCTCCCCCTTGCGGGGAGG
>Ga0076930_100794_pt1 | contig 23538 bp, 19 predicted proteins | sample HotLakConsoUCCRE_FD_71149 | JGI IMG/M metagenome (GOLD analysis project Ga0076930, IMG submission 71149) | Hypersaline microbial mat communities from Hot Lake, Washington, USA - Hot Lake Consortium UCC-RE (version 3) (version 3) ...
ACCTGATCTACGAGGGCGGCATCGCGAACATGAACTACTCGATCTCGAACACCGCCGAATACGGCGAATACGTCTCCGGCCCCCGCATCCTGCCCTACGACGAGACCAAGGCGCGGATGAAGGCGGTGCTGGAGGACATCCAGTCCGGCCGGTTCGTGTCGAACTTCATGGCCGAGAACGCCGTGGGCCAGCCCTTCTTCAAGGCCACCCGCCGCCGCAACGACGAGCACCAGATCGAGGCCGTGGGCGAGAAGCTGCGCGCCATGATGCCCTGGATCGGCTCGGGCAAGCTGGTGGACAAGGCCAAGAACTGAGGCCGGTCACCCCGGGGGCGGTACCCGCCGCCCCCGGTCTGCGTCATTTGCCCTCCCGGATCGGGTTCGGCCCGGGACCGTCCTTCGCAAGGGAGGATTTCTCCTCTCGGGCGGAGTGGTTCATCTTGTCGGTCTTGCGCTTGCTGTTCCACGCCCAGGCGAGGACGATGAGGAAGGTGGCAAGCGGCAAGAGCCAGATCAGCGGAAAGCTGTCCATCGGTTTCTCCTGACAGGGTCTGTGCCTTCCCCTGCGAACGGGCAGCGGCCCATCGGGTTCCGTGCCGCTCGGCGCCCTGCGACCGGATGCCCCCCTGTTAACCCTGACATCCGGGACCTCCGCCACGCCCGCGCCCGGCCACAGTTTCGGCCCGCTCGATCCGCAGACCATGGCCCGTCGGGACTGTCCCGGGGAGCCGCGCCATGCTGCACTTGTCCACGCCAGAGCCGCCGCACCGGGCGGTGAGCCGCTGCGAGGTCGGCCCCGCGCCCCTGTCGCTCAAGCCCCAGATCCTTGCCGCCGGGGCTGCGGACCCCCGCGCGCTCGACGCCGCCTTTCGCGACGGCTGGGGCCGGGCGACGGACAGCCCGATCCTCTTCGCCGCCACCGCGGGGGGGAGGCTTCTGGGGTATATCCGCCTCTCCGCCGCCGCCCGCGCCAGCGGCGCATTGCCCCGCCCCGTGCGGATCGAGGAGGTCTGGGTCACCGGCGACATGCGCGGGCGCGGCCTCGGGCGGCTGCTGCTCGCCTATGTGCTGGCCCTCTCCGAACAGGCGGGCTGGGGCGCGCTGGAGGCCGAGGTGCCGGGCGATGCGGCCGAAGCCCTGCGCCTCTTCCGCGACGCGGGCTTCAGGGAGCGGCGCGTGACCCTGCGCCTCGGCGCGCCGACGGAGCGGCCCTCGGCGGCGGCCTGGCTGTCGCATCTGTGGCAGACGGCGCCTCCGCTGCCGATCTACGCGGGCGGCGGCGGTCTTCTGCTGGTGCTGGCGGTCGGTCTGCTCTGAAGGGCTCAGGCCGCCGCGGTAACCGCTTCCACCTCGGTGACGATGCCGGCGACCACCTGGGCCAGAAGCCCCTCGTCCTCGCATTCCGCCATCACGCGGATCAGCGGCTCCGTGCCGGACTTGCGGATCAGGACGCGCCCCCGCGCGCCCATCATGCCCTCGGCGGCCGCGATGGCGGCCTGCACGCTCGTCTCCGACAGGGGGTCCTGCCCGATGCCGAACCGCACGTTCCTCAGCAGTTGCGGCACCCTCTCGAAACTGCGCGACAGCGCGCTGGCCGGCAGGCCGGTCTCGATCATCGCGGCCAGGAACTGCAATCCGGCGAGGAGACCGTCCCCCGTGGTCGCGAAATCCGTCATCACGATATGGCCCGACTGCTCCCCCCCGAGGTTCCAGCCGCCGCGCCGCATCGCCTCCACGACATAGCGATCCCCGACCTTGGTCCGCTCGAGCCTGAGCCCGCGCCCGCCGAGAAACCGCTCCAGCCCCAGATTCGACATCACCGTCGCCACCAGCACACCGTCGCGCAGGCGCTGCTGCTCGGCCCAGCGTCCGGCGAAGAGCGCCATGATCTGGTCGCCATCCGCGACGCTGCCTGTCTCGTCGATCAGCAGGACCCGGTCGGCGTCTCCGTCAAGGCAGATGCCGACGTCCGCGCCATGGGCCACCACCGCCTCCTGCGCGGTCTGGCAATGGGTGGAGCCCACCTTGTCGTTGATGTTGAGCCCGTTCGGCCGCACGCCCACGGCGATCACCTCGGCGCCCAGTTCCCACAGGACCTCGGGCGCCACGCGATAGGCCGCGCCATTGGCGCAATCCACCACCACCTTCAGCCCGTCGAGGCGCATGCCCGAGGGGAATGTCGCCTTCACCCTTTCCGCATAGCGGAACCGGCCGTCATCCACCCGCGTGGCCCGGCCGATCTCGCCGGCCATGACGGGGGCCAGTTCACCGCTCACCAGAGCCTCGATCTCCGCCTCGGCGGCATCCGACAGCTTGAATCCGTCAGGACCGAAGAACTTGATTCCATTGTCGAAATGGGGATTGTGGCTCGCCGAGATCATGATCCCGAGGTCAGCGCGCATCGACGTGGTCAACAGGCCCACCGCCGGCGTCGGCACCGGACCCAGCAGGAGCACGTTCATGCCGGTCGAGGTCAGGCCTGCGGTCAGCGCGTTCTCGAACATGTAGCCCGACAGGCGCGTGTCCTTGCCGATCACCACCCGGTGCCCGTTGGCGCCGTCGCCGCGAAAGAACCGCCCCGCCGCGGCCCCGATCCGCAAGGCCATGTCCGCCGTCATCGGCCAGGTATTCGCCGTGCCCCGCACGCCGTCGGTGCCGAATAGATGCCGCTCGCTCATCGCGCCTTAGCCTCTCGTCTTCGGTCGGGTCCGGGCATGGCGCCCCGGCCCGATCTTGTCGCACCCAAGCGGAACAAGCCTGTCCCGCGACCCGGGGGCACCATACCTGTCGGGGCGGCAGGCCCTACTCACAATCTGTTTCAGACCTTTGCGGCGCAGGGCCGCGTCCGCGCGCGCTCAGTTCGAGGCGGTCCGCAGCGGCCAGCGATAGAAGTGATGCACCCCGATCGTCGTGGTCCGGGGAAAACGGCTGGCCCAGGACGGGTTCACTGCTCGGGTATGGTAATGGGTGGCTCCGGCGGTCAGGTCCGACTCCGCGCCGTCCATCATCAGCCGCGCGACCTTGCCCACCCGGTGCCAGGAGGCCTGATCGCCCACGTGCTCGGGATTGCCGTCGCAGGTGTAACTGAACTGGCAGGCATGAAGGCGGCCCGTGCCCTCGTTCACCACGCCGCAGATCGTGTCGGGATAGCGCGGATCGTCGACCCGGTTCAGGATCACCTCGGCCACGCCGAAGAGCCCCCGCAGCGATTCGCCCCGCGCCTCGAAATAGAGCGCCTCGGTCAGGCAGCGCCACTGGGCGCTCCCCGAGGCCACCGGCAGGGCGGCAAGGGCGCTTTCCTCGTAGAGCGCCGCCGTGCCCGGAAAGGAGGGGCTCCGGGTCGACAGCCGCTCCGACGTCAGTGCCTCGAGTCGGTCCGGAGCGACCCGCTGCAGGCTGGCGCGCTCGGCGCCGAGAAGATCGGTCAGTCGGTTTTTCATCGCGCTGTCCGCCGATGCCGCCTGTCCCCAGATCCCCCCGACAAGCGCAAGGGAAAGTGCGAGCGCCCCGAAGGCGCCCCGCGTCCGCGGTCGATGCGTCATGTAATCCTCGCAGCAGCTCACGTCGCGTCAGGTCACGCGAACGTGGCTTTGCTATCCAAAAGGAGCAAAAATTTCCACCCCGAGCACCTTTGCAAACCGCGTCCCACGGCAAGCCAGCAGAGAGAAATCAACATCTAGGGGCGGCGCTTCAGCCGACCTCTAGACCGTCCCCGATCTGGCGGTCCGCGATGGCCAATTGGGCGGCGGAAAGTCGCGCAGCGGGCACCCGGAACGGCGAACAGGACACGTAATCGAGCCCGATCGCCCGGCTGAAGGCGATGGCGGACCGACTCCCGCCGTGTTCGCCGCAGATCGACAGCGTGATCCCCGGCACGCTCTCCCGCGCCCGCTCCGCCCCCATGGTCAGCAATTCGCCCACCCCGTCGATGTCGAGCGTGTGGAACGGGTCCTCGGGAAAGACCCGCGCCTTGACATAGGCCGACATGAACCTTCCTGCGTCGTCGCGGCTGAGGCCATAGGTCATCTGCGTCAGGTCGTTGGTGCCGAAGGACAGGAACTGGCAGTGCGGCGCGATATCCCCCGCCCGCAGCGCCGCGCGCGGCGTCTCCACCATCACGCCGAGCTTGTAGTGAAAATCGGCGCCCGTCTCGTTGTAGACATTGACCGCCACCGCATCGATCCGCGTCTTCACCAGCTCCACCTCGCGCATGGCGCTGACGAGGGGGATCATGATCTCGGGCACCACCTTCGCGCCCCGGCTCGAGGCCGCGATGGTCGCCTCGAAGATGGCGCGCGCCTGCATCTCGTAGATCTCGGGGACCGTCACGCCAAGGCGCACCCCGCGCATCCCCAGCATGGGGTTGTATTCCTCCAGCGCCTCGACCCGCGCCTCCACATCCGAGAGCGGCAGGTCCAGCACGTCCGCAAGCCCCCGCATCCCCTGCCGGTCCGAGGGCAGGAATTCGTGCAGCGGCGGATCGAAGAGCCGGATGCACACGGGCGAGCCCGCCATGATCTCGAACAGCTCCGCGAAATCACCGCGTTGCATCGGCAGAAGCCGCTCCAGCACCGCCGCGCGATCCTCGCCCGTGTCGGCGAAGATCATCTCCCGCATGACCGAGAGCCGCTCGGGCTCGAAGAACATGTGCTCCGTCCGGCACAGCCCGATCCCCTCGGCCCGGAAGTTCCGCGCCGTCTGCGCATCGGCCGGCGTGTCGGCATTGGCCCGCACCCCGATGTCGCGGGCGTCATCCGCCCAGTCGAGCAATTGCTGGAACGCCCCGTCCAGCGCCGCCTCCACCATCACCGGCGCGCCCGCCAGCACCTCTCCGGTGGTGCCGTCCACGGTGATCGTCTCGCCCTCCGCGAACCGCCGCCCGTCGGGTGCCACCAGCCGCTTGGCCTTTCGGTCGAGCCTGAGGTCCGAGGCGCCCACGACGCAAGGAAGGCCCAGCCCCCGGCCGATCACCGCCGCATGGCTCGTGACGCCCCCGCGCACCGTCAGCACGCCCACCGCGGCATGCATGCCACGGATGTCCTCGGGCGTCGTCTCCCGCCGCACGAGAATGCAATCCTCGCCCCGCGAGGCGCTCGCCTGCGCATCGGTGGCGGTGAAGACGATCCGCCCCCGCGCGGCACCCGGGCTCGCCGCGATGCCGCGGGTGATCACGTCCCGCGCGGCCCCCGGCGCCACCTGCCGGTGCAGAAGCTCCGAGAGCGCCTGCGGATCGACCCGCATCACCGCCTCCTCGGGCAAGATGATCCCGTCCTCGGCCAGTTCCACCGCGATCCGCACCTTGGCGCGGCTGCCCCGGTTGACCCGGATCGCGTCGAGGATCGCCAACTGCCCGCCCTGCAGCGTGAACTCGATCTGCATCTCCTCGCGCAGCCGCGCGCGCGCCCGCTCGCCACAGGCCACGAGCTCCGCGAACTGCTCCGGGCAGAGCTCCTCGAGGCTCGGCCCCCTCGGATCGCGCGTCAGATAGAGCGCCTCGCTCCCGGCGGCGAGCGCATCACGCCCCTGGCTCTGGCTCAGATAACGCCCGGTGACCTGCCGCTCCCCCGTCAGGGGATCGACGAACTGGATCACGCCGGAGCCGCAGTCCCCCGGCCCCACGCCCAGCACCATGTGCTGCACGACGAGGCCCAGCCCCGCATCCTCCGGCGCACCCTTGGCCTTCCTCAGGATGCGCGCGGTCGTGCCCTCCCAGGCCCGCGCCATGGAGCGCAGCACATCGGCAAGCTGCCGTCCCACGTCCTGCGGGAACGGCTCGTCCGCCTCCTCCTCGTAGGTCCGCAGAGCCAGCGCCAGCGCCTCGTGGTCCGGCGTGTCGGGCGGCGTGAACATCTCGTCGTCGAGCCGCGCCACATGGGTGGCGAAGGACTGGATGAAGCGCAGGTAGAGAGAGGTCGCCGCCCTCTCCCCGATCTCGTCGCACAGCTGCGCGTGCCGCACGTCGCACATGCCGATGTTCAGCATCGCCCCCGGCCCGCCCCAGTCGGGGTCCTGGCTGGACGGGCGCACGCTGAGCAAGGGCTGCGGCCCGAAATGGGCGAGGATCGCGCCGGTGTCCGGCACGCCCCCCGCCGCGATCCGGTGCACGGTGCGGAACGGCAGCGCCACGGTCTTCGGCACCGGCATGTTGAGCCGGATCAGCCGTTGCAGGCATTTCGCCCGCCCGCCATGGACCCCCGCCGACATCGGAACATCGGGCGTGATCAGCGTGACGTCGGAGCGGTCCAATTCTTTCTGCACTGCGGCATCCTCTTCGCCGCCACCATAGGCGCCATGGGTCTTCGTGCAACGAAAACGTGAACGCCCCTAGCCTTCGACCTGCGACAGATCGGCCACCCCGAGGCAGAGCGCCCGGATACGGGAGAGCAGGTTCAGGCGGTTGCGCCGCAGAATCTGGTTGTCGGCATTGACCTGCACCGCCTCGAAGAAGGCGTCGATCGGCGCCCTGAGGCCGGCCAGATGCCCCATGGCCGCCGCGAAATCCTCCGCCGCCATGGCCTCGGTGATCTGCGGCTCGGCGGCGTCGAGGGCCGCGAAGAGCGCCGCTTCCTCGGGTCCTTCGGCGAACTTCGGATCGGCGCCGAAGCTGTACTCCACCCCGTCCGCCTCTTCGGCCTGGGTGACGATATTGCTCGCCCGCTTGAAGCCCTGGACGAGGTTCGTTCCGTCCTCCGTCTTCAGGAAGGCCGCCAGCGCCTCGGCCCTGCGCACGAGCAGCGTCAGGTCGTCCGCCCCCGGCATGGCGAGGCAGGCGTCGATGACGTCATGGGGAATGCCCTCGGAGCGGAGGTGGACCTTCAGGCGGGCGTGGAAGAAGGCAATGAGGTCAAGCGCATCGCTCTTGAAGACATCCCAAAGGACAATTTGGTCCTCAGAATCCCCAACACTCTCCAGTTGACCCTGATCTACCGTCTTGAGGTACTTTTCGTGGATGATGGGCTTTTGCTTCAAAGAGCCGAAACCCACTGACCCATAATGTATGGTCAGCGCAACTGTTTGCCCAAGCCAAGACTCTAGTAGCCAAACAAGCTTGAGACGAAGGCCCCTCTCCAGGAATATCCGGATGACCCCCAGCGCCGCCCGCCGCAGCGCGAAGGGATCGCCCGAACCCGTGGGCTTCTCCCCGATGGCCCAGAACCCCGCGAGCGTGTCGAGCTTGTCGGCCAGCGCCACGGCCACCGAGACCGGCGCCTCTGGCACCGCGTCGGAGGGGCCCAGCGGCGCGTAATGGGCCTCGCAGGCCGCGGCCACTTCCGCCGGCAGCCCGGCCTCGATGGCGTAGTAGCGACCCATGGTGCCCTGCAACTCGGGGAACTCGTAGACCATCTCGGACGCGAGGTCCGCCTTCGCCACCCGCGCCGCCTGTTCGGCGAGGTCCGGGTCCGCGCCCACGGCAGGCGCGATCTCCCGCGCCAGCGCCGCGATCCGGGCAATCCTGTCCGCCTGGCTGCCCAGCCGCCGCTCGAAGGTGACGGTCTTCAGGGTCTCCAGCCAGTCGCCCATCCCGGCCCGCGCGATCCTGAGGTCATTCTCCCAGAAGAAGGCCGCGTCGGAGAGGCGTGCCGACAGCACCTTGCGGTTGCCCGCGAGAATCGTCGCGCCGTCGTCCGGTGTTTCGATATTGGCGACAGTGACGAAATGGGTCACGGTTGCGGTGTCAGTTCTGGCTGACGCTGTGTCAGATTGTTTTGACACGACCCGGTGCACGCCCGGTGCAGGCTCTGTGCACGGTCTTGCACGCACCGAAAAGAACTTCTGGTGCTCCTTCATCGAGGTCTGCAACACCTCCGGTGGCAGGCCGAGGAACCGCTCCTCGATGGGCCCCATCAGCACGACGGGCCATTCCACAAGGCCCGCCACCTCGGCCAGGAGGCCCTCGTCCTCGATCACCTCGAGCCCCGCCGCAAAGGCGAGGCTGCCGGCCTCCGCGCGGATCGTCTCGGCCCGCTCCTCGGGCCGCAGCATGACCTTGGCACGCTTCAGCTTGGCTTCGTAATCCTCGAAATTCGTTACGGAAAACGGCCCCGATCCCATGAACCTGTGGCCCTCGGTGATGGTCCCCGCCCGGATTCCGTCGACCTCCAGCGGCACCACCTCGGCCCCCGCCTCGTCGGTCAGGATGCACAGGATGCGCTGCAAGGGCCGCACCCAGCGCAGGCTTCCCGCGCCCCAGCGCATGGACTTGGGCCAGGGGAAATCCCGGATCGCCGCCTCCAGAACCTCGGCCACGATCGCCCCTGCCGGACGCCCCTTGTGCTCGACAATAGCGAAGTAGAAAAGACCCTTATCGGTTTCCCGCTCCTCCAGCGCGGCACGGCTCACCCCCGCGCCCCGGCAGAATCCCTCCACCGCCTTGTCCGGCGCGCCGACCTTCGGCCCCCGCCGGTCCTCGCGGGTATCCGGACTTTCGGCCGTCAGCCCTTCCACCGTCAGCGCCAGCCGCCGCGGCGTCGCGAAGACTGCGGCGGAGGCATAGGTCAGCCCCGCCTCGACGAGGCCGTTCGTGACCAGTTTCTTCAGGTCTTCCGAGGCTTTGGCCTGCATTCTTGCAGGGATTTCCTCGGACAGGAGCTCGATCACAAGGTCGGGCATCAGCGATAGGCCTCCGGGGGCGGCGGGCAGCCGTCAGGCACGGGGTCGCCGTCAAAGACGACCTCTCCGCAGCGGTTGAGCTGGGTCCACGCGAACGCGCGGCCATCGGGATAGACGGCGACGATCCGGTCGACGCCATAGGGATCATTCGACGCGCCCAGGTAGGCCACCGCCCGCCCCTCCTCCAGTGCCCGCCCGATCTCGCCTGCGTCAAAGCAGTCGAACCACCGAGGCGCCACCAGAGGCTCCGCCGCCGGAGCGACCTCGTAGACGCCGTCGAGGGCGCCGGGATCGGTCAGGTCAAAGCAGGCGCGGTAGCGGATGGGGGAACTGTCGGCGTCGATGCCCTTGAAGTTTTCGAACATCACGGGCTCCAAGGCGCCGGACTCAGCCCGCAGAAGCTGCACATTTGCGTCCTCGGCAGAGATTTCCTCGTAATAGTGATAGACTTGAAGGTAGTAGAGCCCGCCGCCCGCGGCCAGCGTCACCGCCAAGAGAAAAAGGATCGCGATCCTGCCGGACGTCATGCCGCGGCCCCGCCCGCCTCGGTCCGGACAAAGGCATCGGCGCAAAGCTTCGCCAGCGCGCGGACGCGGCCGATATAGGCTTGGCGTTCCGTGACCGAGATCACGCCCCGGGCGTCGAGCAGGTTGAAGATATGGCTGGCCTTGATGCACTGGTCATAGGCCGGATGGGCCATGATGATCCGCCGCCCGGTCTTGGGGTCGTCCTCGGGCTGGTCGAGGATCGCGCGGCACTCGGCCTCCGCCTCCTCGAAATGGCGCAAAAGCAGAGCTGTATCAGCCACATCGAAGTTCCAGCGCGAATATTCCGCCTCCGTCTGCCGGAACACGTCGCCATAGGTCAGCGGCTGCGGACTGTCGGGGGCGTTGAAGGGCATGTCCATGACATGGTCGACGCCCAGCACGTACATCGCAAGACGCTCCAGACCATAGGTCAGTTCGCCCGAGACAGGGTGGCAATCGTGACCGCCAACCTGCTGAAAATAGGTGAATTGAGACACTTCCATACCGTCGCACCAGACTTCCCAGCCAAGCCCCCAGGCACCGAGTGTCGGGCTTTCCCAGTCGTCCTCGACGAAGCGGATGTCGTGGACGCGGAAGTCGATGCCGATGGCATCCAGCGATCCGAGGTAGAGCTCCTGGAAGTCCGGCGGAGACGGCTTCATCAGCACCTGGAACTGGTAATAGTGCTGCAGCCGGTTCGGGTTCTCGCCATACCGTCCGTCGGTCGGTCTGCGCGAAGGCTGGACATAGGCGGCGGCCCAGGGCCGCGGCCCCAGGGACCGCAGGGTGGTCGCCGGATGGAACGTGCCCGCGCCGACCTCCATGTCATAAGGCTGGAGCACGGCGCAGCCGCGACCGGCCCAGTAGGTCTGAAGGGCCAGGATGATGTCCTGAAAACTGGTCGGTCTGCCCGTCATCGCGCCGCCTCTTGCTTGCGCGTCCCGGATAGAGCGGAGGCCGGACAGGGTCAATCGCGCCACGCCCGATCAAATCCTTGAAAGCGTGGTGCGTTTTCGGCTGACGCCCCTCGCCGCTTTGGTAACGTCCGCGACGGAATGTGTGGAGCCCGGGGCAGCGGGCCACCCGAGGAAGAGCGATGACACGACGATTTACAGTTTTTGTCCTTTGCAGCGCAATGATTTGGCCCATGGGCGCCGCGGCCCAGTCCGAGACGGTCTGGCTCCAGGTCGAGGCGCGGCGGTCGGTCGCGTCGGCGTCCGAGGCCGCCCGGAGCTATGCGCAGGACCTCGATAACGTCACGGGCTTCTCTCTCGGAAACGGCTTCTATGGCGTGGCCCTGGGACCCTACACGGCGGCGGACGCCCAGGCGCTGAGCGCCCAGTTGAAGGCGCAGGGCAGGATCCCGCAGGACTCCTACATCGTCTCCAGCGACGCATACGGGCAGCAGTTCTACCCTGTAGGCACGGGCGTTTCGCTCGATGCACAGCCCCTTCCGGACGGCATCGCCGGGCCGCCGGCCGAGGAGGCTCTGTCGCCGGAGGACATCGCCGCTGCGGTGGAGGCCATCACTCAATCCGACCTGCCCGAGGCCGAGCCCCCGGAGCAGGATGCGGCGGCTCCGGCCGAACCTGCGCCGGAACCGGAGCCGGAACCCGAGCCCGAAGAGACGCGCGCCCAGGCGCTCGCCAGCGAGGACCTGCTCAGCCGGGACGAGAAGCGCGAACTGCAGTCCATGCTGCAATGGGCGGGTTTCTACAATTCCGCCATCGACGGGCTTTTCGGTGGCGGCACGCGCGGCGCGATGTCGGCATGGCAGGAGGCCAAGGGCTATGAGCCGACGGGCGTGCTGACGACCCGGCAGCGGGAAGAACTCTTCCGCGATTTCAATGCGATCCTGGATGGCCTCGACCTTGCAACCGTCCGTGACGATGCGTCCGGCATCCAGATGGCGGTGCCCGTGGGCGTGGTGGCCTTCACCGAGTATGCGCCGCCTTTCGTCAAGTTCGAGCCGATTTCCGAAGCTCTGCAGGCGGAGGTGTATTTCATCTCCCAGGCGGGAAATGAGGATCGTTTCTTCGGGCTCTACGAGATCCTGCAGACTCTCGACATCGTGCCGGAGGAAGGCCCGCGCGAGCGGTCCGGCAGCACGTTCGAGATCGACGGGCGCGACGCAGAGCGCCATACCTACATTCGTGCCCAGCGCGAAGGCAACGCGATCAAGGGGTTCATGCTGGTCTGGCCCGCGGGCGACGAGGAGCGCCGCTCCCGCGTCCTGCAGGAGATGCAGGCGAGCTTCACCACACTCGAGGGCGTGCTCGACCCGGGGATCGCCCCGCCGGACGAGGAACAGGCGCCCGATATGCTGGCGGGGCTCCAGATCCGTCAGCCACAATACAGCCGCTCGGGCTTCTTCATCGATGCTGGCGGATCGGTCCTGACCACGGCGGAGGTGGCCGGGGGGTGCCGCGAGATCACCATCGAGGGCGCCTACGACGCGAGGATCGTGCATAGCGACCCCGAGACGGGGATCGCCGTCCTGCGGGCCGCGCAGCCCCTGGCGCCGCGTCGCGTGGCCGAATTCCAGACCTCGGTTCCGCGGCTGCGCGACCCGGTGGCGGTCGCAGGCTACCCCTTCGGCGGGATCCTGTCGGCGCCGGCCATGAGCTTCGGGACTCTCGCGGACCTCCGGGGACTGAACGGCGAAGAAGATCTTCAGCGGCTTGATCTTGCGGCCTCCGAGGGCGACGCAGGCGGGCCGGTCTTCGACGGCGGTGGCGCGGTTCTCGGCATGCTCGCGGCACGGAACGAGGCAGAGGGACGGGTCCTGCCGCCGGGGGTGAGCTTCGCGGTGGACAGCGGGGCGATCATCGCCTCTGTGCGCGCGGCCGGGCTTTCCGTGCAGACGACGGACGCCTTCCGGCAGATCACGCCGGAACTGCAGACGCTGCAGGCAGCGGACGTCACGGTGCTCGTCAGCTGCTGGTAGGTCAGGCGCGCCAGAACTTCGCTGTCAGGATCGTCAGCACCACCAGAACCTCGAGCCGTCCGATCAGCATCGCGGCGGAGAGGAGCCATTTCGCAGGGTCGCTGAGCGGCTGGTAATTCCCGGCGGGTCCGATCGTGTCGCCGAGCCCAGGCCCGATGTTGCCGAGCGCCGCCGCCGCCCCGGACACCGAGGTGATGAAGCTTTGCCCGGTCAGGCTCAGGCCCACGGTGAATAACCCCATCACCACGATGAACGCCACGAAGAACGCCATGACGGAGTTGAGCACGTCTTCGCTCACCGGCTTGCCGTCGTAGCGGGGCGCGAACATGCCGTGCGGCGAGTGAATACGCCGGATCTGGACCCGGATGGAGGTGAAGAGGAGCTGATAGCGGAAGACCTTGATGGAACAGGCCGTCGATCCCGCGCAACCGCCGATGAGGCCGATGAAGAAGAAGCCCGTCACCGCGAAGGAGCCCCAGAGCATGTAGTCCGTGCTGGCATAGCCGGTTCCGGTCATGATCGAGACGACATTGAAGAGCGCGTGCCGAAAGCCTTCCTCGCGCAGACCATAGGTCGTGACCCAGACCCAGAGCGTCATCGCCAGGATCACGATCGTGACGATGGTGAAGAAGGCGCGGATCTGGGCATCGCGCCAGAGCGCCTGCGGCGTGCCGGCGACCAGCTGGACGTAGCGGACGAAGGGCAGCGCCGCGAGCACCATGAACACCGAGGCGACGTAGTGGGTCGCGGGCGGCAGGTTGGTGAAGGAGGCATCGTAATTCGCATAGCCGCCAGTGGCGACCGTGGTCATCGCATGAATCATCGCGTCGAAGCCGGACATGCCGGCGGCATTGTAGGCCAGCGCGCAGGCCATGGTCAGACCGACGTAGATCACCGAGATGCGGCTTGCGATTTCCGTGGCGCGGGGCAGGATCTTGCCCATCGTGTCGAAGGCCTCGGCCTGAAAGATCTGCATCCCTCCAACGCGCAGCTCGGGCAGGAACACCATCGCCACGACGATGATCCCGATGCCGCCCAGCCATTGCAGGATGCCGCGCCAGAGCTTCAGGCCCTCGGGCAGCGCCTCGATACCGCCGAGCACTGTGGCCCCGGTGGTGGTCAGACCCGACATCGCCTCGAAGAAGCCGTCAGTGAAGCTCAGGTTCGAGGCCCCCAGAATGAACGGGATCGCCCCGAAGAAGGGCAGTGCGCCCCACACAAGCACGGTCAGAAGGAAAGTCTGCCTGATCGACAGCCCCTCGGTCACCCCGTTCGCGCAGGCCAGAGAGGTGAGGCCCCCCGCGAGGATCGTGACCGCCGCAGCCTCGAGGAACACCGGCCAGTGCCCGTTGCCCGCCACGAGGTCGGACAGAAGGGGCGCAAGCATGGTCACGCCCAGTGCCGCGACGAGCAGACCGATCACATATCCGACGGGGCGCAGGTCGAGCATGGCGCAGCGTTGGCGTCGGGGCCTCAGGGTGTCAAGCGGGGCAGCGTGCCGTGGGCGACCGGGTGGCGTCGCTGCCCCGCGGCCGCCATCAGCCGGTGTGGTAGAGGCTTTCGAAGAAGCGCGGATCGAGGCTTGCTGCCGCGAAGGTAGGCCCTTCGGTCAGGACGGAGACCGCGTCATGGCTGTGCAGGCTCTCCTGATGGCTCGCCACCACGCGGAAATCCCCGATCCTGTCGTCGGCTCGAAGCTGCTCGCAAAAGAGCCGGGCGGCGTCTTCCACGAAGATCGCATTGGCGGCATTGAGTTCCGCAAAGGCCTGTTCGTCCTCGCGCTTGACCATGACCTGGGTCTCGGTGGGGACGGCGGCGCGAGCCATGTCGATGATGTCCTCGAACCAGAGGCAGTCTTCCGTCCCGGCGGAGACCTCCACGCTCAGACGTGCCACGGACCGCTGGGAATGGGGCGTGGCGAGCTGGCCGCGGGTTATCCGGGCATGTTCGCTGAGTTCCAGCGAGCAGGGGCATGTCGAGGAATAGACGTAGTCGAGATGGATCATCTTGCGCCGCACGCCGTCCCGCTCGACCAGTTCCAGCGCGATGTCGTAGTACTGGAACCCCTCGAGACCCGACCGCAGGCTGCGCAGCTTCGCAGGAAAGCGAAAGCGCATCTGGATGCGGGCGTCGAGGCTGTCGAGGTCGGTCTTGTAGTCGTCGAGCGCGGCCTCGATCACCTCGAAGGAAAAGGTGCGTTCGGCATGACGGTAGAAGGTGCGCATGATGCGGGACATGTTGATGCCCTTCTTGTCGGCATCGAGGCTCACGGTCCCGGTGACACCGGTTTCGAGCGTCAGCACCTCGCCGTCACGGGTGCGGTAGCGGATCGGCAGGCGGAAGTTGGAAATGCCGACATGCTGGATCTGCGCAGCCTCCCCGCGGATCAGCGAGGCCGGGCCGTTCTGCAGGTCCGGCAGGGTCGCACGGTAGGCGTCGGTCACGTCGAACGCCGCAGGGTAAGCGCGCGACAGCTCCGGATAGGGGGCCGTCGTGACGCCACTCCGAAGGGACGCCAGGCGTGGGTCGAGGTCGGCTATGTCTTCGGCGGACGCCGTCTCGGCCCAGTTTCGCAGAAGCTCGAGAGCGGTCTCGACCTCCGCACGCGACGGATCGCGCTCTATCAGCGGCGTCAGAATATTCATGTGTCTGTCCCCGGTCCCAGTCAGAGGAGGCCGACATATGGGCCGCCGGGGAACAAAATCCACTCGAGCGCGTCTCTTTCTGCCTCAGCCGGGCGGCAAGGCCTGCCGCAGATCGGCCAGGAGGTCCTCCGGCGCCTCGAGGCCAACGGACAGGCGGATGAGGCCCGGCGTGATGCCAAGCGCCGCCTTCGTATCGTCGGGAAGGCGCTGATGCGTTGTCGTCGCCGGGTGGGTCACGATCGACTTCGCGTCGCCGAGATTGTTGGAAATCGTCCAGAGTCGCAGGGCGTTGAGAGTGTCGAAGGCGGTCTCCTTCGAACCCGTGTCTATGGCGAGCACGGTGCCTGCCTGACCGTTCTGCGCCAGCGTGAGAAGATGCTGCGGATGGCCGGGCAGGCCGGGATAGATCACCCGCGACAGGGCGGCGTGGCCGCTCAGGGCCTCGGCCAGCGCCAGGGCGGAGGCTGCCTGTGCGCGCACGCGCAGATCCATCGTCTCGAGGCCTTTCAGCAGCATCCAGGCCGTGAAGGGCGAGAGCGACCCGCCGGTGTGCTTCATGTAGGGCTCGACCGTCTTGCGCACGAAGTCCCGGGTGCCGAGGATCACCCCGCCGAGTGCCCTGCCCTGACCGTCCATGTGCTTGGTCGCCGAATAGATCACCACGTCGGCGCCCTGCGCGATCGCCCGGCTGAAGATCGGGGTGGCGAAGACGTTGTCGACCACCACCAACGCGCCCGCGGCATGGGCGAGGTCGGAGACGGCGGCGATGTCGATGACCTCTAGCGTCGGGTTCGAGACGCTCTCGAAGAAGACGGCTCGGGTGCCCGGGCGGATCGCCCTACGCCAGGCGTCGAGGTCGGTGCCATCGACGAAGCTCACCTCCACACCGAAGCGCCGCAGCACCTCTTCCAGAATATAGAGACAGGATCCGAACAGCGCGCGCGACGACACCACATGGTCGCCGGCCTTCAGCATCGCCATCAGCGTGCCGCTGACCGCCGCCATGCCCGAGGCGGTGGCAAAGGCGTCCTCGGCGCCCTCGAGCGCCGCGATGCGCTCTTCGAACATGCGCACCGTGGGATTGCCGTAGCGGGCATAGATGAATTCATCCGGACCCGCCTGCTGAAACCGGGCCTCGGCTGCTTCGGCGGTGTCGTAGACAAAGCCCTGGGTGAGAAAGATCGCCTCGCTCACCTCGCCATACTGGCTGCGACGCACGCCGGCATGCACCGCCGTCGTGCGCTTCGACAGCGGTCGGGCCGGGGTGGTTCCGGGCGCCTCCCCGGGCTTTTTCGACAGTTCGGTCATGGGCCTTGTCACTCCGTCCCGATGCCGGGCCAGGTCTCGGGTCCGTCGCCTGTTCCGGGGCGGCCCGTTTCCCTTTTAGCGGTCTGTTTTCAGGCGGGCGGCCTGCCCCCGTCGTGGCCCGCAATCCGGTCCAAATCGCCACGCGACGCTCAGCTAGGCCATCGCGGGCGTTGCGGTCAAGCGCTGCCTTCCGTCACGGCGCTGTAACGGCTCCGACACCCCGCTGTCGCAAGGCTGTGCGAATAGCCGACACAACATCTTGTGGGGCAGGGATGGGACTTCTACCGGTCAACAGCGGCAGGCTGCCTGAAGCCGGCAGGTTGAGGTCGGTGCTCGACGGGCTGCCTCCTGGCGCGCCCGTCGTGGTGATGATCCATGGCTTCAAGTTCGACCCGGACTCCGGCACGCATGATCCCCATGGTCATATCCTGTCGCTTCGGCCGAGGCGCGACTGCTGGAAGGCCGTATCCTGGCCCCGGCACCTCGGTCTGTCCGGGGACGCGGGGCTTGCGATTGGGTTCGGCTGGCCCGCGCGGGGGTCGATCTGGCGCGCATGGGCCGAAGCGGGTCGCGCCGGTCGCGCGCTGTCGCGGCTGGTGGCACTTCTACGCGAGGTGGCGCCAGACAGACCCGTGCATCTTATCGGCCATTCGCTTGGAGCCCGGGTCGCGCTCGCCGCGTTGCCAGGTCTGCCAGCGGACGCTGTGGGGCGGTTGATCCTGATCAGCGCCGCCGCCTTCCGCGCCGAAACGACGCGGGTCCTGAAGACGCCTGCGGGGCGAACCGCCGAGATCGTCAACGTCACGGGACGCGAGAACCTCGTCTTCGATCTGCTTCTGAGGGCCGCCCTGCCCCATCGCGGCCCGACCCTTGGCCGCGGCGGCCCGGGTGGCGCGCGCTGGCTTGATCTGAAGCTTGACCGGGCCGCGACGCTGGCGGGGCTGGCCGATCTGGGGTTCCGCGTTCGTCCATCGGGCGTGCGCGTCTGCCACTGGTCAGGATACCTGCGACCGGGCATCTTTTCGCTCTATCGCGCGCTCATGCTGAAGCCGGAGCGGACGCCGCTTGCAGTCCTGCACCTGCGCACGTCGCCATCCCTCGACGAAGAGACCCGACGCTCCGGCACCGCCCGGTTCGGGCTGGTCCTTTCGCGCGCCTCTTAAGGCGGCCTTCACTCTCGGACCGTAGACCCGGGCGGGTCATCGGTCAGGAAAGGCAGGACATGAAATACCGCGACCACCGGACTCTCTGCGACTGCGATGTGACGGTCGTCCTCCGTGGCCGACGCATCATGGCGGACCTGCGGAACGTCTCCGAAGGGGGTGCCAGGCTGCGCGGCCTGCAGGAGGTGTCGCCGGGGACGCGGCTGACGCTGGAACTTCATGCGTCGCAGCCGCGCGCCTCCGTGGCCTGGACGAGGGCCGAGCTGACCGGGATCCGCTTCGACCGCCCCCTCACCCGGTCCGAACTGATGCGTCTGCGCGGATCATCCGAAGCGATGCTGGTCCGTCAGGCGACCGCCGGACCGAGCCGGTTCCGCGAGTTGTAGCGCGGCCACCGGCTGCCGCGCTTGCATCCCCGCCCGGCTGGCCCTTATCTGCCCGCCATGTCAGCCGCCGGCCCTCGCAACGAAACGAAGAGCGGGCCGCTCTTCGCATGGCTCTGGCGGGGCTATCTGCGCCGTCATGCCTGGTGGCTGCTGCTGGCCCTTGCAATCATGGCGCTCGAGGGCAGCACGCTGGGCTTTTTCAGCCTGATGGTACAGCCGATGTTCGACGAAGTGCTCGTCGGCGGCGATACGGGCGCGCTGTGGCGCGTCGGCTTCATCATCTGCGGCATCTTCATCCTTCGGGGCATCGCTGCAATGGCGCACAAGGTGCTGCTCACGATGATCGCGCAGAACACCGCCGCCGAACTGCGCGCGGACCTTCTCGGCCATCTTATGAGGCTAGACAGCAGATTTCACCAGGGCCGCAGCCCTGGCGAGCTGATCGAGCGGTGTCAGGGCGATGTCGCCGCTATCAACGCGGTCTGGGCGACGATCATCACGGGGCTGGGCCGCGACCTCGTCGCGCTGATCTGGCTGTTCGGGGTGGCGATCTCCATCGACTGGCGCTGGACGGCGGTGACACTGATCGCGGCCCCGCTCCTCGTCTTTCCCTCCTATCTCGTGCAGACCAAGGTTCGCGGGGTGTCGCGGCGGGCGCGGGAGCTGGCAAGCCGGATGTCGACGCGGCTCGACGAGGTCTTTCACGGGATCACGCCGATCAAGCTGAACCGGCTCGAGGGCTATCAGGCGCGTCGCGATGCCGCCCTCGTGCGGCAACGGGTGGACGCGGAAGTCCATACCGCGGCATGGCAGGCCGCGATCCCGGGGCTTCTCGATCTGATGTCGGGCCTCGGGTTTCTCGCGGTGATGCTTTACGGCGGGTCTGAGATTATCGCCGGGGAAAAGACCGTGGGCCAGTTCATGGCCTTTTTCACCGCGATCGGCCTCGCCTTCGATCCGCTGCGCCGGCTGGGGCAGCTGTCGGGTAAGTGGCAGACCGCCGCGGCCTCGATCGAGCGCATTCACGCCCTGTTCGCCGAGCAGCCGACCGTCCTGTCGCCCGCCAGCCCGCGGACCCCGCCCAAAGGCGCGCCGGAGCTGCGCCTGGAGGCGGTCGGCTTCGGCTATGGCGGCGATATGCCGGTGCTGCGGGACGTCTCGTTCGTCGCCGAGGCGGGAAAGACAACAGCTCTCGTCGGCGCCTCGGGCGCAGGCAAGTCGACGATCTTCCACGTGCTCACGCGGCTCGCCGATCCGCAGTCTGGGCGGGTCCTGATCGACGGGGTGGAGGCGCGGTCACTGGCGCTGAGCGATCTCCGGGCGCTCTTTTCGGTGGTGAGCCAGGATGCCGCGCTGTTCGACGAAAGCCTGAGGGAGAACATCCTCCTCGGCCAGGATGTGCCAGAGGATCGCCTGGCGGAGGTGCTGGCCGCAGCCCATGTGGCGGATTTCCTGCCGCAGCTCGACGACGGGCTCGACAGTCCGGCAGGACCGCGCGGGTCGAACCTGTCAGGCGGGCAGCGGCAGCGCATCGCCATCGCCCGCGCCCTCCTGCGGGACACGCCGATCCTGCTCCTCGACGAGGCGACGTCGGCACTCGACACGAAATCCGAACAGATCGTGCACTCTGCGCTGGAGCGGCTTTCGAAGGGGCGCACGACGCTGGTGATCGCACACCGGCTTTCGACCGTACGCGCGGCGGACAAGATCGTGGTGATGGACCGCGGGCGGGTCGCCGACGAGGGTCGGCACGACGACCTTCTTGCGCGCGGCGGTCTCTATGCCGATCTCTACCGGATGCAGTTCCGCACCTATGACGATACTTCCGAGGCCAAGGAGGCCCAATGACCGACCGCCTCGTGATTGCCGTGAGCGGCGCCGACCGTCTGAAATTTCTCGACGGTTTGGTGACCAATGCCTTGCCCTCCCCGGGCGAGGGGCTGCGCTATGCTGCCTTGCTGACGCCCCAGGGCAAATACATCGCCGATTTCTTCATGCTGGCGGAGGAAGAGAGGATGCTGCTCGACGCGCCGGCCGCGATTGCACCTACCCTGGCGCAGCGGCTGGGAATGTACCGGCTGCGGGCCGACGTGACAATCGAGGACAGCGGTCTCGCCGTCTCGCGCGGCACGGGGGAGGCGCCGGAGGGCGCGTATGCCGATCCCCGGCATCCCGCGATGGGATGGCGGCTCTACGGGACGGAGGCGGGCGACGATGGCAGCGACTGGGACGCGATCCGCGTCGCTGCCATGGTGCCCGAGGCGGGGATGGAGCTGAACGCCGACAGCTATCCGCTCGAGATGGGCTTCGACCGGCTGAACGGCGTCGATTTCCGCAAGGGCTGCTATGTCGGTCAGGAGGTGACAGCGCGGATGCGGCACAAGACCGAAATCCGGAAGGGTCTTGCCCGGCTGCGCCTGCTCGGGCCTGTTGCGGCAGGGACCGAGATCCTCGCCGGAGAGAAGCCCGCGGGGACGCTCCATACGGTGTCGGGAGACCGCGGGCTGGGCTGGCTGCGCTACGACCGCGCCGGGGGGCCGATGACTGTGGGGAATGTCCCGGTAGAACTCGACGCGACGCTGCTGGATGCCGGGCAGATTGTCATGGAACCGTGATGCATCGGGCGGCGTTCTCTTGCAATGAGCCGGAAGGGGCCCACATCCACAAACAGGAGGGTTCGCTGTTTCCCAAGATAAACCGGTTGACTGCAGGTTTGGGCACCGATGAGCCATGCGTCCAGTGCATGGCAGGCATTCCGTAAACGAAAGCCCGAATCGTGTGCAAAAATGCATATTCCCCGGACGCCGATATCACAAGATCAAGAACAACGAAGGACGCGAGATGACCAATTTCGTTGATGGCACCGCTTTCAACAACGAGCAGGGAAACCGGGCGCGCAAGCTGTTCGCCGCGGTTGTCCTTGCCGCGCTCGACGATGCCATCGCCGACGACAAGAAGTATGGCAACGGCCCGGAGCAGATCGCCCGGTGGGCCCGGTCCCGCGACGGTCGCGAAGTGCTGACCTGCGCCGGGATCGATCCCAACGAGCGTGTGGTTAAGGGCCTGATGGATTTCGTGGCCAAGGGTGTGCGGACCTCTGTCGCCCTGTCGCGCGAGGAAAGCGAACGTCGCAATGCGGCAGAGGCGCTGGCCCGCGCGGCCGCCTGACGCGGCACGGACCCTCGACTGACGCGGCTCCTCGACGGGGGCCGCGTTTTTCGTTTGCCATGGTGTGCGGAGGCGGGCTTTGACGCGGGCTTTGATGATCCAGGGCGCCGGGTCGAACGTGGGCAAGTCCCTCGTTGTGGCCGGGCTGTGCCGGGCCGCCCGCCGCCGCGGCCTCCATGTGGCGCCGTTCAAGCCGCAGAACATGTCGAACAACGCCGCCGTCACCGAGGATGGCGGCGAGATCGGGCGTGCGCAGGCCCTGCAGGCCCGGGCCGCCGGTTTGGCGCCGCGCATCGACATGAACCCGGTGCTGCTGAAGCCCGAGACAGACACGGGCGCACAGGTCGTCGTGCAGGGCAAGCGCGAGGCGACGGTGAAGGCGCGCGACTACGGGCGGATGAAGGCGGGGCTGATGCCGCGGGTGCTCGAGAGCTTCCACAGATTGGCGGCAGGTCGCGACCTGATCCTCGTCGAAGGCGCGGGAAGCCCGGCGGAGGTGAACCTGCGGACGGGCGACATCGCCAACATGGGCTTTGCCGAGGCGGCGGAAGTACCGGTGATCCTGATCGGAGACATCGACAGGGGGGGCGTGATCGCGCAGCTCGTGGGCACCCATGTCGTGCTTCCCGAGAGCGACCGTGCGCGGATCAGGGGCTTTGCCATCAACAAGTTCCGGGGCGATCCGACGCTGTTCGCCGAGGGCATGACCGAGATCGCCCGGCACACCGGCTGGCAGGGTCTCGGCATCCTGCCGTGGTTTCCGGAGGCCTGGAGGCTCCCTGCGGAGGATGTGATGGACCTGCGGGCCACGCCGTCGGAGGGAACGCTGAAGATCGCGGTACCGCGGCTGAACCGGATCGCCAACTTCGACGACCTCGACCCGCTCACCGCCGAGCCGGGCGTGCGGCTTGAGATCGTGGAGGCGGGGCGGCCGCTCCCCGGCGATGCGGCGCTGGTGCTGATACCGGGCTCCAAATCCACGATGGCCGACCTCGCCCATTTTCGCGCGCAGGGTTGGGATATCGACCTTGCCGCCCATGTGCGGCGGGGCGGTCATGTGCTGGGTCTGTGCGGCGGCTATCAGATGCTCGGGCGACGCATTTCCGATCCCGAGGGGCTCGAAGGAACGGATCGCGAGAGCCGGGGCCTTGGCCTCTTGGACATCGAGACGCGGATGCAGCCCGAGAAGCGGGTCACGCTGACCGAGGCACGGCACAGGGCGACGGGCCTTCCGGTGTCGGGCTACGAGATCCATCTCGGGGCCACTTCCGGGCCGGATTGCGCCCGGGCCTGGCTGGAGGTGGATGGCCGCCCGGAGGGCGCCGCCTCCGCGGACGGGCGGGTGATGGGCTGCTACCTGCACGGGCTGTTCGCGGCGGACGGGTTCCGGGCGGCATTTCTCGGGATGCTCGGTCAGAAGTCAGATCCGCGCGACTACGATGCGGGCGTGGAGGCGACGCTCGATGCGCTCGCGGATCACCTCGAACGACATCTCGATCTCGACGCAGTGCTTGCTCTCGCGGAGCCCGTCGGGTGAACGGACGGCGCTACTCGTCGTAGCCTGCGGCAACGGCGCGGGCGAGCGCCTCGGCAGAGCGCTCTTCGGGGGGACCGTAGCCGCCCCCTCCGGGCAGAAGCAGCCGCAAGCGCCCGCCGCGCGGCAGCTGCTGACGACCCTTCGAGGAGAGCCTCGTGCCATCGCCCTGCATGACAGCGCCCGGAGCGCCGTTCGCGCCGCCCTCGCGACCCCGGGCCGGGTGGTCGACCCGGTCGAACATCGCATTGATCCAGAGGTCATGTCCTGCCCGCGCCGCGATCTCGATCACCTGCCCGAGGCCCCCGCGCGTCCGTCCGGCGCCGCCCGAGCCGGGACGAAGCTCCTTGCGCCAGACGATGATGGGGCCGACATGCTCGGTCGCTTCCACGCTCATGGTCGAGACGCCGGAGGGAAAGGCCGTGGCCGAAAGTCCGTCACTGCCGGGCCGGGCGCCGGTGCCGCCGGAGTTGAACATCAGGATCTCCGCGGCGGGCGCGCCGTTTGCGGCGTTGACCGAGAGCTGGATGTTCCAGAGCGCCGAGGCGCCCTCGGCAGGGACCCGGCCCGGCAGGGCCTCGTGGAGCGCGCCGAAGACGACGTCGGGCACCAGATGGCCCATGACATGGCGCACCGAGACCGGCGACGGCGGCTGCGCGGCGAGGATGGAGCCCGAAGGCGCCGTCACCCGAAAGGGCGCCAGAGAGCCAGCGTTGTTGGGCACCTCGGGTGCGATGGCGCACTTGAGGGCATAAGCGGCATAGGCGCGGGTATAGACCTCGGGGCAATTCACGCCGCGGGAGCTGGCCGGCGAGGTTCCGGCGAAATCGGCCAGGATGTCGCCCTCGCTCACGGTGAGCGTCACGGCCATGCGCACCGGCGCCTCGGCCCCGTCCACCCACATCTCGGTGGCGAAGGCGCCCGCGGGCACCCCGGCGATCGCCGAGCGGGTCGCGGCAGCGCTGCGGTCGATGATGAAGTCCGCGAGGGCCGAGAGGTCATCCGCTGCGAATTCGTCGAGCATGGCCATGAGCCGCCTCTCTCCTGCCGCGTTGCTCGCGGCCAGGGAGAACATGTCGCCCACTGTCTGGTCCGGGGTGCGGACGTTGGCGCGGACGATGTCGAGCAGAAGGCCGGAGACCTTGCCCGCGTCGGCGAAACGGCAGACGGGGATGCGGAGGCCTTCCTCGAAGACGTCGCGCCCGTCGGGGCCGAAGCCGCGCCCGCCGATATCGACGACATGGGCGGTGG
>Ga0076930_100800_pt1 | contig 23355 bp, 22 predicted proteins | sample HotLakConsoUCCRE_FD_71149 | JGI IMG/M metagenome (GOLD analysis project Ga0076930, IMG submission 71149) | Hypersaline microbial mat communities from Hot Lake, Washington, USA - Hot Lake Consortium UCC-RE (version 3) (version 3) ...
CCCAGCCGCGGACGGACGCCGGCTGAAGGGGGGGACAGGGAGACGGGGGCATCGGGCCCTGGGCCGGGGCGCCGACACCGGGGCGGGGTCGGCACCCCGATCCCAACCCGTTCCTCTACGGGCCGACTTCCAGACCCAGCGCCTCTCCCGCCTCTCGCTGGGCCCCATCCAGGGTCAGGATGCCCAGAGGCGGCGAGGGAAGGGGATCCAGGAGTTCCGCCAGATGGAGGGCACAGGCCAGGTGCCAGAGGTCGGCGCCCCGGAGGAACCCGGCAGACAGCACCCGGTCGAACAGGGATCCCAGCCGGCCCTCCGGGCGGACCCGCCCCACCCCCGCCACCCAGGCATCCGACCAGGGTCGGCCTTCCCGGTGGAAGACGGAGCGGAGTTCCGCCTCCAGCAGGTCCGAGCTGAACAGGCGGTCGTAGCCGGCCAGGGCCTCCCGCACCCGATGGCCCTGGTATTCGTCGAAGGCCATGGCCACGAGGGCGGAGCTGTCGACGTACGCCACCTTCACCCGTGCCGGTCCTCCAGGAACCGATCCAGGACCCCAGGGCTCCCGGGGATGGCCGGGGGAAAGGCGTCGGGCGGTGCAGCAGGGCCTGCCAGGATCCCTCGGTCCTCCAGTTCCCGCAGGCGCTCCTCCACCGTTCCGTCCGCGGCGGGGATGGGGCGGATCTCGGCCACGGGCCGGCCGTGGTATGACACCGTGAAGGTCTCGCCCCGCTCCCGCACCAACCGGATGATCTCCGAGAGCTTCGCTTTGGCCTCGTAGAGGCTGTACTGGGTACCCATGGAGTAAATCTGGTCTATCTGGTCCAATCGGGGAAGGGCGCCCCCTACACCCGCTCCCCGATGACCGCCGCCATCTCCACGGTACCGGCCGTCCCCCCCAGATCCCGGGTCCGCACCGTCCCCTCCGCCAGCACCCCCTCGATGGCGGCCACGATGCGGTCGTGGGCCGCCCCGAGCCCCAGGTGGTCCAGCATGAGGGCCCCGGCCCAGACGGTCCCCACGGGGTTGGCGATCCCCTGCCCTGCGATGTCCGGGGCCGAGCCGTGGATGGGCTCGAACATCGAGGGATGTTCCCGCTCGGGGTTCAGGTTCGCCCCCGGGGCCAGCCCCAGGCTCCCGGTGAGGGCGGCGCCCAGGTCGGTGAGGATGTCCCCGAAGAGGTTCGAGGCCACGATGACGTCCAGCGTCCCGGGGTGGGTCACCATCCGGGCGGCCAGGGCATCCACGTGGTAGGGGCGCCAGGTGACTCCCGGGTGCCCGGCCCCCACCTCTGCCACCACCTCGTCCCAGAGGGTCATGGCGTGCTGCCACGCATTGGACTTGGTGGCGCTGGCCAGGAGGGCCCGGGGGCGCCGCTCCGCCAACTGGAAGGCGTACTCCGCCACCCGGTGGATCCCTTTCCGGGTGAAGATGCCGATCTGCTCCGCCCGCTCCTCCGGGGTGCCCCGGTCATAGCGCCCCCCGGCCCCGGAGTACTCTCCTTCGGAGTTCTCCCGGACGCAGATCATGTCGAAGATGGGGCCGCCGTCGCCGGAGCTGCGAAAGGGCGTGGGCACCCCCGGGAGCGCCCGCATGGGGCGGAGGTTCACGTACTGCTGGAAGGCCTTCCGGATGGGGAGGATCAACTCCCACACAGAGATGTGGTCCGGGACGTCGGGGCGACCCACCGCCCCCAGGTAGATGGCGTCCAGGGGGGCCAACTGCTCCAGGGCGTCCTCGGGCATCATCCGCCCGGTGGCCTGGTAGTGGTCGCACCCCCAGGGGAAGGTCAGCCACTCCAACGCCACCCCTTCCCCTGCCGCCGCCCGCTCCACCACGGGCACCGCGGCCTCGATGACCTCCGGGCCGATGCCGTCGCCGGCGATGACACCGATGCGGAGGGTGCGGGAAGCGGGACGCGGGTCGCTGGCGCCCGGGGCGCCGGGCCCCGGCGAACCGGCTCCGGGTACGGAATCCGCGGCGTGGGACCCGGCGTCTCCGCCCTCCCCCTGGCTCACAGCGCCATTCCCGGCGGATCGAAGCGCCCGTCGATGGCGGTCCACCCCCCATCCACCGTCAGCGTGGCCCCGGTCATGAAGCTGGCGGCGTCCGACAGGAGGAAGGCCGTGGGCCCGGCCATCTCCTCCGGGCGGGCCCAGCGCCCCAGGGCGCTCCGGGCGGCGTAGGCGTTGTACCAGTCGGGCTGGGCCTTGATGGGGGCGGTGAGGGGGGTCTCCACCACCCCCGGCGCCAGGGCATTCACCCGGACCCCGTGGCGCCCCAGCTCCGCGGCGGCGGTCTTCACCAGCTGGATCACCCCGGCCTTGGTGGCGCCGTACACACTCTGCCCAGGCTCCACATTCATGGCCCGGATGGAGGAGTACAGCACAATGCTCCCCTTCCCGGCGTCCCGCATGATCCGCCCGGCGGCCTGGAGCACGTGAAAGCTCCCCCCCAGGTTCAGATCCACCACCTTCCGGAATTCGGCGGGGGTGTAGTCCAGGATGGGCTTCCGGACGTTCACAGCGGGGGTGCACACCACCCCGTCCAGGGAGCCGTGCTCGGCAGCGATCCCCTCCAGGGTGGAGCGGACCCCTTCTCCGTCCAGGATGTCCACGGAGCCGGCGGAGGCAGGGGCCGCGCCCCCGGACAGGCTCTCCGCCACCCGGGCCGCCTCGTCGTGCCGCACGTCCAGGCACACGACCCGGGCTCCCTGGGCGGCGCAGGTCCGGGCGATGGCCTCCCCGATCCCGCTCCCCGCCCCGATCACCGCCACCACCCGCCCGCTCAGGTCGAACACGCCGCGCTCAGCCATGGTGGATCGCCACCATCTTGATCTGGGTGAAACTCTTGAGCCCCTCCATCCCCTTTTCCCGGCCGAACCCGGATCGCTTCACCCCTCCGAAGGGGAGCTCCACCCCCCCCCCGGCCCCATAGCAGTTCACGAAGACCTGGCCGGACTTGAGGGCGTTCGCCATCCGGAACTGGCGGCTCCCGTCCCGGGTCCAGACCCCTGCCACCAGCCCGTACTCGGTGTTGTTGGCCAGCTCCACCGCCTCCTCCTCGTCGTCGAAGGGGGTGGCCACCAGCACCGGCCCGAAGATCTCCTGCCGGGCCAGGGGGTGGTCTCCCGGCACCGGGGCGAAGAGGTGGGGGCGGACGTAGAAGCCGTCGTTGTCCGGCAGGGGACCGTCCCCGGCCACCATCTCGAACTGGGACTTCGCCGTGGCCAGCGCCTCCCGGACCCGTCCGGCCTGGGTCTTCGAGATGAGGGGGCCCAGGTCCAGGTCATCTCCGGCAGGGCCCACCCGAGCGGCATGGAAGCGTTCCGCCAGCGCCGCCATCACCTCGTCGAAGCGCTCCCGCTGCACCAGTACCCGACTCCCCGCCGAGCAGGTCTGCCCGCAGTTCTGGACGATGGCGTTGTAGAGCACCGGAAGGGCCGCCGCCAGGTCCGCATCCGCGAACACGATCTGGGGCGACTTCCCCCCCAGCTCCATGGTCACCGGGCGGTTGTGCACCGCCGCCGCCTGCTGCACCAGGGTGCCGGTGGCGGGGGATCCGGTGAAGGAGATGTGGTCGATGTCCCCGTGGCCCGCCAGGGCGGCTCCCGCCTCGTGGCCGTAGCCGGTGACGATGTTCAGGACCCCCGGGGGGAGCCCCGCCTCGGTGGCCAGATCCGCCAGCGCCAGGATGCTCTGGCAGGCATCCTCCCCGGGCTTGATCACCACCGCATTCCCCGCCGCCAGCGACGCCACAACCGAGCGTCCGAACATCTGCGCCGGGTAGTTCCAGGGGATGATGTGCCCCGTCACCCCGAAGGGCTCCCGCACCGCCAGCACCGTGTAGCCGGGCTCGTAGGGGATGGTCTCCCCGTGCAGCTTGTCCGCGGAGCCGGCGTAGAACTCCAGGTAGCGGGCGCAGGCCGTGATGTCCCGGCGGGCCTGGCCGATGGGCTTCCCCACATCCCGGCACTCCTCCTGCGCCAGCCGCTCGTGGTCCCTGAGGACCAGCGCCGACCAACGGGCCAGGATCCGCCCCCGCTCCACAGGCGAGACCCGGCGCCAGAGCCCTTCGAATGCGTGCCGGGCCGAGGCCACCGCCCGGTCCACATCGGCGGCCTGCCCCCGGGCGATCTCCCGGTAGCTCTCGCCGGTGCTGGGGTCCACCACGGGGATGGTCCCGGCAGCTCCCGGGCCCTCCCAGGAACCATCGATGAAGAGTGTGCGACCGGTCATGGGGACCGTTTCTCCGTAGGCTTCGGGTTGGGGCGGGAATCCGGCCTCCAGTATACACCACACCAAAGGGGAGGGCGAGACGGTGGGGACCGGAGTGCGTGTTCCCCCGGAACGCGGCGGACCGACCCCGGGCGCCGGCCCCCCGGGAGGAGCTGCCGTGATGGCTTCGCGCCCCTCCCCCGTAGAGTGGGCGTACGGTGCGGAAACGTCCACACGGTGGGAGGATCGAGCGTGGGTGCACTGCTTGAAGTGGAGGGGGTGGAGAAGTCCTTTGGCCTGCTCAGGGCCGTGGACGGGCTCTCGCTGAAGGCCAGGGCCGGGGAGGTGCTGGCGGTGCTGGGACCCAACGGGGCCGGGAAGACCACACTGCTGCGGATGATCATCGGGATGCTTCGCCCGGACCGGGGGGAGATCCGGTACCACCTGGACGGGAGCACCACCCCCCGCCCGGACCCCCGACGCCTGGGGTACCTCCCCGAGGAGCGGGGGCTCTACCTGGATGTCCCGGTGAAGCGGATGCTCCTCTACTTCGCCGCACTCCGGGGGGTGCCTGCCGCGAAGGCGAAGGTGGAGGCGGATCGGTGGCTGGAGCGCTTCGACCTTCAGGACCGGGGGGACGCCGAGATCCGGGATCTGTCGAAGGGGAACCAGCAGAAGATCCAGTTCATCTCCGCCATCCTGCACCGCCCCCCCCTGGCCATCCTGGACGAGCCCTTCTCCGGGCTGGACCCCCTGAACCAGGCCTTCTTCCTGGAGCTGATCCGGGAGCTGGCTGGGCAGGGGACGGCCGTCATCCTCAGCGCCCACCAGATGCAGCTCGTGGAGCGCCTGGCGGACCGGATCCTCCTGGTGCGGGGGGGCCGGCAGGTAGGGGCTGGAACGGTGGCGGAGCTCCGGGACACCTGGGGCACCGGCCGACGCCTCCTGGTGAAGGTGGCCGGGGAGCCGGAACTGGCCGCCCTGTCGGATCTCCCCGCAGTCCGGGAGGTGGCGCTGGATGGCAGTGACGGAGTCCAGCTCCTCCTGGAGCCGGACGCCCCCCTCTCGGAGCTGCTCCGGGAGATCGGGACCCGGGTGGAGGTGCTGGACCTCCAGGCCGAATCGGTGACCCTCCACGACATCTACCTGCAGACCGTGGGCGGAGGCGGAGGGGATCCCGGGGCCCAGCCCGGTGCGGCGGTTGGGAGCCGGCAGGATCCCCCACCCATCCCCCTGCAGCCCAGCCCGGGAGGCGCCCCATGACCCCCCCGAACCCCCTCTGGGAGGTGGCCCGCTGGGAATTCCGGCGGTACGTGAAGCTCCGGCAGCAGATCGTGGGCGCCGTGGTGTTCCTGGTGATGCTCCTGGGGGGTGCCGCCCTGGGGCGGATGGGGAACTCCCCCTCCGAGGTGGAGGTGGCGGTGGTGGGGGCGGAGGCCCTCCCCGCCCTTCCCGCCGAGGTGGACCGCTTCCGCTTCACCCGCTCCCCCGCCGGGGAGGAGGAACGCCTCCGGCAGGCGGTGGACGCCGGCGACCTGCCCGCGCTCCTGGTGCTGACCCCGGGAGGTGGAGGCACCCTGGTGACCCGGCAGGAACCCGGATGGCAGGACGCCCTGGAGGGGATCCTCACATCCGTACTCCAGATGACGCGGATGGGGGAGGCGGGGCTGGACCCGGGGACGCTGGCCGACCTCCAGACCCCCTTCGCCCTGGTGGTGGAGGAGACCGCACCCCGGGCCGGACGGGGGGAGCGGGTGGCGGCCTTCGGGGCGCTGGGGCTCTCCCTGCTGGGGATCCTCTCGGGGATCGGCTACATCTTCAGCAGCGTCACCGGGGAGAAGCAGAACCGGCTGTCGGAGCAGGTGATCTCGGCGATCCACCCCCAGACCTGGATCGACGGGAAGATCCTGGGGCTCAGCGGGGTGGCGGTGGTAGCGGTGCTGAACGCCCTGGTGTCCGGGGCGCTGTTCATGGTGGCGGGCCACTTCCTGTGGGGGTGGTCGCTGACCCTGCCGGGAGGGATCGGGAGTCCCGGGATCCTGGCGCTGGCCATCCTCCCCATCCTCCTGGGCTTCCTCTTCTGGTTCGCCCTCCTCACCGCCATCGCCGCCATCATGGACGACCCCCACACCTCCATGCGCACCCAGTTCATGTTCCTCCCCATGCTCCCCCTGATCCCCGCCCTGTCGGCGATCTCCGATCCGGGGGCCACATGGGTGCGGATCCTGGGGGTGCTCCCCCCCACCTCCAGCGCCGTCCTTCCGGTGCGCATGGTCACGGGGGAGGTGCCGTGGTGGGAGGTGTTGCTGGCGGTGGTGCTGCTGGCGGCGGCGGTGTGGGCCATGAGCCGGGTGGCGGGACGGGTCTTCCGCACCGGGATGCTCATGTACGGGAAGGAGCCCACCTGGGGGGAGGTACGGAGGTGGATCGGGGAGGCCTGAAGGCGGGGGGCGCCTGGTGGGGACCGGCCCCCCAGGCGCCCCGCCACCCGGACTCAGAACATCACGTTCAGGCGGAGCATGACCTTGCTCACCCGGCGGTCGCTATCGGACGGGGTGATGGTCGTCCCCGCCACCTCGAACGCCTCGCTGAGGTACTCCGTCACCCCGATGCCGTAGCGCAGTTCGGGGAGGAGGCGCAGCCCCCCCAGGTTCAGCTCCAGCCCGGCCCCGATGTCCGCGGTGAGGGTGATGTCCTCCACCGCTTCGCTGAATTCGTCGGTACGGGGGAAGGTGAGTACCGGTGCACCCAGGATGTACGGACGGATCACGCCCCCGGACCCCAGCGCCAGTCGGATGTCCACCGGGACCTCGATGGCGGAGAGGTCGATCTCCGTGCCATCGGGGAATTCATACCGTCCCACCCTGTGGTAGAAGACCCCCGGCCGGAGGGAGATGGGCCCCCCTCCAAGCTCCAGGAAGATCCCCAGGTGGTATCCGGTGGAGTTCTCGAAGGTGGCGGAGGTGCTACCCACATCGATGTCGTTCAGCTCATTGAAGTTGCCTCCTGCCGCGATCCCCAGACCCTGGGCCTGCAGCGGCGCGCTTGCAGCGAGGGTGAGGGCGGACGCAGCCAGGAGCACGGGTACCACGGTGCCGAGTTTCATCGAGGGACCTCCGGTGGGAACGGTCATGGAAGTACGAACGGCCAACCACTTCAGGGTTGCAAGATCCGAACCGCATAACGGACTCCCCGGTAGGGAACCGGGAAGGGGATCAGGAGGCCCCCCAGGGCAGGCCACGGAACTGCACCGCCACCGCCACCACATGACACGCGCTCCCCAACAGCACGAACCCGTGCCAGACCGCGTGGGAGTACCGGAACCGCTCCGTCTGGTAGAACGGCGTTCCCGCCGTATACGCCACGCCGCCCGCCACCAGCCACGCCAGCGCCAGGGGGTCCAGACGCTCCAGGAAGGGGCCCGCCGCAATCACGCAGAGCCACCCCATGGCCAGGTAGACCAGGGTGGACAGCAGCCGGAACCGACCGGTGAAGAAGAGCTTGAAGGCCACCCCCAGCACCGCCATCCCCCACACCACCCCGAAGAGGGCCCACCCCCATCCCCCCCGGAGCATCCCCAGGGTGAAGGGGGTGTAGGTGCCGGCAATCAGCAGGTAGATGGCGCAGTGGTCGAAGATCTCCAGCCCGCGGCGGATCCGGGGGTGCTCGCTGGCGTGGAAGAGGGTTGACGCCAGGTAGAGGACCACCAGCGTGGTGCCGAAGATGGCGGCGCTGACGATCTGGAAGGGGTCCCCCCCCCGGGCCGCCAGAACCACAAGGACGGGAAGCACCACCACGCTGGCCACGAACCCCACCCCGTGGGTGAGGACGTTGGCCAGCTCCACGGAGCGGTCGTGGCGGAGGGTCATGCCGTGGGTCCCGGGGACGGAGGGGCGGAGCGCATGTGAATCTACTGCGAATCGCGTGCCCGGGGACCCTGCTCCGCCGTTCGGCGCCGGGATGACGGTCCCTCCATGCCCGGACGGAGAGGGTCGAGCATTCCGGTCATCCGCTGTCCTCCCCGGGGGACGCCCTTCAGACCCGCACCGGCTCCACCGTCCCCCCGTGGCGGCTCCGCTCGGCGGCGAAGGCCATCACATGGCTCTCCACCGACGCCTCCAGGCTGGAGCTCAGGAGGGAGGCATCCTGCTTCGACACCGCCTCCGCCCAGTTGGCGATGAGGCGCCAGTCCCCGCCCCCGTGCCCCGAACCGGCATACTGGTCCACATCCAGGACCCGGGTCTCGTAGACGGTCCGCTCCCCGGTGCGGAAGTCGTGGACGGCCATCTGGGTCATGTCCCCCTCGATGTACCCCATGCTCCCCATGACCCGGGTGCGACGCCCTCCCCAGGGGGTGAAGGCCTCCATGCTGAAACTGGCCGTGACCCCGTCCTCGAAGAGGATGTTGGCCACGTAGTGGTCGCACTGGTCGTTGTCCATCCGGTAGACGCAGCGGCCGTAGTCGGTGGTGCGGAGCCGCTCCAGGGTGGCGCCCCCCCAGGCATCCCGGTCGTCCGGAAGATCAAAGACGTACAGCCAGGTGCGATTCCGGTGGTAGATCTTCAGCGCCGAGTAGGGGCACTCTGCCTCCACCGCGCAGCCATCGGTGCACCGGGGGGTGCTCCCCTCCGGGGCGTTCCCGGAGTGGAACCAGGAGAGGTTCCCGAAGGCCTGGATGCTGGTGCTGGGGCGATCCACCAGCCACCGGAGCATGTCCAGGTCGTGGCTGGACTTGGCCAGGATGATGGGGGCGGTGGCCTGGCTGTCGTGCCAGTTCCCCCGGACGAAGGAGTGGGCCATGTGGACGTGCTCGATGGGCTCGAAGTGCTGCACGCTCACAACCCGCCCGATGGCCCCCGAGAGCATCAGCTCCCGGAGCTTCACGAAGTAGGGTGCGTAGCGGAGCACGTGGCACACCGCCACGATCCCCCCGGTCTCCTGGCTCAGCGCCAGGATCTCCCGGCACTCCTCCTCGGAGGGGGAGATGGGCTTCTCCAGGAGGATGTCATACCCCATTCGCAGCGCCTCCATGCAGGGGCCGTGGTGGAGGTCGTCCGGGGTGGTGATGATGATGGCGTCGGCGAAGCGGGGGCGTTCGAAGACATGCTCCCAGGTGACGAAGCGGTTCTCGGGGGGGATGCCGTGGGCGGCGGCGTACCGCTCGTTCCGGATGGGGATGGGTTCCGCCACCCCCACGATCTTCACCTGGTCGGGGTAGGCCAGGGCGAACCCGCCATAGGTGTTCCCCCGGGCGCCGGCCCCCAGGGTGATGGCGGTGACGGGGCGCTGCGGAGTGTAGAGGGTGTCCGCATCCGGCAGGAGCAGCGGCTCCCCGGTCTCGCCCCTGGCTTCGGCCGCGAAGGGGAAGAACGCCCCTCCCAGCATGAGGCCCATGGTCTTGAGGGAATCGCGGCGGCTGAGATCCGGGGTCATGGCGGGGTCCGGAGTGGGGGATGGGGTCCGTGGTCCAGCGTCACGGTACGAGGGGAGCGGGATACGGGCAACGATCGCCCACACCACCGGCACCGGGACCTGGAACGGAATCCACTGAACCGGATGTCCTCACGACTCCTGGGCCGCCGCCCCCCCGCACCCGGTCCAGAGGAACCGGCACCCCGGGCCGTGCTCCGGGAAGTGGTCCAGGTAGCCGGTCTTCCAGGCCGCCAGGAACGCCTCCACCCCCTCCCGGGGAGTCAGCGCCCACACCGCCCCCCCGAAGCCGGCCCCGAAGGCGGAGGAGGCCGGGGCACCCAGCCGACCGGCGTTCCGGACCAGATGGACCGTCTCGGGAAGCTGGTTGTGCAGTACACCCTCGGCCCCGGCCTGGGACCGGGCCACCACCTCCCCGAAGGAGTCCAGCTCCCCCCGCTCCAGCGCCTCAGCGGCGGCGGGGATGAGTTCGTCCGACTCCATGGCGAACTGTCGGAACCGAGCCAGAAGGGCCCCCTCCCCGGCCACCGCCAGGATCCTCTCCAGGCGGTCCCGGGCACCGGGGGCCGAGGCCAGGATGGCACCGGGGTGGGGCTCGGAGCCCCCCGTCTCCCGGCGCCAGAGGGCCGCGATCCGCCCCACCTCGTCCGAGAGCCGATTGTACGCCTCCCGGGCGCCTGCCGCCTTCTCCGCCAGGACCCCACTGGCCGCCACGGCGAGGACCCACCCGGGGGGAAGGGGCACCGACCCCTCGGCCCGGGTCGGGCGGAAGCTGTAGCGCACCAGGCTCCCCGCCTCCCCGCACAGGATGGCCGTGTGGTCCTCGCTCCCCCCGTCGGTCCCCACCCCCCGGGCGCCGGCGCCCCCTCCCAGCCCTGCATACGGCCGCCCCGACTCCACCGCAGCCAGGTAGTCCGCCAGCCGTTCCCGGTCCTGCCGCCCTCCCCGGATCCCCTTCCCGAAGAGGGCCTGGAAGTCCTCCCGCCGGTGCAGCCCGCACCCCGCCGCCACCCCCAGGAAGACCGACACCACCAGGGCGCTGGAGCTGCTCATCCCCGAGGCCGCGGGGAGGGTGCTGGAGAAGGAGAGGGTGGCGCCCCCCTGGATCCCAGGGAAGTCCCGGGCCACCCGGGCCGCCACCGTGGCGGGATAGAGCTCCCACCCCGTGGCGTTGCCGCCGGACTCCGGAACAAGGGGGAGTCGGACCCTCCGCCCGCCATCCACATCCACCACCTCCATCATCCCCGGAGCCCCCGCCCCCGCCGCCACCGAGAACCCCTGCTCCGTGCAACAGAGGAGGCTCCGCCCCCCGGCATAGTCGGTGTGCTTCCCCAGCACCTCGATGCGGCCGGGGACGAAGAAGGTGGCCGTGGGTTCGATCCCGAGGGAACGGAGGGAGGCGGTCACGGACCCCGGGGAGCCGGCGTCCCCGGAGGTGGGCGGCGTCATGCGTCTCCTGGAGGGATGGGATGGCCCGGGGCGGGAGCCCACGAGGCTCCAATCCTATCGGGGGAAGGGGCCTGTGTCATCGAGTTGATCCCCTTCACCCTGGAAGGACGATAGGTTGGGGGAAGGGCGATCCCCCCCCTTCCGGCCAGCCCCCGGCAGAGCCGGCCCCGCCGGCCCATCCCCGCCCGCTACGGACGGGACAGCGAAACCCGCCGATCAGGTGCGTGTGCTGGCGCAGCTGCTGCACTTCCATGCGGAGAGATCCCAGGATGCCGAGTTCCGCCCTGTCCCTTCCCCGCCCCGCCATCCACATCGACGGGACGCCCAGTTCCGCGCTGACCCAGGACCTCCTGTCCCTCACCATCGAGGACGGCCTCTCTTCACCGGCCCGGTGCACCGCACGGTTCCGGAACCTCGAGGCCGGGGACGACGGACGCGCCGGTTACCGGTACTTCGGCCTGGATGATTTCGACTTCGGGCAGCGCCTCACCGTCTGGCAGGGGGTGCCCCCGGACACCCTCTTCCGCCTCTTCGACGGGCGGATCCATCTCATCGAGGGGGTCTTCGGCGCCGGAACCGCCCCCGAGGTCGTCCTTCAGGCGGAGGACGACCTCCAAAAGCTCCGGATGAGGCGGCGCACCCGGATCTTCCAGGACATGAGCGACGCCGCCATCATCGGCCAGATCGCCGCCGAGCATGGTCTGACGCCACAGATCCAGGGTGGAGGGCCGGAGACGGTCCACCAGCAGGTGGCCCAATTCAACCAGAGCGACCTGTCCTTCCTCCTGGACCGCCTGGCGGGCTCCGGAACGGCGATGTGGATCGACGGGACCTCCCTGGTGGTCACGGATGAAGGGCCCACGGCGGAGCCGGATGTGCTGGTGTATGGCGAGGGCCTACTGGATTTCCAGGTCAGGGCGGACCTTCGCGGCCAGGCCACGGTCTTCGGGGTCTCGGGCTGGGATGTCCGGACAAAGCAGCCCATCGCCCGGGGGGCGTCGGACGGGGACCTCCCGCCGGGGGAGGGCCACCGGAGCGGAGGGCGGGTCCTGGAGCAGGCCTTCGGGCAGCGGCTGGAGACGGTGGTGGACGCCGCCCCTGCCACGGCTCAGGAGGCGGAGAGCCTGGCCGTGGCGCTCCACAGGCACCGGTCTGCGGAGTTCATCACCGGTCGAGGGAGGGCAACGCCGAGCCCGGGTCTCCGGGTGGGGCGCACCGTGCGACTGGAGGGGGTGGGCCCGCTGTTCAGCGGTACCTACCAGATCACCACCGTCCGCCATCTCTTCGACGGAGAGACCGGCCTGCGGACGGAGTTCGAGGTCCGGCGCACCCGGATCGGAAGGAGTGTTCCCACGCAGAAGAGCAAGGAGAGCAGCCATGCCCATCGAGATCCCGGAACTCCCCGTCCAGCCGGAACGCGACCCCGCCCCGCACCCCCCGGCGCCGGTGGGAAGCCGGAGAAACGCTGAACCCCGGGAGGCCCGGCCCGGGATCACCGGGTTCCCTTCGGAGCGGTGGTACGGCGTGTACCCTGCGGTGGTGACGGACAATCAGGATCCCGAGCAGATGGGGCGGGTGAAGGTGGCCCTTCCCTGGGTGCCGGACGCCGGGGGGATCTCGGGGGTCGAGAAGGGGGGGCACTACGAGGCCTGGGCCAGGCTGGCCACCCTTTCTGCCGGCTCCGGCCGGGGAAGCTGGTTTCTCCCGGAGGTGGTGGACGAGGTGCTGGTGAGCTTCGAAGCGGGGATTCCCTCCCGCCCGGTGGTGGTGGGGGCGCTCTGGAATGGAGAGGACACCCCCCCGGTGGTGGCGGACGAGGGGAATACGGTCAAGCTCCTCCGGACCCGGGGGGGCTCAGAGATCCGCTTCCACGACGAGGAGGGGGAGGAGACCGTGGAGATCCGGACCTCCGGGGGACAGTCCCTCCGCCTGGCCAACGCCCAGGGGGGCACGGTGCAGATCCGCGACGGCAACGGGAATTCGGTGGGGTTGGGGGCAACGGGGATCACCCTGGAATCCCCCGCGGGAATCCATCTCACCGCCGGCACCCTCACCCTGGACGCCGGGATGGTGACGATCAACGCGGGGATGGTCTCGTGCAGCGGCGTGGTGAAGAGCGACACCGTCATCACCAATTCCGTGGTAGCCAAGAGCTACACACCGGGGGCGGGGAACATCTGGTAGGGGGGACCTCGCGGCGGCGCTGCTCCTGGACGTCCCAACCACCCCAGGCGTCGGCCTGGCAGACCTCAGGGACGGTGCACCACCCCTAGAGCCTCACCTCCCGCCCCCGGAGCCATGCCTCCACAGCGGGGATGTCGCTCCGGCGGGTCAGGTCCAGGACCCCGGCCTCGCTGGGAATCACCTGGAAGCAGCTCCCCTCCTCCACCCGGAGGCGCACGGCATCCGGGAGTTCGTACTCCCCCCGGGGGGAGGGGGGCACCCGCCGGCATGCGTCGAAGATCTCCGGAGTGAAGCGCCAGCAGGTCATGCTCACGCCGGCGTCGGGGCCAAAGGCGGCGGCTTCCTCCGGCGAGGGCTTCTCCACGATCCGCTGGAGGCAACCGTCGGCCCCCACCTCCAGGAGGGCGAAGGCGGCAATCCGTTCAGGGGGGATGTTGGCCTTCCGGGAGAGGGCGGCGGCGCTGAAGCCCACCAGTCCGTCCCCCTCCAGCGCCACCAGCGGCGCCACCACCTCGGCGGGATAGAGGTTGTCGCCGTTCACCACCAGGAAGGGGTCCGATCCGGCGAATCGTTCCGCCGCCAGCACCGCATGGGCGGACCCGGTGGGGGTGTCCTGCACCGCGAAGTCGATGCGGAGCCGGTTGTTGGGGAGGTGGGCGTAGCGGCGCCTCACCGGGTCGTCCCCCGGGCCCACCACCAGGCACACCTCCCGCACGCCACCATCCGCCAGGGCGCTCAGGATGTGGCTCAGGAAAGGGTGCCCGTGGAAGGGGATCAGCGTCTTCCGCCCGGCCTCGGCGGCGGCCAGTTGGCCGGGATCCAGGGGTGGGTCCTGTCCGCCGGAGGCCTGCATCCGGGAGCCCCGCCCGGCAGCCAGCACCACCGCCTTCACCCCCGCTCCTCCTCCCCCCGGACCCGGGGCCACGCCCGGAACAGGTAGACCACGGCGAGGACCGAAATCACGGCCGCCACCGCCGCCTCTCCGATCCTCCCGTACAGGAAGAGCCCGGTGGTGAAGAGCACCCCGTAGATGGCGAAGGCCCCGGCCACCATGGCCAGGATCCCCGCCGGCACCGTCCACTCCCCGGCCCCCTCCGGCATGGACACCCCCTCCGAACGGGCCTCCTGCACCACCGTCTCCCACCCCGGCCCCCCCGGGCGGGTGAGGGCCACAAACCGCCGGAGCACGGCGGTGTCGGTGGGTCGGGTGAGGAAGGTCACCGTCACCCAGGCCACGGTCGTGATCCCCACTCCCAGCAGGAGCCTCACCGAGGTGGAGAGCTCCACGGCGGGGAAGAGCCGGGGGTGCAGCGATACCACGTACAGCGCCACCAGGAAGGAGACCACCATGGCGGTGATCTCGCTCCAGGCGTTGATCCGCCACCAGAACCAGCGGAGGATGAAGAGGAGCCCCGTGCCCGCCCCGATCTGCAGGAGGATGTCAAAGGCCTGCAGGGCGTTCTGGAGAAGGAGGGCCAGGATGGCCGCCATGACCATCAGGAGCGCCGTGGAGACCCTCCCCACCCGCACCAGCGACCGCTCGTCGGCGTTCCGGTCCACGAACCGGTGCCAGAAGTCGTGGACCACGTACGACGAGCCCCAGTTCAGGTGGGTGGAGATGGTGGACATGTAGGCGGCGGCCAGGGAGGCGGCCACCAGCCCCAGCAACCCCGCCGGGAGGAAGGTGAGCATGGCGGCGTAGGCCAGATCGTTCCCCAGGATGGCCTCGGGGATGTCGGGGAAGGCTACCCGGAGCGAATCCAGGGTCGGGAAGACGATCAGGGAGGCCAGCGCCACCAGGATCCAGGGCCAGGGGCGCACGGCGTAGTGGGCCGCGTTGAAGAGCAGGGTCGCCGCCGTGGCCTCGGTCTCGTTCCGGGCCGCCAGCATCCTCTGCGCCACGTAGCCCCCTCCGCCGGGTTCCGCCCCGGGATACCAGACGCTCCACCACTGCACCGCGATGGGGATGACCAGGAGGGTCACCAGGGCGTTCGTGTCCGCGAAATCCGGGAGGATGGAGAGCTTCCCCGCCACGTCAGGGTGCGTCATCAGGGCCTGGAGCCCCCCCACCTCCGGGTGCCCCAGCGACACCCACGCCACCGCGATGGAGCCCGCCAGCGCCGTGAAGAAGAGGAGGAGGTCGGTGAGGACCACCCCCCGGAACCCCCCCAGCGTGCTGAAGGCCACCGTCACCCCCCCCGCCAGGAGCACGGTGGTGAGGGGGGAGGTGCCCAGGAGCACCCCGGCGATCTTGATGGCCGCCAGCGTCACCGAGGCCATGATCACCACGTTGAAGAAGACCCCCAGGTAGAGGGCCCGGAACCCCCGGAGGAAGGCCGCCGAACGCCCGCCGTAGCGGATCTCGTAGAACTCCAGGTCGGTGAGCACCCCCGCCCGGCGCCAGAGCTTCGCGTAGACGAAGACGGTGAGCATCCCCGTGAGGAGGAAGGCCCACCAGACCCAGTTCCCCGACACCCCGTTCTGCCGGACGATATCCGTCACCAGGTTCGGCGTATCGGTGGAGAAGGTGGTGGCCACCATGGAGATCCCCAGTAGCCACCAGGGCATGTTCCGCCCCGACAGGAAGTACTGGGAGGTGTCCTTCCCTGCCCTGCGGCTCACCGCCACCCCGATGGCCAGCACGGCCACGAAGTAGAGGGCGACGATGGACCAGTCCAGGGGGGAGAGCTGCATGGGGGGCTCTGGGAGGGGGAGAGGGAGGCGGCGGCGGGCCCGCAGCCGGACGGGGCAGATTCAGCGTTCGGGCCGCCCCACGCAAGCCGGGTGGCCTCCTGGAAGGACCCGTTTCTCCTCCCGCGAGGCCCCCTGTCTGCTGTGGGGTTCCCAGTCGATGCACCCCTTGCCATCGTTGCCCACCCCGGATCCGGATGCCACTGGCTACCATCGTGCCAGTACGAGGCGATGATGTGACTCCGGCGGTTTGCGGGGGGTCCTGGGTGCCTGAACCCCTTCCGGCCCCTGTGGCAGAATCCCCTTGACCCACCCGGAGACACCCCCCGCCGAATGCGCCTGGCCATGTTGACCGAGACGACCGGCCCTGGAGGTCTGGAGAGCATGATGCTCCTCCTGGCCCAGGGACTCCGGGACCGGGGGCACGAGGTGGTTCCGATCATCCCATCCCATCCCCGGGAGTGGCTCCACGCCAGCTTCCTGGCCCGGGGGTTCGAGGTGGAGGAGTACCCCCCCTGTCGCAGTTGGGGGGCGTACCCCGGGGCTCTCATGGACCTCACGTCGGTCCTCCGGCGTCGTCGGGTGGAGGCCCTCCACTGCCACGATTTCACCGCTGCGGTCCTGGGTACCCTTGCAGCCACCATGACCGGCATCCCCTCCGTCCTCACCCTCCACGGAGGACGTCACTACAGCGAGAAGAAGCTCCGCCGTTGGCTCCTTCGTCGGGCGGCCCGGCGGAGCGCCAGCGTGATCGCCGTGTCCTCCGAGACGGCGCGGGAACTGACCCAGGACCTCTCCCTGCACCCGGAGGAGGTGCAGGTGATCCCCAATGGCACCCCCATGGTCTCCGGTGAGGCCGAACGGGGGAGACGGATCCTTGGGAGCTGCCCGGAAACGGTGACGGTGCTGGCGGTGGGCCGACTGATCCAGGTGAAGGGGTTCGACATCCTGAGCCGGGCCGCACGGCTCCTGCAGGGGACGGATGTCCGCACCCGGATGGTGGTGGCCGGGAAAGGTGAGGAGCGTCGGGTGCTGGAGGGGATGAACGAGGAGGACTCCACCGGCGGACAACTGAGCTTCCTGGGGATGAGGGACGACATCCCGGACCTGATGGCAGGGGCGGACATCTTCGTGATGCCATCCCGGAGTGAAGGGCTTCCCATGGCGTTGATCGAGGCCATGGCGGCGGGCCTCCCGGTGGTGGCCTCCTCGGTGGGGGGAATTCCGGAAGTGGTGGAGCATGGTGTCCACGGCCTCCTGGTGGACCCTGAAGACCCGGCGGCGCTGGCGGAGGCGATTGCCATCCTCTCCAGCGACCCCGGCCTCCGGGCCAGGATGGGCCGGGCCGGACACCACAGGGTCAAGGCGCGCTTCTCCATCGATGCCATGGTGGATGCCTACGAGCAGCGGCTGCTGGGGAGGAGTCCTCTGCCGGGCTATTGACAACCCCCTCCTTCGCAGGCAGGATGGTGTTGAGAATCAATCTCAACCAGATCCAATCCCGGATGCCCTCCCCCTGGCGGGCCCCCGGATGACCCTGCCCCAACGGAGGCTCCGTGTCGCTGGTGAGTCCTGTCCTCCCCCTGGTGCTTTCCCTCCTCCTGACCCCCCTGCCGGCGTCACAACCGGTGGAGCGGATCGTGAGCCTGGGGGCGGGGGTCACCGAGATCCTCTTCGCCCTGGGTGCAGGTCCCCGGGTGGTGGCCCGGGACGGAACCTCCCTCCATCCGGAGGCCGCCAGCCACCTCCCCAGCGTAGGCTACCGGAACGGCATCGGGGCCGAGGGGATCCTGACCCTCCGACCCTCGCTGGTGATCGGCGAGGAGGGGATGGCCCCCGACCATGTGATCCAGCAGCTCCAGGCTGCGGGGATCCGTCTGGTCCAGGTCCCCGGCGAACCGTCGGTGGAGGGTGTCCGCCAGCAGGTCCGGGCCATCGCCGCCGCCCTGGAGGTCCCGGAGGCGGGGGAGACGCTGATCCGGGAGATGGACGCCGACCTGGCCCGCCTCCAGGACCCGGCCTCCCGCCCCGGGGCTCCCACCCCCTCCGCCCTCATCCTCTATCTCAGGGGGAACCAGGCCACCTTCGTCTGTGGGCCGGAGAGTGAACCGGGATCCCTCCTGACCCTGGCCGGTGGAACCAACGCCGCCCGGGATATCCGGAACTGCACCGCCATGACCGCGGAGTCGGTGGTCCTGGCCCGCCCGGAGGTGCTCCTGGTCTACACCCGGGGGATGGCCTCCGTAGGGGGGCTGGAGGGGCTGCTGGCGCTCCCGGGGGTGGCCCAGACCCCCGCCGGCCGCGCCCGGCGGGTGGTGGTCATGGACGATCTGTACCTGGGGAGCTTCGGGATCCGAAGCGGCCGGGCCGCCGTGGACCTCCGGCGGGCCCTCCTGGAGGGGACCGGGGTCGTGGAGGTGGAGGCACGGTGAAGGGACGCTACCGGCTCGCCCTGGGGGGACTGGCGGTGGCCTTCCCCCTGGCCCTTCTGGTTGGGTCGGCGGTGGGGGCGTATTCCATCCCCCTCGTGAGCATCCCCGGGCTCCTCCTGGGGGGGGGCGAGGGGGCGGAGATCCTCACCGTCATCCGGATTCCCCGGGTCCTCCTGGCGGCGGTGGTGGGAGCCTCGCTGGCACTGGGTGGAGCGGTGCTCCAGGGGATCTTCCGGAACCCCCTGGCGGACCCCGGCCTCATCGGGGTCTCGGCAGGGGCCACCCTGGGAGCCGCCCTCTGGATCGTCCTGGCGGGAGCGCTGGTACCGGGACTCCTCTGGCTGGGGATGTGGGGCCCTGCCCTGGCCGCTTTCGGGGGGGCGCTGGTGGCCACCGGAGTGGTATGGCGTGTGGCCCTCCGTCGGGGGAGGGTCTCCACGGCGACACTCCTCCTGGCCGGGGTGGCGCTGAACAGCCTGGCGGGGGCCGCTCTGGGCTTCCTCCTCTTCCTGGCGGACGACCAACAGCTCCGGACCCTGACCTTCTGGACCCTGGGGGGGCTGGGGGGAGCCACCTGGACCAGCCTCGGGGTCACCGCTCCCCTGGTCCTCCTGGGACTCCTCCCCCTCCTCTCCCTCTCCCGATCCCTGAACGCACTCCTTCTGGGAGAGGGGGACGCCTACCACCTGGGGGTCCCGGTGGAGCGGGTCAAGCGGGTGGCGGTGGTGGGGGTGTCCCTCTCGGTGGGGGCATCGGTGGCGGCGGCCGGCGGGATCGGCTTCCTGGGATTGGTGGTCCCCCACCTCTTCCGGCTCCTGGCGGGACCGGACCATCGCTTCCTCCTTCCGGGAAGTGCGCTCCTGGGGGCGCTGCTCCTGGTCATGGCGGATCTCTTCGCCCGGACCGTGGCCACCCCCGCCGAACTCCCTGTGGGGGTGGTGACGGCCCTCATGGGAGGCCCCTTCTTCCTCTGGCTGCTGATCCGCCAGGGTTCGGAGGTGGCGTATGCCTGAGGGAGGCACGCCTCTCCTGGAGGCCCGGGGGGTGGGGTACGCCATCCGGGACCGGTGGCTGGTCCGGGGCGTGGACCTCACCATCCTCCCCGGGAGCTTCACCGCCCTGGTGGGGCCCAACGGGGCGGGAAAGACCACCCTCCTCCGGATCCTGTCCGGGGAGATCATCCCCACGGAGGGGGAGCTCCGGGTGGATGGGGAGTGCATCCGGAAGAGTTCTCCGGAACGGCTGGCCCGCTTCCGGGCCCTCCTCTCCCAGCATCGCTCCCTGGCCTTCCCCTTCAGCGGAGAGGAGGTGGTCCGCCTGGGACGTCACCCCCACCGCACCCCCCGGCACCACGACGATCGGATCGTGGAACGGTCCCTGGACACGGTGGGGGCGGCGGAACTCCGGGAGCGGAGCTATCCCACCCTCTCCGGGGGAGAAGCCACCCGGGTGGACATGGCCCGGGTCCTGGCCCAGGAACCCAGCCTCGTCCTCCTGGACGAGCCCACCAACCACCTGGACCCCCGTCACCAGCACGAGGTGCTGGAGCTCTGCGCAGCGATGGCCCGAGAAGGGTGCGCCGTGGTGGCCGTCCTCCACGACCTGAACCTGGCGGCGCTCCACGCCCACCGGATGATGGTCCTCCGTCAGGGGGAGACCGCCGCCTGGGGTCCCCCTGCCGAGATCCTCACCCCGGAGCGGATCGAGGAGGTCTTCGGGCTCCAGTGCCAGGTCTGGCGGCATCCCAGCGGGTGCCCCTGGATCGTCCCCTGCCGCCGAGGGCAGGACTCCAACTCCTCTTTGGACCACACCCCCCACTCCAGCGAGATGATGTCATGAATCGCCCCATCGGTTCGTCCGTCCCCCTCTCCCACGCCTGGAGCGCCCTCCGAACGGAGGAACCCCGACTCAGGACCCGACAGATCTCCCAGCGACTCGGGGTGAGTGAGGGGGAGCTCATCGACGCGCTGGTGGGAGGGAGCGTGACCCGTCTCCGGGGACCCTGGGTCAACCTGTTGAAGGCGCTGGAGCCCATCGGAGTGGTGATGGGGCTCACCAGGAACGAGGCCTGTGTCATCGAGAAGGATGGCCGGTACCAGAACATCCAGGACTTCGGCGGCATGGGTCAGGTGCTGGACAGGGGGATCGACCTGAGGCTCTTCCTGAACCGCTGGGGATCCGCCTATCTGGTGCGGAATGACGAAGCCTTCGGGCTCCGCCCCAGCATCCAGTTCTTCGACGTCCACGGCGATGCGGTCCACAAGGTCTTCCTCCGGGAGGAGAGCCACCGGGAGGCCTTCCACGCCCTGGCCCACCTCCACGCTGATCCCGACCAGGAGCCGGGGCTGGTGGTAGACCCCCCTGAGGATGCTCCGGCGGCCACCCCCGACCAGGAGGTGGATGTGGACGGTCTCCGAGAGGCATGGCTCTCCCTTCAGGACACCCACGACTTCCACCGCCTCCTCCGGCGCTTCGGCGTGGAGAGGGAGCAGGCCTTCCGGCTGGTGGGAGCCGACCTGGCCTGGCCGGTGGGGAACCGGGCACACCGTCAGATCCTGGAGGGAGCCGCAGCCGGGGAGTTGCCCATCATGATCTTCGTGGGGAACCCCGGCGTGGTGCAGATCCACTCCGGGCGGGTCCATACCCTGAAGGAGGTTGGGCCCTGGTACAACGTCCTGGACCCGGAGTTCAACCTCCACCTGGATGAACAGGGGGTGGTGAACAGCTGGGTGGTCCGGAAGCCCACGGCACGGGGTGTGGTGACGGCACTGGAACTCTACGACGAGGAGGGTCGCCAGGTGGCGCTCTTCACCGGGAAGCGACAGGAGGAAGAGAGCGGAGAGAACCCCGCCTGGCGGGCGTTGGTGGAAGGAGCATCGTGAGGGGGCCGACGGCTGGGAGGCGGGAGCCGACCAGGGACCGGCCCCCGGCCCGGGACTCTCACCCCGGGAAGGAACCGCCCCCGGTGTCCGGTCCCCGTGACGAACCCGAGGGGGCATCCCCGTGGGGGGACCGGCTCCCCACCCACCGGAGGAGGAGGGCGGAGGCCACCAGGGTCCCGGCGGCCAATCCTCCCCAGATGGGGACCTCCCCGGGGGGATCCACGAACCCCTCGCGGATGGCCACCACCCCGTTGAATCCAAGGACCAGGAGGTAGAGCCCCCCCTGGAGGCCGGCCATGGCGGCCACGGGGACCCCCCAGGGGCTGCGGCGCCAGAGGAGCACCCCCCCGGTGGCCAGCGCCGGCACCATGATGGAGAGATCCAGCGCCGCCACCAGCCTGAAGACATCCACCCCGCCGGGGGCCTCCCGGCCGCCGAAGACATGGGCGGCCCACATCACCATCCACACCGTGGTGAGCCCCGCCGCCACCAGCACCAGCCAACCGGCCACCCAGCGGGTGCCCCCTTCCGCTTCGGGGAGCGAATTCCGGATGGACTCGAGGGGGAGGCGGGGGAGGGTGACGATGAGGGCGGCCACCGCCACTACCAGGATCCCCACGTACAGGGGGAAGAAGACGTTGATGGTGGTGCCCAGCATGTAGAACATGCCGTTGTACAGGGCGTACCCCAGCATCCCCATCCAGAGGAGCGTCCCCCGGTGGGAGCCCCTCCAGCCAAGGAGCAATCCGGTCACAAGCAGGGGGACCGCCAGGAGCAGGGTCACCAGGTCGTTCCCGAACCAGGTCAACGCCACCCAACCCTGGTCCCGGTACTCGTGGGGGAGGGCCAGCCCCAGGCCGGCCTGGGCCGCTACGAGGACCGCCACCCCCCAGGAGAGGAGCCAGGGAGCCCGGCCCTGGATCCCTCCACCGTCACCGGACATGCCTGTACATGAGGTCCACCAGTTCGTCGTACATGGACTCCGACTTCGCCGGGTCTTCGCTCCGGAGCGCCTGGGCCGCGCAGTGCTTCAGATGGTTCCGCATCAACTCCCGCCCCACGCTTCGCAGCGCCTCCTGCGCCGAGCCGATCTGGGTCATGATGTCGGCGCAGTAGCGCTCCTCCTCCACCATCCGCTGCAAACCCCGGACCTGCCCCTCGATGCGCCGGAGCCGCTTCATGTTCCGGTCCTTGGTGGCAGGATCCACGGCCACGGCCCGACGGGGAGCGCCCTCTCCTGGAGATGCACCGGACATCTCCCCGGAGCTGCACCCGCATCCGCAGGCTGCGGTGGTCGAAGGGCGCCCGGCGGGGGAGGGAGTACCTCCGGTCGCAGCCATCGCCCCGGCCTCGGCAGGTTCTCCGGCCCCCCCGGCCCCGGCGGGCCGTCCCTGTCCCTGTACAGGCTCGTTCACGCTCATGACAGGCGCATCCCCCTGAGTCGCAGGCTGTTGGTGACCACACTGACGGAGCTGAAGGCCATGGCGGCACTGGCCAGGATGGGGCTCAGGAGGATCCCCGCCACCGGATAGAGCAGGCCGGCGGCCACCGGGATCCCCAGCACGTTGTAGACGAAGGCCCAGAAGAGGTTCTGGTGCATGATGGCCATGCTCTTCCTGGACAGGGTGATGGCGTCGGGAATGGCGGAGAGATGGGGGCGCAGCAGGGTCACGTCCCCGGCCTCCATGGCCACGTCGGTGCCGCTCCCCATGGCGATCCCCACATCCGCCCGGGCCAGTGCCGGGCCGTCGTTGATCCCGTCTCCCACCATGGCCACCACCCGCCCCTGCTCCTGCAGCCGTCGGATCTCGGCCTCCTTCCCCTCTGGCAGGACGCCGGCCACCACCCGATCGATCCCGGCACGGCGGGCCACGGCCCTGGCGGTGCGCTCATTGTCCCCGGTGAGGAGGACCACCTCCACCCCCATCGTCCGGAGGCGGGCCACCACCTCGGCGGCCTCGGGGCGCTCCACATCCGCCACGGCGATGAGCCCCTCCAGCCGCCCGTCCACCGCCACGTACAGGGGGGTCTTTCCCTGGTCAGCCAGCGCCTCCGCCCGGCCGGTGAGGGGGGAGG